>Ga0208398_100286_pt1 | contig 39988 bp, 31 predicted proteins | sample LakWasMe79_HOW10_2_FD_183905 | JGI IMG/M metagenome (GOLD analysis project Ga0208398, IMG submission 183905) | Freshwater sediment methanotrophic microbial communities from Lake Washington under simulated oxygen tension - Sediment Metagenome... | ecosystem: Environmental > Aquatic > Freshwater >...
TAAACCACAAATTGCCGATCAGGTAGCCATTGGATATTTTAATAATTTCAAAGAGAACAAATACACCCTGGAAATAGAGAGTTTTTACAAAAAAATTAAAAACAGAATGGATTACATAGACGGTGCCAATTTAATTGCCAACGAAGCCATAGAGCAAGTGGTACTTAATGGCGAGATGCGATCCTATGGACTGGAAATGCTGTTGCGAAAAAACACAGGGAAATTTAATGGCTGGATTGCTTACACTATATCAAAATCCCAGCAAAGAACTCCCGGTAGAACTCCTGATGAAATAGGAATCAACAATGGACAATGGTATCGTTCAGCTTATGACAAACTGCATAATATAGCCGTTACAGGAAATTATACATTAAGCGAAAAATGGAATCTCGGAGGAAATTTCACTCTGCAATCCGGGCAACCCGTAACCTACCCCAACGGACAATATGTCTATCAAGGCATTACTGTTCCAAGCTATGGTGAACGAAATAAAAACAGCCTTCCAGTTTACCATCATTTAGACGTTTCGGCGACTTACATTCCAAAACCTGGTAAAAGAAAAGGCTGGCAAAGTGAATGGGTTTTCAGCATTTATAATATTTACAACCAAAAAAATGCCGCTTCCATGAGCTTTAGGGAAAATGCAGATACAGGCGCAAATGAAGCCATAAAACTATCCATTTTTGGTATTGTTCCTTCGGTTTCCTATAATTTTAAATTTTAATAAAATGAAAAATATACAACTCCTTATAACAATCATCATCGCTTCTTTCTGTTTCATAAGCTGTGAAGAAGTGGTCAATGTCGATTTGGAAACCCAAGCTCCAAAATTAGTAATTGACGCCTCGATAAAATGGCAAAAAGGCACCGATGGAAAGACTCAAAAAATCAAGTTGACCACAACAACCGATTTTTATTCCACCACTATTCCCGTAGCTACAGGAGCCATTGTTACCGTTACAAATACCACAATGAGTACACCTGTTACTTATCAATTTACAGAAGACGGACAGACTGGAGAATACAACTGCAGCAATTTCACGCCCATTATCAATAATGACTATGCACTTTCGGTAGTTTATAAAGGCCAAACTTATACGGCCACATCTAAATTTATGGCCACTCCGGTAATTGAAAAAACAGAGCAAATTACAAAACCAGGATTTGAAGGCAAAGATATTTATGAAATCAAATTCTATTTCCAGGATAACGCAGCCGAAGACAATTTTTACTTGGTGGGTGCCAAAAACAGCAACATTGTTTATCCCGAATACGGCGTACTTTCTGATGAATTTTTTCAAGGCAATTTAATGTTTGCCATCTATCAGGACGAAGACCTGAAAAAAGGCGATGTGGTGCAGTACAGCCTGCAGGGAATCACAGAAAAGTATAACAATTACATGAATAAATTACTCAGTACAGCGGGTTCAGACGGAGGAAATCCCTTTGCCACACCACCAGCCACATTGAGAGGAAATATTGTTAATCAAACCAATCCGGACAATTATCCGTATGGTTATTTTCATCTCTCTGAAATTGATTCCGGAAGTTATACAATTGAGTAACTGAATTAATCAATTATAAAGTATGAAATATGAATTAAGCCTCAAGAAACACTACCTTTGACAACTTATAATTCATACTTTATAACTCATAATTAATTATGTCCTCACACCATATCGTCCGCGATGACCAGGAACCTGCTTTAATTATTGCCAACGGAGCCGCATGTAATCCGGAATTGCTGGGACAGTTACTCGAATGGTCCCCATTGGTTATAGTGCTTGATTCTGCTATTGAACGCGTAATGGAACTAGACATCAAAGTTGATGTGTTGTTGGGGGATTTTGACCGCGATTTTGATCCAGAAAAATATCAAACTTCACAATATCCATTGGAAATTATCCACACTCCGGATCAAACCAAAACCGATTTGGAAAAAGCTTTTGATTATTTAATCGAAAAAGAACACAAAGCCGTAAACGTAGTGTGGGCTACCGGAAAAAGAATGGACCACACACTGCACAACCTAACCATTGCGGCTTTATATCAAGACCTATTGAAAATCGTTTTTTTTGATGACCATTCCAAAGCTTTTTTATTGCCGAAAAAATTCCAAAAGTGGTATTCCAAAGACACCATTCTTTCATTAATACCTATTGGAACCACTGAAAACATTATTACCAAAAATCTCTTTTATCCACTGCAAAACGAAAACTTACAACTAGGTTACAGAACAGGAAGCAGCAATCATGTTGCTGAAGACGGAATCGTAATTATCGAGTTTGAAAAGGGTGATTTGATGTTAATGGAATGTATTGACTGACACTTCATTTCCGGAATCTTTTTATCACTCAAAAGGTTTCAAAAAACCGTAGAACATAAAGAGTCCTTACGACCGTTTGTAAATAATTATTTATATATTTGATTCAAAATAATACATCGATTTTGCCATACATATCTGCCTAAAACTGGATGGATTTGTATGGTTCTTTCACACATATAAATGAGTTGGTGACATGCTTTGAAAACCAATACAAACTAATACATAACTTTTATGAAATATATTTTATTATTGTCGCTTTTAATTATCACGAGTTGTTCTTCTTATACTGTTTCGAAACAAAGTTTAGTCGAACAGTTGCAACAGAATGAAGGTATTAATAGAACCCGGAATATTGCTTCAATAGGAACTGCTTACAACTCAAATAATCTTTCAAAAATTAAGTGCTTTGACAAAAATGGTAAAGAAGTAATCATAAATGCAGATAAAAATACAACTTTTGCTATAACAAATGCAACCACGGGCAAAACTGTAACATTGTATTTTGATACAGTATATCTTTCAAATGACAGTATTATTGGGTTAAAGTCTAGAATCTTAGGAGGAAAAAAAAGCACAGCGTTAAATGACATTTCAAATATACAAGTAAAAACAGAAAACTAATTCGGTGATTAGCACGATCCGCCAACAGCTACCTCTACGGATTTGGGCAATTGCCTTAATGGAAAAATGGTTTTGTATTTGGGATGATTTGATTCGCCTGTTCGCTGTCGCTCGGGTGGCAAATAAGAATAATGGACATAATTTAATACTAAATACGCTGCAGTAACCGAACGTTAATTCCAACATTAAATAAAAAGGCATTTGAAATAAAAAAGTTATCTCTTGGTGACAGAACTCAATAATATGCACGAAAACATAAAAATCTATTTAAGCAATTTTCTTCCGTTGGAAGCAAATGATTTAGAAACATTTGCCGAAAAATTCACTTTGAAACACTTCAAAAAAGGTGACTTTTTTATAAAAGAAGGGGATTTGTCATCAGAAATTGGATTTATATTAAAAGGGTGCTTAGTTTGTGTTTACAATAAAGACGGAGCAGATGTCATTGATGAATTTTGTATGGAAAATGAATTTATCTCTGACTATCCAAGTCTTTTGGACAACAAGCCCGCTGAAAAAGATGTAAAATGCCTTGAAGACACTGAATTATTAGTTGTAAAAGCCAGAGATTTGACTGAACTGTATAATCAAAAACACTCGTTTGAAAGAGTCGGGAGAATCATTGCCGAGTCATTATTTAAAAACTGGCATCAGAAAGCAGTTTCACTGATGCTTGATGATGCTGAAACAAGATACCGCAAACTAATTAAAAACAGACCGACCCTGCCTCAAAGAGTACCTCAATATTTAATTGCCTCATACCTGAACATCACACCTGAATCACTGAGCCGAATCAGAAAAAACAGTAACCGGTAATCTTTCTTACCATAGGTCAATGAAAATCGGATACAGCTCACATTACTTTTGCTTCATACTATTTTAAACAACATTAAAAAATACTATTATGAAGACAGTAATTTTACTTTTAAGTATCTATTTGACAAATGCAAAATCCATTGGGCAGGAAAAAGAATCTGATAAAAATATAGTTTTCATTCATGGAGCCTGGTCTACAGGAGCCGTTTGGAATAATTACAAAAACTACTTTACGGAAAAAGGATACAATACAGCCTTTCCAACATTTCAATACCACAGCATTGAGCGGAATGACTCATTGACAGGCGTGAGCATGGAAGATTATGTAAATCAAATCAGGGAAGTTTTAAAAACCTTCAAAACACCGCCAACTGTTGTTGCCCACTCAATGGGCTGTGTAATTGCCCAAAGACTGGCAACAGAAGGATTGATTGGGAAAATGATTCTTATTGCGCCACCGGCTAATTATGGAATGCTGCCACCTTCTAAAAGTATAAAATCAATCAGCTGGGTTAATAAAGTAAAAAATCTAAAGAAAAATTTGGTAAAACCGACATTTGAACAGGCTGTTAGCGGAATGCTCCATAATTTACCAAAAGAAAAACAAGAAGAAGTGTATTCCAAAATGACCTATGAATCGGGGCTGGTTATGAAAGAAATGATTTGGATAAAAAACCTATTCGGACAAAAACCAAACAAAATAAAATATTCAAAAATCAACATTCCTGTTTTATTTGTTTCAGGCGGTATTGATAATGCTTCTCCACCGGGAATTTCATTAAAATTAATTAAGAAATATAAATCCAAAACTGAATTGAAAGTTTTTGAAAATAATGCTCATTGGATGATGGAAGAAAATAACTGGAAGGAAATTGCAGGATACATTACAAACTGGATTGAAAAATAGGATTTTCTAAAAGTCAAACTGCTTTAAACAGATTTACTTTTTGCCTGTAAATTTTCAAACTAAATACTGAAAATAAGCCAAATAGCTATTTCAAAAAAGTAATGACTATATTTGCGGCGAAATTTAGAATAATGAAACCTACAAAGAATACCGAAAAGACAACGCTGCACCCAAGAAATCTACACCGATTTGGATATGACTTTAAACTATTGACGCTAAATCATCCCGAATTGAGCGAATTTGTTTTCGTCAGCGAACACAGCACCAGCTCGAGTGATAGCGAACAGGCGAAGCAATCCATTGATTTTAGCAATCCAGCTGCGGTAAAAGCGCTTAATAACGCCTTACTGATTACCAATTACGATATACAAAACTGGGATATACCCGCCGATTTCCTTTGCCCTCCCATTCCAGGCAGAGCCGATTATATTCATTTCCTTGCCGATTTACTGGCAACCACAAATAATGGTGTTATTCCAGAAGGAGAAAACGTTCTGGGCCTCGATATCGGTATCGGTGCCAATTGCATTTATCCTATTCTCGGAAATTCTATTTACGGCTGGTCATTCGTGGGAACAGACATTGATGAAAATGCACTTCAAAACTGCAAAAAAATCATTGGCCATAATCCAAAATTAACTGAGGCAATCAGTCTGCAATTACAGGTTAAACCTCGATTTATTTTCAAAAACATAATAACTCCCGAAGACCGATTCACATTTACAATCTGTAATCCTCCGTTTCATTCTTCACCCGATGAAGCATCAAAAAGCAATCTTCGAAAAGTAAGCAATTTAGCAGCAAACGCTACCAAAACCACAACCCGAGGTGGAGCCGAACGGAACGAAGTTAAACCTGTTCTCAACTTTGGCGGACATAATGCTGAATTGTGGTGTGAAGGAGGTGAACTGGGTTTTATCAAGCAAATGATTTTTGAAAGCGCCAAGTACCCTATGCAGTGTCTTTGGTTCACAACTTTGGTTTCCAAACAAGCCAATTTGAATACTATCTATAAAACCTTAAACCATGTAGGAGCTATTCATAAAACCATAGAAATGGCTCAAGGTCAAAAAACAAGCCGTTTCGTTGCCTGGACCTTTATGAGTGAAGCACAGCAAAAAGCATGGAAGTTTTAATATTTGCTTCACTCTTTTGATCAAGCAAATATTTTAAAATAAAACATACAGTTAGTCTTGTTTTTTGCCCTTTTTCTTCGTTAAAAAATATTTCAAAAGCCCTGCTATTCAAATATTTTTCTCCTTGAAAAAGACCAAAATAACTTCGTCAAGTTTTGCATGCTTTATTTCAAAACCTTTACTAAATTTGTATAAATACTTTTCTTATGAGTACTATCGAATTAAAAAAAATATTGATTTCTAAAATTGCAGAAATTGACGATGAAGTTTTTTTGTCAGCAATAAATACAATTTTAGACAGTAAATCAAAAAGTATTGAAAGCTACAATCAGGATTTGCAAAAAATAATAATTCTTACGGATCAGCAAAAAAAACAAATCGAAAATTCTCAAAAGGAATATTTGAAAGGAAACTATATTGAAAACGATATTTTAAATGATGAAATGGAAAAATGGCTAACAGAAGAATAGTCTGGACATTGCTTGCTAAGCTTCAATTAAAAGCTATTTTTGAATATTTTAATTTTAGAAATAAAAGCAAAATTTATTCTTTAAATTTAAACAGACTCATTCAAACCGAATTAAATATTCTCCTTCAACAGCCAACAATTGGTAAGAAAACCGATTCGATAAACGTTCGTGCTTTATTAATTGAAGATTATTATATTTTCTATGAAATAAACGAAACTCACATCATAATTTTATCTGTTTGGGATACAAGACAAGATCCAAAACGATTGAAATACTAAACAATGAATTTCCAAGTCATATCCGATTACAAACCAAAAGGAGATCAACCGCAAGCCATTGAGAAATTAACTCAAGGTATTGAGGCAGGCGAACAATTCCAGACTTTACTTGGAGTTACAGGTTCCGGAAAAACGTTCACTGTAGCCAATGTCATTCAGGAAGTACAGCGTCCCACTTTGGTTTTGGCGCACAATAAAACCTTGGCAGCTCAGCTGTATTCCGAATTCAAACAATTTTTCCCCAATAATGCCGTAGAATATTTCGTTTCTTATTACGATTATTACCAGCCTGAAGCTTTTATGCCTGTTACGGGGGTTTTCGTCGAGAAAGATTTATCTATCAATGAGGAGCTTGAAAAAATGCGTTTGAGCACTACTTCTTCACTGCTTTCAGGGCGACGTGATATTTTGGTCGTTGCATCCGTTTCCTGTCTGTATGGTATTGGAAATCCCGTTGAATTTCAAAAAAATGTAATTGCGCTGGAACGTGACCAGGTAATTTCGAGAACCAAATTACTGCACAGTTTAGTACAAAGTTTATACTCCAGAACCGAAGCCGATTTTACTCCCGGTAATTTCCGCATAAAAGGAGATACTGTTGAAATCTACCCAAGTTATGCTGATGACGGATTTCGAATTCACTTTTTTGGAGATGAAATAGAAGAAATAGAAAGTTTCGATGTAAAAACCTCTAAAGTTATTGAGAGATACGAAAAGCTGACAATTTATCCGGCCAATATGTTTGTGACGTCTCCCGATGTACTGCAAAATGCCATTTGGGAAATCCAGCAGGATTTAGTTAAACAAGTGGATTATTTTAAAGAAACCGGGAAACATCTTGAAGCAAAACGTTTGGAAGAACGTACCAATTTTGATTTGGAAATGATTCGGGAATTGGGCTATTGCTCAGGAATTGAGAATTATTCCCGCTACCTTGACGGCAGAGAAGCCGGAACCCGTCCCTTTTGTCTGTTGGATTATTTCCCAAAAGACTATTTAATGGTTGTTGACGAAAGCCACGTAACGGTTTCACAAGTACACGCCATGTACGGAGGTGACCGCAGCCGTAAGGAAAATTTGGTCGAATATGGTTTTCGTTTACCCGCAGCAATGGACAACCGTCCATTGAAATTTGAGGAGTTCGAAGCCATGCAAAACCAAGTTATTTATGTATCGGCAACACCAGCAGACTATGAACTGCAAAAATCTGATGGTGTATATGTAGAACAGGTAATCCGCCCCACTGGACTATTAGACCCAATTATCGAAATCCGTCCAAGTTTGAACCAAATTGATGATTTGATTGAGGAAATTCAGCAGCGATGTGAATTGGACGAACGTGTCCTAGTAACTACTTTAACCAAAAGAATGGCCGAAGAATTAGCCAAATATTTAACGAAAGTAAGCATCCGCTGCCGCTACATTCACTCGGATGTTGACACATTGGAACGTATTGAAATCATGCAGGATTTACGAAAAGGAATTTTTGATGTTCTAATTGGTGTTAACTTACTGAGAGAAGGTTTGGATTTACCCGAAGTTTCTCTGGTTGCGATTCTCGATGCCGATAAAGAGGGATTCTTGAGAAGCCATCGTTCGCTGACGCAAACCATTGGACGTGCCGCTAGAAATCTGAATGGAAAAGCAATTATGTATGCGGATAAAATTACTGCCAGCATGCAAAAAACAATTGACGAAACTAGCTACAGAAGGACTAAACAAATCAATTTTAATACAGATAACAATATAGTTCCGCAGGCTTTAAATAAAAAAATCGAAAGTGCCTTTACCAATAATAAACTGGTGGAATATGAATTGGGGCACACTATGAGTATTGCCGCCGAACCGGAAACAGCTTATATGTCAAAACCGGATTTGGAAAAACTCATCCGCGAAAAGCGGAAAGCGATGGAAAAAGCGGCAAAAGATCTGGATTTTATGCAAGCTGCAAAATTTCGTGACGAAATTAAAGTGTTACAGAACAAAATCAACTAAAATTTCGAACGATTTTGAAACATTTCAAGATAAAAAACACTAACATAAAAATTTAAAACCATTAAGATATTAAGTTGCATTAAATCTCGTAAGTACTTAATTTTCTTAATATCTTAATGGTTAAAAATAATGCTTTATTTTAAAAACATTAAATTAATTATGCTGTTCATGAAAGTGATCCAATAACACCTGTGGCGAAATTACAGCACTGGGAGAACTTTTCATCAGTTTAAGAATCCTACTCGTCGCACTTGGATTCAGCCCCATATTGATCGCGATTTGGCGGATAGCATCTTCTTCTTTTTGATGCAAGACTCCGTCAACATGCATCAATAATGCCAAACGGTAAAATTGTTGAATCCTTTCAAATTCAGATTTTATGACTCCTGATGGCAATTCCCGATGAAACAAATCTTTGAACTCGTTTTTGTCGATACCTAATTCCTGGGCAACAATCCAAACAAATTGATATTCCCTTTCATGCAGTCGACCATCGACAACTGAAAATGCAATCATTTCAGACAATAAACTGATTTTATCTTCGTGCGTTCCCATGTTATTTGTATTTTTAGCTAAAATATTCTTTTTTTATAAATCAAAAAATTAAATCAGTTGAAATTATTTTACATACTTCCGCTATTTTTATTTCTTGCCAAAACTACTGCGCAGGAAAGCACCGCTTGCAAACAGGTTTCCTCTTTTACCATCGAAGCACCGCAATTGAAAACATCCCGAAAAATTTGGATGTATTTACCCAAAGGTTATGAAACTTCAACTAAAAAATATCCCGTAATTTATATGCATGATGCTCAAAACCTATTTGATGCTAAAACTTCTTTTGCCGGAGAATGGAATGTAGACGAAAAACTGGACAGTCTGCATGCGCAGGTAATTGTGGTAGGTATTGAAAACGGAGGCGAAAAACGTCTGGAAGAATTAACTCCATATAAAAATGAAAAATACGGTGGTGGTAATGCAGATAAATACCTTGAATTTATAGTAAATACTCTAAAACCGGAAATCGACAAAAAATACAGAACAAAACCAAACGCCAAAAACACAACCATAATGGGAAGTTCATTGGGAGGTCTGACTTCATTTTATGCCACCTTAAAATATCCTGAAGTCTTTGGAAAAGCAGGTGTGTTTTCACCTTCTTTCTGGATTAACCGGAAGGAAATAAATGATTTTATGGCTAACAGCAAAAAAAACAAGTCTAAAATTTACTTTCTCTGCGGTGATTCGGAAGGTGATGATGATGACATGGTTAATGACCTCAATCACATGGAAACTTTATTGAATACCAACCGCTGTTATTGCCTGCACCTAAATAAAAAAGTAATTGTAAAAGGCGGTCATCACAATGAGAAGTTATGGAAAGATGGATTTGATGACGCTATTATTTGGCTTGGGTATTAATAATTTGATTGACAGCAGAAACAAGTACAAAAAAGACAGAGCTGACTCAAATATGTGTCAGCTCTTTTTTTTTACAATATCATAACCAAATATTGTTTATTTCTTGGAATACTCTTTTTCCATTTGGGCAATAATATTTTTTATGGCCTCGGAGCCAATTCCTTTGGCTTTAATCACTTTATTTCGGTCCAAAATATAAATCACAGGAGTAGTTACCACATCGTATTTATCTTTGAGATTATTAATATGAACCCCGTCATAGACATTAATCCAATCTATTTTATTATCATTAATGTATTTTTTGTATTTCTCAAATTCGTTTTGAGTATAAACACCAAATACTTTGACATCTTTATTTTCCTTCAACAAATTGTGATATAACTCCAGAATTTTAGGAACCTCTTTTTGACAATGTCCGCAATCGACATCCCAAAAAAGAAGAATCAAATAATCCGCTTTTATACTGGATAAAGTCACATAGTTTTTTTCAATTTCAGATTTGTTATCATAATAGATTTTGGTAATTTCCTCACTAGTTTTGGCGGTATCAAAACCCATATTGGCAATTTTATCATGCCCTGGAATATCAATCATAAAAAGGTCTGGAGCCGTTTTACCGAGTTGAAGCGGTGCTAAAACATCTCCCCTGTTTATAATTAATTTGATTACACTGTCATCATAAACACCTTTGGCCTTTCCAGTTTTAAAATAATTATCAACCATATAGACAAACACTTTGTCCATTCCCATGATTTTTGGAATTTCATAGGTCGAAGTAAAATAGGCCAGCAAAAGCATATTCATCTTAGTTCCCTGCTTGGTTTTTAGCATCATCCTGTCAATCTCCACGCAAATTGAATCGGGATGCTGTACTACAACTGAATTAAAATATTGTTTTACTTTATTGGCAAAAAAAGGATTCCGAAGCATGGCATCATCCTGAAAATTGACTCCATCCCAAAAATGGTTTTTGTAATAATGATAAGCAAAAATACTATCCGGTCTTCCATTAGAGGCTTTCGGAGTATCTTTGGCAACTTTTTCGGTTTTCAAATTGATTATTTCAGAGAGATAGCTCCCTTTGTTTTCAGCAATAAACTTCGAGTCATTTTCCGAGATAGCCTCATTCAGAATCTTAAATTCCTTTGTTAAAAGTACTGTAGAATCTGATTTTTTCTCTTCTTTTATTGATTTTTTAAAACTATCGAATTCTTTATTTTTACCAGATACAAAACGAATATAATTAAAGAAATTATCATTTTGTCTAGAGTTGACTGCTTTTAAATTTTCAAGTAAATTGACTTTATCCGAATTGATTTGCTGTTTTTGAGACTGTTCATCCACAATAAAATCAAAGTAATTTCCTTTTTCCTGACTAAGCAAAAAGTAAACTCCTTTGTCTAAATTTTTCTTTCCTTTGAAAACAATATTCCCGTTTACCACTTTTTTGCAGGTATCTGAAACATACAACTTGTCAAATTGATAAAAGGCCAGATAAGCAACGGTATCTTTACAATTTTTTAAATTAATTTTGATTTCATGACCAGACTGGGCTTCAGCTGATATTAAACAAAAAAAGAGAACGAAACTTATTAAAATTTTCTTCATAATTGATAATAATCTTTGAGACATTTTATAATACAACAGTTTAAAATTCTTCAGAGAATAATTCTAACTATAATAACTCAAAAATAATTGAATTTAAATCTAATTTCAAATTATTACTAAGTGTTTTTACTGACAAGAAAACAATAATGGCAAATTCATTTTGCAAATGCTTATCTTTGCCCTTTAAATACTTAAAAATGACAAATAACGATATATTCAAAAAACTTCGGGTAGCCTTGATGTTACGTGATGACCAAATAGTTGAAATTTTAGAATTAGTAGATTTCAGAATTTCAAAATCCGAATTGGGAGCTTTTTTCCGTGATGAAAAACATGAAAATTACATGGAATGCGGCGATCAGGTTTTGCGTAATTTCCTTAACGGATTGGTAATTCACCTTAGAGGAACCAAAGAAAACCCTAAAAATCCGAATGAAGTTATTGCCAAACACAAAGCTCAAATTCCTGCAAAAGAAGGCAATTCTAAAAGAGTAGAATTCAAACCAAAAGCAAAGGATTCTGAAGCGACAAGAGCCGATCAAGCACCCGAAAAATCAGGTTCCGGCTCGAAAAATACAGCTAAAAAGAAATTCCCAAAAGGTAATGGAAAACCATCTGTTGTAGAAAAAGTAAAATACAATTTTGGCAAAAACAAAAAACCGTAAAACCTAAGTTTCACGATTGGATAAGCAGCCAACGAAAAATTTAAAAAACCTGAATGAAAGTTCAGGTTTTTTTATGCCCTGAATTGACTTAATTTTCCAACAAACTCTTTTTAAAACACATATATAAAAACAAAAATTTTTGTTAAATTTGATATACACACATCTATCAGGTTTTCAAATAAGCTAAACGAAAAACCAATAAATAAACATATCTCTATGTTAAATTTTACAATTCAATTCATAAATCTTCCAAAGAAAAGCAAAAACCTTACCTGCAAACTTTTTTTTGTCATTATAGCTATGTTTTCCTTTCTTCCTGGAACTTCCCAAAACCAAAAAAAGGAATTGGATTCCATTGCCAGAGAATTAGGAATTACAGATAAAGCGACACCTGTTTTACTTGAAAATAAAGCTGAAAATGACAAAAAAACAAGACAGCAAACATACATCAACTACCAAAAAGTCCAAAGGCAAAATAAACTTTTCAATTTAATTGAATTCGAAATCCAAAACGCTAAATTCCTTTTAAACAAAGGCTTTGATTACAAAGACATTGCAGAAGAAATCTATCAGCTGAAAGATTGGGAAGAATTTGCCGTCAAAGGTATTGTTGGGAAAAAATTCAGGGTTTTGACTGATCGAAATCTTAGCTCAACTTCCATATTACTGGATGAATTATTGAAACGTTCCAATAACCGTCTAAAAAAAATCAGTCTAGAAAATCAGCAACTCACCCGAACACAAGAAAAAATTGATTCATTGGTCGCTGAAAAAAGTCTGTATTATGTCCCAACTGATTCAGTTGGCAGAGAAATTTATCGTCTTCAGGCGCAAAAAATGAGTACCGACATCGATTTGATTTCCGGAAGACTGAAAAGTGCCGTTGACAGTATTCAGACTTTGGAAATTATGGGAGACCGATTAAAATATAAAATTGAATCGGACATCATTGAAAATGACAAACTCAGAAAATTAGAACTAGACCAATTATTCACCAAAAAAGTTCCTGTTTTTGAAAGCCCAATTATTAAATCAGATTCACTGGTATCTTCTTTTAAAACAAACTATTTGGTGATGTATTTTTATTCGATAAATAATAAAAATTTGATCCTTACAATGTTGGTTTTAATAATTGGTACAGCAATCTATTTTAAATTACAAAAGCGAAAATTCCTTGGTCTGGGTTATAAAAACGATATGTTAGTAAATATCAACATACTAAACAGTCCTTTAGCAGCTTCTTTTTTGGTTGTATTGAATATATACCAATATGTTCTCCCGATGTCCCCAATTATCTTTTCGATAATAATCTGGACTATCTCTACCATTTCATTGACCCTAATGATGTGGAAATCGATCAGGCCATTTGTCTGGAAAATTTGGATATCCATTTTTGTGTTGAATTTAATAGCTTTTTTTGACACCATAATCCTAATTCATTCTGTAGGTGAGTCGTTTTTAATTTTGACTATTAATATTTTTGGTATTGCCATAGGTGTTTATTCATTTATAAACAGAGCCCAATTTCAAAGGAGAATCTATTTATATTATATTGTCGCAGGAGCTATCATTCAGGTTTTTTCATTCTACTATTTGATCAACGGACATTACAACCTAAGCAAATTTTTAATGACCAAAGCAGTTTATTCCATAGTGGTGATTTTCTCTCTCTATTATACCTTAATTGCAGTTAAAGAAATCAATCTGGTCAACAAAATTCTGAAAACAATTGATGAAGACAAACCGAAGAAACCCATAAATGGCATTCCTCATCATTTCAGTATTGGTTTTTACATACTGCTTTTTGTTTCTTGCTTTTTGTTAATGATAAGAAACACTTTTACTTTTCAAAATTTTGTCGATCCTTTCAGAAATTCTATATCTGAACCTAGAAGTCTTGGAAGCATCACTTTTACATTTGAAAATATTATCATATTCATTCTGGTCATTTTGTTGTCTAGTTTTATTTCAAAAGCAGTCTCATTTTTGGCTTCTGATAATCAGATTATAAAAGACAAAAACAAAACCAAAAATTTTGGAAGCTGGCTGTTTTTATCCCGAATCGCCATTGTTACTTTAGGGCTATTGGTTGCCTTTGCATCGGCAGGAATTCCATTGGATAAAATAACGCTAATCATCAGTGCACTCGGAGTCGGTATTGGTTTTGGTATGCAAAGCCTGGTCAATAACCTGATAAGCGGGTTAATCATCGCCTTCGAAAAACCGGTAAATCTAGATGATATCATCGAGGTGGGAACACAATCCGGAAAAATGAAATCAATCGGCATCAGAAGCAGTGTGGTAACTACTTATGACGGAGCCGATGTAGTAATTCCTAACGGAGATTTATTGAACCAAAATTTGACCAACTGGACTTTGGGAAGCAGCCACCGAAGATCGGAAATCCGATTTGGCGTGGCCTATGGAACCGACTTGGAACTCACTAGAAAATTGCTTTTCGAAATCCTTGAAAACAATAAAAACGTACTAAAAAAACCTTTACCGATGATTTGGTTCACCAAGTTTGGTGACAGTTCGATTGACTTGGTTTTGAAATATTGGATCAGACACTTTGATTTTGACAATGAAGTAAAAAGCGAACTGATAATGACCATTGACAAAACATTAAAAGAAAATAACATCGTTATTCCATTTGCACAGCAAGATGTCCGCATCATAAGAAATGATTACGATCCTGAGAATTAACTTGGAAATATATAATTATACTGCAGTATTCATAAAACTTTATGAACTGCAGCTTAACATAGAACAGCCTACTTTATCTCTGGCCCAATCCGGTCTTTTGGCAAACCATTTTTGGCTCTCAGGCTGTTCATCATAAGGCTTCTTTAATAGTTCAAAGAATTCATTTACCAAAGAATAATCTCCTTTATCAGCTGCATCAATACACAGTTGTGCCATATAGTTCCGTAGTACGTATTTGGGATTTACAGTATTCATTTGCAATTTTCTTTCAGCATCTGAATGCATTTCCTGATTTATTCGACTGGTATAATATCCTAACCAAGTATGCCAATTATTTAAAACAGATTCATCAAGATTCTTTTCATTATAAAAAGCTGAGGCAATTTTGTCAAAAGCAATTACATGCGAATCCGTTTTTAAAACATTACTTAAATCTCTAAAGAAAATAGTCATATCGGTTTCTACCAATTGAAGCAGTTCGATCAAACTTTCAATTAAAACAGCATCCTCATCCTTTTCTATCATTAATCCAAGTTTCTTGCGCATCATATTCAAATACTGAACTTTGTAACTGCTTCCAAAATCATTAAGTATAGTTTCCAGAGGTTTGGCATCATTAATCAAAGGATACAAAGCGTTTGCCAATTGATATAAATTCCAGAGAGCAATATTAGGCTGATTGCCGAAACGATATCTTTTATGCTGCCTGTCAGTTGTATTAGGAGTCCAATTAGGGTCATAATCTTCCAGCCATCCATAAGGCCCATAATCTATTGTGATTCCATGAATTGACATATTATCGGTATTCATAACACCATGGACAAAACCAACCCGTTGCCAATGCACAATCATTTCAAGAGTCGTCTGAGTTACAGCCTGAAAAAATTCAATATATTTTTCAACACCTTCACTTTTAATATCCGGAAAATGATGTTTGATGGTATAATCAGTCAATAATTGAAGCGTAGTAAGATCATTTCTTGACGAAAACAATTCAAAATTACCAAAGCGGATAAACGAAGGCGCCACTCTGCAAACTATTGCTCCTTTCTCATAAGCAGGATTTCCATTATAAAGAATATCTCTTAAAACCTGATCTCCAGACAATATTAATGAAAGCGAACGGGTAGTCGGTACACCTAGATAATTCATGGCTTCGGCACACAAATGCTCGCGTATGGAAGAACGCAATACAGCAAAACCATCAGCTGTACGGGAATAAGGTGTTGGCCCTGCTCCTTTTAACTGTAATGTATAAGATTTATCATTGTGGACTGCTTCAGTTAGGTTAATGGCACGGCCGTCTCCCAATTGTCCTGCCCAATTCCCAAACTGGTGACCAGCGTAACTCAATGCATAAGGACGGGTTCCCGGATAAACACTATTCCCCGAAAAAGTATTTAAAAAATCATCCGAAATAATATCATCCTGAGAGATTCCTAAAAAACCAGCCACTTCAGCCGAAGCGTGAATCAAAGAAGGATCTGAAGGTTTCTTTGGCTCCACATACGAAAAGCAGGCTTTTTCAACCTGTCTCGGTACATTGATTTCATTAGAATCAGAAGGTAATTCGGAAGTAAAATTATTTTGGATATGAAGTTTCATTTTTAGCTAAATTAATATTAAGTAAAGTTATTCCATAAATTACACATTATCGAGTTCTTAAGATAAGTTTATCTTATAGGCAAAGTCATTTTGTTTATCAAAAAACGGAACTTAAATTCTACTTAAAACAAAAAAATCCTGAGCTTTCACTCAGGATTTTCAATATATTAGATTTTCTTATTGTATTAAGAAAGTGCAGCTTGTACTTGATCAGCAGCTTCCTGGAATTGTACAGCAGATAAAATTGGCATACCAGAATTATCAATTAATTCTTTTGCAATTTCAGCGTTAGTTCCTTGCAAACGAACAATGATTGGCACCTTTATAGCGTCACCCATGTTTTTGTAAGCATCAACAACACCTTGAGCAACACGGTCACAACGAACGATACCACCAAAAATATTGATTAGAATAGCTTTTACGTTTGGATCTTTCAAGATAATACGGAAAGCAGTTTCAACACGTTTTGCATCAGCAGTTCCACCTACGTCAAGGAAGTTTGCAGGTTCAAAACCAGCATACTTAATTAAATCCATAGTTGCCATTGCAAGACCTGCACCGTTTACCATACAACCTACAGTTCCGTCAAGATCAACATAGTTCAATCCAACTTCTTTTGCTTCAACTTCGATTGGATTTTCCTCACGAATGTCACGCATGTCAGCATATTTCTTTTGTCTGTATAAAGCATTATCATCGATATTTACTTTAGCATCTACAGCTAAAATTTTATCATCTGAAGTTTTCAATACCGGGTTGATTTCAAACATAGAAGCATCAGATCCAATGTAAGCATTGTATAATGAATCGATGAATTTTACCATTTCTTTAAAAGCATTTCCAGAAAGACCTAAGTTAAAAGCAATTCTTCTTGCTTGAAAACCTTGCAATCCTACAGCCGGATCAATTTCTTCAGTAAAAATTAAGTGAGGAGTATGCTCAGCAACTTCCTCGATATCCATTCCACCCTCAGTAGAATACATAATCATGTTGCGTCCTGTAGCTCTATTCAAAAGAACAGATACATAAAACTCAGAAGTTTCGCTTTCACCTGGATAATAAACATCCTCAGCAATTAAAACTTTGTGCACTTTTTTTCCTTCAGCAGAAGTTTGAGGTGTAATCAATTGCATTCCGATAATTTCTTCGGCAATTCCTTCTACTTTGTCAATTCCTTTGGCAAGTTTTACTCCACCACCTTTTCCACGTCCACCTGCGTGTATCTGAGCTTTTACAACATACCAACTTGTACCTGTTTCGGCAGTTAATTGTTTTGCAGCAGCTACAGCTTCTACTGGACTATTAGCTACAATTCCGCGTTGTATGCGAACTCCATAGCTAGCTAAAATTTCTTTTCCTTGATATTCGTGTATGTTCATAATATAGAATTTGTCTGGATTCTGAATCTATTTCAGAATAAAAGTGGCACAAAAATAGCAAAATTTAGTTTAATTGAAATTTTTTTTAATTATAATAACATATAAAAAGCAAAAATTAAAAAATTCTGCATCTCAAACGTTGTAGTATCAAAAATTTAATAATTCTCAGTTTTTTTGTTAAAATAATTACCCGGAAAAACTATAATCCTATATTTATTACAAAAATTAAGCGTTTGAAAAAATTAAAAAAATATTTTTTGAAGATATGTCAATTCAAAAGTAAAAAATACGCATTATTATCAATTATACATACCTTTTTTAATTTTATAGCAAAAATAGAGCCTAATCTCTTTATTCATTAGTTATATGTTATGAAATCTTTAATTTTGTAAAAAAAAATATCAAGCATGAGAGTTAAAGAACAAGGCCTTTATTTACCCGAATTTGAACACGACAACTGTGGCGCAGGATTTATATGTAATTTGAATGGAATTAAGTCTAATGACATCATTCATAAAGCTCTGGATATCCTTATAAAGCTGGAACATCGTGGAGCTGTAAGCTCTGATGGAAGAACTGGAGATGGTGCTGGAATCTTATTTGATATCCCACATGCATTCTTCAAGAAAGTTTGTGATTTTGAAATCCCAGAAGTTAGAGAATATGCTGTTGGAATGGTTTTTATGCCTAAAAGCCCAAATCAGGTTGCATTTTGCAAAACCACTTTTGAAGACGCCATAAAAGATCAAAATCTATCTATACTAGGATGGAGAGATGTGCCTGTTGATGTTTCCAATTTAGGACAAATTGCCGCAGAAAAAGAACCAACCGTTAAACAAGTATTTGTTGGTAAAAACGGTTTAGATATTACAGAACAACAATTCAACGCCAAATTATTCCTGGCTAGAAAAATTGCTGAACACACGATTCGTAATTCAAGAACTTCGGAAAGTCATATGTTTTACTTTTCAAGCTGTTCTACTACTACTATTATATATAAAGGTCTATTGATGCCGGAAGACATCAGCAGATACTATACCGACTTACTGGATAGCGATTTGGTAACCCGTCTGGCATTGGTTCACCAGCGTTTCTCTACAAACACTTTCCCATCATGGGATTTGGCACAGCCATTTAGATACATGTGCCACAATGGAGAAATCAATACTTTGAGAGGAAACGTAAGCAGAATGCGTGCCCGTGAAGAATTGATGAAAAGTGATGTTTTTGGAGAAGATCTAAAAAAATTGTTCCCAATCATTTTAGAAGGAAAATCAGATTCAGCTTCTATGGATATGGTTGTTGAACTATTATTGATGACCGGTCGTTCTTTGCCGGAAGTTATGATGATGGTTGTTCCTGAAGCATGGGAAAAACACAAAACCATGTCGGATGAGAAAAAAGCATTCTACGAATACAATGCCTGTATCATGGAACCATGGGACGGTCCTGCTTCTATTCCATTTACTGATGGAAATGTTATTGGTGCATTGTTAGACAGAAATGGATTACGTCCTTCCCGTTATACGCTAACGAAAAGCGGATTTGTAATCATGTCATCAGAAATTGGTGTACTTGACATAAAACCGGAAGATGTAGTACAGCACGGAAGATTGGAGCCAGGAAAAATGTTTCTTGTAGACATGAATGAAGGCCGTATTATTGAAGACGAAGAAATCAAACACTCTGTAGTGACAAAACGTCCATACAGAGAATGGTTGGACAAAAATTTATTACAATTGGCGCAAATTCCTTATACGAACAACCCAATTCCAACTGAAAAAATTGATTTTGAAACCAGACAACGTTTGTTTGGCTACACTATAGAGGATTTAAAAACAATCATTAATCCAATGGGAGCACAAGGAAACGAAGCCTTGAGCTCTATGGGTAATGACACGCCTCTTGCTGTATTGTCAGATCAGCCACAATTATTGTATAATTATTTCAAAGAGTTATTTGCTCAGGTAACCAATCCTCCTTTGGATGGTATCCGTGAAGAAATAATTACAGACACCAGTCTGGCAATCGGTGGTGATTACAACATCTTTGACATAACTGACGTTCACTGTAAAAAAATTAAAATCCAAAATCCTGTAATATCCAATGAGGATTTGGATAAAATAAAAAATCTTGACCACGCAGATTTCAAATCGGTTACCATTTCTACTTTATACAAAATAGAAAAAGGAGTAAATGGTTTGGAGCGTGCTTTAGAAAAATGTGTACAGGCTACTTTCAAAGCGGTTTCTGAAGGATGCAACATTGTTGTACTTTCAGACAGAGGTGTAAGCAAAGAATTGGCACCAATCCCAATGTTGTTGGCAACTTCTTATATCCACCACTCTTTGAACAAACTGAAAGTCCGTTCTAAGTTTGGTATTATAATCGAATCTGCAGAACCACGCGAACCACATCATTTTGCATTATTATTTGGTTACGGTGCCAGTGCAATTAACCCTTACATGGTAAATGAAATTATCTATGACCAAGTAAACAACGGATTTATTACAGGTGTAAAAGCTGATTATGCGATTACTAACTTTAATAAAGCTATTGCTAAAGGGATTGTCAAAATCATGAATAAAATTGGTATCTCTACTTTACATTCATACAGAGCTGCTCAGATTTTTGAAATTTTAGGTTTAAACAAAACATTCTCTACTAAATATTTCCCTTATACACCTTCTAGAATTGAAGGTATCGGACTAATGGAAATTGAAAAAGAAGTTAGAAAAAGATACCAAAATGCATTCCCAAAATCTGAAATTGCAAATCTATTGCCATTAGAAATCGGAGGTATTTACAGATGGAGAAGAAACGGTGAAAAACACATGTTCAATCCAACTACTATTTCAAAATTACAGCAAGCTGTTCGTTTGAACAGTCCTGAAAGCTATAAAGAATACTCTAAAATGGTCAACGAACAAAGTGAAAACTTAATGACCATCAGAGGTTTATTCGAATTCAACAATCTTGACCCAATCTCTATTGACGAAGTAGAACCATGGACTGAGATCGTTAAAAAATTCAAAACCGGAGCAATGTCGTACGGATCTATCAGCCAGGAAGCTCATGAGAATTTAGCGATTGCCATGAACAGAATTGGAGGTAAATCTAACTCTGGGGAAGGTGGAGAAAACCCAAAACGATTCCAAAAAGAATTGAATGGAGATTCAAAAAACAGTGCTATCAAACAAGTAGCTTCAGGAAGATTTGGAGTTTCTATCAACTATTTAACGAATGCCCAAGAGATTCAGATCAAAATGGCTCAAGGTGCAAAACCTGGAGAAGGTGGACAATTACCTGGTGAAAAAGTAGTGCCTTGGATTGCAGAAACAAGAAATTCCACTCCTTACGTTGGTCTTATTTCGCCACCGCCACATCACGACATCTATTCTATAGAAGATTTATCACAATTAATATTTGATTTGAAAAATGCCAACCGTGAAGCAAGAGTTAACGTTAAATTGGTTGCTGAAGTAGGTGTTGGAACAATTGCTGCGGGTGTTGCCAAAGCAAAAGCTGATGTTATTCTAATTTCTGGATATGACGGAGGAACTGGTGCCGCACCATTGACATCATTGCAACATACAGGTATTCCTTGGGAACTTGGACTTGCTGAGGCTCAACAAACTTTAATTCTGAATGACTTAAGAAGCCGTGTAGTTCTAGAATGTGACGGTCAGTTAAAAACAGGACGTGACGTAGCTATTGCAGCATTGCTTGGAGCTGAAGAATTTGGATTTGCAACTGCACCTCTTGTAGCTTCAGGTTGTATCATGATGAGAGCCTGCCACTTGAATACCTGCCCGGTAGGTATTGCAACGCAGGATCCTGAATTGAGAAAAAATTTCAAAGGAACACCAGAGCATGTTATTAACTTCATGTACTTTATTGCAGAAGAGCTTAGAGAAATAATGGCACAGCTTGGTTTCAGAACATTGAAAGAAATGGTTGGACAATCTCAAAAATTGAATGTTAATAAAGCTATTCAGCATTATAAAGCAAATGGGCTGGATTTATCTACCATTCTTTATAAACCTGAAAAAGCAAAAACAGTTCCAAACTATAATACTTCATCTCAAGACCACGCATTAGAAAATGTTCTTGACTTTGACATTATTAAAGCTGCGATTCCTTCTATTTACAGAAAAGAAAGAACAAGAGTAACTTTTGATATCAAAAATACAGACCGTTCTGTTGGTGCAATTTTAAGTAATGAAATTTCAAAAATATACGGAGCTCAAGGATTACCGGAAGATACTATCCTTGTTGACTTTACTGGTTCTGCCGGACAAAGTTTTGGAGCTTTTGCCACTAATGGACTGTCATTCAAAATACACGGAAACTGTAATGACTATTTAGGAAAAGGACTTTCCGGAGGAAAATTAATTATTAAAGTACCTCCTACTGCTACTTTCAGTCCAGAAGACAACATAATCATCGGTAACGTAGCGCTTTATGGTGCAATCACCGGAGAGGCTTATATTAACGGTATGGCTGGTGAGCGTTTTGCAGTTAGAAATTCCGGAGCTACAGCAGTAGTAGAAGGAATTGGAGACCATGGTTGTGAATATATGACTGGTGGAACTGTAGTTGTTCTTGGAAAAACAGGAAGAAACTTCGCTGCTGGTATGAGCGGTGGTGTTGCTTATGTTTATGATGCCAAAAAGAAATTTGAAAATGGATTGTGCAACATGGAAATGGTTGAACTAGAAGCATTGGAAGAAACTGATTTAGCAAAATTAAAACGCTTAATCAAAAATCATTCGATGTACACCAACAGCCCTCTGGCAAAACGCCTATTAGCTGATTGGGAAAACGAAAGCAAACATTTCATTAAAGTAATGCCTACAGATTACAAAAAAGCATTACAAAGATTAGCAGAAGAAAAGCAAATTGAAGAATTAATAGCACAATAGTCATGGGGAAAATAGGAGGATTTAAAGAATATAACAGAGCCGACGAAAGTAACGTTGCTGTTCTGGAAAGAGTACAAAATTATAATGAATTTACAATACCGGTAGAAAAGGAAAAATTAAAACAACAGGGTTCCCGATGTATGGATTGTGGAATTCCTTTTTGCCACAGTGCCTGTCCATTAGGAAATTTAATTCCTGATTTTAATGACATGGTGCACCAGGAAGAATGGAAAAGTGCTTTGGATATTTTACAATCTACAAACAACTTTCCTGAATTCACTGGACGTTTATGCCCAGCTCCATGTGAGAAATCATGTGTACTAGGTATAATCAAAGAACCAGTTGCTATCGAAAATATTGAAAAAAGTATAATCGAAAGAGGTTTTGCTGAAGGCTGGATTAAACCTCAGATACCTGAAACAAGAACAGGAAAAACTGTTGCTGTAGTAGGATCTGGCCCTGCTGGATTGGCAGCTGCCCAACAATTAAACCGTGCAGGCCACACTGTAACTGTTTTCGAAAGAGACAATGCAATTGGTGGTTTATTACGTTATGGAATTCCAAATTTCAAATTGGAAAAAGCAATTATCGACAGACGTGTAAAAATATTGGAAGCTGAAGGAATTGTTTTCAAAACTAATGTAAACGTAGGGGTTAACTTTAGCGTAGAAGAATTAAACGCATTTGATTCTATCGTTTTGTGTGGCGGTGCAACTGAAAAAAGAGGATTGCCGACAAAAGGTGCAGACAGCAAAGGAGTTGTTCAGGCAATGGACTTCCTTACACAGCAAACAAAAGTATTATACGGAGAAAAAATCGAAGACCAAGTATTGGCAACCGGTAAAGATGTAATCGTTATTGGTGGTGGAGATACAGGTTCTGACTGTGTTGGAACATCAAACAGACACGGAGCTAAATCTGTGACTAATTTTGAAATCATGCCGAAACCTCCAATTGGCAGAAGCGAAACTACTCCATGGCCATTTTGGCCGTTGCAGTTGAAAACATCTTCATCTCACGAAGAAGGTTGTGACAGAAACTGGTTAATTAACACCAAAGAATTCCTTGCCAATGAAAAAGGAGAATTAGTTGGGTTAAAAACCGTTGAAGTGGAATGGAAAATAAAACCTGGTCAAAGACCTGAATTAATCGAAAAAGAAGGTTCAGAGAAAATATGGCCTTGTGATTTAGCTCTATTGGCACTTGGATTTACGGGTCCAGAAAAAACATTAGCTGAACAATTAGGTCTTGAAATTGATGCAAGAAGCAATTATAAAGCTATTAAATACAAAACAAATGTACCTCATATTTTCACTGCCGGTGATATGAGAAGAGGTCAATCTCTAATCGTTTGGGCTATCTCTGAAGGCCGTGAAGCCGCAAGAGAAGTTGATTTGTACTTAATGGGCTTCAGTAATTTACCAACAAAAGGTAATGGAGATTTACCAGCTTTGTAGAATTTGAAGCAAGAAACTAAAAAAATCCCTTGATAATATATTTTGTCAAGGGATTTGTTTTTTAAATACAATTAGCGTTGAAAACCGTTAAAAATAAAACTATTCATCAATGAAAAAGTTAACAGAACAACATTATTCAATATTGAAAACCCTGTTTAATAAAAATTCAAAAAAAGTTATGATTTTAAAACAAAGTTAAATATAAACACAAACAAAGACTTTTTGTTTTAAATAAAACAAAAAGTTACATTTTGTTAAATAACCATAAAGTATTTGGTCGTAATATTAAAGAATAATAAATTTGTCAAAAAATAATAAACAAGATGCAAGCAAACGATTTACTAAACTTAGCAGAACAATTTGGAAGTCCACTTTATGTGTATGATGCCGAAAAAATACAATCCCAGTATAATCGATTAACCAAGGCTTTTTCAAAAGTACCTAATTTACGCATCAACTATGCCATGAAAGCATTGTCTAATGTTGCCATATTACAATTATTGAGAGATATGGGATCTGGATTGGATACTGTTTCCATTCAAGAGGTTTTACTTGGATTACACGCCGGTTATGCTCCGGAAAAAATATTTTATACCCCAAACGGAGTTTCTTTGGAAGAAATTGAAGAAGTTCATGCGTTGGGAGTACAGATTAATATTGACAACTTATCCATATTGGAACAATTTGGAGCAAAACATCCTCACGTTCCGGTTTGCATCCGTATTAACCCACACGTAATGGCGGGGGGAAATGCTAATATTTCAGTAGGACATATCGATAGCAAATTCGGGATTTCTGTACATCAGTTACCACATTTGGTTCGTATTGTTGAAAACACCAATATGAACATAGTGGGAATTCACATGCATACAGGATCAGACATTTTAGATATTGAAGTGTTTTTATATGCTGCCGAAATTTTATTTGACGCTGCCAAAAACTTCAAAAACTTGGAGTTTTTAGATTTTGGAAGTGGATTTAAAGTTCCTTACAAAAAAGATGATATTGCTACAGACATTGATGAATTAGGTAAAAAATTGTCAAAAAGATTCAATGCTTTCTGCGCAGAATATGGTAGAGATTTAACTTTAATTTTCGAACCAGGCAAATTTCTGGTTAGTGAAGCAGGATTCTTTTTAGCAAAAGTAAACGTTGTTAAACAAACAACATCTACAGTATTTGCAGGTATTGATAGTGGTTTCAACCACTTAATCAGACCAATGCTTTATGGTTCTCAGCATTTTATTGAAAACATTTCTAATCCTAAAGGAAAAGAGCGTTTTTACTCGGTTGTAGGATACATTTGTGAAACTGATACTTTCGCTACTAACAGAAGAATTGCTGAAATAAAAGAAGGAGACATTTTATCTTTTCGTAATGCTGGTGCTTACTGCTTCTCAATGTCTTCTAATTATAATTCAAGATACAAACCTGCAGAGGTTTTATGGATGAATGGACAAGGGTATTTAATCAGAGCCCACGAAAAATTTGAAGATTTGCTTCAAAATCAAATTCCATTGCCAATAGAAACTGCAGCTACAGTTTAATACAAAAAATCCCGTCTTAATATAGAGAGACGGGATTTTTTTTTGATTTATACCAGATTAAGGACTCACAAACTTCTCCACATTATTACTGATGGGTTTTATCGTTTTCAAGTAAGCATAAATTGCTTTTAAATCCTGATCTGCCATACCACCATACATCGTCCAGGGCATTACGGTATTAAAATTTCCTTTTACAATTTTATTCGGAACATAAGCGCTGCCAGTATACGATTTGAATCGTTTGACAAAATCAGCTTCTGACCATTTACCAATTCCGGTAATTTTATCTTGTGTGATATTGGCCGAACGAGCTATTCCTCCTGTAACCATCGGAAACTCAAAACCGCCTGCCAGCTCCATACCCGCAACAGGCTTTCCTTTTTCTTGTTTGGAATGACATTCCGAGCAGGAAGCAGCGTTAAACAAATAACCACCGTAAGCTACAGCGTCATTTTCATTTGGCTTATTCGAAAAATGAGGCTCTTTCGGAATGGTGTTAATTATAAAGTTCATTGGGAAATCAGCTTTCGATTCCGGCACTTTGTTTTCAATAGGCTTCAAAGTTCTCAGATAAACAATAATAGATTCCAAATCTTCTTTATCCATTTGCCCAAAATGAGGATGTGGCATTATAGGAAACAAAGCTGCACCGTTTTTGGAAACACCACTGGCTATTGCTCTTAAAACTTCAGCATCTGTCCAATCTCCTATACCTGAAGGTGTAATATTTTTAGAATAAAAACTGCCCGGAAAACCAAATCTTTGATCAAAAACTTCACCTCCCTTACCAGTAGTTCCCTCAACCAACGGACCGGAAAATTCATTCCAATTTCTTGTAGAATGACAATCAACACAAACACAAACATGATTGGCAAGATATCTTCCTCTCTCTAATTTACTGATTGTCGGCTTAATACTGAGATATTTCATTTCACCGACATCAGGCAAAGCCAATTGCACATACGACAAAACTGCCGTCACCAAAATGATAAATAAAAACAAAAACCACTTAATAATTTTCTTCATAATAACATATTTTTAGAAAAAACTTTTTAAAATTAACAGTTTTATTCAAAAAACACTATTTATTACAAAAAAATCGATGAAACCAAAAAAAGTCCCATTCATTTACACGAATGGGATTTATTAAACTCTTAAAAAAGAGATTATTTTTTGATAAACAATTCTTCTAAAACCTGAGATTCCGAACCATTAGGCGTTGTAATTTTCAGCATTTTAGAAAGTGTAGGAGCAATTTCTGTTATGTACTCCTTTTTCACTGATTCTCCTTTTGGCACATGCCAACCGTAAAAAAGCAAAGGCACATTAGTATCATAACTGTTAGGTGTTCCGTGAGTCGTACCTGTTTCAATACTTTCCAAATACCCTGCTCCTTCAAGAATTACCAAATCCCCGCTTTGTTTGTCATCATATCCTTTAAAAATAAAATTTAAGTAATAGTCCTGACCCGTTGCTCCCAAAATCTCTTCTTCTGTATATACTCTTTTAACATACACCTGCGACATTAAAAAATCTTTGAAACTTTGCTTGACTTTTGCCAATTCCAAACCTTTCTCCTTAATGATATCTTTGTTTAAAAAAACATTAAAATTAGAATAATTCAATACCAAATTAACACCAAAAGTATCCGTAGAAAATTTACCTAACGAAGCAAAAATCTCTTTCGAAGAAATATTTGTCACATTGTATTTATGGTCTTTCAAATAAATAGGATTTTCAGCAACAGCATGATCCGCAGTCAGAAAAATCAAATAATTATCCTTACCTACGTTTTTATCCAAATAATCCAAAAATGCTGCAATAGTAAGATCCAGACGCAAATAAGTATCTTGAATTTCCATAGATCTTGGACCAAAAGTATGCCCCACATAATCTGTTGAAGAAAAACTTACAGTCAGGAAATCGGTAACATTATCTTTACCTAATTCTTCTTTATCAATCGCCCTCATGGCTAATTCAGCCAAAAAATCATTCCCAAACGGAGTCGTTTTCAAAACTTCCATCCCCGATTCTTTATAAATTTTATTCAAGTCATAAGGAAAAACAGGAGGCATACTTTTGTCCAGTCTTCCTTCGTAAGGATTATTATCAGGCAAACTTTCATTATAAGTTTCAATTGGTTTCAATAAACTCCAGCCTTTCTCAATATATTTCATGTAATTCTTTTCACTGTTGAATTGAGTAACCCAATCCGGCATTTTATCGCCATAAAAACTGCTTGAAATAAATGCTCCAGATTTAGTACACCAAAATGCCCAATTGGCAAAATGTCCCGCAGGCAAAATAGCGCCACGATCCTTAATACTCAAACCGATTACTTTACCAGTAAAGTTTGTTGACATTCTAAATTCATCAGTAATTGTAGTACTCTGAAGATTTTTTGGAGACATTGCCCCTTCTTTTTCAGTACCTTCCACTAATGTTTTAACGCTTGCATCATCAGTACAGTACATGTTTTTTCCGGTTGAACGGACATACCAGTCATTCCCAATTATTCCATGTACAGCAGGCGTGGTACCCGTGTAGATAGAAGCATGTCCCGGAGCAGTAAATGTTGGTACATAATTATAATTCATATTATAAAAAGTAAAACCTTTGTCCATCAGCCTTTTAAAACCTTTATTAGAAAAATCATCTGAAAACCGATACAAATACTCCATTTTCATTTGGTCTACAACAATTCCAACAACCAATTTAGGACGCTGTTGTGCTTGACTACTAATAGAAAAAACACATACTAAAAACAAAACAAATTTTCTCATAGATACAATTTATATAAAAAACAAAAATACACTTTATCCTGTAAAAATAGCCGAAAACGAAATAACTAATACAATAAATTAACCCATTAATAACCAAAAATTAGCAAATCTTCAAAATAATAAGGGCGTGACCCCATTAGGCAAGGAGGCCTGCTTATCTTTGCTGGTATTCGGCCTCCTTCCCTAATGCTGTCGGGCTATCCATGCTACTTCGGTAGCTTATTACTATCCCTCACGCACACTGCAATAAAGAGCTTTTGCAGAAATTAAAAACTTTCAATTCCTATCTAAGAAAGCAATGCTGACAATCTATTTTATTTACACAACTTCGACAAAAAACATCCAACCCCTTTTTTGAAAAAAAACAAAAAAATAACATTAAATTTGAGTAACAAACCACTGACTATGAACATGTACGACAACGAAAATACTGTCCAAAAATCATTTGACGATCATTATCTATCAGAAGATTTACTCCAAGCCCAATGGGCTGAATTTACAGAACTCAAAAAAGTAATCTCCGAAGTATATATAAAAAAAGGGAGACAGCTAACCCTTTTAGACATAGGAATAGGAAGTGCCAGAATAGCCCGACACTTAAGTGCCATTCCAGAAATGTGGCAGATGATAGAAAATTATGAAGGTACCGATAATGCCGAAGCCTGTATAAAACTAGCCCAAGCTACAGCAGAAGAACTTCATATTGAAGACAAATTAAAAGTACATTTGCTTGATGCAGTACATTTAAACCAACTAACAAAAAAATACGATTTAATCATCTGTACCTGGTTTACCCCAGGGAATTTTTATCCTGATGATTTCCCTTTCAACGGGTATAATGATTCTTATAAAAGACTGGATTTATCGAAGAATGAAAAATTTACGGCTATTTTTTCAAATGCTTACTCTTTACTCGAAACCAATGGCGAAATAGTCCTTGGTGCCTGCTATATTGACAATGACAACACCCGAAAAAAACAGGAGCTGTCCTATCAAAAAATGGGGATGCAAATAATTACAAATGCCAGCGATAGCTTTACTGCCACCAAAGAACAATTCTGGTCACAAAGATTTACAAAGGAAAAAATTAAAGCGTACTTACCATTTGTAAAGTCCGAAAACATTTTATTTACAAGTCTTGACCCATATGATTATGCAATGCAAATCAGGATTCAAAAATCGTAAAGGGAATAATTTATTCTGGATTTGAATTTAAAAGTATATCTAATCAAAATTGACAATATTATACGCCAAAACTCTGTCTTCGTATTTGACATACAACTGCTTCCTATTGTCTTGATTTTTTCTGGTAATAAAAGAAAGGGTACAGTTTTCCCCATTATTATCTTTACAGACAAATAAATAAACCAGATCTGTTGAATTTTCTTCGGTTGGAAGGTATTCTACAATTTCAAACAATTGAATTGCTTCTGAATAAATTGCAATTCTATTTTTTTTTGTATCCAAAGTGATTACAATACTCACCGGTTTCAAATCACTCCAATTGCCAAATTTTCCTTTTCCTTCTTTTGCAGAAACGCTCAACCCTGTTGTTTTGAACTTATAGGTTTGACTAAAACCTTGATTCAATCCAAAAAAAAGAAACAGCAATAGAAACCCTATTTTTAACTTATTCATTATCTTAAAATTTGTAGTAAAACAAATATAACAATTTTAAAAACTAAATGAAACTACTTCCTGCTTTGCCTGTTCAAATTCAGTAATCATCTCATTGACTATATCTTTTGCCGGTAATATTTCTTTGATTATACCCGCTATTTGACCTATTTCAAGTTCCCCTTCCTCCAAATCGCCTTCGAACATACCGCGTTTGGCCCTTGCTCTTCCAAGTAAAGCAACCAACTCTTCTTTGCTTGGACATTTTTCATACAATTCCTGAACGTCCTGGTAAAATTTATTTTTAATCAAACGTACCGGTGCCAATTCTTTCAATGTCAATTGTGTACCACCCTCCTGAAGATCAATAATAGTCTGCTTAAAATTATCATGAGAGGATGATTCCAATGAAGCTGCAAATCGGCTTCCAACCTGTACTCCGTCGGCACCAAGAGTCATAGCTGCAAGCATACCATGGCCTGTGGCAATTCCTCCGGCTGCAATCAGTGGAATCGAAATTTTATCTTTTACCATCGGAATCAAAGTAAAAGTAGTTGTTTCTTCTCTTCCATTGTGTCCGCCTGCCTCAAATCCCTCTGCTACAACAGCATGAACACCCGCTTCTTGCGCTTTTAAGGCAAAAACAGAACTGCTCACTACATGCACTACAGTTATTCCGTTTTCTTTCAAAAAAGGAGTCCAGCTCTTAGGATTTCCCGCTGAAGTAAAAACTATTTTTACACCTTCATCGACGATAATTTTCATTATCTCTTTTATGTTGGGATACAACATGGGAACATTTACACCAAATGGTTTATCTGTTGCTTTTTTACATTTTTGTATATGCTCTCTCAACACTTCCGGATACATAGAACCGGCACCTATCAAGCCCAACCCTCCAGCATTACTCACTGCACTGGCTAATTTATAACCGCTGTTCCAAATCATTCCTGCCTGAATAATAGGGTATTTAATATTGAAAAGGCTTGTAATTTTGTTCATAAAAATTTGTTTATTTTTTGATTACTTTTCCGGTAGTAACGTTACCATCACAATCTATTTGATAAATATAGATTCCGGTCTGCAAGGTTTTAAGCGAAATTGTTGGTGAAGTTTTTGAAATTATCTGTTCTCCCATTTTCTGACCCAGAATAGAATAAATACGGAATATTCCTGAGTCAAAATTTCTCAAAGAAGAAATTGTACTTATATCGCTTGTTGGATTGGGATATAAAAAAACAGCTGCCGCAGAAAAATCATTAATACCTAATCCATTGGACAAAGCCAGGCTAAAATCAGGAATACCATATCCGTATTGATTATCCGGAGCTGTATACCTGTCTGCCGATTTTAGAATTAAATCTTTAATTTCATTATTCGTTTTATCTGGGAATGCCTGCCACAAACAAGCAACCATTCCAGCTGTAATCGGACTCGAAAAGGAAGTCCCGTTAGCCGTTACAATATTCCCTGAGGAATCGGACAAAACTACAGATTGCCCTTGGGCCATAACATCCGGTTTTATTCTTCCGTCAAATGACGGGCCAATGGAACTGAAAACGGTTATAGTTTTGGAAGCCGTTACCGCTCCCACAGTCAATACCGAAATACCGTCTGCTGGAACAGCAACATGAGGATTTGCTGTATCACCCTCATTCCCAGCAGAAACTACTACTATCATTCCGCGGGAATAAGCAATTTCGGCACCGCGTGTCATGAATGCAGTTTTACCATCCATATCATCATACATATGATTGTATTCCGGTTTATCAAATTCAAAATAACCCAACGAAGTATTGATAATATCCACTCCTAAACTATCAGCTTTCTCTGCTGCCTCTACCCAATAGGATTCCTCAACTGGATTTTCAGAAGAAGCATCTTCTGTTCTGAATAAATAAAAAGAAGCGTCCGGAGCGGTTCCTACAAGAACACCGTCTTTAAATCCTCCCATGCTGGAAAGCACCATTGCCCCGTGTGAATCTCCTGTATAAAAATCAGTGCTTTTATCAACAAAATCATAACCTCCCAGTATTTGATTATTATCCCGCATCCTTTGGAACGGCTGAGCTGTGTCAACTCCGGGAAAACCTGCATCCATAACTGCAATCGTTTTTCCGGAGCCTGTGTAATTTTGCTGATGCAATACATCACCATGAAGCATTTGGATTTGATTGGTTGAACTGCCGTAAGCAAAATCAACCAGCTTTTCCAATTGTTTATCGACTGCTTTTATTTTGCTTGAGGTTGCTTTTTTCCCAGTTGAATTAAGTGATTTATTTGCAAATTCAACTCTATCCACAAAAGATAAAGATGTCAAAGAATTGATATCGGCCTGAGTCCCTCTAACGTGTAAGGCATTCAGCCATTTGGATTTTGCCATAACAGTAATTCCTGAAACTGCTGTTATCTGATCTATGAAACTTTTGTCAATAGGAATATCTTTGGAATCCAAAGAGATATTTTGATTGGATCTTCTGTCCAAAGCTTTTTGAGAAAGCATCAGCAAAGGATTGTCATAGTAACTTTGAGAATTATTTTTGACATTAAAATACACCCATGCATCTTCCTGGGAAAACCCAACAAAACAGGAAAAGAACAAAATAATAAAAAGTATTTTTTTCATGTTTATTATTTTTGCTGTAAGCAATAAACTTTAGACTATACGATTTATACTAAGCGTTAAAAACGGCATGCTTACTGCCCTATTGCTTAAAGCTTACTGCTGAAGGCCTACGAAATAACTCCGGAACCAATCAACTCATCATTGAGGTACCAGGCAGCAAACTGCCCTTCAGTAATAGCAGACTGCGGTTCTTCAAATGAAACATACATACCATCCTCAAACTGATGCAAGACTGCTTTTTGCAATGGTTGTCTGTATCGGATACGCGCCATAACTTCCATTGTTTCACCATTAGCCAATGCTAAATCTTCACGAATCCAATGTACTTCTGATTTTTCAATAAACAAAGCTTTTTTAAACAATCCCGGATGCATGCTCGATAATCCTGTATAAATAGTATTGGTCTCCACATCAGTAGCAATCACAAACAAAGGATCAGTCGTTCCTCCTACATTCAAACCTTTTCTCTGACCTACCGTAAAATAATGTGCTCCTTGATGTTTACCCATTACCTTGCCCATTTTTGGCGTATAAGGCATTTTTCTGGAAGCAAAATTCAATTTTTCCTTAGCTGATAATTCACCCTCCATTTCAAAAGAGTACACGGGATCATTTTTATCGATTTGGATAATGGTTCCTTCTTTTGGCTGCAATTTTTGTTGTAGAAATTCAGGTAAACGCACTTTTCCAATAAAACACAATCCTTGAGAATCTTTCTTTTCTGCAGTAACCAATTCCATTTGAGCCGCTATTTCCCTTACTTCCGGCTTGGTCAATTCACCAATTGGAAACAGCGCTTTAGCCAATTGTTCTTGAGATAATTGGCATAAAAAATAGGACTGGTCTTTATTGCCGTCAACACCTGCAAGCAGCTGGTATGTTTTTTCGCCATTCACCTCGATTTCACCTTTTCGGCAATAATGCCCTGTAGCCACGTAATCAGCACCAAGACTTAAGGCAATTTTCATAAAAACGTCAAACTTAATTTCGCGGTTGCAAAGTACGTCAGGGTTTGGTGTTCTCCCTTTTTCGTATTCACTGAACATATAATCAACAATTTTTTCTTGATACTGTTCACTCAAATCAACAGTTTGAAAAGGAATACCAAGTTTTTCGGCTACCAATAAAGCATCGTTACTGTCTTCCAGCCAAGGGCATTCATTTGAAATGGTCACTGAATCATCATGCCAGTTCTTCATAAAAAGACCTATTACCTCATACCCCTGCTGTTGCAGCAAATACGCTGCTACACTTGAATCAACACCTCCGGAAAGACCTACAACTACACGTTTCATTATTTGCAATTTAATTTTAATCTTTTGCAAAAGTACAAATAATATGGCTAGTTAAGACTATCTGGGATTGATGAAAACAATGCTGCGATAATTCAAATTAATACTTTTTTATTTACCTTTAATACATTACAAAACATAGAAATGAAAAAACAAATTCTTTTTTTATGCTTATTTCTCGTCGCTCTCGCCACCAAAGGACAAAACTTCGTGGAGACCATTCCAACTTATGAAGTTTATAAATCATTAAAAGGAAAACCTCTCTCTGACAAATTTTCCAATATTGAATCGGTAAAAATCCTTTATGATTTAAGATGGAAAAAACTGTATTATTTCAACAGCACTTTAATTTCTCATCATTATCAATTTGCAAATGAATATTTGGGATATGATAAAGATTTGGATGTTTTCAATGCCGGCAATTACAGTAATAAAGAAACAGGCCGAAACTATTTGTTAGGAAACTTAAACCATATCAAGGGAACTTACAAATGGATTTTCGAATTGGCCGTTTCCGACCGTATGCCGATTATTCTTATTGAGAAATTTTTCAAACTTGTTCAGCAGACAACTTTTACGGGCAGTTCACTGCAATTTTACTTAAATTCCCCTGATAAAATTGAACTGTTTCATCAAGGTCAATTCAAAATACCCTGTGTTACTTCCGAATTTATATTCAACCAATTAAAATATCAGGAAGTGGCCTCCGGCAATTGCATCGGAATACTTAAAGAATACAAAACCAAAGATTTAAATTCAAACAAACCAAAAGAAAATGAAATAATTCTATTGGACGGAACACCGGAAATTTTACCAAATGTAAAAGGTATCATCGTCAGTGAATTGCAAACTCCTTTGAGCCATTTGGTCATTTTAGGAAAAAACAGAAAAATTCCAATAATGGCTTATACACCGGCTTTTACTGACGTCAAAATAAAATCACTCTTAAATAAGAAAGTTGAATTAGAAATAGCTGTAGACACCTTTTACATCAAAGAAACAAACAAGAAAATAAAATCAGCAGGCAATTCCAAAAAGCGGACACTTATTGCTGACACAACGGTAACAGGACTTGTCGATTTGTCCAAAATAAATAAAAAAGGAGTTGAATATATCGGTTCCAAAGCTCAGAACTTATCGTATTTGATTGCCATCGCAAAAGATTCTGCATTTAAGGTTCCTGAAAATGCCTATGCTATTCCATTTTATTATTACAACAAACACATTCACAATAAAACTATTTACCCACTGATTAAAGCGCTTGTAAGTAATCCAAACAAAGATTCTATACAATGGATCAACATCCAGTTAGAAAAAATCAGGAAAGCCATCAGAAAAGAGCCTATCGATCCCAATTTGATTACTGCCTTGAACCAAAAATTAGGAGTTCAAAAAAAATTTAAAAACTTCAGATTTCGGTCTTCTACCAATGCCGAAGATATTGAAGGATTCAACGGAGCAGGTCTTTATGAATCCAAAACCGGAATTGTTGGCGATTCTGTAAAATCCTTCGAAAAGGCTATTAAACAGGTCTGGGCCAGTGTCTGGAACGAAAGTTCGTTTTGGGAAAGAGAAATTTTCAGTATAGACCAAAACAACATCGCGATGGGAGTTCTAGTACACCGCTCTTTTCCGGATGAATTGGCAAATGGTGTTGTAATTACCACAAACTTATTCCGCAAAGAATTTGACGGAATAACTGTTAATATACAGAAAGGAGAAAACTCAGTAGTAAAACCTGCCAAAGATGAAGTTTGCGAGCAGTTTACTGCTTACGACTTAAATTTATTTGGAACAAAAGACAGAAATATGGATGTCGATTATATTTCAAATTCCTCGTTAAATGACAACAAACCTTTACTAAGTATTTCTGAAATCAATAATTTATATAAGGCCTGCAAGACGATTGAAACCAAAATGAATCGATATTGGAGTAAATTCAACAAAAAACCTGTTGATATAGAATTTAAAATTGTTGGAGAAAAAAGAAATCTTTATATCAAACAAGTTAGGGTATTTAATGATTGACCTAATAAAGAATCAATATTTCAATTTCATTGGAAGCCTTATTAATGGTTAAAATTTCGAAATCGAAAGATTCAAAAGGAAGATTCTCAGCAATTTTTATTTTCCTGTTGATTTCATCAAGAGCATTGAATTCATCATGTTTTAAAATCAGCTTGCAATTATTTTTATAGGCAGAAGGGTCATGAACCAGCATTAACGAGCCCAGCATGTAAAAGAAAATTATACTTGCCTGAAAAAAAATCAATACCCCATATTTTTCCAAAGGATACATAATATCCAGAATCGAAAGCGTTATGGTTGCAAAAAGAAAAATTATTGCATTTAGTGAAAAAGTCTGCGCTCTGAAACGCAAAATTGAAAAAATAGCAAAAAGGCCGAAACCAATTCCAACTCCAATTTCTACTTTGGTAAACAAATAACACAAAGAAAAAGTGCAAAAACCAACAACAATTATCAATGGATTAATAGCTTCCTTATTCTTTCTATTCGAAAAATAATATAAAAAAAGAATTGAAAAAGCCAATAAAAGAAAACGGGACAACAATTCGAATAAATTCATAACAATCGCAGAGTTTTAATCAATTTAAAATCTTAATCAACTTTTACTTTATCCCTTTTAAGTTGTGGTTTTTTAGGCTTATCCATGTTTTCCTCACTATCCAATTTTCCGTTGATAAAAAACTGCCACTTCCCTATTTTTTTGCCGTTCTTAAACTTCCCCCTGGCAATAACAAGATCATTTGGATCTTTATAAACAGCCTCGCCTTCGTATTCACCATTTTTAAAAAAACTGTTTTCCAAAACAATTCCTTTCTCGGAATATTTTTTATAAACTCCTTCTTTCAATCCATTCTTATAAATCGTTTCATCCACAATTTTTCCACTTGGATAATAAACAGTCCGTACTCCCTCAAGTTTTCCACTTTTATAATTCTCAAAAGTCATGATCGCTTTCGAAGCTTTATGATAGTATTTCCATGGGCCTTCCCTCAATTTATTAACTTCTTTACCTTCACTGACAACGTTTTTATTTTGATCATAAAAAACGGTATAGCAAGAGTTGTCCTTGGCATTGAAAGTTCTTGTTGCAATAATTGACTTGGCTTTTGTATCATCAAAAAAATTAAAAACACCAACTTCTCTGCCGTGTTCAAAGGTTCCTTCATAACGCTGTCTGCCCGACTCCTCATAAAATCCTTTCCAAACACCGTGCTTCTTTCCATTCTCATCTACAGGATTGGAATCTGTTTGGGAAAACACAACCTGACAGCAAAAAAAAAGAATCAAAAATCTAAAAATATAAAACATACAATTTCAATTAAATTATCAAAAGTCAATGATATAATATTAAAAATCAACTATTATCATGACGTAACATTATTTTATAAAAATACATAAAACTTAATAATCAAAAATTATAAAAAGCACAAATAATTGGTTCTACCAGATATTGAGTACTATAAAACTCTGATAAAAAAACACTCTAAGAAAAAAATGAATCAAAAAAAAACTTTTTTTGTTTAACATTTACAAACAAAAAGGAATCAAAAAAAAATTAAAATAAAATAAAAAACACCCGAAAATCAATAATTACAGCTTAAAAAAGCAAAAATAAATCAAAAATACGGCATCAAACAAATTAAAATAAAAACATAAATTTTTATTTTTTTGTTTAATTATTAATTAAAAATGTTAAACAAAATAAATAATTATAATTAGTTTTGCTAAGCGATAATCACCTAACAATCAACCATTAACAATTAGTATTATGAAAAATCTATTCAATTTCAAAAAGCTAATAGCTTTAGCACTTTTAATAATCAGTGCTGTATCATGCAACAATGATGATGACACGACACCTGCACCAGTTGCTGATAAAACAATTACTGGGATAGCTTCAAGTAACTCCGATTTTACAATGTTGGTTGAAGCACTAACAAAAGCGGATCTGGCTACAACCCTCAAAGGAGCAGGTCCTTTTACTGTATTTGCGCCAACTAATGCTGCATTTACCGCTTTCTTAAAAACTACACCATATACTACTATTAATGATGTCCCAAAAGAAGCTTTAACCCAAATATTACTTAATCATGTGGTAAACGGAGCCGTTAAATCAACCGATTTAACTACAGGCTACATAAAAACTCTAGCAAAAGGCGGAGCTTCATCAACAAACACACTAAGTATGTATATAAACACATCATCTGGAGTAAAATTAAACGGTGTATCCAAAGTAACCACAGCAGATATTATCGCGACAAATGGAGTAATACATGTTGTAGATGCAGTTATAGGACTTCCAACGATTGTTGATCATGCAATTGCCAATCCTAACTTTACCACATTATTGGCTGCGTTAACCTATAATCCTACCTCAGATTTTGCAGGTATATTATCTGGAACAGCAAGTTCTCCTTTTACAGTTTTCGCTCCAACAAATGATGCATTTGAAGCCTTCTTGACAGAAACCGGTTATGCAGGATTATCATCAATCCCTGCTAATGTACTGGAAAAAACGTTAAAATACCATGTAGTTGCTGGCGCAAATGTAGAATCAAGTCAATTGACAAATGATCAAGTAATATCTACTTTTTCAGGACAAAATGTTACAGTAAAATTTACTCCGACCCGTTTACTGGACGTTAGCGGAAGAAATTGTAATATAATTGCAGTTGATGTTCAATGTTCTAATGGAATCATACACGTATTAGACAAAGTACTCCTTCCTACATTTTAATAAATACAATTAATTGGTTGTTAATTTAATTTGTTAAAACAAAAAAGCTCCTGTAAAAAGGAGCTTTTTTTGTTTATCATTTATTTCTTTTTTGCTTTTTGAGCTTCTGCTTGTTCCATAGCTTCCTGCAGTCTCTGCTGAAATTTACCAGGTTTTTTAGGCTCTTTCAATTTATTCTCTTGAATTCGAGCATGGATTTTATCCGAATCAACTATATAATTTTTGATTACAAACATAATTCCGATAGTAATCAAGTTGGATATAAAGTTATACAAACTCAACCCCGCTCCGTAACTATTAAAGAAAATCAACATCATGATAGGCGAAATGTAAATCATGTATTTCATCATTTTAGCCATATCCGGCATTCCCTCTTGCTGAGGAGCAGCCATTTGTTGATCACCTGAAGTCATTTTCATATAAAAGAAAATCGCAATCGCTGCCAAAATCGGGAACAAACTGATATGATCACCATATAACGGAATATGGAAAGGCAATTTATAAATAGAGTCAAATGAAGACAAGTCATCCGCCCAAAGGAATCCTTTTTGTCTCAACTCAAAAGCAGACGGAAAAAACTGAAACGAAGCATACATAAATGGAATCTGAATCAAAGCCGGAATACAACCTGCCATAGGATTCACTCCCGCTTTTGAATACAACTTCATAGTTTCCTGCTGTTTTTTCATCGGGTCTTTTTTGTACTTCTCACCCAATTCAGTAATATCTGGACGTAATACTTTCATCTTTGCCTGTGACAAAAATGATTTATAAGTAATAGGCGACATCGCCAATTTAATGATAATCGTAAAAATGATAATCGCTATTCCATATGAAATACTACCGCTTAAAAATCCAAATAATGGGATGAAAATAAATTTATTAATCCATCCAAAAATTCCCCAGCCTAGCGGAACAATTTTTTCAATGTCTTTATCATATGCTTTCAAAGTAGCATAATCTGTTGGACCAAAATACCAATTCATTTTATAATCCACCTCTCCATTTTGGAATGCCAGCGGAACATTTGCTTTAAGATCTTTTA
>Ga0208398_100292_pt1 | contig 39547 bp, 30 predicted proteins | sample LakWasMe79_HOW10_2_FD_183905 | JGI IMG/M metagenome (GOLD analysis project Ga0208398, IMG submission 183905) | Freshwater sediment methanotrophic microbial communities from Lake Washington under simulated oxygen tension - Sediment Metagenome... | ecosystem: Environmental > Aquatic > Freshwater >...
GGTGACGATTGCGAGGTGCTGACCGTGGTCTCGGCCGAGGGCAAGCCGCTGTCGTCGGTGTTGAGCTTCTACTTCCGCGACGAGGTGCTGCCCTATTACGCCGGCGACGACGAGGCCGCGCGCGACCTGGCAGCCAACGACTTCAAATATTGGGAACTGATGCGCCGCGCCTGCGCGCGTGGTCTCAAGGTCTTCGACTACGGCCGCAGCAAACAGGGCACCGGTCCCTACGCCTTCAAGAAGAACTGGGGCTTCGAACCGACGCCGCTGCAGTACGAATACCGGCTCTACAAGCGCGACAGCGTGCCCCAGAACAACCCCAACAACGCCAAGTACAAACTGCTGATCGAGACCTGGCGGCGGCTGCCGATCGGGGTGGCGAACTGGTTGGGGCCGTTTGTGGTGCGCAACCTCGGCTGACGATCAAGCCATGTCGAGACTGCTGTACTTGGTGCACCGCCTGCCGTTTCCGCCCAACAAGGGCGACAAGGTGCGTTCCTACCATTTGCTCAAACATCTGGTGCAGCAGCACGAAGTGCATGTCGGAACATTCATCGATGATCCGGACGACGAGCAGTACCTGCCCGAGTTGCGCGCGATGTGCGCCAGCGTCTGTGCGGTGCCGCTGCAGCCGATCCGTGCCAAGCTGCGCAGCTTGGCCGCTCTGTTCACCGGTGAGCCACTGACCTTGCGGTACTACCATGACCAACGCTTGCATCAATGGGTCAGGCAAACCTTGTCGGCTGGCACGATCGACGCAACGCTGGTCTTCTCTTCGTCGATGGGTCAATACGTCGAGTCGACGGCCAACGTACCGGTGCTGGTCGATCTGGTTGACGTTGATTCGGCCAAGTGGGCTGACTATGCGCACCAGCATGCCTGGCCGATGTCCTGGCTGTACCGACGCGAGGGCCTGCGGCTGCTGGCCTACGAGCGGGCAGTGGTGAGTAGCGCCCGGCATTCGTTTTTGGTCACTCAAAAAGAGGTTGAACTGTTCGAGCGTCTGGCATCGGACTGCCGTGGCAAGGTGGACGCCCTGTGCAACGGCGTGGATGCGGAATTCTTTGCGCCAGGTGCAGATCGTGTTTCGCCCTTTGAACCTGACGAGCAGGCGGTGGTGTTCACCGGCGCGATGGACTACTGGCCCAATGTGGACGCGGTGACCTGGTTCGTGCAGGACATGTTGCCGGTGCTGCGACAGCGCTGGCCCGCGCTGCGATTTCACATCGTCGGCCGCAGCCCGACACCCGCAGTCCGGGCCCTGGCCAGTGAAGCGGTGCGCATCACTGGCACGGTCCCGGATGTGCGGCCGTACCTGCAGCATGCTGCGGTGGTTGTGGCACCGCTGCGTCTGGCCCGTGGCGTACAGAACAAGGTGCTGGAAGCGATGGCCATGGCGCGGCCGGTTGTGGCCGCCAACGTTTGTGTTGCCGCCATTGACGCCGAACCTGGCCGGGATGTCTTGACCGCCACAGAGGCGGGCGACTATGTGGACCAGATCCATCAGCTGTTGAGTGCGCCTGGCCGAGCGGCCGATATCGGAAGGGCCGCACGTGTCTGCGTTGTGCAGGGGTACAGCTGGCCAGCGCGTCTGGCCGGGCTGGATCTTGCGCTGGCCGATGTGCAGCGATCGGCGAGTGGCGGCTCGATGTTGAATGTCGTGCAACGGAGGCCCACATGAACGTTTTGACGATGCGGCACTGGGCCGTGCCCGCGCCTTGGCGGGCACCGCTGCTGGCCTGGTCCGCGACGGTCGTACTGCTATTGCTGGTCTACCGCGAAACCGCGGTGGACATGGTCGACATCTGGTACCGTTCCGAAACATTCGCCCACGCGTTCGTGGTCCCGCTCTTGTCGGTTTGGGTGGCATGGCGGATTCGGGGCAGCGTTGCTGGGCTGCAGCCCAAACCGGCACTGTGGATGGCGGTGCCGCTGGCGCTGATGGCCGCTTTGTGGCAGCTTGGCGATCTTGTCCAGGTCGCCGCCCTGGAACAGTTCATGTTGGTGGGCATGCTCGTTGGCACGGTGCCCGCGGTGCTGGGCTGGCAGGCTGCGCGTGCCTTGATGTTCCCGTTGGGCTTTCTGTTCTTCGCGGTACCGTTCGGTGAGTTTTTGACGCCGTTGCTGGTGCAACACACTGCTGACTTCACGGTGGCGGCGGTTCGTCTCAGCGGGGTGCCCGTCTTTCGCGAGGGCAACCAGTTTGTCATCCCTTCGGGCCGCTGGTCAGTGGTAGAAGCGTGCAGCGGGATACGCTATCTGGTGGCTTCGTTGATGGTTGGTACGCTGTTTGCCTACCTGAACTACAGCAGCCTGCGTCGCCGATTGGCGTTCGTGGCGGTCTCCATCGTGGTGCCAATTGTTGCCAATTGGCTCCGGGCCTACATGATCGTGATGATCGGCCACCTGTCTGACAACCGTCTGGCCACTGGCGTTGACCATCTCATCTATGGCTGGGTGTTTTTCGGGTTGGTGATCATGACCATGTTCATGGTTGGTGCGCGCTGGGCCGATTCGAGCAATCCTCTCTCCGTCTCCGTGGCGGCGCACGACCGTCTTGTGGAACTGCCAGTGGGCCAGTTGGCCAGCGCTGTGCTCCTGGTTGCCGCCGCGGTGGGTGGCCTGCACCTGGCTGCCTCCGAACAGGTGCATGGCGTCACGTTGCCGGCAGTGAACTCGTCGACGTCGCTGCGTTGGCCTGCGCAACTTGGTGCGGGTTGGCGGGCTGACGTCAAGGACCAGGTCGGCCTTCTGACCCCGACCTTCGTCGGCGCGGCCAACGAAGGCCAGCAACTCTTCGCCGGCCCTGACGGCGCTGTTTGGGTCTACATGGCGCGCTACCCGGTACAGGATGACCAACGCAAGTTGATCAGTTCGGTCAACGGGGTTGTCCGGAGCGGGGACCCTCGGTGGAATTTGCTGTCTTCCAAGGCGGGGCGGCCATCAGGCTCACCTGCCGCCCTGTCGGGCGTCCGTATGTTGACGGCGATAGAGGCTGATCATGGCAACACCGGTGCTCGTCAGAACGTGCGTGCTTGGCAGTTCTACTGGATAGGCGGGCGAGCCACCGACAGCGATATCGAAGCCAAGCTGTTGCAGGCCTGGCAGCGCTTGCGTGGCCGCGGCAGCGCAGGGACAGTGATTGTGATCTACACGCTCGACGAACCAGGGGGCACGGCGGATCGACGCCTGGACGCGTTCTTGAAGGCGAACTTCACATCCTTGACAGGATGGCTTGATGCCTTTGACGCGCCAGCCTGATGACTTTGTCGGAAAATTGGAATCGATTTTGGAAGGGAATGTGATGACAACAGTTGCCGTGATCGGCTTGGGCTATGTTGGTCTGCCGCTGGTGGTGGAGTTCGGCAAACGTATTCGAACCATTGGCTTTGACATCTCGGTGCCCAAGGTGGAGTCGTGCCTGAGGGGGGTTGACCCGTCGCGCGAACTCCCTGATTCGGAACTGAAAGCTGCTGTCCACGCTGTCTACACCGCCGATGGCGCCATGCTGGCCGAGGCCGACATCATCATCGTTGCCGTGCCTACTCCGGTGGACGAGGCGCACATTCCCGACTTCAGACCTTTGGTCGGCGCCAGCACCAGCGCCGGGCGAAACCTGAAGAAGGGCGCAATCGTCGTCTACGAATCCACCGTCTACCCTGGCGCCACTGAAGAGGTCTGCATCCCGGTGCTCGAAAAGGAGTCGGGACTGAAATGGCAGCGTGATTTCTTCGTTGGGTACAGCCCCGAACGGATCAACCCGGGTGACAAGGAGCACACCCTCACCAAGATCCTGAAGATCGTTTCCGGCGATACGCCCGATACGCTGGACAAGGTGGCCAAACTCTATGAAATGATCGTCGAGCCGGGCGTGCACAGGGCCAGCAGCATCAAGGCGGCCGAAGCCGCCAAGGTCATCGAGAACACCCAGCGTGACCTGAACATCGCGCTCATGAATGAGTTGGCCATCATCTTCGACAAGTTGGGCATCGATACCAGCGAAGTCCTGGAAGCCGCTGGCACCAAGTGGAATTTCTTGAAGTTCAAGCCGGGCTTGGTAGGTGGGCACTGCATCGGCGTGGACCCGTATTACTTGACGCACAAGGCCGACATGCTGGGTTATCACCCTCAGGTGATTTTGGCGGGGCGGCGCATCAACGACAGCATGGGGAAGTTCATCGCCGAGCAGACCATCAAACACATGATCGCCAGTGGCAGCTACATCAAGGGCGCCAAGGTCAATGTGCTGGGCCTGACCTTCAAGGAAGACTGTGGCGACCTCCGAAACAGCAAGGTCATCGACATCATCAACGAGCTCAAGAGCTATGGCGTGGAGGTGTTCGTCACCGACCCTCAGGCCGAGGCGGACGAGGCGATGCACGAATATGGCGTGCGCCTGCTGCCGTTTTGGGACCTGCCGCGGGCCGATGCCGTGGTCGCCGCCGTGGCACACAAGGAGTTTGCGTCCTTGTCGATGGAAGAACTGGGCAAGAAACTGGTAAAGGGTGGCGCATTCATCGATGTGAAGGCACGATTCGACCAATCCGCGGTCACCGGGGCGGGTTACCGGCTCTGGCGGCTGTGAGCCGGAGCGTTCCCCAGTTTTCGGTTTGCATGCCCACCTACCGGGGGAAGGCGACCCCAGCATGGCCTTAGAAAAAAGTGATGGCGCAGAGTCTGAATGGTTTCGAGTTGATCGCCATCCATGACGGCTCACTGGGAGACGCCCGATCCATTGTCTGGCGCTTCAATCATCTGCGAATCGGTCGCCTGAGCGATGACACCAACCTGCGGTCCGCAGGGCAACTGGAACCGCTGTCTGTAAGTGGGTCAGGGAACTTAGTGCAAACGGCCGCCTCACGACGACCTGCTGCACCCGCCGTGCCTTGTGCGGTGGTCGGCCGTGTTGGGCCTGGGCGGGCAGCCGTTGATCCGATGTGGTTGGCCGGGACGCGACGAGGGGCTGGGCCCTGGTCGTCAAGGCAGGGGTGCTGTTTTCACAGGGCCGCCACCCGCAGGCGAAACCGGGGCCGTGTTGATGCGCAGGGCCTTGGGCGACCGGGTCGGTCCGGGCCGATGCCTCTCCTCCCCATGTCTCTGGCCTTGACGACTGGTCTTGGCCGCTGGTGGACGGTGACCCGTCCCATTTTCTTGTGCAATTCGCAACTGGTTGGATGGTGCCCACGAAGAAGGGGGGAGTGGATCTCGGCGCCCATCGGCGTGGTGACTGACGCCTGTCTGTCTTGTGCATCATGAGCGCATCGCCGTCGAACCAGGCCGCACGAAGGCCGCCCTTGGTGCTTCATCTGGTCTACCGCTTCGACACCGGGGGGCTGGAGAACGGTGTGGTCAATCTGATCAACCACTTGCCGGCCGATCGGTTCCGCCATGCCGTGGTGGCCTTGACTGAGGTGGCGCCTGGCTTTGCGCAGCGTATCCGCAGGCCGGATGTGGCGTTCTTGTCGCTGCGCAAGCCGCCGGGGCATGGATTTCCCTTGTATCCGAGGCTCGTGCAGTTGTTCCGGCAGTTACGGCCGGCCATCCTGCATACACGTAACCTGGCGGCGTTGGAGTGCCAGGTTCCCGCTTGGTGGGCGGGTGTGCCGGTGCGTATTCATGGCGAGCATGGCCGCGATGTGAGCGATTTGGACGGAACGAGCCTTCGCTACCAGTGGCTGCGCCGCGCGTACCGCCCTTTTGTGCACCACTATGTGGCTTTGTCACAGGACCTCGCGGGCTATTTGCGCGAGCGCGTCGGCGTGCCCTCGCGGCGACTAGCCCAGATTTACAACGGTGTGGATACATCACGCTTTCATCCTGCCGCTAGCGATCACACGGCACTCTCTGGCTGCTCTTTCACCGATGCGGATCTCTTTGTCGTTGGGACCGTCGGTCGCATGCAGAACGTCAAGGCGCAGACCCTCTTGGCGCGCGCCTTCGTGCGTGCGCTTGAACTGCACCCCGAACTGCGGAGCCGGTTGCGGTTGATGCTGGTTGGCGACGGCCCCTTGCGCACCCAGGCCCAGGCGCTGCTGCAGTCGGCCGGGGTGGCCGACCTGTCTTGGCTGCCTGGGGAACGCTCCGATGTGCCGGATGTCATGCGCAGCCTGGATTGTTTCGTGCTGCCTTCGTTGGCCGAAGGCATCTCGAATACCATTCTCGAAGCGATGGCCAGCGGGCTTCCGGTGGTGGCTACCGAGGTCGGTGGCAACGCCGAACTGGTCGAGCATGGGCACACTGGTTTCACGGTGCCTGCGGGCGATGTCGACGGCCTGGCGCAGCGGATTGCGCAACTCGCCGCAGAGCCTACCCTCGCCTCGGCCATGGGGCAGGCTGGACGGGCGCGTGCCGAGCGCGAGTTCAGCCTCATGGCCATGGTGGGTGCTTACCAGGCGCTGTACGACCGGCTTCTGGCCGAAAGACAACCCGACGCGACACGGAACTAACCCACATGTGCGGTATCACTGGATTGTTCGACTCCCGCGGCATGCGCCCTGTCAATGGTGCAGTGCTGCAGCGGATGAACGATGCGCAGCATCACCGCGGGCCCGACGAGGGCAGCCTGCATATCGAGCCTGGCCTGGGATTTGGTCACCGCCGCTTGTCGATCATCGATATTGCTACCGGGCAGCAACCGCTGTTCAACGAGGATGGCTCGGTGGTGGTGGTCTTTAACGGCGAGATCTACAACTATCAGGCGCTGATTCCCGAGTTGCAGGCTGCCGGCCATCGATTCCACACCAAGAGCGATACCGAGTGCATCGTGCACGCCTGGGAGGAATGGGGCGAGGCCTGCGTCGAGCGCTTTCGCGGCATGTTTGCTTTCGTCCTGTGGGACCGCAACCGACAGACACTGTTCATGGCGCGCGACCGTCTGGGGGTCAAGCCCTTGCACTACGCACTGCTCGACGACGGCACGCTGTTGTTCGGGTCAGAGCTGAAGTCCTTGCTGGCCTACCAGGGGGAAGCCGGGCGTGGCCTGAGGCGGGACATCGATCCGCTGGCCATCGAGGAGTACTTCGCCTTGGGCTACGTGGCCGATCCGCGCACGATCTTCAAGCAGGCCAAGAAGCTGCCGGCCGCGCATTGCTTGGCCATACGCCGTGGTGAACCCGTGGGTGAGCCGCGGGCCTACTGGGACGTGCGGTTTTCGCTGGATAACCCCATCAGTGCAGAGGACGCCTGTGTGGAGTTGCGCCAGCGTCTTCAGGAGTCGGTGCGTCTGCGCATGATTGCCGAGGTGCCGCTGGGCGCCTTTCTGTCCGGCGGCGTGGATTCCAGCGCCGTGGTGGCCACGATGGCTGGACTCAGCCATGACCCGGTGAACACCTGCTCGATAGGTTTCGACGACCCGAAGTTCAACGAGAGCGCCTTTGCGGCGATGGTGGCCGAGCGCTACCGCACGAACCACCGCCTGGAGACCGTGGCGTCCGATGACTTCGATCTGATCGACACGCTTTCGCAGCTCTATGACGAGCCCTATGCCGACAGTTCGGCCATTCCCACCTACCGCGTCTGCCAGCTGGCGCGCAAGCACGTGACGGTGGCACTGTCCGGCGACGGCGGCGACGAGACCTTCGGCGGCTACCGTCGCTACCGGCTGCATCTGATGGAAGAGCGCATGCGGGCCGCGCTGCCCGCCGGCTTCAGGCAACCGGTGTTCGGGCTGCTGGGGCGGGTGTACCCCAAGGCCGACTGGGCGCCACGCATGTTCCGCGCCAAGACCACGTTCGAAGGCATGGCGCGTACCGCCGTGCAGTCGTATTTTCATGCGGTGTCCTTGATGCGGGGACCGATGCGGACCCGTTTGTTCAGCGACGCGTTGCAGCGCCAGTTGGGCGGCTACCAGGCGCAGACCGTGTTCGATGCCCATGCTGCCAAAGCTGGCACCGACGACCCGCTGGCCCTGATCCAGTACCTGGACCTGAAGACCTACCTGGTGGGTGACATCAATACCAAGGTCGACCGGGCCAGCATGGCGCACTCACTCGAAGTGCGCGAGCCGCTGATGGACCACCCGCTGGTGGAGTGGCTGGCCACGCTACCCAGCAACCTCAAGGTGCGCGGGCAGGAGGGCAAGTTCCTGCTCAAGAAGGCGCTGGAGCCGCAGTTACCGAACGACGTGCTTTACCGTCCCAAGATGGGCTTTGCGGTGCCGCTGGCGCGCTGGTTCCGCGGGCCTCTGAAGCAGCGGGTGCGGGATGCCGTGCTGGGCGAACGGCTGTCCGATACCGGCTGTTTCAACCGGCCGTACCTGCAGCAGTTGCTGGACGAACACCAGTCTGGCGCGCGCGATCACAGTGCGCCCTTGTGGTCCTTGTTGATGTTTGAGGCCTTCCTGCGACATGCGGGTGACACAAGTGGCGATCCGGCCACTGCCAGCGACTACCGGCCCATGGCCCTGGTGACATCGTGAGCCTGAGTGTTCTCCATGTGCTCGATCACTCGATCCCCCTGCACAGCGGCTATACCTTCCGTACCTTGTCGCTGCTAGGCGCCCAGCGGCAGCTGGGCTGGAAGACCTCTCACATCACCAGCCCCAAGCACGGCGCCGGTCTGAACAAACCAGACGACCCGGCGCTGGAAGAAACGGTGGACGGGTGGCACTTCTACCGTACGCCCGTCGAACATGGTGGCGGTCTGCCGGGCTTGCGCGAGTGGCGCTTGATGAAGGCGCTCGAGCGCCGCCTTCAGGTCGTGGCAGAGACCCTGCGCCCCGACATCCTCCATGCGCACTCGCCCGTCCTCAACGCCCTGCCGGCGTTGTGGGTGGGCAAGCGGCTGGGGATTCCGGTGGTCTATGAGGTGCGGGCTTTCTGGGAGGACGCCGCGGTCGACCATGGCGCCACCCGCGAGGGCAGTCTGCGCTACCGCCTGACCCGTGGCCTGGAGACCTATGTGCTGAAGCGGGCTGACCATGTCTTCACCATCTGTGAGGGCTTGCGTCAGGACATCGTGGCGCGCGGCCTGGGCCCTGCGAAGGTGGGGGTCATCCCCAACGCTGTCACGCTGGACGACTTTGTGCAGGGTGCACCCGCCGATGAGGCCCTCAAGGCGCAACTGGGGCTCGCGGGGCACGACGTGCTGGGGTTCATAGGCTCGTTCTACGCATACGAAGGACTGGACCTGTTGCTGGACGCGATGCCCGCGCTGCTGGCGCGGCAGCCTGGCGTGCGTGTGCTGCTGGTCGGGGGGGGGCCCCAGGAGGCGGCACTGAAGGCGCAAGCCGCCCGTCTGGGCGTGGCCGACAAGGTGGTGTTCACCGGACGGGTGCCGCATGCGCAGGTGCAGCGCTACTACGACCTGATCGATCTACTGGTCTATCCGCGTCACCCGATGCGGCTGACCGAACTGGTGACGCCGCTGAAGCCACTGGAAGCGATGGCCCAGGGCCGGTTGCTGGTGGCCTCCGACGTGGGGGGGCACCGCGAATTGATCACTGACGGCAAAACCGGCCACCTGTTCAAGGCCGGTGACGCCGATGCCCTGGTGGCCAAGGTGCAGCGGGTGCTGGGCATGCGCGCGCAATGGCCGCAGATGCGTGCCGCCGGCCGCCACTTCGTCGAGACCGAGCGCCATTGGCACCGTTCGGCTGAAGGTTATGTCGAGCCCTTTCAGCGCCTGGTCAGGGCCCGTTCATGAGTTTCAGTGGTCTGTGCATAGGCCTGGTCGGCCCGCTGGAGCCGCCGGCCGGTGGCATGGCGCTGCAGACGGCTCAGCTCAGGCAGTTGCTGCGCGGCGCCGGTGGCCAGGTGCTGGTGGCGCAGACCAACGCACCCTACCGGCCGGCAGCGGTCGCGCGCATCCCAATGCTGCGGGCCTTGTTCAGGTTGCTGCCCTACCTGGGGCGCCTGTGGGCGCTGGCTGGCCGTTGTGACGTGCTTCACCTGATGGCGAATTCGGGTTGGTCGTGGCATCTCCACTGTGCGCCGGCCATCTGGATTGCCAAGCTGCGTGGCACGCCCGTGGTCGTCAACTACCGTGGCGGCGGTGCCGCGGCCTTCATGGCCGGTACGGCGCCGCTGGTCAAGCTGTCGATGCGCCAGGCTGCCGGCCTGATCGTGCCCTCGGGTTACCTTCAGCAGGTGTTTGCGCAGTTTGGCGTCAAGGCCAGCATCGTCCCCAACATCATCGACCTGCACCGGTACCGGCCGGCCGACTGGGCCCCCAACGCCGAGGCGGGCTCGGTGCACCTGGTCGTGACGCGAAACCTGGAGACTGTCTACGACAACGCCACGGCCATCCGGGCGCTGGCGCTGGTGCGTGACCGCCACCCGCATGCCCGGCTCACGCTGGCAGGCAGTGGCCCGGAACTGGCTCGCTTGAGGGACCTGGCCGCGGTCCTCGGGCTGCAGGACAAGGTGCAGTTCGCGGGCCGACTCAACCGCGACGCCATGGCCAGCCTCTACCAGGGCGCCACGGTGATGATCAACCCCAGTCTCACCGACAATATGCCCAACTCGGTGCTCGAAGCCCTGGCCAGCGGTGTGCCGGTGGTCAGCACCGACGTCGGTGGTGTGCCCTATCTGCTGCAGGACGGCGTCACTGGCTTGCTCGTCAAGCCAGGCCGGCCAGACCAGATGGCCGACGCTATCCTGCGCCTGCTGTCGGCCCCTGAACTGAGGGCGTCGCTGGTTGCCAATGGGCTGCGCGAAGTGCAGCGCTACACCTGGGCGCAGGTGGCGCCGTTGCTGCAAGCGGTCTACCGTCAATCCTTGTCGGCCTCTCGCGCCAAGACTGCCTGAGCCATGGGCGCGTACACCCAGTTGGTTTCGTCCCTGCTGTTTCCGCTGCATGAGCGGCTCAAGTCCCACGACACCGTTCGCGTGCGCCGTGCGCTGGAGCAAAGCCAGTGGCTTCAGCCCGACCAGTTGCGTGATCTACAACTGAAGGGTCTGCGTGACCTGCTCCTTTCGGCGGGCACCTCGGTGCCTTACTACCGCGATCTGTTCCGGCGCGAGGGGTTCGATCCTGCGTCCATGGGCTCGTTGGACGATCTGTGCCGCCTGCCGTTCCTGACCAAGGCCTTGATCCGGCAGCACGGCCAGGCGCTAGAGCATCGGCATGCGGTCGGGCTGGGGCGGTCGTCTACCGGAGGTTCTTCGGGCGAACCGCTGATCTTCGGTATTGGCCGGCAGCGTGTTTCGCACGATGTGGCCGCCAAGTGGCGCGCCACGCGCTGGTGGGGCGTGGACATCGGCGACCCCGAGGTGGTGATCTGGGCGTCGCCCATCGAACTCGGTGCACAGGATCGGGTGCGGCGCCTGCGCGATGCCGTCCTGCGCACACGCCTGTTGCCGGCGTTCGAGATGTCCGAGGCCAAGCTCGACGGTTTTGTGCAGGTCTTGCGCACGCATCGCCCGCGCATGCTGTTCGGCTATCCCTCGGCCTTGATGCACGTCGCCCGACATGCCGAGCGCCGGGGTGTGGTGATGCACGACCTGGGTTGCAAGGTGGCCTTCACCACGGGCGAGCGACTCTATGACGACCAGCGGGCCACGATAGGCCGTGTCTTCGGCTGCCCGGTGGCCAACGGCTATGGTGGGCGCGATGCCGGTTTCATTGCCCACGAGTGTCCCGCCGGTGGCATGCACATCACCGCAGAAGACATCATCGTCGAACTGGTCGATGCCGGGGGCCAGCCGGTGGCCCCCGGCATGCCGGGTGAACTGGTGGTCACTCACCTGGCCTCGCGAGACTTTCCCTTTGTCCGCTACCGCACCGGTGACATGGCCGTGATGGACTCGGGCCGTTGCAGCTGTGGCCGCGGGCTGCCCATGCTGCGGGAAATCCAGGGCCGCTCCAACGACTTCCTCGTCGCAGTTGATGGCACGCACATGCAGAGTGCTGCGCTGACCTATGTGCTGCGCGATCTGCCGGGTATCGAGGCCTTCAAGATCGTGCAGGAGAGCTTGCTGCGCACGCGGCTACTGCTGGTCACGGGCGCCAGTTTTGATCGCTTGCGTTCGGCAGAGATCGTGACCGGTTTCCGGCGCAGGCTGGGCCAGACCGTGCAGATCGACCTGGAGTTTGTCGACGAGATCCCGGCCGAGAAGTCGGGCAAGTACCGCTACATCATCAGCCACGTGGCCGATGCCACCACGGCCCCGGTTCGTGGCGGTCTCGCAGGGGGCAAACCATGAGTCCGATGCGCGCTGGCCTGTCGGCCCTGTCACCCGCAGGCGCTCGATCACGGTTGTCGGTTTTCATCTTCCACCGGGTGTTGCCCCAGCCCGATCCGATCTTTCCCGACGAGATCGATGCAGCGCGTTTCAACCGCGTGCTCGGTTGGCTGAAGACCTGGTTTCAGGTGCTGCCGTTAGATGAAGCCGTCAAGCGGTTGGGGCAGGGATCACTGCCTGCGCGCGCAGCGGCCATCACCTTCGACGACGGGTATGCCGACAACCGGCAGGTCGCCTTGCCGCTGCTGAAGCTGCATGGTCTGTCGGCCACCTTCTTCATCGCCACCGGCTTTCTTGATGGCGGCCGCATGTGGAACGACACGGTGATCGAGTCGGTGCGCGCTTGTGGCCTGCCGACGTTGGACCTGTCGTCGATGGGCCTGGGCCGCCACGACCTGCATACCGTGTTCACCAAGCGCCAGACGATTGCAGCAGTCATACGCCAGATCAAATACCTGCCAGTGCCGCAGCGGCTGACGCTGACCATGGCCATCGCAGACGCTGCGCGGGTGAAGCCTCCAGACGACCTGATGATGAGTTCGGCCCAGGTGCGCGAGATGCACCAAGCCGGTATGCGCATCGGTGCGCACACGGTGTCACACCCCATTCTGGCCAGTACCGATCTCAATGTGGCGCGACAAGAAATGGATGAAAGCCGGCGCACGCTGGAGCAGTTGTTGGGTGAGCGTGTCGGTCTGTTTGCCTATCCCAACGGCCGCGCCGGCACCGACTACCTGCCAGAACATGCACGCCTGGCCCAGTCCCTGGGCTTCGACGCGGCTGTCGCCACCGACTGGGGGGCCGCTGGCGTGGCGAGTGATCCCTTTTGTATCCCGCGGTTCACGCCCTGGGACCGCGGTCGGTTTCGTTTTGGGTTGCGCTTGCTGCGCAATCTGGGCTCGGCCCCGCCGGCGGCGCCCGCCGACAGGCCTTTGAACGAAAGCCCCGGCCATGCGTGATCTGCTGTTGCTGGCGATAGTCGCACCGGGATGCCTGATGGCATTGCGCTACCCCTTCGTGGGCGCGATGCTGTGGGCCTGGTTCAGCCTGATGAACCCGCACCGCCTGACCTACGGCTTCATGTTCTCCGCGCCCGTGGCGCTCGTGCTGGCCACCTGCACGCTGATCGGGATGCTGGTCTCGGCCGAAAAGCGCGGACCGATGCTTGGTGCGCCCGCGATGTGGTTGGCAGCGTTCATTGTCTGGATGTGTCTGACCACCGCGCTGGCTTTCTACCCCGAGCCCAGCTACGAGATGCTGCAGAAGGTGCTGAAGATCGACCTGATGGTCTTCGTGACCATCATGCTGGTGCGTACCCGGCGCGAGATCATCGCGTTGGCCTGGGTCATTGCCTTGTCGCTAGCCTTCTATGGTGTCAAGGGCGGGATATTCACACTGGCCTCCGGCGGCGGGTCCCGGGTCTACGGCCCTCCTGGCACCTACATCGAAGAGAACAACGCGCTTGCCGTGGCGCTGATCATGATCGTGCCGCTGCTGCGCTTCCTGCAGACCACGCTGGAGAAACGATGGCAGAAACTGGCCATGACCGGGGCCATGCTGCTGTGCTGTGTGTCGGCCCTGGGCTCCCAGTCGCGAGGTGCTCTGCTCTCGATCTCGGCCATGCTGCTGGTCCTGTGGTGGCGTGGCAAGAACAAGCTGATGACGGCGTTCCTCACCATTGCCGTTGGGGCGATGGTCTTGTCGTTCATGCCGACGACCTGGTGGTCGCGCATGGAAACCATTGAGACTTACCAGGAAGACAACTCCGCCATGGGGCGACTCGGTGCCTGGACCATGGCGGTCAATCTGGCCAAGGATCGGTGGATAGGTGGCGGGTTTGCGATCTGGCGCCAAGAGTTCTACAACATGTATTCGCCGGATTCGCCCTTGGTCGTGACGGCCCACAGTGTCTATTTCCACGTGATCGGTGAGCATGGATTCTTCGGGCTGTTTCTCTACCTGGGCATGTGGCTGTCGACCTTTCTGAGCGCCGGTTGGTTGCGGAAAAATGCAGCCAAGAATCCGGAAACACTGTGGGCCGCCAACTTGGGCGCCATGGTGCAGGTGTCGTTGGTAGGCTTTGCGGTTGGTGGGGCCTTTCTCAGCTTGGCCTACTACGACTTGCCGTACAACTTTCTGGCGCTGGTCGTTTCAGCACGGTGGTGGGTGCAGTCGGGGGCCTGGAGGCAGGAGCCTCTCCAGGGGGGTGTGCGCAAGATCTTCGGCCTGCCGGTATTCCTGGGTGACCGTTTGATGGCCTCGGTGTCAGACCCCGCTGGGCGCGGCGTGGCCGCACCTATCGCCGGTCGGCCTTGAGCATCAGGTTGCGTAGGTCGGCCAGTAAGGGCCGGGGATCGTCCAGGCGCCACACGAAGTAGCGCACCCCGGGCCGCATGAAGTCCACCACGAATCGCCAGACTTCAGCCCAGGGGCGACGCTGGTACGCGCGGTCGGCAATCCGTTCCGGCTGCAGGATGATGCGCACCAGGCGCTTGAGTTCGGTGCTGACCATGCGGCAGCGCAGATCTTGCCTCGGTGGTGGCAGGGGCTCCGGAGGCAACCCCATCACCGTTCGGTAGGCCAGCAGCGCGAAGCCCGCGCCGCTGTGTGCTGCCAACGGGTAACTGCCCCAGAACCGGCCGTTGATCTCCATCAGCAGCGCGCGTCCAGTGTGCGCGTCCCAGCGGTATTCGACCATGGCGACGCCCTCCCAGCCGATGTGGCGCAGCAACGCCACTGAGCGTTCCTGCAGCGCTTCGAACTGGTGCAATGGCACGGCATCGCAGACGCTGGAAAAGCCACCCTCGGGCGGCCATTCGGCCACCCGCACATGCTGGAAGCGGCGCACCGCCACACCCGCTTGCATGAAGAAGAACTGGCCCAGCCCGCGACCGGGGCAATAGGCCTGCACGATGGGCCAGGCGCCCACGGGCTCGTAACGCCGCGCCGCCGCGAGCCACTCATCAGCGCTGTAGACGTACTCGGCCTTGACCAGAGGCAGCCCCAGTTGGTGCAGGCGGTTGGCCACGGCATTGGGATCCTTCCACTTGAGCACCGCCGGGAAGCGGAACGAAGTGGCCAGCGCCTGCGCCTGCTGCATCGACGTGGGCTCGGCCGTCTCCGGCACCTCGATGCCCACTGCGCGCGCTGCCTGCAGCGTGCGTTGCTTGTCCAGCACGACGGCCAACGGCTCGGCCGCAGGGATGGCGGGCCGCACTACGCCCAGCGCATGCCTGTGCTGGTTGAGCCAGGTCAGGTTGCCCTCCGAAACCGTCAGCAGGCAGCAGGGGCCGTAGGCCTCGCCCAGCGCACGGATCGTTGCCAGCAAGGCCTCGCTGCGGGGTTGTGCCACCACGACGGCGCGTTTCAGGTAGCGCGACGCCAGGCCGATCGCGCGCGCGTCGTGGGCGATGCCAATCACCGGCACGCCGGCCTGGCCCAGTTCCCGAACCAGGTTCAGACCAATTTGAGTCTCCAGGCCCAGGACGATGCAATGGGGCAACGGGTTGTGGGTGTCGGGCATGCGGTTTCCTTGGGGCGGTCACGCGCGCCGCGGGCCTGGACCAGCGCTCGGCATGCTCAGTGCGTCAATCGGCGCTGTATCTGTTCGAGGTGACGCCAGGCGGTCGGTAGCCGGCTGGCGCCCGGTAAGGGCTTCGGCGCTGCCCCCGCCGCAAGCGTTGTGGGCTGGAAGCTGCCCACAACGAAGCGCTCAGGGTGGGCTGCCAGGAAGCCGCAGAGCCTTTCGAAGCGCCTGACAACGACCCAGTCGGGCTCGGTGGAGCCGCTGCGCAGCATCTCGAAGTTGTGCGACACGATGACGAAATGCTGATGGCCATGCCTGTGGGCGCTCGATACGGCTTGCTGCAACTCGGCCGCCCCACAGGCACCGACCTGGGCTGGCCGATCCTGGCCAAAACCGTCCCGAAACACCGTCACCGGGAAGGTGGTGACACCACCGATCGCGAACGGGGCATCAAGGCTGTGCTGCGACCGCAGGTCGGGGCCACTGATGGCGTGGCAACGGTTCAGGCTGGTGTCCAGCAGGATGGTGTTGCGTCGCAACGCCTCGTAGGTGTCACGATTGGCGGCAAAGCTGCCGGATCGGAAGGCGGTGACCGGTCCGCTGCCAGCTGCCTCCAGCAGCCGCCGGCCATGGCCGATCAGGGCAGTTTGCTCGTCGACCGTGTAGTGCGTCAGGTGCTGGCGCTTGACTGCGCAGTCATCGATCAAGGGCTGCAACGCCTCGTTGGTCCATTCAGGGTGCAGATGCAATTGCACCTCCTGACCGGCATTGCGTATCAGTTGCACGATGGTCTGCAACGGCTTCAGGCCGAAGCGCGCGGCGAACAGTGGCTCGACGAAAAAGACGCCACGCAAGCCGTGCCGGTTCAGGATGTCCAGCGTCTTGGGCAGCGCATAGTCGCCATGGACCGAACGGCCATAGACATAACGATCGAACGCCGATGGAAAGGCCCGGTCGAGATTGCTCCAACCATTGCACCAGACCTCGATGTCAAAGGTCAGATGGACATTCATCGCGTGATGCACGGGCTGCCGGCGCTGCGCAGGGTGCCGACCAGGCCTCGCACGCCGGCGTGGATCAGCGTGAAGCAGGTGCGGAAATAGGCGTCCGACAGGGTGTGCGGATCATGCAGATGCAGCCGATGCGGGGCGGCCCAGTGGCCCAGCAGCACGACGGACCGCGCCGGAATGCCCTGCGCCAGCAAGCGGCGTGCATGGCGCAACTCCATCACCACCAGCAGGTCACCAGGCTCGAAGCGGTAGTCGCGCAGGTCGGTGGCGCGGTGCGCACCCAGATCCAGGCCGAATTCGGGTGCGGTCGCGATGGCCTTGGTGAAGGCCGGCGCGCCCGTGGTGGTCGACAGGCCGATCGAGCAGCTGTGCGCGCCGAGCGACCGGGCGACCTGCTCGGCGAAGGCGCTTCGGTTGATGTTGCCCAGGCACACGAACACCAGCCGCGACACCAGCGGGGCATCGGGGTGCAGGTGAACGTCGACCCGGCCGAGCAGGTACTCGGCCTGTGCCAGCAGCGTGCGCACCCAGCCGCGCAGCGTGCCATGGTTGCCGCGCACCAGCGCACGCATGCGGCCTACGGGTCCGGGAAGGGGCGGTAGAGGGGGCGGGGTGGTCACGGCGGCAGCGCTTGGCGGGCGTGCTCAGGAGGCGCGGTAGGCCGGTGCCTTGGCACGCAGCCACTGCTCCAGGACCATCAGGATCCAGACCATCTCGCCGTAGTAGCCCGGGTGCTCGGCGAGGCGCTGGTCCAGCAGGGTGTCTATGAACGAGCGGCGAACCACGCGGCGATCGGCCAGGGTTTGCAGCGAGTCGCGAGCCAAGGTCATCAGCGCGGGCGTTTTGTGGGTCCATACGCCAAACGGCAGGCCGAAGCCATGCTTCTTCTTCTGAATGATGTCGTCGGGCAGGAAGCCTCGCAGCGCTTCCTTGAAGAACCAGCGCAGTTGCTGGTCCTTGAGCTTGAAGTCACTGGGCAGGCTCAATGAGAAATCGAGCAAGCGGTCATCCAGCAGCGGGAAGCCGACCGACACGCCGGCCAGGCCGCAGGCAGCGTGGACCTTGGGCAGATCGCTTTCGGCCAGCGTGAACCGCCAGTCGTATGCAAGCTCCCGGTTGAGTTCGCTGCAATCACGGGCCTGGTCCCAGACCGCCCGTTGCAGCGCCAGCGAGCGTCCCGGGTCTATCCGCGCCAGCATGTCGTCGCTCAGCACCTGTGCCGGGCCCAGGCGCATGATCAAGTTGTAGAGTTGCAGCCGGTCGGGCATGGGCATGTTGGCCTGCTCGATGTAGCTGCCGGCCTTGCGTACCAGGGGCACGGCATTGGCCAGCAGGCGCACGCCGGCAATCGGCTCAATCAGGCCCCGCCGCAACAGGCGGGGTACCTGCTGGTACCGGCCGAACACGCGCTGCTTGGCGTAGCGCGAATTGCCGCCGAACAGTTCGTCGCCACCATCTCCGGCCAGCAAACGGGTGACGCCGTCCTCACGTGCCATGCGAGCGCAGCACCAGGCCGGCAGGCAGGAGGAGTTGCCGAAGGGCTGATCGAACGACGCCGCCATCGCGGGGATGCCGCGCACCAGGTCGTCGGGGGTGACGTAGTACTCGTGGTGCCGTGTGCCGAATTGTTTCGCGGCCAGCCGCGCGTAGGCCATTTCGTCATAGCCCTGGGCGTCGAAGCCGATCGAGTAGGTGTCCGGACGTGGACCCTCCAAGCGGGACAGCATGCCCGCCACCGTGGAACTGTCGGTCCCGCCACTGAGGAAACATGCCGGCCGGGCAGGATCGCGCTGGTCTGCCACGGCTTCCTGCACCAGTTGCAGAAAGCGCGACTTCAGCGCATCGAACGACGGGGTCTGGTCTTCCTGGAAGCGCGGTTGCCAGTACGGGGCGACCGTCAGGCTGCCGTTGTCGAACACCGCGCAGTGCCCGGCCGGCAGCCGGTGCACATCCGCAAAGATGGTGCGTGGCGACGGGATGACGTGGAAGTACAGGTAGTCGAAGATCGCCTGCGGGTCGATACCTGCATCCGGACCCGCCAGATCGTCGGCGCGTGCAGCCACCTGCAACTGGCCGTCCACGACGCGGTAACAGAGGGTTTGCGAGGCAAAGCGGTCCACCGCCAGCAGCGTGCGGCCCCGCGCATCGGTGAACGCGATGGCGAACTCGCCGCCAGTGTCCTGCAGTACCTGTTCGAACGGTCGATCGGCGCACGCCAGTTGCCAAGCGCCCAGCAAGTCGTTCCCCACCGCCAGGGCCTGCACGCGTGCGTCCTTGAACCGGGGGTGTCCCGTGGCGAGCGGGCTGGAGTTGTTGCGCATGGACAAGGTTTGCTTCGAGTGGGACTGCGGCGGCCAACAGCCGCGCTGGCAGGGCGACAAGTCGACGCGAGTGTATGCCTTGGGTTTTGCGTCCGAGTGGCGCTTGATCGTGCAGTGGCGCGGCGTATCGCATCGAGTTGCCGGTCGCGTGAACTAATCCCAGCGCGGCGTCGCAGCGTCGTCGGCCGCTGACGTTGGCGCACTTGGTCGGGCTGCTACGATCACCTGCTGGGCCTCAAGCTCTGGTCGATAGCCGGGCGCCGGTGCGGACGGGATGGCGGGCATCGGTCACACGGCAAGGCAAGGGCGGTTGCGTTGCTGCATTTTTTAGATGTGTGCCTTGCTCATGGGTATTCCGGTAGCCGCCCGGGTTCGGAGCGACGCGGTAAACGCGGGGCAAGTAGGCTGAAGGTGCAGTGATGGTGGTTCGCAAAGCGTTGGGGATTGGCGTGGTGTCGGAGGCGGCCTTGTTCGTGCTCGGCCTCGCCAATGTCGTCATCGTTTCCCGCTTGCTGCGACCCGACGAGATCGGGGTCTTTTCTGTGGCCGTCTCGGTATTGGGACTGGCGCACATCTTTCGCGAATTCGGCGTCGGCCAATACTTGGTGCAGGCGACCGAGGTGGGTCGCCTGCAGTTCCGGGCTGCGTTCACCGTGGCCCTGGGCTCGTCCTGGGTCATCGCCCTGGTCCTGTACCTGATCCGCCAGCCGATGGCGGCCTGGTATGGGCATGCGGGCATCGCCGAGATTCTGGCGCTGCTGGCTCTGAACTTCGTGATCATGCCCTTCGGCACCCCCCAGTTGTCCATGATGCGGCGTGATCTGCAGTTCGACAAACTGGCCTGGTCCTCGCTGTTCAGCTCGCTGATCCAAACCACGGTCACGATTGCCGCGGCCTGGGGAGGGGAAAGCTACCGCAGCATGGCGTGGGGTTCGATCGCCGCCCATGCCTGTACCATGGTGCTGCTGAATTTCATGCGGCCCGGTGAGACCTTTGTGCTGCCAACCGCGGTGGGTTTGCGCGAGGTGCTGAAGTTTGGCTCCATCGCCAGTTTTGCGTCGGTGGCCAGCAAGTTGGGTGGCAGCGCTCCCGACCTGATCTTCGGCCGCACGCTGGGCTTCGTGGAGGTGGCCGTGTACAGCCGCGGGGTGGGCCTTCAGCGCATGCTGGTCGACCGCATCAATGAACTGGTGCGCAGCGTGCACTTCCCCACCTTCGCGAGCAGCGTGCGTGCGGGGGGCGATGCGGCGGCGCTCTATGCCAGCACGGTGAGCTACCTCGTGGCCGTAACGGCGCCGGTGCTCGCTGTCCTGGCGGTGCTGTCCGAGCCGCTGATCCTCTTCGTCTTCGGCGCGCAGTGGCAGCGCTCGGTACCGGTGGCCTCCGTCGTGTGCGCGGCCTGCATCATCACGTCGCCTTACTCGCTATACGGGCTGTCACTGACGGCGGCAGGCAAGGTACGGCACTTGATGTGGTCGGAAGTGGCGATCCAGTCGGCTCGGGTCGCCGTGCTGGCGTCGTCGATCTGGTTGCCCTTGGAGCGGGTCTTGCCTCTGCTGGTGCTGGGCTATCTGGCCGAGGCGGTGGTGTCGCAGGTGGCACTGCAACACGCCTTCGGTTTGCGGTTCGCACAGTTGATCCGACAGACTTGGCGTTCCTTCTGCCTGGTGCCCTTTGCGATGGCCGGGCCGCTGGCCGTCGTGGCCACGGCGCGAGCGAGCAACCATGTCGATGGGTGGCGGCTGGTCATCCTGGTGGCCGGCAGTGCGCTGGCTGCGCTGGGTTGGCTGGCGGGTGTCTGGCTGACCAACCATGCCATGAAATCAGAGATCCTGGGTCTGTTCCGACGTGCCCGCCATCTGTTGGCGGGGCCGGCGACCAGCGGCTGACGGCTGCTCCGCATCAGACCTTGTCGCATTGCATCCTGATTCCGAAGTGCTCATGACCACAGGCCTCGCCACCGTACCGGCTACTGACATGCCCTACTTCGGCGCACGCTGGGCCGCCGGCCGCGTCGAGGTCTTCGGTACGCCGCGACATGCGCGCGGGCGGCGCATCGCGGTGCCCGGCCAGGCGCTCGACGATGGCGTTTTCGTCGAGTGGCGCTGGGATGGCCGGCAACTGGTTGTCGAGAACGATCGCCACGGCTTCCTTCCGCTCTTCTACTCCTGCGTCGGCCAGGAGATCTGGGTGTCGACCACGATGGACGGCGTGCTGCGTGGCAACTCGCGGCGCGGGCTCGATCTGGCGGCGCTGGCGGTGTTTTTCCGCTTTGGTCAGTTCATCGGGGACGACACGGCTCTGGAAGACGTGAGATTCCTCCCACCCAACAGCACCCTGGTGTGGCGCGACGGCGTGGCGACGCTGACCCGCCGGCCCGAGCCGGTGGCTGTGGCCTACCCGCGCGGGCTGAACTTCGACGATGCGGTGGATGCATATGCCGAGCTCTTCGCTCAGGCCATCACCCGCCGGCTTCCGCAGGACGATCGGTTCACGGTGCCGATCAGCGGCGGGCGCGACTCCCGTCATATCTTGCTCGAACTGGCCAGGCAGGGGCGCGTACCGGCCTCGTGCATGACGGTGAAATACCGGCCCCCGGCCACCAACGAGGACAACCGCATCGCGCGCCTGTTGACGGAGCGCCTGGGCATTGCCCATGTGCAACTGGACAAGCCGGCCTCGTTCTTCGAGGCCACGCGCCAGGACGTGTTCCTGACCAACTACTGCGGGGGTGGGCATGGCTGGATTCAGCCAGTGGCTGGGTACCTGAGCGGCCGCTTCGAGACCACCTATGACGGCCTGGCCGGCGACGAGCTCTCGGCCTTGCTGATTCCTGGCGATCCCAAGCTCGCGCTGTTTCGCGGTCGTCGACTCACCGAACTGGCGGCGCAGTTGCTCGACGAGACGCGCCAGGAAAAGGCCAATGAGGGTCTGCTGGCAGGGTCGCTGTACCGGCGCATGCCCCGTGGACTGGCCATTGAGCGCATGGCCCAGGAGTTGAAGAATCATGCGGACTCGCACAGCCCGGTGGTCTCGTTCAACTTCTGGAACCGCACCCGCCGCTGCATCGCCTCGATCCCGTTCGCCATCCTGTCCGGGGTGCCGCTGGTGCATTGCCCCTTCCTCGATCACCGGTTGTTCGACTTTCTCATCGGCCTCGATCCGGCGCTGATCGCCGGCAAGGGCTTTCATGACGCCGCGATCCTGCGCGCCTATCCTGACTTTGCCGACATTCCGTTCGAGGACAAGAGCCTGAAGGCCCCCTGGACGCTGGCCGATCGGCACTACTACCGGCGCTCCCGCATCGATATGCTGGCCTATCTGGTGCGCCAGCATGGCCAGGCCCGCGCGACCTTGAAGCCCGGTTGGCTGGTTGCCAAGACCCTGGTCGACGTGCTGCGTAACGTGGCCGAGTCCCCCTGGTACATGCGCAACGCGGTCTACGCGATCGAACTGCAGGCCTTGATCGAGCGCTGACGCGCTCCGGTCCTACCTCACCATGAGCACCGCACTCAGTCTTGCCGTCGTCATCCCGTACTACCAGCGCCAGCCGGGCCTGCTGCTGGCGTGTGTGCGCTCGGTGCTGGCCCAGCAGGGCGTGCCGCCCTGTGAAGTGATCGTTGTCGATGATGCGTCGCCGCATCCGGCGCTGGACGAGTTGGCCGAGCTTCTTCCGGCAAACCCCCATGTTCGCGTTGTGCTGCAGGCCAATGCCGGTCCAGGGGCCGCACGCAACCGTGGGCTCGACAGCGTGACGCCGGGCACCGAGTTCGTGGCATTTCTGGACTCGGACGATGGCTGGCACCCGTGGTATGCGTCCGACGCGCTCGAAGCATTCGGGCAGGGCTGCGACATGTTCTTCGCGAACAGCCAGCGCTACGGCAGCGAGGGCACGCGCTTCGACTGGTCGCAGGGTTCGGGCTGGGAACTCGTGCCCACGGCACACCGCCCGCTCGACGCCGAGCGTGGGCTGCATCTTTACGAAGGCGATTTCTTCGATTTCGCCATCCACCGCAGCGGCATCATCAGCACCTCGACCCTGGCCTACCGCTTTGCCCGGCTGTCGACGCTGCGCTTCAATACGCGGCTGTTCAATGGGCAAGACCGCTTCTTCAAGCTGCAATTGGCCCAGGCTGCGCGGTGTGCGGCCTTCTCCACGCGGGTGAGCGCCATGGAAGGGCAGGGCGTCAACATCTTCGACAGCTCACAGTGGGGCTCGGCCAAGGGACTGAACCTGCTGATCAACTACATCCGACTGTCCAAGCTGGTCCTGGCGGAGATCCCCTTGACCGCAGCGCAGCAGGCTTTCGTGCGCGGGCAACTGGCCGAGTCACGGCGCAATTTCGCAATGACATCGCTGCACCTGTGGCGCGCCGGAACCCCCATTCCACCTGGCACGCTGCGCAAGGCCTTTGAGGCCGATCCGGCGACGGCGCTGATGTTCCTGCCCAACCTGATGCGTGCTGCCGCGCGCAAGTTGGGGCGGGCGTCGTGAGCCCGCAGCCCCGGCGACCCCGATATCCGAAAGAGCGACGATGAACAACGAATGGCCACTGGTCACGGTGGTGGTGCCCGCCTACAACGCCGAGAAATACATTGAGGACTGCTTGCGCAGCATCCTGCAGCAGGATTACCCGGCCCTGCAGGTCATCGTGGTGGACGACGGTAGCAAGGACGGAACGGCCGATCGCGTGCGCGCGCTCGGCGACCGTGTCAGCTACCACCGTCAGCCCAACAGCGGGTCGGCCGTGGCGCGCAACCTGGGCGTGCGGCTGGCCGAGGGCGAGTACATCGCCTTCAATGACAGCGACGACCTGTGGGCGCCGCGCCGGCTCAAGCAACAGGTGGCATTTCTGCGCGAGCAGTCGCGGTACCACGCGGTGTGCGGCCGCTTCATGGCCGTGCCCGACAGCTTCACGCCCGCCGATGCCACCGCGCAGGACTACCGCGAGGATGCGGTGCTCGACCCGTCGAAGTCGGGCTGGACCTATCTGCGTTTGCTGGAGACTTCGATCTACCACATCGACACCCTGCTGGTGCGGGCGCCGGTGATGAAGGCCATCCGGTTCAACCCCGACTACCGGCGCGGCCAGGACTTCGATTTCTTTCTGCAACTGGTGCATGCCACGCCGATCGCACAGTTGGACAACCTCTACGCGTTCTACCGCCAGAACCCGCAGAGCATCACCCGCAAGCCCTACCTGCGCAACTTCCGCGCCGAGATCCTGGGCGCTGCACTGATCAAGTACGGTCGCAAGGACCAGGAGGGGCGGGAGATCAGTGCCGAGCAGATCGACCGGATGCTGGCGCTGAGTTGGTTCGGGCACGGCTACGAGTTGCACCGGGCGCGCTGGTTCCGTGAGGCGGCGCGTTCGTTCCACCGTGCGCTGGCGCACGATCCTTCATGTCGAGGGGCCTGGCGCTACCTCTTGATGGGCTGGTTGCGGCGCATGCAGGACCGGTCACCGCCCCATGATGCTGCGCGCGGCTGACCTGCGGCGCATCGCGCGCTATCAGCGCCAACGTGCGGCGCGCGCGTGGCGCCGACGCGCACCGCTGCTCGTGCACGATGCGGCCATACGCGTCTCGGTCGAGGCCGCCAGCCAAGACGCCTGGGCCATGACCGATGCGTTGGTTGACTACTTCTGGCAAGGCTGGCGGCACTATGTCAGTGCCGATGGAACGTTGGCTGATTATCCCGGCTGGCCCAGCATCTACGGTGCCACCAACGATGCCATCGAGGGTGTGAGTCGGCCTGCGCCGCTGTGGGCCGCGTATGCCATGCAGGCCGGCATCGACCCGGCACGGCGCGAGGCCATGCTACAGGCCTTGCAGCGCATGTTGGTGCACGGCACCGACCCCGCCCACCGCGGCTATTGGGGGGACATCAGCGACCGCAGCACCCTGATTTGTGAGGCCGCCGACATCGCGCTGGCGCTGTGGCTGGCGCGAGCGGCCCTGTGGCCCCGGCTGGCCGAGGTCGAACGCCAGCGGGTATTGCGTTGGCTGGCGCAGGCGGTGGGCAAACGCACTGCGGACAACAACTGGCACCTGTTCGTGGTACTGATCGATGCGGTGCTGGTGGTTCTGGACCCGGCGCACCGCTTCCGGTCCGACGACCGCCTGCAACGCGTGCGCGGGTTCGCGCGCGGCGAGGGTTGTTTCGTCGACGGGCCCGACGGCCAGATCGATTTCTACAACGCCTGGGGCTTCCACTACCTGCTGTTCTGGCTGGGCGAGATCGACCGCAGCCGGCTTGGTCTGGATTTGACCGGCACATTGGGCGACTTCTGTCGCTGGTACCAGTGGCTGTTCACCGGCCATGGCCTGCCGCTGTTCGGCCGCAGCCTGTGCTACCGCTTTGCCGCTTGCACACCCTTGCTGTCATGCGCGCTGCGTGACCCGCAGACCGTGCCACCCGGTGTTGCGCTGTCGGCTTACCTGGCCAACTGGCAGTACTTTGTGCGCGAGGGAGGGCTGCGTGCCGGGCGCCCCACCCAGGGCGTGTTCGGTGAGGACATTCGGTGGTTGGATCCGTACAGCGGACCGGCCAGCAGCCTGTGGGGCACCCGTTCACTGGTGATGTTTCTGTATGCGGCAGGTACCCTGGATTGGCGCGGGACCAGCCCGTTGTCGCTGCCGGCGCAGCAGACCGCCACCGAGATCGTGGTACCGGCCTTGGGCGCGACGGTGCGCGTCCTGCCGCAGACGGGCGAGAGTGTGGTCGAGTTCATGCGTGTGGCGCGTGCCGAAGCGCCACCTGTGGTGCGTCGGCCCAGTGCGCGTGAACGCCTGCGGGAGCATCTCTATGGTGTGGCCGCACGCCCGGCCAACAACCTGCTGAAGTCTGGGTGCCGCCGCTTTTCCTCGGCGCTGGATCTCTACCGGTCGGACATGCCGTCGCCATGGGTTTGAGCACATCCGTCACGAAAGACTCCTTCCGTCAGGACATCAACGGACTGCGGGCCTACGCGGTGGTGCTCGTCGTGCTGTACCACTTCGGTGTGCCTGGCTTCGCGGGTGGCTTCGCCGGGGTCGATGTCTTCTTTGTCATCTCGGGCTTTCTGATGACAACGATCATCGTCGCGGGTCTGACGAAGGGGCGCTTCCATCTCGGTGACTTCTACCTCGCGCGTGCCCGCCGAATCGTTCCGGCGCTGGTCGCCGTGTGCGCAACGCTGCTGGGTCTGGGAGCGCTGCTGTTGGCCGCGCCCGACTACAAGATGCTGGCGTCGCACGTGGTGTACAGCCTGCTATTCCTGTCCAATATCGAGTACTGGCTGGAGGCCGGCTATTTCGACTCGGCATCTCACGACAAGTGGTTGCTGCACAGTTGGTCGTTGTCGGTAGAGTGGCAGTTCTACTTGGTACTGCCGTTGCTGCTGTGGGCCGTGTGGCGGTTCAGCCCGGCCCGCCGATCGGTGCAGCGTACGCTGATCTTGCTGGCGGTGCTGTCTCTGGCTGTGTCGGTGTTCGTCACGCGGCGTGACCCCAGCCAAGCTTTTTATCTGCTGCATACCCGTGCCTGGGAACTCCTGGCCGGCGGCATCGTCGGGCTGATGGCCAGGCGCCCGGTGCCCGGTGCACGCTTGATCGAGGTTGCCGGCTTGGCGGCCATTCTTGCGTCGTGCGTGCTCTTTGACAGGACGACCGAGTGGCCGGGAATCCTGGCTGTCCTGCCCGTAGCTGGCGCAGCCGCGGTGATCGCAGCGCAGCGTCAAGGCTCGGTGTTCACGGCGCATCCTGTCGCGCAGCGGCTGGGCGACATGTCGTACTCGATCTATCTCTGGCACTGGCCGGTGGTGGTGGCCATCGGTTACCTCGGCAATGAGCGCTCGCCAGGTCTCGTCGCGTCTGGGCTGGCGCTCACCTTGCTCTTGGGCGGCCTGTCCCACCGCTGGGTCGAACAACCTGCCCGTTTTGCCTTGCGCGGAGTTGGCCGCTGGCAAACGGCCGCCGTGGGTGCAGGGCTGGTCGTGTTGGTGACGGGACCAGCGGTACTGGTGCACCGTGCCCAGGGTGCGCCGGGCCGCTTGCCGGAGGCTGTGGAGATTGCTGCACGCGAGGCGAACAACGGGAACCCGAGGCGGGCAGAGTGCCACCTGATCAAAGGGGGACAGTCGCCATCTTGCCGCTACGGCGAGGGGCCACTGGGAGCGCTTCTCGTCGGTGACAGTCATGCTGATGCGCTCGCACCTGCGTTGGCTGGTGCTGCGGCCTCGACCGGTGCCGCCATCATGGAGTGGACCTATTCGGCATGTCCTACGATACAAGGCGCCGAGAGGCCCTATCCCCACACTTTCGGCCCGACTTTTTCGTGTGCGAGGTTCAATCAGTGGGTGCTCGACGCTGTCGCCCGTCGGGAGGATTCGGTGCCGGTCGTGATCATCAACCGTACGTCAGCTTTTGCGATTGGTCCTACCGAGCCGTCGGAACCGGCGAGGCCTCTGGTGCGGTTCATCGACGCGGAGCCGACCCCGGGTGACGCCTTTCGTGCCGAGTTCGCGCGGCGCTTGGTCGATACGGCGTGCACATTGGCAGTCCACCGGCCTGTGTATCTAATGCGGCCGGTTCCCGAAATGCCCGTAGAGGTACCCAAGGTGCTTTCCCGGCGCCTTGCCATGGGCTGGATGGGCGAGGTTTCGATCACGCGCGCAAGCTACCAAGCGCGCCATGCGCTGGTTTGGGCAGCCCAGGACGAAGCCGCAAAACGATGCGGCGCCAGGATTCTCGATCCCCTGCCCTACCTGTGCGACAACGAGCGCTGCTATGGGTCGCGCCATGGTCGTCCGCTGTACTACGACGACGACCACCTCAGCATGACCGGCGCTGCGCTGCTGTCACCGATGTTCGCGCCGGTCTTCGCGGCCAGGGGCTTGGGCGCGCCCTGAACTGCTGTTGCCCGGTAGGCCTCAGTGACGGCGCCTGAGGACCAGCGCAAGCCGCTGCACCGGGTGAGTGAAGTCGTGCCGGATCTTGAGTTGACGCGTCTGGAGGCCGGTGTCATTCAGGATCTTGAGGCTGACGGGCTCGCTGCCGTAGAACGCGATGACCAGGTCCCGTGGCGTGTTCTGGAAGGCGGCCACCAGCCTGTCGATGACGACCTTCAAGACCGGGGGCTTGAATGGCGTGTACAAGAAGGCAACGATGTTCTCCTGCGGAAGCTCGTAGGTCGTGGCATCCTCGCAGATGGACTGGAGGTCGCGGCACTTCTGCGCCGGGTTCCTGTAGCGCGTGATGTTCGACAGTGACACTTCGTGCAGGGCGGGGGCGAATTCCACGCCGATGATCTTGCGGAAGGGATAGTCGGCCGCGATCAGCATAGCGCGGCCTTTCCCCGAGCCGAAATCAATGAAGGTGAACTGGCTGTAGTCGATGTCCAGACCATCGAGCATGTCGCGCAGCACGCGTTCCGGAATGGCCTCGTAGTAGATGCCATCCTTGGCGTTCTTGCTCGCGATCGCCAGATCGGAGAGTTCCACGATCTGGGTGGTCTCCGTGCCGAATCGGCGGTCGAACCCCGCATCGAGGTACCGCATGGCCGCGCGGGTGCAGACCATCCTGGCATGCCTGAACGTGCCAAACAGTCCACGGTCCGCGATGCTGTCTGCGAGTTTGTGCCAGATCGGTATTGCCACGAGGCCCTCCCTTGGGTCCATTGGATCAATGATGGTTGGGTGCGGTTCGGCGGCTGTCCGGGCCGTCTTTCTTGCCCCAGGCCGTGCCACGCCGCACCAGACGTCCACCGTAGTGCAGTGCGGCGGACGCCAAGCCGCGCAGGGTGCCGGGGTGGAAGGCGATGATGCCCTCGCGCTCGCGCCGGCAGGCCATCCACTCGCGTTTGTAGGGGTCATCGCCTGCCAGAAAGTCGATCTCGCGCACATGGTCGATGTCGAGAGCATGTTCCGACAGTGCGGCCGACACGACCGTTCCCGCGCCCAGTTTGGCATGGCGCTGGTCGTAGGCCAGTTTGAAGATCGAGGCAACCCCCCCGCGCACCAGCCACAGCTGGGCCGCGACCGGCTCACCGTCGAGGTGACACAGCCCGACGCGGAGCCAGCCTTGGGCGTGGGCCATACGGCAGAACGATGGGATGAACAGGGGGTGTGGTTCGGGCCTCTTCCAGCTGCGGGCATAGACCCTTTCGAAGTCGGCCACAGCCAACGACACCTCGTCGGCCGGCGTGCTGGCATCAAGCACACGCACCGTGCACCTGGGATCGGTCTGCAGCTTGCGTCGGCTGCGCAGGATGGTGTGCCGCAGTCGTGAGGGACGGCTTCCCAGGTACGCTGCCCAGTTCACCCCGTCGCAAGGGTGGTACCAGTTGCCAAAGGTGAAGTAGCGGTCCACCCAGTAGCCCTCGCGCTGCAGGGCCTGCGTGAAGGCCTGCCAAAACGGTGCCGTCGGGTCCAGGGGGTGCAGTTGCAGCCGACTGGCGCGCCGGCTGGCCAGACTTTGCGCCAGCCCCTTGGCATGGGCGACGGCGGCTGCGGTGCTGGTACAGGCCGGCCCGAAAACCGGGGCGTAGTAGTTGGACAGCGATTCCACCTTGCCATCGTGTCGCTGTCGCAGGGGCAGCACGGTGATGCCCTCCGCACTGCTCATGTGCAGCAGCAGGGTGACAGCATCCTGCACCGGGCAGGTCAGGGCCAGATTTTCAAACCACTCTGGCGATTCGAACAGCGAACCGGTCGAACCTGCCAGCGCACCCCAGTCGACCGACGCGCGCAGCGCGCGGAAATCGGTGTACTCGCGGCAGGCTGTTGCCTGGGCTGCGGGCCTCATCGCGGGCTTGTTGATGGTGGCGGCCCGGGTGTCATCGCAACAGACGCCTAAGCCGGCGGTACACCGAGGCCGCCAGCCCGCGCAGTGTCTGCGCTAGGAACGCGCGGGTCGGGCCCAGATCATCCAGGTGCAGGAACAAGAATGCACTGCGCCGCCCTCGCATGCCCGGCCTGTCGTGCCGGCCAAGCCACAGGCGGCCCAGCGGATCGCGATCTTCGTTGAACCACACGGTGCTGTCGATCTGCGGCGGCGCCACAAAGGGCGTGCCGGTCTGGTGCTGGTATTCGACCAGCGGCAGGTTCACGCCGTTGGCGGTGCACAGTCCGATCCAGAAGTCCGTCCGCCCTACGGTGGGCTCGATCACCCAGAGTTGACCCGCCGGATCCTGCTTCAACTCCAGCGAGACCGGACCGGACAGGTCGAGCCCTTCGAAGAACCGCAGCGTTTCGCCGAAAACCGCATCGTTGGGCAGTGACTCGGCGATCGAGGTGTGCCCGAGCGGACGTGAACGCAGCTTGTGCCCGTCGAACCGTGCCAGCACCTGCCCGTGATCCAGGTAAAGGGCACTGAAGTAGATGCTGGTGTCGTCGCCGGGGATGAATTGCTGCACCAGGAACGGCAGGTCCGTCGAGAAGCGCAGGGCCAAGGCTCGCAAATCCCCGGCATTGCCAGGTTGCGCTGTCTTGAAGCGCGACAGTGGGCGAGCCGGCTTGACGATCATCGGGAAGCCGATGGCCAGTATGGCCTCTTCGACCTGGTCCGCGGAGGTCAGCAGGAACGTGCCAGGATAAGCGACTCCACTTGCGTGGCATCGGGCCTCCAAGGCTGGCTTGTCCAGCAGGGGCGTCAGCCGGCTGCGTGAGCCGGCCCAGCTCAATGCGTATTGTCCTTCCAGTCGCTGCCAGTGCTCGCCGACGGTCCTGACCATCGAATCATTGGTCAGGAACAGCACGGGTAGACCCGGGCAGTCGATGGTTTGGCGTAGCCCGAGCAGGGCCTCGATCAGGCCATCACCATGGATGACCGGTACCAGCGTTACCTTCGCCAGCGCCGTTTGCACGCCAGGCAGCGTGGCATTGGCCTCCAGGGCCAGCACTTTCGCCCCCCCGGCCGTCAGGGCCCGCACCATGGCCAGGCCATGGCCACAGATGCCGACCACCACGGCCGGCGCCTCTGCGAACACGTTTGACTCAAGCACAGGGGGCCTTCAGTGTTGTCGGGGTGAGTGCCATCCGGCGGTCGCTCTGTCGACTACCGAGAGGCTGCTTCGGCGGATGCCGACGCGGCCGAGGTGGCCGGCGACGGCGCCGATGTGGTGGCCGGGGCGGCAGGTTCGGTCCATTTGCCGGCGCGCACCAGCAAGTCGCGCAGTTCGGGCCTGTCAATGCCGGCGCCGTAGGCAATGTGGGCGTGTTTCAGTGCGCGATCGTAGTCCTTGAGTTCCAGCGCCACCCAAGCGATGTTGTAGTGGGTCAGGGGGTTGTCGTCAGCGTATTTGGCGGTCAGGTCCAGTTGCTTGGACGCCTCTTCGGGCCGACGGGTTTGTCCCAGATGCTGGGCGTAGAGCATGCGCGCGACGGTGTCTGTCGGCTGGAACTGGATCGCGCGCAGGAAGTAGCAGTCCACGGACACGGGCATGTCCGGCACCTGTGCAACCCCCAGCTTCTGGCCCAGTCTCGAAACGGCCAGCAAGGCGCGGTGGTGGTTGGGAAACTTGTTGAGTGTGTAGTCAAGGTCAGGCCCGGGCGTCGACGTCGACTCTCCGGATACCAGTCGCTCGACCTTGGCCGTGAAATGCCGTCGTTCGACCACCGCCAGTCCCGAGCGCTGGCTACGGTAGTCGGCATGCTCGTAACCGCCCGGCGCAAAGGCGCAGCCCGATGCCGCTGGCTGCGCGGCCGCGGGGCCGGCCATGCACAGGCTGACGATCGCAGGCAGCACAGCAACCAGCCTGGCGATCCACGGTGACCGGTGCTTCGCCTTGCACCCCTGCGGCCTAGCTTGCATCATGGTTGAGCAGTCCTCCTGGATCGAGTGGGCTCGCCGCCATTGGGCTCTGGACAGATGCCGTGCCGGCTCAACCAGCCCAGCGTCAGTTCGATGGCGCGAGCGCCGGTGTCTTGCCGTGAAAAAGTGTGGTCCGCGCCAGCCAGTTCATGCACTGATGCCGAGGTCATGGCGCCGGACCAGGCGGCCTGACTCTGCACGTGGTGCTTGAATTCCATCGCCGTGAGGTCGTCACCGCTCAGCAGCAGCAGGGTCGGTCCGTTGAACGCACGCCAACCCGCCAGCATGCGTTGCTGGAAGCTTGATGCCTGGGGCGCCGTGCCCGATCCCGACCGACCGATGGCGCGGGCCAGCTCCATTGAGGCACTCACCGCGACACCACCGCGCAGCAGCTTAAGCCAGAAGTCCCTTTGCGACAGGCGCTTCAGGTAGTAGTGCCTGACCCGCACCGCGGCCAGCGTCTGCGCCGACCTGACCCAGGGGTTGGCAAGGCACAGCCCGGCAATGCGTGGGTCGCTGCGGTCATTGACATAGAGCAGGGCAGCAGCGGCTGCATCGCAAAGACCCCACAGCACCACGCGTTCCACCTGCGGCTGGTGCACGACGAAGGTATCGACCGCGGCAGCGATGTCGGGCGTGATCTGCTCAAAGGAACGCAGTTCGCCCGTGCTGTCGCCCATGCCTCTCACATCAAAGCGCAGCACCGGATAGCCGGCCGCGGCCAGGGCCCGGGCCAGTTGCACGAAGTGGCGGTGGCTGCCCGCGCGGTACTGGGGCCCTCCGACGACGATCACCACGCCGACCTGGCCAGGGGCAGCGTGCACCACGCCCACCAGGCGCTCGCCTTCGCAACCGAAGAGCACCGGTGTTTCCACGAGGGCGACTGCCGTCATGGCGCATCCCCGGCCGGCAAGGCCGCCAGGGCGTCGGTGGTGGCGGCGCCCGCCAACCGCTGGCGCGTGGCTTGCACCAGGGCCGTAGTGTCCTCGATTTCGGTTGTCTGCCAGAACGCCGGGCCCTGCACGGCGGCGGAGTCCGTCTGCCATCCGGTTGTGCGCCACGCCGAAACGGCCGCCTGCGTCGCTGGGCTTAGCGAGGGTTCGTTTTGGCCGGATACCTCCAGCCAGATCGCCCGACCAGCACTTGACCCACAGACACCCGCAGGCGGCGGGCAGCTGGCGGCCTCCAGGCCCTGGGCCAGGGTCGCCGACATCTGGTAGCCGCCCACCTCCACCGATCGACCTGCCGCCAGGTCGGCACGCACCGCCGCCATGATGGCTTTGCCACCACCGTCGGCCAGCTGGGCCGCGGCCTTCAGGCGAAGAAACTGCTGCAACTGGGTCTTGCCCTGCAGCACGGGCTGCCAGAACAGGAAGTTGAGCGCACCACCTATGCCAGGTGCAGCGGCACAGGCCAGCAGCGCGCCTGCCCTCAGCCCCCACAACCAGAGCGGCACGCCAGGATGCTTCGATCGCAACCATCGTGCAGCGTCCTGGACATCGTCTACCCAGCCCTGCCAGGAGGCATCGCCGAAGTCGCCACGACTGTCACCGCAACCCTGCAGGTCTACCTGCAGCACGGCCCAGCCGTCGTTGGCGAGGGCCCGGCTTGCCATGCCAGCCATGCGACGGGACTTGTTCATCTCCTCGGCGAAGGGGTGGATGAACAGCACCGCGCCGCGCACCGGCCGGTTACCGGGTGGGCGATGGTGCAGGTAGAGCCGACCGGCCTCGGTCGAGGAGGAGAAAAACGCGTCCAGCGAAGGATGCATGGCGACCGGTCAGCCTGCCAGTTTGCTGGCCACGAAGACGCTCAAGGTGCCGACCGTGCCGAAGGTGTCGCCGCTGATCTCGTCGTCATCGACGATGATGCCGAATCGGTCCTCCAGCGTGGTGATCAGCGTGACCACTGCCATCGAGTCCAATTCAGGAATCGCGCCCAGCAGCGGCGTGGCGGCGTCGAATGCCATGGCACGACCGTTGAGGCTGAGAACTTCATCCAGGATGTGCAGCACTTCGGTCTGGGTGTCCACGTGGGTATCCAATGTCTGAGAGATCCCTGCGCTATGCCGCCCGGTGACAGGCGCACGGCAAGGCCAAGATGCCAGCGCCGTATTGTAGGCAGCGAACCAACGCCACGCCCGTGCCTGAACGTTCGCTGCGCGGGCGTCGCCGTGCTGTTGTTATCGCCTGAGTCGCTGAAGCGCAGTGGCCTGCTGGAGTGATGTGCGGCGCGCGCGCTGCAGTGTCGGATTTGGCGGCAAGCCAGGAAACGCGCGGTGTCTCGCCCCGCGGGCGCCACCGCCTCCGCTAGAGTGCAGGTTTGCCCAACCTCGCCCGTGTGGCGCCCTGATGGCATGTCGAATGCTCACCTGCTGCATGATCTGGTCCGCCAATCGGCGGACCGTGCCCCCGGATCGCTGGCGCTGACGGCGGGTCCGGCCGCCAGCAGCTACGCGGCGTTGGACGCCGACCTGACGGCTTTTGCCGCAGGCCTGATGCAGTTGGGGCTGCAGCGCACCGAACGGGTGGGCATCTGGCTGGAAAAGCGCATCGAGACGGTGGTGGCCAGCTTCGGCGCCCCCGCTGCAGGCGCCGTGATGGTGCCTATCAATCCGCTGCTCAAACCCGAGCAGGTGGCCTACATCATGCGGGACTGCGACGTCCGCATCCTGGTCACCACGCCCGAGCGGCTGGTGCTGCTGGCGCCTGTCCTGGCCGAATGTCCGTCGTTGCGGCACATCGTGGTCACCGACTCGGCGGCAGTGCCGATTCGGTCCGGTGCGCTGCCTGACAGCGTGGTTGTCACCGCTTGGGCGGCGCTGCTGTCAACGCCTGCGCGCCCCGCGCATCGGGTCATCGACACCGATCTTTGCGCCATTCTGTATACCAGCGGCTCCACCGGACGTCCGAAGGGCGTGGTGCTGAGCCACCGCAATATGGTGGCCGGCGCCAAGAGCGTGGCCAGCTACCTGGGCAATACCGCCGACGACACCCTGTTGGCGGCCTTGCCGCTGAGCTTCGACGCCGGCTTCAGCCAGCTGACCACGGCCTTTCATGTGGGTGCCCGAGTGGTGCTGCTGAACTACCTGATGCCGCGCGACGTACTCAAGGCCATGGCCCGCGAGCGGGTCACCGGCCTGACCGCCGTACCGCCGCTCTACATCCAGTTGACCCAGTTGGATTGGCCCGACGAGGTGCGCGCGCACCTGCGTTACTTTGCCAACACCGGCGGGCGCATGCCGCGCGAAACGCTGGATGCGCTGCGGTTGCGTGTGCCCGAGGCCAAACCTTTCCTGATGTACGGCTTGACCGAGGCGTTTCGTTCAACCTATCTGCCGCCCGAAGAGGTCGACCGCCGGCCTGATTCAATAGGCAAGGCGATTCCGAACGCCGAGATCCTGGTGCTGCGCGATGACGGCACCGAATGTGAGCCCGATGAGCCCGGTGAACTGGTGCACCGTGGTGCCCTGGTCGGCCAGGGCTACTGGAACGACGCCGAAAAGACCGCGGAGCGCTACAAGCTGCTGCCCAGCGGCATAGGCGGTCGTGCGGCCGGCCTGCAACTGCCGGAGTACGCGGTGTACTCCGGCGACACGGTCCGACGCGACAACGAGGGTTTCCTGTACTTCATCGGTCGTCGCGACGAGATGATGAAGACCTCGGGCTACCGCGTCAGTCCCACCGAGGTGGAAGAGGTGCTGTACGCCACCCGGCGGGTCGGTGAATGCGCCGCGTTTGGGGTTGAGCATCCCACCTTGGGCCAGGCTATCCAGGTGATCGCCACGCCGCCTGCGGGGGCCGACGCACTGGACCTGCCCGCCCTGCTGGCCGACTGCAAGCTGCGCATGCCCGCATACATGGTGCCGCATGGCGTGGAGGTGGTCGCCGGCCCCCTGCCGCGCAACCCGAATGGCAAGATTGACCGCAAGCTGCTGGCCACCCGATGGTTGGAGCGTCAGTCAATGGGTTGACCGTCGCCGCGCGAGGGGGTGGCGCTCTGACTCGGACACGTCTGCGTGGGTGGCGAACGCATCGCCTGGCTGGATGTCCCGTGATTCCTTCACCGTGTCCCGGCCAATGTGGTTCTCGATTGCAGCGATGAAGTGCGTCAAGCGCACCGGCGGGTAGTTGTCGATGCTGACGATTCGGTAGGGTGAGTGACTGGCTGCCGGGTGGCGACTGTCTTGACGTACTGCAGGTCGGCCTGAGGCGGCCCAGCGTCTGCGCCACGTCTCGCGCAATGTTGTCTGCGTAGGCGAAGCCACGCGCCATCTTGCCGTGGTTGAACACTTGGAACGGCTCGGCCGCCAGGATGGCGCGGGTGAAGAGGTTCATCGCCATGTCCGGGCGACCCCAGGGGTCATGGACGGTGAAAGAGCGCAGCCCGATCGTCGGCAGACCGAAAAGGTGGCTGTAGACGTGGGCCATCAACTCATTGGCCGGTTTGGTGGCCGCGTCCAGGCCCACGCCATGCTGCTCTGAGAACGGCATGGCGATGTCGTCACCGTACTCGCTGGAACTGGTGGTCACACGCGGTGATGCACGCCGGTGTGGCGGCGGCCTTCCAGGACGTTCGTGAATATGCAAACCGATGAATCCGGTCGTGGCGCGGAGTGTGGCACGCGGCACGGTGACGGCGAGTGCGGCGAGCGCGACCGTGGTATGTCATGGGCGGCCATGCAAAATCGGCCTTTCGAATCACTCGAATGACAAGTCCGCCAGGGCAAAGGACAGGCAACGATGAAGATCACGGTGGTGGGCGCTGGTTATGTCGGCTTGGTGACGGGTGCATGCTTGGCTGAAATGGGCAACCATGTTGTCTGTTTGGATGTGGACCCGCGCAAGATCGACATGCTGCAGCGTGGCGAAATCCCGATCCATGAGCCCGGCCTGGATGCCATCGTCCAGCGCAATGCGGCTGCCGGCCGGCTGCAGTTCACCACCGATGTCGCGGCAGCGGTGGCGCATGGCACGATGCAGTTCATCGGGGTGGGCACCCCACCGGACGAAGACGGCTCGGCCGATCTGAAGTACGTGCTGGCCGCTGCGCGCAACATCGGCCGACACATGACCGACTACAAGGTCATTGTCGACAAGAGCACCGTGCCGGTTGGCACGGCTGACAAGGTGCGGGCCACTGTGGCCGAGGCCTTGTCCGAACGTGGGCTCGACTTGAACTTCGCCGTGGTCAGCAACCCGGAGTTTCTGAAGGAAGGCGCGGCAATCGATGACTTCATGCGCCCCGATCGGGTGGTGGTGGGCAGCGATGACGAGCGCGCCAGCTTGCTGATGCGTGCGGTCTATGCGCCGTTCATGCGCAATCGCGACAAGCTGATCGTGATGGATGTGCGGAGCGCGGAGTTCACCAAGTACGCTGCAAACGCGATGCTGGCCACCCGCATCAGCTTCATGAACGAGTTGTCGCGGCTGGCCGATGTGGTCGGGGCCGACATCGAATGGGTGCGCAAGGGTATCGGCAGCGATCCCCGCATCGGAACCCACTTTCTGTATGCCGGCACCGGTTACGGTGGATCATGTTTCCCCAAGGATGTCAAAGCGCTGATCCGCGCCGGGCACGACAACGGTGTGTCGCTGCAGGTGTTGCAGGCCGTGGAAGACGCCAACGAACGCCAGAAGCACGTGCTTGTCGACCGGGTTCTCAGCCGGTTCGGCGAGGATCTGAGTGGCCGCACGTTTGCGTTGTGGGGCCTGGCTTTCAAGCCCAATACGGACGACATGCGCGAAGCCCCCAGTCTGGTGATCATCGCCGAGCTGCTGCGTCGTGGCGCGACGGTGCAGGCCTACGACCCGGTGGCCATGTCCGAGGCGCGCCGCGTTTTGCCGGGGTCGCCCGGTCTGCGCTTTGTCGAAGATCAGACTGCTGCGCTGGTGGGTGCCGATGCCCTGCTGCTGGTTACCGAGTGGAAGGAGTTTCGCAATCCCGACTTCGACCTGATCAAGGTGATGCTGAAGCAGCCGGTGATTTTCGACGGGCGCAACCTCTACGAGCCGGAACTGATGAAGGCCTTCGGCATCGACCACATCGGCATCGGGCGCGGCGGCGTGTTGCCAACCCTGAGGGAGGCCTGAGCGATGTCGACGATCGACACCCGATCGCCTGTTTTGCAGCCGGCACCCGTGGCCCGGGCGGTGCCGATGCACGCTCCCATGGCGCAGTTCGCCGCGCGCGACGGCGAGCTGGTCGTCGGCGGCGCCCGCCTGTCGCAGCTGGCCGAGCGTGTCGGCCAGACGCCCTTCTACGCCTACGACCGCGGCCTGCTGCGCCAGCGGGCGGCGCAGCTGCGTGCCGCGCTGCCCGCGGCGATCAAGCTGCACTACGCGATGAAGGCTAACCCGATGCCTGCCGTGGTCGGGTTGATGGCCGGGCTGGTGGACGGCATCGACGTGGCGTCGGCCGGCGAGCTGAAGGTGGCACTGGACGCCGGTGCCGACCCGGCCGAGATCAGCTTTGCCGGGCCCGGCAAGCGCGACATCGAGCTGCGCCAGGCCGTGGCCGCGGGCGTGCTGGTCAATGTAGAGTCGATGCGCGAGCTGCCGGTGCTGGGTGCCGCATCGCGCCAGCTGGGGCTGCCGGCCCGGGTGGCGGTGCGGGTCAACCCCGACTTCGAGCTCAAGGGCTCGGGCATGAAGATGGGCGGCGGGCCCAAGCAGTTCGGCATCGACGTCGAGCAGCTGCCCGAGGTGTTTGCCCGCATCGTGGCCGAGGGCCTGCAGTTCGAGGGCTTCCACCTGTTTGCCGGCTCGCAGAACCTGCGCGCCGAGGCCATCTGCGAGGCGCAGCAGAAGAGCTACGAGCTGGCGCTGCGCCTGGCCGCGTCGGCGCCGGCCCCGGTGAGGTTCCTCAACCTCGGTGGTGGCTTCGGCATCCCCTATTTCCCGGGCGAGCGGCCGCTGGACCTGGCACCCATCGGTGACAACCTGGCCGCCCTGGCCGAGCGGGCCGCGCACGACCTGCCGCAGGCCGGTCTGGTGATCGAGCTGGGCCGCTACTTCGTCGGCGAGGCCGGCCTCTATGTCACCCGCGTGGTCGACCGGAAGGTGTCGCGTGGGCAGGTCTTCCTGGTCACCGACGGTGGCCTCAATCACCACCTGTCGGCCTCGGGCAACTTCGGCCAGGTGGTGCGCAAGAACTACCCGGTGGCCATCGGCAACCGGATGGGTGCGGCGCAGCGTGAGGTGGCCTCGGTGGTGGGACCGCTGTGCACGCCGCTGGACCTGCTGGCCGACCGCATGGACCTGCCGGTGGCCGGTGTCGGTGACCTGGTGGTGGTGTTCCAATCCGGCGCCTATGGCGCCAGCGCCAGCCCGCAGGCCTTTCTGGGCCATCCCCACTGTGTGGAAGTGCTGGTCTAGCGACCACCCGACCTGGGGGGCCGGGTGGCCGGCACCGCATCGCCGGCGCAAGAATCACGCTTTGTCTGCCTGGCCTGTGCAGGCGCGGGGGGCGGTGCCATGACTTGCTTGTTCACTGATCGCCGTACCGGGCGCACCCTGGGGTGGTTGGGCGGCCTGCTGGCTGCGGCGGCGCTGCAGGCTGCGCCGGTCAATGCCCCGGTCAACGCGCCGGGGGATGTGCCGGGTGGGGCGACGGGCAGCGGGGCGGTCACCGGTGGCCGTGTGCTGGACAAGGCGCTGAGCGGCGAGGTGTCCACCGGCAGCCAGAACCTGGACATGCTGCTCGAGATGCACCGCA
>Ga0208398_100298_pt1 | contig 39072 bp, 30 predicted proteins | sample LakWasMe79_HOW10_2_FD_183905 | JGI IMG/M metagenome (GOLD analysis project Ga0208398, IMG submission 183905) | Freshwater sediment methanotrophic microbial communities from Lake Washington under simulated oxygen tension - Sediment Metagenome... | ecosystem: Environmental > Aquatic > Freshwater >...
TCTCGATGCGCCCGCCCGCGATGGCGATTCGGTGGGTGGGCGCCTTGGCGGCGACGTCGACCATATGGGCTTGGCCCTGGGCATCAAAATGGGTGAGGGGCTGCATGGGGAAATCTTGAAAATGCTGAAAACCACCCTAAACTGGGCGTCGGTCAACTTTACCCGAGCTTCATGCTCGCTGAAACCTGTTTCGACTACGCTTGAGGACCGTATGAACAAGGAATCACAACCCCCCGCTTTCTGGCGCGACCGGATCAAGGCCAGCGCCATCCATTTGAGCATCAGCCTGACCGTGGCTGCTCTGGCCGGAGCCTTGGTGTTCGGCGTCTGGTACCCCTATCCTTACCGGGAGATTTCCGGTGGCCGCGAGTTGTTCCTGATCCTGGTCACCGTAGACGTGATCCTGGGCCCGCTGATTACCCTGGCCGTCTTCAACCGCGTCAAGCCCTGGCCGGTGCTGCGGCGTGACCTGGCAGTGGTCGCGGTTTTGCAGCTGGCAGCGCTGGGGTACGGGTTGTGGACGGTGAGCCTGGCGCGCCCGGTCCACATTGTTTTTGAGGTAGACCGCCTGAGCGTGGTGCACGCCGTGGAGATCGACCCCGAGTTGTTGGCGAAAACACCACCGGGCATCAACGCCCTGCCCCTGACGGGCCCGACCCGGCTGTCGCTGCGTCCCTTCAAGGACAACCAGGAGAAGCTGGACGCAACACTGGCCGCCTTGCAGGGGGTTCCGCTGGCTGGCCGACCGGACCTGTGGCAACCCTATGCCAATGCGGTTCCGGATATCCTGAAGGCCGCCAAGCCGGTGCGGGAACTAAAAGGCCGATTCAAGGATCAGTCAGAGGCCATCGACCGACTCTTGCGCGCCGAAGGACGTAACCCCGAGAACATGTTGTACTTGCCCCTGGTTGGCCGCAAAGCATTCTGGACGGCGTTCCTGGACCCTGTCACCGCCGATGTTGTGGCCACGTTGCCTCTGGACCCATTTTGAAAATACGCTTCAAGAGAAATCATGGCCTAGCCCTCGCGAACATTGGCAGGATAGCTATTGTTTTGATAGCTACTGGCATTCCGGTCGCGCTCCACGCCCAAGGCAATGCCAGCCGCACAACTGCCCCCAGTGCCGCCCTGCCCAACCTGGGCGACGGCACCGACATGACCCCCAATGCCGAGCGCCGCTTGGGCGACCGCATTGCGCGCGAGCTGTACCGCGACCCCGACTATCTGGACGATGCGGTCATGATGGAGTACGTGCAGGGCATCTGGCAGCCTTTGCTGGCGGCCGCGCGCCAGCGTGGGGACCTGCCGCCGGAACTGGACGAGGCCTATGCGTGGGAGGTTCTGCTGGGTCGCGACCGCACGGTCAACGCCTTTGCGCTGCCGGGTGCCTATTTTGGGCTTCACATGGGCTTGGTGGGTGTGGTGACCAGTCGCGATGAATTGGCCTCGGTGCTGGCGCACGAGCTCAGCCACGTCACGCAGCGGCACATTGCCCGCAGGATGACCCAGCAGAGCCAGCAGGCTCCGTGGCTGCTGGGCGCGATGATTCTGGGCGTGCTGGCAGCCAGCAAAAGCCCGAACGCGGCCAACGCCATGATCATGGGTGGCCAGGCCGTGGGCGCACAAAGCCAGCTGAATTTCTCCCGCGATATGGAGCGCGAGGCCGATCGCGTGGGGTTTGGCGTGTCCTCGCAGGCGGGCTTTGCGCCCGAGGGCTTTGTGTCGATGTTTGCCAAGCTGCAGCAGGCGTCGCGTTTGAACGATGCCGGCAATTTCCCCTATCTGCGCAGCCACCCGCTGAGTACCGAACGCATGGCCGACATGCAGTCCCGCATCGAACTGCCCGATACGGCACAGCCGGTTAAACCCGGTGTGCGCCAGAATGTGCAGGAAACGGATCACGCCATGATGGCGGCCCGCGCCCGGGTGCTCTCCAATTCCGCCGTCGACGCCTTGCGCAGCTGGGCCGTGGAAACGGATGCCGTCCACCTGGCCCGAATGTCCGCGGCACAACAAGCCGCCGCGTTGTATGGTGCCAGCCTGGCGGCCCTCAAGCTGCGCGACTACAAGGAAGCCCAGGCCCAGTGGGTGCGGTTGACTGACAACGTTCGCAGTGATGCGCCGGCGTCCCGCCTGGCGCGGTTGTTGGGGGTGGAACTGCGGCTGGCCCAAAACGATGGCGCGGCTGCCTTTGCCTTGCTGCCAAATGCAAATGAGAAGTTGGCAAAGCTGAGCCGTGCCGAGTTGTTCTTTGCAGCGCAAGCCAGACTGCAGATGGGTGCCAAGGAACCAGCCGCCTCAGCCGGAGCGGGTGCATCCGGGGCCAGTGCGGTAGCGTCCATTACCCAAAACCTGCAGACCTGGGTGGCAGACCACCCACGCGATGCGCAAGCCTGGCAGCTGCTGGCCACGGCCTATGCCGCGGAAGGGCGCACCTTGAGCTCCATTCGGGCGCAGGCCGAGGTTGATGTCGCCCAGCTGGACTATCCCGCCGCACTGAGCCGCTTCAAAACCGCGCAGGAGTGGGCCCGTAAGGGCGGTGCCGGTACCGACCATTTTGAGGCTTCGATCGTGGACACCCGCACCCGGCAGGTGGAATCACTGGTTCGGGAACAGGCGTTGGAGCGCTGAGTCGATGACAATACCGAGCAGCGTGTAGATCAGCGACCCCACCAGCGCGGCGCCAAAGCCCGCGACATTGAAGCCGTCCAGCATGCCCGCCGCCGACCAGAACATCAGCGCGTTGATGACAAACAGGAACAATCCCAGGGTGAGCACGGTAACCGGCAGGGTCAAAATCACCAGAATCGGCCGTAACACGGCGTTGAGCAAGCCCATCACCAGCGCCGCGATCAACGCCGCCGAGAATCCCTTGATCTCAACACCGCTGTACAGGTAGGCGACCGCCAGCAAAGAAGCCGCGCTGAGTAACCATTTCGCAAGAAGTTTCATGGGTCAAGAATAGCACTTTGCCGTGCTGCGCCGGGCTATGATGCCCGTCCTCGTTCTCGTTCCCGTCTTTGGCAACCCCACCGACCCCGCGTTTTGGCAGACATACACATTACCGATATCGAGTCGGCCATCAACTACTGGCGGTGCCGCATGCCGTCAACCGATGGCCTGGCGCTGCCCGCGCCTACGCGCGCCCTGGCCGAGGTGTATGCCCGCATGGTCTATGAGCGCGCGGCGCAGGTGGACGAGGCCAGCCTGTCACCAGAAGGCCTGGCAGCCTGGCTGCAGTGGTACGCCAGCACGCCCGACACACCCTGCATCGCGATTTGCTCGACCAGCCAGGGCGATGCATGCTGCAAAGGCTGTGGCCGCAGCTTTGATGAGGTGCAGCACTGGCCAGCCATGGGCCCGGCCGAGAAGCGTGCCACCTGGCGGCGCATCACCTTGGAGGGCACGGCCTGGCGGTTCAACAAATACGCCGAGCGGGCCGCTGAGGGAAAGTAATTTGCTACCAACTTGGTAGCGGTACTTGTATATTTGATGAGGGCTGGCGGCTATTTCCAGCGTATGGGTTCGATGTCCACCGTGGTATTCGCGTCGCCCAGTGTCAGTGTGCCTTCCTGAATCGTCGCCTGCAGTTGCATGCTGCGCTGCGCCAGTTTGGCCAGCGCCTGCGAAGTCACGGAGGGAATGCGCCAGACCTGCAGTTTGTCCAGCCGGGTCAGTTTGGTTTCAATGCCTTTCCACCAGATATCGGCGGAATGCGCAAAGCAGTACAGCAGCACCGCGTCAGCCTTGTTGCAGGCCTTGCTGATGGGTTTGTCCTCGGGCTGGCCCACCTCGATCCACAGCCGCTTGTGACCGGTGAAGTCGGTCAGCGACACGTCGGGGTCCTCCACATCGGACAGGCCCGCGCCAAACGCCAGTGTGCCGTCGCCGTTGCACTCGCTCTGCAGCTTGTAGGCGTTGAATGCCAGCGCCGCCAGGCGGATCATCATGCGCTCGTCGGTCTCGCTGGGGTGGCGCGCCAAGGTGAGGGCATGGTCGGCGTAGTAGCCGTGGTCAATGTCGGCAATTTGCAGATTGACTTTGAAGATCGTGGATTTGAGTGCCATGGAAGTGAAGATTCCGTTCGCGCGAGAGGGTGTCGTTCAGGAATGCCGCGGAACCGGCTTTGCCGGGCCGCTGGCGTTGTCCCCCTCCCAGGGGGAAGCGGCGTCAGCCGCTCAGGGGGTTACACCCTTTTCGCCAGCTCGGCGGCCATACCGGTGTAGCTGCCGGGTGTCATGGCCAGCAGACGCTGTTTCTCGGACTCGGGAATCTCCAGATTGGCAATAAAGCCCTGCATCAGTTCGCGCGTCATGGGCGCCCCGCGGGTGAACTTTTTGAGCTGCTCGTACGGCTGGGGCAGGCCAAAGCGGCGCATCACGGTCTGGATCGGCTCGGCCAGCACTTCCCATGACGCATCCAGATCGGCGGCAATCGCCGCTTCGTTGATTTCCAGCTTGTTCAGGCCCGTCAGCAGCGACTGGTAGGCCAGCACGGCGTAGCCCACGGCCACACCCATGTTGCGCAGCACGGTGCTGTCGGTCAGGTCGCGCTGCCATCGGCTGATGGGCAACTTCTCGCTCAGGTGTTTGAGCAGGGCATTGGCCAGCCCCAGGTTGCCCTCGGCGTTCTCGAAATCAATCGGGTTGACCTTGTGTGGCATGGTGGACGAGCCGACTTCGCCGTCCTTGAGCTTCTGCTTGAAGTAGCCCAGGCTCACGTAGCCCCAGACGTCACGCGACCAGTCGATCAGGATGGTGTCGGTGCGGGCGATGGCGTCAAACACCTCGGCCATGTAATCGTGCGGCTCGATCTGGATGCTGTAGGGCTGAAAGGTCAGGCCCAGGCCCAGGGGTTCGGGGGTCTCCACCACTTTGCGGGCAAAGGCTTCCCAGTCGAAATCGGGCCAGGCCGACAGGTGGGCGTTGTAGTTGCCCACAGCGCCATTCATCTTGGCCATGATCTTGACCGACGCAATTTTCTCGCGGGCGGCGGCCAGGCGCACCACCACGTTGGCAACTTCCTTGCCCACGGTCGTGGGGCTGGCGGTCTGGCCGTGGGTGCGGCTGAGCATGGGCACTTCGGCAAAACCGTGGGCCATGCTGCGCAGCTTGGCAATCACCGCGTCCAGCGCCGGCAGCAGTACCAGGTCGCGTGCGCTTTTGAGCTGCAGGGCGTGGCTGGTGTTGTTGATGTCCTCGCTGGTACAGGCAAAGTGCACAAATTCCTGGGCGGCCAGCAACTCGGGGCGGGCCTCAAACTTGGACTTGATCCAGTATTCGACTGCCTTGACGTCGTGGTTGGTGGTCTTCTCGATCACCTTGATGGCTTCGCCATCGGCTTCCGAGAAGTTCTTGACCAGGCCCAGTAAGTAAGTGCGTGCTCCTGGGGTTAGTGGCTTGAATTCGTCGAAACCGGCATCACTCAGAGAAATGAACCAGGCTACTTCAACCTGCACGCGGCGGTGCATATAGCCCTGCTCGCTCATCAGGGGTCGCAGGGCAGCCAGCTTGGCGGCGTAACGGCCATCCAGCGGAGAAAGGGCGGAAATGGAGGAGAAAGTCATGGGTGAATTGTAGGTTGTACGCCACCAATGCCTCTCAAGCGACCCCCGGGCGGGTTCAAGTAAACCCCAATGGATAGAATGAACGTTCCTGAAACTGTAGAGCCACCATGAAATTACTCGGATCCACCTCCAGCCCTTACGTGCGCAAAGTACGCGTCGTCATGGCCGAGAAGAAACTGGACTATGCGTTCGTGCCCGAGGACGTCTGGGGACCCGACACCACGATTTCCGAGTCCAACCCGCTGGGCAAAGTGCCTTGCCTGATCATGGAAGGGGCCGAGGCCCTGTTCGATTCCCGCGTGATTGTGGAGTATCTGGACACGCTGTCGCCGGTGGGCAAGCTGATTCCGCCGGTGGGCCGTGAGCGCGCCGAGATCAAAACCTGGGAAGCCCTGGCTGACGGGCTGATGGACGCCGCCGTACTGGCGCGTCTGGAGGCTACCTGGACTGGGCGCACCAAGGCGCAGCGCAGCCAGGCCTGGATTGACCGCCAGCTGGGAAAAGTCAACGCGACCGTCAAGGCCATGGGCAGTGGCCTGGGCGAGAAACCGTTTTGTGGCGGCATCCATTTCAGTCTGGCCGATGTCGCAGTGGGCTGTGCCTTGGGCTATCTTGACTTCCGTTTCCCGCAGATCGAATGGCGTACCGAGTACCCCAACCTGGTCCGCCTGCATGACAAACTACTGCAGCGCCCCAGCTTCGCGGATACCTTGCCCACTTGACCCTTCGGGTTTTCCCGCGAGGGGCCGGCGCAACGGTTGCACAGTTGTTCACATTGCTTTACAACTTTGGGCTTTCCATGCGGCGCGGTTGACATTACAGTAACCGCTCCATGGCGACGACCTACAAGACACTCTACAAATGCCGCGACTGCGGTGCCACCAGTTACCAGCAGGTGATTGATCGCGGGCCTACTGGCGTACTACAGCCCACGGGGCAGTACCGCTGCACGGGTTGTCGCAACATCTTTGCCACCATCCGTGCCTGGTGGGAACCGCGCCGGGCGCCAGACTTTCAGCCCAGTTCCTTTGCCGGTTGACGGTGCCGGGCCGCAAGATCGCCGCGCAGTCAGCCTTACCAGGGCCGGTCGGATGCCGGCGTTGCCGTCAGCGGTAGCAGACGCTCCAGATTGATCTGGACCTTGACGTCCCGATGGGGAACGCTGGCCACGATGCGGAAATCGCGGATGCTTGTCTCGCGGATCGTGGGCTCCATGGTCGGCATGCCACTGCGGTTGACGAGTACCGCCACGCGCGGCGTGCTGGTGTTCAAGCCCCGTTTGATCACCACGGCCACTTCGTCCGTAGCAAGCCGAACAAAGGAGCCTGGCTGGTAAATGCCTACCGCTTTGATCAACGCAGCGCCGGTTTCGTCGACCTGACGGTTTTCGTCAAAATAGCAAGCCTGCATGGCCGCCGCAGGCGAAATGGGCACCCGTGAGGCGCGCGGCGCCAGTCGCGCCGCGAACATGTCGGCGCGCTGGATCATGCGGGCAATCTGCTGGGGCACGGTCCTGGACTGCAACCGGCCAGGCACTTGCGTATGGTGGTTTCGCACGGCTTCCAGCCAATCGGCATCGACCACTCCCAAGTCGGCCAGCATGTCGGCAGACTTGTTGGCGTGCTCGTCGATGACTTTGCGCTGTGCGGGCGAGGGCGCTTCCACCTGCCGGGTGAGCTGATCCTGCAGTCCGGTCATGCCCAGATTCATGGTCAGCGCGGCCTTGCACAGACAAACTTCCTGTTTCTCTGGCCATTTGAGGACTTCCCGCGCAGCGAGGCCACACATGACGCTGACCAGCATGGCATGGGTGGCGCTGTACATCCGCACCTCGGTTGCCGACAGGTGGATCAATGCGAACAGCGTGCCATCCGGGTTCAGGCGCGAATGGCGTCCCAGTCGACCCAGCAATTTGTCGAGCCGGTCCATGAAGTGGGCCGCGTTGCTGTCACGCAGCAGGGCGTTGGCCTGCACCTGCAAGTCCAACCAGTCCGGCCGTTCGTCATCCTGGTTATCGCGCTCACCCAGGAGGTCCCCTGTGACTTTTGCGTCGGCAATCTCACCCAGCGACTTCCCGTCGCGCACCAGCCCGTGCAGCCGTCCGACGTAAGCCCGGTGGTGCGCTTCCGAATCCGCGACGTCAATGAACAAGCCGCCACCGCGTTGGGCGATATCGGCCAGGTCCTCTCGCGAGTCAATGATGAAAGAACGCTTTGCCAGCAAAACCCCGTTCTTGTCCATCAACGGAAAAGGCAGAGGCTGGTGCAGGCGGATGGACTCGACGCTGACGGGAACAAGGTGCATGTGTAGAGGTAATTATGCATTGTCAGATCGACCAAAGTAAGCAAGTCTTGAGCGGGAATGCCGCCTGATAGCATTGCGGCCATGCCAGTCCCCACGCCATCCCCTGCCTTTTTGGCCAAGATCGTCAGCCGTGACGCCGCTGCCCAGGCTCTGCTTCATCTTCCCAAACCGTGGGTATTCACGAATGGCGTCTTCGACGTGATTCACCGCGGCCACGTCATGTATCTGGCACAAGCCCGTGACCTGGGCGGCAGCCTGATCGTGGCGCTCAATACCGATGCCTCGGTGCGGCGCCTGGGCAAGGGCGATGACCGGCCGCTCAACAATGAGACCGACCGGGCCATCGTCATGGCCAGCCAGCAAGCGGTCAGCCTGGTGACCTGGTTTGACGAAGATACGCCGGTCCAGATCATTGCGGAGATGCGCCCCGATATTTTGGTCAAAGGGGGTGACTACGACATGGCCACCCTGCCCGAAACGGCTCTGGTGGAGTCATGGGGCGGCCACGCCCTGGCCCTGCCCTTTGTGGCCGGCTACTCCACTACCCAGTTGCTGCGCAAGATCCGGGCAAAAGAATAAACCCTGCGGGGCAGCTAGGCTTCTACCGGGAGCGGAGCCGGGTAGAACACGGCTGCCCACAACGCCAACCCGGCGGCACGCTCCTGTTCGACCTGGGCCACGTCAACCTGGGTGGGTTCTTCGTTGAGCCGGGCCCGGTGCTGGATCTGGCGCAGCGTGCGATAGGCTTGCGCCGCGTCCTCGCCGACATGGCCGGGCAACAGGCCGCAAGCCTGTGCGCGCACCAGCAACGCAATGTTGCCCGCATTGGCCAGCAATTCCGGATGTTTGCAGCCCTGGGAGAGAACCAGAAACTGCACCGCAAACTCAATGTCGACCATGCCGCCAGGGCTGTGCTTAACGTCAAATTGCGTGCCACGCACCGGATGGCTGGCGCGCACCTTGGCACGCATGCTGCCAATCTCTTCGCGCAAGCCCTTGCTGTCACGCTCCGCACCAATGACTGCGGATCGCACCGCATCAAAACGGGCGTGCAAGCCCTCGTCTCCCAATACGCAGCGGGCCCGGGTCATGGCCTGGTGCTCCCAGGTCCAGGCCGTGTTGCTGCCGCGCTGTTGCTGGTAATTGGCGTAGGCGTCGATGCTGGTAACCAGCAGGCCTGAATTGCCGTTGGGGCGCAGCGCCGTGTCAATCTCGTACACATCGCCCTCACCGGTCTTGACTGTGAGCCAGTTGATCAGTTTGCGCACCAGCGCGCCATATACCTCGCCGGCACGTTCGTCCTGGTCGTCGTACACAAAGACAATGTCCAGATCGCTGCCGTAGCCCAACTCCTTGCCGCCGAGCTTGCCGTAGGCAATGATGCCAAAGTGGCAGTCCGGGCGGTGCCGATTCTTCAGCCGGTCCCAGCACCAGCGCGTCGTCGTGCGCAGCAGCGCTTCGGCCAATGCGCTCAGGTCATCGGCTACCTGTTCAACCGTCAGGCGGCCCTCAACGTCACGCGCCAGAATGCGAAACACTTCGGCATGGTGGGCACGGCGCAACAGGTTCAACAAGGTCTCGTCATCGTCTTCACCGGTGCCTTGCAACGCGGCGCGGCGCCGTTCGAGCTCCTGCTCGAAGTCCTCGGCGTCGAAGCGCTCTTCGAGCATCGCGTTGCCTGCCAGTTCGTCAATCACACCAGGATGTTTCAGCAGATAGCGGGCAGGCCAGCGGGCGGAGCCCAGCATGTGCAGCAGGCGCTCATGGACATTGGGGCGCTCCAGCAGCAGGGCCAGATAGCTCTCGCGGCGCAACAGCGGCTCGATCCAGTCGGCCAGACGCACGGCAGCGACCTCGCTGACTTTGCCGTCAGTGACCCACTGGGCGGTACGCAGCACCAGGCGTGCAAGGCGGGCCCGGGATTCTTCCCGCAAGGCCAGTATCCGCGGGTGGTTGCGCCAGCTGGAAACGCGCTCGCGAAACTGGCCGCTCAGAGGCGCCAGCAGTTCGTCGAAGTCGCTGGCGCCGGGTGTTGAGGCACTTCCATTCGCGCCGCCATTGCATCCCTTGCATTCTTTCTGTGCGCCGCCGAGCAACGCATCGAACTCCTGTGCCACCAACTCGCGGTGGCTATCGAGCTCGCGTAAAAAAGCGCAACTGTTTGCGAACTCCAGTGTCCGGGCAATCCACTCCAGATCCGCGTCCGCCGTCGGCAAGATGTGGGTTTGCTGGTCGTCCAGGTACTGGATGCGGTGTTCCACCTGGCGCAGAAACACGTAGGCACGTCCTAGCGCGTCAGCGGTCACTTGGGGCATCAAGCCCGCGCGGGCGAGCTTCTGGAGAGCGCTCTGGGTGGGTCGGGTACGCAGTTCGGGGAACTGTCCACCCCGCACGACTTGCAACAGCTGAACGGTGAACTCAATTTCGCGAATGCCACCCCGCGAGAGCTTGACATCGTTGTTGCGCTCGGGTTTACCCGCACTGCGCTTGGTGGCGTGGTCACGGATTTGCCGGTGCAAGATGCGCAGGGCGTCGAAGACGTTGTAGTCCAGGTAGCGCCTGAACACAAACGGCGACACCACGCTGCGCAAACCCTGGGCGCAGGCGGATCCGATTGCCTGTGACGGCGCCACGATCCGGCTTTTCAGCCAGGCAAAACGCTCCCATTCACGCCCCTGGACGTGGAAGTACTCTTCCAGCGCGCCCAGCGATACCACGGGAGGCCCGGAATTGCCATTGGGGCGCAGGGCCAGGTCGACCCGGAAGACGAAGCCGTGCTCCGTGGTGTCCCCGAGTAGCGCATACATGGAGCGCACCATCTTGCCAAAATACTCCTGGTTGGAGATGCGGCCCCGGCCATTGGTGTCGCCCGCCGTTTCACCGTCCTGGTCGTAGATGTAAATCAGGTCGATGTCGCTGGAGACATTGAGTTCGCGTGCGCCCAGCTTGCCCATTCCGACGATGCACAGATCGGCCCGCGTGCCCTGAGCGGATAGCGGCGCACCGTGCATCTGGTCCAGCAGCCTGGCGCTTTCAACATAGGCGGTATCCAGTGCAAACTCGGCCAGATGGGTCATGGCTCCGGTAATCGTGGACAGCGGCGCGTGGTCATTGCAATCGAGGCAGACCAGGCGCTCCACCACAAGCTGGCGGATGGTGCGCAGGGCGGCGCCCGTTTCCGTCCCGGCGGTTTGCAGTTCGTCGAATAGCGTCTGCATGCCGGCGCGCGTGGGTTCGCCGGGTGGTAACTGGCTCAACTGCAGCGCATAGCGGCGGCGTATGCGTTGGGCAAAGCGAGAGCCCTCGGCCCAATCGGGCGGTTCATTGCGGGTCATAATTCCTGACATGGTGTTCCGAAAACGATGACTGAATTGACTGCAAACCCTTCGCCCCTGATCAGGCTTGGTGCCCTGGTGGTCCGCGTAGCCTTCTGGTTGGTGGCGTCAGCGTGGATTGCGTTGGTCATAGTCTGGGGTGCACTGCATTTTGTGATTGTGCCGCGAATCGCAGAATTTCGCCCACTGCTGGAGCAACAGGTGACCCGCATGCTGGGTGTGACCGTGCGTATCGGCGCCATCACCTCCCGATCCAACGGCCTGATTCCCTCGCTGGAGTTGAATGACGTCAGTTTTTTTGACCCCCAGGGCCGTGAGGCATTGAAATTGCCATCCGTGCTGGCCGCTCTGTCGGCCCGCTCACTCATGGGCTTGGGTTTTGAGCAGTTGACGGTCGACCGGCCCGAACTGGAAGTGCGTCGCGGCAAAGACGGCCGGATCTGGATCGCCGGGCTGACGTTGCCCGGCGGGAGCAGCGATACGACTGCCGGTTCAGACTGGGTGTTTTCCCAGCCCGAGCTGGTCATTCGCCATGGTACGGTCACGTGGATCGATGAGATGCGCGATGTGCCCCCGTTGGCGCTGACCGATGTGGATTGGGTGTTGCGCAACCAGGGCCGCTCCCATGCGGTGCGTCTGGATGCCAATCCACCCGCCCACTGGGGCAGCCGTTTGAGTCTCTCCGGCATTTTCAAACAACGACTGCTGAGCCGGCATGCCAGTGTCTGGCAAGACTGGGAGGGGCAGTTTTACGCCAATTTTGCACAGGTCGACCTCGCGCAACTGCGCCTGTACGCCAATCTGGGTGTGGATCTGGCCGAAGGGTCCGGATCGGTACGGACCTGGGTCGATATCGCGCGCGGCACCGTGACCGGTGCGACGGCCGATCTGGCATTGGATGGCGTCAAAGTCACCGTCGATCCCAAACTGGACGCACTGGCCCTGCACGGAATTACCGGGCGCCTGGGTGCCAAGGCCGTCGAAGGGGGTGTCGAGTTTTCCACCCAGGCCCTGCAATTTGAAACGCAGGATGGATTGCGCTGGCCGGGTGGCAATGTGCGCCTGGCCCTGTTCGCCGGTGATGCCAAAAAGCCGCAACGCGGTGAAATCGCGGCGGACCGGCTGGACCTGGCCGCTTTGGCACAAATTGCCACTCGCCTGCCGCTGGAAGACGGGGTCCGCGCAACGCTGAGCGACCTGGCGCCCAGGGGATTGGTGGAGCAGGTACAGGCGAGTTGGTTGGGGTCGGTGGAACAACCCACGCGGTTTGCCGCCAAGGGGCGGGTGGTCCAGCTCGCCATCACCTCGCGGCCAACCGACACCGGCGCATGGCCAGGATTCAGTGGAGCGGACATTGACTTTGACCTCAGCCAGTCCGGAGGCAAAGCCACCCTTGCGTTGAAAGGTGGGGATGTTCACCTGCCCGGCATCTTTGAGCAACCCCTCATTCACTTTGACCAGCTTGCAGCCGACCTGCAGTGGAAGACGGAGGGCGGGCAGATCAATCTCTCCATGCCCAACCTGCGCTTCAGCAATGCCGATGCCCAGGGCGAACTCCAGCTGAAGTGGCAAACCGTGGCGGCCAGCACCGCTAGCGGCGTTGGGCGCTTTCCCGGCATGCTGGACCTGCAGGGCAGCCTGAGCCGTGCCGATGGAACCCAGGTTTACCGCTATCTACCCCTTGGCGTTAACAAAGACGCCAGGGACTATGTACGCGATGCCGTCCAGGCAGGCACCGCGTCGGGCGTCAAATTCAAAGTCAAGGGCAATTTGGCGGACTTCCCCTTTGCAACCGCGAAGCAGGGGGATTTCCGCATTTCGGCGGATGTTCGCCACGCCACCTATGCCTACGCACCGGCCAGCCTGTTGCCCAAGGACAGCCCCCAATGGCCGGCCCTGACGGATTTGTCGGGTGAACTGGTGATTGACCGTTCCGTACTTCAGGTCAAGGGTGCCCGTGCCAATGTGGCGGGTGCAACCGGGCTTCGCGTGACCAAGGCCGACGCCGTGATCGACAACCTGTACAACGGGGCCACTGTGACGGTGACGACCGAGGCCCAGGGCCCGCTGACGGATGTGCTGGGTGTCGTCAACGGCTCTCCGCTGAGTGCCATGATGGGCAAGGCACTGGACCGGGCCACGGCATCGGGCACGGCAGACTACCGGTTCAAGCTGAGTGTGCCGATTGCCGCCGTGGACCGCGCGACCGTTCGGGGTGCCATTACCCTGGCAGGCAATGACTTGCAGGTGACGACCGACACGCCACGCCTGACGCGCGCGCGCGGTGTCATCAGTTTTTCGGAGACCGGTTTTGCGTTGGCGGGAACGCAGGCACGGGCGCTGGGTGGGGATGTCCGCATCGAGGGAGGCCTGAGCAGTCTGAGCGGCAACAACCAGACAGCGGGGGCCAAGGTCGCCGCGCCGCAGATTCTGCGCATGCAGGGAATCGCAACGGCCGACGGCCTGCGCCAGGCCAGTGAGTTGGGGTTTGCCGGCAAGCTGGCGCACTATGCAAACGGTTCTGCGGCCTACACGGCGACGCTGGGCGTGCGCAATGGTGTGGCAGAGCTGTTGATCAACAGCAATCTGGCCGGCATGGGGTTGACGCTGCCCGCGCCTTTTTCCAAGACGCCCGAGGCCTTGCTGCCGCTGCGGCTGGAGACGTCGGTGGTCCGTGGGTCACTGCTGGCTGGGCCCGATGGTGTCGTTCGCATGCAGGACCAGCTGCAGCTGGATGTGGGGAAGCTGGCGAGCATTGTTTACGTTCGCGATGTGTCGGGTGCCGAGGCCCGGGTCTTGCGGGGCTCCATTGGCGTCGGCCTTGCCGCAGACGAGAGCGCTCCGTTGCCCGCGGATGGCGTGGTGGCCAACATCAACCTGCCCACTATCGATATGGATGCCTGGTCCGAGGTGCTGTCGCGCTCGGCGGGAGCCGACCTGACGGCCAGCAGTGTTGCAAATCCTGGCGCGTCCGCCAGCACCGGCTACTTGCCAACCAGTCTCGCGGTACGCGCCCGCGAACTGATGGTCAGTGGACGCAAGCTCCACAACGTCATCGTGGGCGGTGGACGCGAAGGCACGCTGTGGCGCGCCAACCTGGATGCATCCGAGCTAAACGGCTACGTGGAGTACCGCCAGTCGTCGGGAGCACTGGGAGGGCGGCTGTATGCCCGTCTGGCGCGGCTGGCCGTGGCGCAAAGCACGGCCCAGGATGTGGAGAGCGTGCTGGATGAACAGCCCGTCAGCATTCCTGCCCTGGACATCGTGGTGGAAGACCTGGAACTGCGTGGCAAGAAGCTCGGCCGCATTGAAATCGACGCCGTGAACCTGGGGGCCACGGCTTCCGCTGCGGCCCGTGATGTCCCCCGTGAATGGCGCTTGAACCGGTTCAACATCACGACGCCCGAGGCGGTGCTCACTGCCAGCGGCAACTGGACCAATATTGCAGCGCAAGCCGGTCCGGTGGCCGGGCGCAGCATCAAGGAACGCCGACGCACGGTGATGAACTTCAAACTCGACATCGCCGACGCGGGCGAATTGTTCAACCGTTTTGGCATGCAAGGGGTCGTGCGCAAGGGCCAGGGCAAGGTGGAAGGCCAGGTGGCCTGGCTGGGCTCACCGATCACGCTGGACTACCCGAGCATGGGCGGCAGTTTCAATATCAATGTGGAGACCGGCCAGTTCCTGAAGGCCGATCCCGGTATCGCGAAACTGCTGGGCGTGCTCAGCCTGCAATCGCTGCCGCGGCGACTGGCTCTGGATTTTCGCGATGTCTTCAGCGAAGGCTTTGCCTTCGATTTCCTGCGCGGGGATGTGGTCATTGACCACGGCATTGCCCGCACCAACAACTTGCAGATGAAGGGTGTCAATGCCGCGGTGCTGATGGAAGGCCAGGCCGACATTGCCCGGGAAACGCAGAGCATCAAGGTCGTCGTGGTGCCGGAAATCAATGCAGGCAGTGCGTCGCTGCTGGCGTCCTATATCAACCCGGTGATTGGTCTGAGCACCTTTCTCGCCCAGCTGATATTGCGCAAACCCCTGATTGAGGCCGCCACCCAGGAGTTCCTGGTCGATGGCACCTGGGTCGACCCCCGCGTCACCAAGGTTGAACACAAGCCGACCAGCGCGCCGGCCAAAACCCCGGAGTCCAAATGAAGCTTGCTGCCATCCAGATGGTGTCCACCGGCATCCTGTCCGAAAACCTGCTGCAGGCCCGCGCGCTGCTGGAGCTGGCCGCACAGCAGGGCGCCGAACTCGCTGTGCTGCCCGAGTATTTCTGCCTGATCGGCCAGCACGACAGCGACAAACTCGCCATCCAGGAGCCGTTCGGGGCTGGCCCCATCCAGCAGTTCCTCGCCGACACGGCGCGCAGCCTGGGGCTGTGGATCGTGGGCGGCACCCTGCCCCTGTCGGCCCCTCAGCCCGACCGGGTCTACAACAGCTCGCTGGTTTTCAACCCCCAGGGTGACTGTGTGGCGCGCTACGACAAGATTCACCTGTTCCGGTTTGACAACGGCGTCGAGTCCTACGACGAGTCGCGGGTGCTGGAGCGCGGCAGCCAGCCCACCCGGTTTGCGTTGCCGTCGACAGACGGCCATCTGTGGAATATTGGCCTGAGCGTGTGCTACGACCTGCGCTTTGCCGAGCTGTACCGGGGCTATGCGCGCGACGGGGTCGATCTGATTCTGGTGCCTAGCGCCTTCACCCACACCACGGGCCAGGCGCACTGGGAGGTGCTGCTGCGCGCCCGCGCCATTGAAAACCTGGCTTATGTGGCCGCCGCGGCCCAGGGCGGCGTGCACCCCAACGGCCGACGCACCTGGGGCCAGTCCATGCTGATTGACGCTTGGGGGCAGGTGCTGGCCCAGCAGGCGCAAGAGCCGGGTGTGGTGTGTGCGGAGCTGAGTCCGCATACCCTGGTGCAACGGCGCTCCCAGTTGCCGGCGTTGCAGCACCGTGTGCTGTAGCCCGGTGCAACGTCACCTGGTGGTTGCTATAAAAATAGTAGCTTCAAGCGCTTATTCCACGAGGGCTAGAGGCTGTTTTTCCTTAGTCCTTTTCGGCTGGGGCCAATCCGGCACGGGTTTCAGCGGGCGGGGTCGTGGTGCCTGGGCCGGTGTTCCTGTCGGGCAGCTCGCCATTCTTGCGGCCTGAAAACATGGTCCACCAGATGATTCCAACCAGTATCAAGCCTGCGCCCAGGGCTTCCAGCAATAGCAATGTCATGAACCGGCTCCTGGCCTGTGGTGGATGGGCTGTGATTGTAGGAACTCTTGCCGCCTGCGGCAGTGCGCCTCTGACGCTGCCCCAGCGACCCGAAGCACCGCATGCCGAAACGGTGCGCCCGGCTCCCGTGGATGTGCCCGGTACCCAGACCCAGGCCAGGAGTCGCTGGGTTCCGGCCGCCTGGTCGGATTTACCCGGATTTGCCGATGACTCCCTGTTCGAGGCCTGGAACGCCTGGGTCAAAGGCTGCGAGCGGCCGACCGGTCCGTTTGCGCCCCTGTGTGCCGACATCCGGCGCCTGAGCATCGGCAGCCCGCAGGAGCAGCGCAGCTGGATGCAGGAGAAGCTGCAGCCGTTTCGGGTGGAGTCGTTGCAGGGTGAATCAACGGGCTTGCTGACCGCCTACTATGAGCCGGTTCTGGATGCCAGCCGGCTGGCCACCGCAGGTTTTTCGGTGCCCTTGTACCAGCCACCGGCAGGATTGGCGCAGCGCAAGCCCTGGTACACCCGACAGGAGATCGACACCTTGCCCGAGGCGCAGGCGGCACTGCAAGGTCGTGTGATTGCCTATGTAGCCGACCCGGTGGATGCCTTGGTGTTGCAGATTCAGGGCTCCGGTCGCGTGCGGATCAGCCAGCCGGATGGGTCCGAGCGCTGGGTGCGCCTGGCCTATGCCGGCACCAACGACCAACCCTACCGCAGCGTCGGGCGCTGGCTGCTGGACCAGGGCCTGGTCAAGGACGCGTCTTGGCCCGGCATCAAGGCCTGGCTGGCACAAAACCCGCAGCGCCAGCGCGAACTGCTGTGGATCAACCCCCGCGTGGTGTTTTTCCGCGAAGAAATTGTCGCCACGCGGGACGCCAGCGAAGGGCCCCGCGGCGCGCAGGGAGTGGCGCTGACACCGGGGCGCTCCGTCGCCGTTGACCCGACCAGCATTCCCTATGGCACACCGCTGTGGCTGGCCTCCACGGGTGAGCAGCTCACGCTGCAAAAACTGGTGCTGGCGCAGGACACGGGCAGTGCCATCACCGGTGCCGTGCGGGCCGACTATTTTGTCGGTGGGGGCGCTGCCGCTGGCGAACTGGCCGGGCGTTTGCGTCAGCCATTGCAGTTGTGGGTTTTGTGGCCCAAAACGGCCAGATAAGGCTACTATGATCACCGTGATCGTTTCAGCCTTTCAATAACCACCGAACAACGGGGAATACGCCATGAGCACCATGCGGGACATCGACGAGCGGACCAATCTGGCTTCCAACAGCATGTTCGAGTTGTTGTTGTTCCGTCTGGGTGAGGCGCCCGGCACCGACAGGCGTGAGCTGTTCGGTATCAACGTGTTCAAGGTGCGCGAGATTTTGGTGATGCCCGAGATCACCGCCATGGTCAATATGCCGCCCACGGTCATGGGCGTGGCCAATATCCGCGGCCAGATGATCACCGTGATCAATTTGCCCAAAGTTGTGGGCTGCAATCCGACCAAGGGCCTGGGTATCCTGCTGGTCACCGAGTTCGCCCGGACGACGCAGGCCTTTGCCGTGGAAGAGGTCAACGAAATCGTGCGTCTGGAGTGGAAGCATGTGCTGTCCGCCGAGAGCAGCGGCGGCGGTTTGGTCACCAGCATCGCCCGCCTGGACGGCAATGCCGAGAACACCCGTTTGGCACAAGTGCTGGATGTGGAGCAGATCCTGCGCGACGTCATGCCCAACGAACACACCTCTGAAATCGACGATTCCAAGGTCGGGGCCGTCAAGCTGCCGCCCGGCACCGTGGTGCTGGCGGCGGATGACTCGCCGGTCGCCCGCATGATGATCGAGCAGGGCTTCAAGGCCATGGGTGTGCCGTATGTGATGACCAAAACCGGCAAGGAAGCCTGGGACATGCTGGAAACCATGACCGCCAAGGCGACGGCCGAAGGCAAGACGATCCAGGACAAAGTGGCTGTGGTGCTGACCGACCTGGAAATGCCGGTCATGGACGGCTTCACGCTGACGCGCAACATCAAACAGGATGGCCGCTTCAAGGGAATCCCCGTCATCATCCACTCTTCACTGACCGGCACCGCCAACGAAGGCCATGTGAAGAGCGTGGGGGCGGATGCCTACATTGCCAAGTTTGTGGCTGAAGAGTTGGGGGCGACGATTCGGCAGGTGTTGTCACGCTGACACTTTTGTAGTCCCCACTCCCCCCAGCCCCCTCGCCCCGTCGGGCGAGGGGGAGCTTTAACAGCCGATTTGATTTTGTTGCGCCGAATGCGGAATTACGGGCGTGAGGTTGCCACTGTTATTGCACGCCCAGAATTCAGTCGTTGCAGTTCCGAGCGCCGTGCGGTGAATTTGCTACTATATTTATAGCGATATACGTATATTCCACGAGGGCTACAGGCCAATTCGGCCGATACCCACTCCGCCAGACAACCCTTCCCCGCTGTCCCCGGTGCGCGGAACTCCAACGCGTGAAATCTTCGACCACAAACCACGGCGGCGACGCCCCGCCCGTAATTCCGTATTCGGCGCGCAGCAACCAAATCGGCTGTCCGCATTGGCTCCCCCTCGCCCGGCGGGGCGAGGGGGCTGGGGGGAGTGGGGGCTCCCTGCGGAGGGCTAGAGGTGATCCAGCGGCAACGCGCTGCTGGCCTTGACCTCGCCCAGCGAGAAGCTGGTGTGCAGGTCCTTGACGTGCGGCAGGTTGATCAGGCTCTCGCGTGCAAAGCGCGAAAAACTGTCCAGGTCCTGGCTGATGACCTGCAGTTCGAACGTGCCCGACCCGCTGATGTAGTGGCAGCTGACGATCTCCGGCAGCTTTTGTATCGCCTCTTCCAGCGCACGGGTCGAGTCTCCGGTGTTGCGTTCCGCGTCAAGCCGCACAAAGGCCAGCACGCCCAGGCCGATTTTTCGACGGTCCAATTCTGCGCGGTAGCCCTTGATGACGCCGCTTTCCTCCAGTGCCCGCACCCGTCGCCAGCAGGGGGCGGTTGACAGGCCGACGCGTGCCGCCAGTTCGGTGTTGCTCAGACGGCCATCGTTTTGCAGCTCGTGCAAGATTGCCAGGTCGAATTTGTCAAGTTGTTCCATATATCGCTATTTTGCAGCAATATCCTTTCGCAGAACCGTGTTCAACGGGCACAGAACGCAAAGACATATCAGCGAGAACTCCCTACACTGATCCCCCAACATAAAACACCGGCCCCGGAGACAACCGCCATGAATGCACCGCTTCCCGATCACGTCCTGAAAGCGCTTCAGACCGTCACGCTGGACGACAAATACGCACTGGACTACGGACATGCCTTCATGAGCGGCGTGCAGGCCCTGGTCAAGCTGCCGATGCTGCAGCGCGTGCGCGACCAGCGGGTTGGCAAGAACACGGCCGGCTTCATCAGCGGCTATCGCGGCTCGCCGCTGGGCACCTATGACCAGTCGCTGCAAAAGGCCGAGAAGTACCTGAAGGCCCACCACGTGGTGTTTCAGCCCGGGGTGAACGAGGAACTGGCCGCCACTGCGTTGTGGGGCACGCAGCAACTGGGCTTTGCGCCGCCGGGCACGAACAAGTACGACGGCGTGTTCGGCATCTGGTACGGCAAGGGTCCGGGCGTGGACCGCTGCTCCGACGTCTTCAAGCACGCCAACATGGCCGGCACCACACCCTGGGGTGGCGTCATTGCGGTGGCCGGGGACGACCACATCTCCAAGAGCTCCACCGCTGCCCACCAGAGCGACCACATCTTCAAGGCCTGCGGCACGCCGGTGTTCTTCCCAACCAATGTGCAGGAAATCCTGGACCTGGGCATCCACGCCTTTGCCATGAGCCGTTTCTCCGGTGTCTGGGCCGGTATGAAGACCATCCAGGAAATTGTGGAGTCCAGCGCCACGGCCATGATTGACCCGGACCGTGTACAGATCAAGATCCCCACCGATTTTGTGATGCCCAATGGCGGCCTGCACATCCGTTGGCCCGACCATGCGCTGGAGCAGGAAGCACGCCTCTTTGACTACAAGTGGTATGCGGCCCTCGCCTATATCCGCGCCAACCGCCTGAACTACAACGTCATCGAGGGCCCGAATGATCGTCTGGGCCTGATCGCCAGCGGCAAGGCCTACAACGACACGCGCCAGGCCCTGCTGGATCTGGGGCTGGACGACGCCACCTGCCGCCGTGTCGGCATCCGCCTGCACAAGGTGGGTGTCGTGTGGCCATTGGAAGCGCAACTCACGCGTGAATTTGCCACTGGCCTGCAGGAAATTCTGGTGGTCGAAGAAAAGCGCCAGGTCATCGAGTACCAGTTGAAGGAAGGCCTGTACAACTGGCGTGCCGACGTGCGCCCGCGCGTGCTGGGCAAGTTCAACGAGGCCGAGTCCGATGCGTCCGGTTTTGGCAGCGGTGGCGAGTGGGGCATGGCCAACCCGCATGCCAACACCCTGTTACGCGCCAATGCCGACCTGTCGCCGGCCATCATCGCGCGGGCCATTGCCAAGCGCATCACGCTGATGGGCGTGGACAGCGATATTGCTGCGCGCATCGACGCCCAGCTGGCCATCCTCAATGCCAAAGAAAGTGCCATGCAGGTGCTGGAAGTGAACCGGGCCAAGGCGGAGATCAAGCTGGGGGATCGCCAGCCGTGGTTCTGTTCTGGCTGCCCGCACAACACCAGTACCAAGGTGCCCGAAGGCTCGCGCGCCATGGCCGGTATTGGCTGCCATTTCATGACCATCTGGATGGACCGCGCCACGGTCGGATTCACCCAGATGGGCGGCGAAGGCGTGCCATGGGTGGGCCAACAACCATTCAGCCACGACCAGCACATGTTTGCGAATCTGGGCGACGGCACTTACTTCCACAGCGGCCTGCTGGCCGTGCGCCAGAGCATTGCAGCGGGCGTCAACATCACCTACAAGATTTTGTACAACGATGCAGTGGCCATGACCGGTGGCCAGCAGGTCGGCGAACGTCCCGAGGGCCACTCGGTGGTGCAGATTGCACAAAGCATGCGGGCCGAAGGCGCCGCCAAGATTGTGGTCGTTACCGACGAGCCGGAGAAATACGACGGCGTCGAGCTGGCCCAGGGCGTGACAGTGCACCACCGCGATTTGCTGGACGGTATCCAGAAGGAATTCCGCGAGATCAAGGGCACCACCGTCATCATCTACGACCAGACTTGCGCCACCGAAAAACGCCGTCGCCGCAAGCGCGGCACCCTGGTGGACCCGGCCAAGCGCGTGGTCATCAACGAACTGGTGTGTGAGGGTTGTGGTGACTGCAGCGTGCAGAGCAATTGTGTGAGTGTGGAGCCGCTGGAGACCGAGTTTGGTCGCAAGCGCCAGATCAACCAGAGCAGCTGCAACAAGGACCTGAGTTGCGTCAAGGGCTTCTGCCCCAGCTTTGTGACCGTGGAGGGCGGGCAACTGCGCAAGAAGGCCAAAGGCCAAGGGGCCTCACCCATGGACGCGGCGGCGTTGCCTGAGCCCCGTATCCCGCAGCTCGTCGGGGCGGCCCATGCTCCTGCGGGTGATTCGACTGCCGGTGCCTGGGGCATCATCGTCGCCGGCGTCGGCGGCACCGGGGTTATCACCATAGGCCAGCTGCTGGGCGTGGCGGCGCACCTGGAGGGCAAGGGCATCGTCACGCAGGATGCCGGTGGCCTGGCGCAAAAGGGCGGCGCCACTTGGAGCCATGTGCTGATTGCGGCCTCCCAGGACGACATCCGCACCACGCGGGTCAGCATGGCCTCGGCCGACCTGGTGATTGGCTGCGACCCGATTGTGGTGGCTGGCAAGGAGACCACGCTGCGCATGCGCCAGGGCCGCACCCATGTTGCACTGAATTCCCACAGTGCACCCACTGCAGCCTTTGTGTCCAACCCCAACTGGACCAACCCCGGGCAGGAGTGCCTGGCCGACATCGCCCGCGTGGTGGGCGAAGACGGTGTAGGCGCGTTTGACGCCGATGCCATTGCCACGCAATTTCTGGGCGATAGCATCTACACCAACCCCATCATGCTGGGCTACGCTTGGCAAAAGGGCTGGATCCCGCTGCAGCTGGCGTCCCTGATCCGCGCCATTGAACTCAACGCCGTGGCCATTGACAACAACAAGACCGCCTTCGCCTGGGGCCGCAAAGCGGCGCTGGACTGGCCAGCCGTGCAAAGGCTGCTGAACCCGGGCCAGGTGGTGCAGTTCACACTGCCGGTCAAGGAGTCGCTGGATGCGATGGTCACCAAGCGCGTGGACTACCTGACCGCTTACCAAAACGCGGCTTATGCGGCGGGCTATGCCGGATTTGTCGAAACCGTGCGCCGCGCGGAGGAGCGCGTCGCGGGTTCCGGAGCCATACCGAACCCCGGACCCCGTGCATTGCCGCTGACGCAAGCCGTGGCCCGCTACCTGTTCAAGCTCATGGCCTACAAGGACGAGTATGAAGTGGCGCGCCTGCACACCGACACCGCCTTTTTGGCCAAGGTGGGTGCCCAGTTTGAAGGCGATTTCAAACTGCACTACCACCTGGCGCCCCCTCTAGTGGCCAAGACCAATGCGACCGGCGAGTTGCAGAAGCGCAGCTATGGCCCGTGGATGCAAACAGCCTTTCGCTTGCTGGCGCCACTGAAAGTGCTGCGCGGTGGCCCGCTGGACATCTTTGGCTATTCGGAGGAGCGTCGCCACGAACGGGCTTTGGCCGCGGAGTACCGAAGTGCTCTGGAGGCCATGTTGCCACTGCTCACGGCTGACAACCGGGATGCGGCAGTGGCGTTTGCGCGGCTGCCGGAACAGATCCGCGGCTTTGGGCATGTCAAAGCCCGCCATCTGGCAACGGCGCGACAACAGTGGGCCACGCTACTGGAGCAGTTTCACCGTCCAAACTAGTACGGTCGTGTGGGGACAAGTTGTCCAAAAAGGCTGTATTAGGCCCCACCCGACTACAATCAAGGGTTGCTCTATCGCACGTGCGTCGCCTCTTTGAGCGCGGCCGGTTTTTTGTTGTCCTCTGTTTTGTGGAGTTTTCCAGTGTTCATTTCCTCTGCTTTTGCCCAAACCGCTCCCGCCGCTGCCGCTGGAGGCGACATGCAATCCTCCCTGATGAGCATGCTGCCCCTGGTTTTGATGTTTGTGGTGCTTTACTTTGTGATGATCCGCCCCCAGATGAAAAAACAGAAAGAGCACAAGGCCATGATTGACGCGGTTGCCAAGGGCGACGAAGTGGTCACTGCCGGTGGTGTGCTGGGCAAGATCAGCAAGGTCGGCGACAGTTATCTGGGGCTGGAAGTGGCCAATGGTGTCGAGATCCAGATCCAGCGCAGCGCTGTGGTTCAGGTGTTGCCCAAGGGCTCCATCAAGTAATTTCTTAGCAATTTTTTTCTCAAGTCTGAAGTGCGATCATGAACCGTTACCCGGTGTGGAAATACGCGATCCTTTTGATCGCACTGGTGGTCGGCGGCCTGTTTGCCCTGCCCAACCTGTTTGGTGAGTCCCCTGCCGTTCAGGTGTCCATCGCCAAGGCATCCCTGAAGCTGGATGCGGCGGCGGTAGGCCGTGTGGAAGAGGCGCTCAAGGCTGCCAACATCACGGCGGAGGCGGTTACGCTGGACGGGACATCCATCAAGGCGCGTTTTGCCAGCACCGATGTCCAACTGAAGGCCAAGGACGCCATTCAGAAAGCGCTCAATCCCGATGCGGGTGACCCCTCTTTTGTGGTGGCGCTCAATCTGTTGTCGCGTTCGCCGGCCTGGTTGACCTCCCTGCATGCGTCGCCCATGTTTCTGGGCCTGGACTTGCGCGGCGGGGTGCACTTCATGCTGCAGGTGGATATGCAGGCAGCGTTGTCCAAGCGGGCCGAATCGCTGGCGGGGGATATTCGCACCACGCTGCGGGAAAAGAATGTGCGCCACAGCGGTATCAGCCGCAACGGGCAGACCGTAGAGATCCGCTTTCGCGATGCCCAGGCGGCCGAGGCGGCCAGACGCATTGTTCAGGACCAGTTTGCTGAATTGAGCACCGTGGAGTCCACGGATGGCACGGATATCAAAATGGTCGCAACGATCCAGCCTGTGGCTGCCCGCAAGCTGCAGGAACAGGCGCTCAAGCAGAACATCACCACACTGCACAACCGGATCAACGAGCTGGGTGTGTCCGAACCTGTGATCCAGCAGCAAGGGTTGGACCGCATCGTGGTCCAGTTGCCGGGTGTGCAGGACACCGCCAAGGCCAAGGATATTCTGGGCCGCACAGCCACGCTGGAAATCCGCATGGTTGACGAAGGCACGGAGGCGCGTTCCGCCGAACTGGGTACCGCAGCTGTTCCGTTTGGTTCGGAGCGTTACCTGGAGCGTAACGGGGCGCCGATCATCGTGAAAAAACAGGTGATCCTGACGGGTGACAACCTGACCGACGCGCAGCCCGGCTTCGACAACCAGACACAGGAGGCCGCTGTGCACCTGACGCTGGACGCCAAGGGTGCCCGCATCTTCCGTGACGTGACACGTGAAAGCATTGGCAAGCGCATGGCGATCCTGCTGTTTGAAAAAGGCAAGGGCGAAGTGGTGACTGCGCCGGTGATTCGCTCCGAGATTGGTGGCGGCCGGGTGCAAATCTCCGGTCGTATGACCACCATGGAGGCTGCGGATACGGCCCTGTTGCTGCGCGCCGGAGCCCTGGCTGCGCCCATGGAAATCATTGAAGAGCGGACCATTGGCCCCAGTTTGGGGGCCGATAACATTGCCAAGGGTTTCAATAGCGTGACCTGGGGTTTTGTGGCGGTGACAGTCTTCATGTGCGCTTACTACATGCTGTTTGGCGTGATTTCCAGCGTGTCGCTGGCGTTCAATTTGCTGCTGCTGGTGGCCGTCCTGTCCATGTTGCAAGCCACGCTGACGTTGCCCGGCATGGCCGCCATGGCGCTGGTGCTGGGTATGGCCATTGATGCCAATGTGCTGATCAACGAGCGGGTACGCGAAGAGCTCCGCGGAGGGGCGTCGCCACAGGCCGCCATTCATGCGGGCTATGACCGCGCATGGGCCACGATCATTGACTCCAACGTCACCACGCTTATCGCTGGACTGGCTCTGCTCGCATTTGGTTCCGGCCCCGTGCGCGGCTTTGCCGTGGTGCACTGCCTGGGCATATTGACCAGCATGTTCTCGGGTGTCTTCTTCTCCCGTGGCGTGGTAAATTTGTGGTACGGTCGACAGAAGAAATTAAAAAATGTGTCCATTGGGACAGTTTGGCGGCCTGATTCAGACAATCAGGTAACGGCAAACTAAAGGGAAAAGGCATGGAATTCTTCAAAATCCGCCGCGACATTCCGTTCATGCGGCATGCGCTGGTGTTCAATCTGGTTTCGCTGGTTACGTTTCTTGCGGCCGTCTTTTTCCTGTTCTCGCGTGGCTTGCATCTTTCCGTCGAGTTCACTGGCGGGACCCTGATGGAGGTCAGCTATTCGCAGCCCGCGGACCTCAATGCCATTCGCGCCAGTGTTGCCGCTTTGGGCATCAATGACGTGCAGGTGCAAAACTTTGGTACCGCTCAGGATGTACTGATTCGCATGCCGGTGCAAAAGGGTACCAGCTCCGGCGCGCAGAGTGAGCGGGTGCTGGCCACCTTGAAGGCGGGGGACGCCAGTGTCACGATGCGCAGGACCGAGTTTGTGGGTCCACAGGTGGGAGACGAGTTGGCAGCCGACGGTCTCAAGGCTCTGGCCAGCGTGGTCGTCGGCATCATGCTCTATCTGGCGATCCGTTTTGAGTGGAAGTTTGCCGTCGCGGCCATCATCGCCAACCTGCATGACGTGATCATCATCCTGGGCTTTTTTGCTTTCTTCCAGTGGGAATTTTCCCTGCCGGTTTTGGCTGCGGTTTTGGCTGTCCTCGGTTACTCGGTGAATGAATCGGTGGTGATTTTTGACCGGATCAGGGAGAATTTCCGGCGTTTCCGCAAGATGAACACCCAGCAAATCATCGATAGCGCAATCACGTCCACCATCAGCCGCACCATCATCACGCACGGGTGTACGCAATTGATGGTGTTGTCCATGTTGCTGTTTGGTGGGGCGACTCTGCACTACTTTGCATTGGCTCTGACTATTGGCATCTTGTTTGGTATCTATTCCTCGGTGTTTGTGGCTGCGGCCATTGCGATGTGGCTGGGCATCCAACGGGAAGACCTGATCAAGGGCCCGGTCAAAAAGGAAGGGGATCCCGCCGACCCCAATGCGGGCGCGACGGTGTAAACGTTTCCTGATCTATGGCCATTGCACCCGGTAATTCCAGTCTCACGCCTCGGCAGCAGTTTGCCAGGGCGTTGCGCGAGCGCTTCTTGGCGGAGGCCGGGCAGGCCATGTCGGAAATTGGCGTCGCAGTACTGGACCAAATCACCACCTTGATGGACGCGCCGTCCAATGCCCGGGAAAGCCAGGAGCGCCGGGACGTGTGGATGGCCTATAAGAAGTGCAGGCCCATCTGGCTGGAAGGCACGATGAGGGTCTGGCGGGAGTGCCTGGACCCGCCGACCAAGAAGAAGCAAGCCGACCCTGAAGTGATGGGGTTGCAGCTGGTGGGAACCGAGGTCGTCGAGAACAAGATTCTGGCCTCGCGCATGGTCATGGCCGTCATGGAAAAGGTGAACAGCCAGCTGGAAGACCTGCGCTTGCGCATGCAGTTTCTGGAGGGCACGGAAGAGTTGGCGTTGAACGATCTGTTCCGCCCCGAAGTGCTGGTGCTGTTGATGGTCGAACAATGGGCCAATTCGGGTATGCCGGGGGACTCCTGGGCCATGGTGAATGATGTGGTCCAGAAGCTCTTGATCGAGCGTCTGAAAGCCGCCTACGCCAGTGCCAATGAAGTGCTCATCAAGAAGGGTGTCATGCCTACGATTGAGCTCAAGGACCGGGTAAAGGCCCCTCCTCGTGCAGCGCCAACCCGTGGACGACCACCTGCACCTGCCGGCAGTCCCCAGCAACCTCCTGAAGGCAGGAATACCGCTTCGGGTGATTTGGGTCAAGGCGGTGGTGGAGACGCGCATTTTCAAGGAGGCTACCCGCAGGGTCACCCTGCTCAAGGCGGTTACGCACCGGGGCCATCGCAACAGGGTGGCAACGGCCCGCATGGAGGCGCGGGTAACGGTGAAGCTGGAGGAGCGAGCGGGCCACAGGGGGGGGGCGGCGGTTTCTTTGGGGGACGCTTGGGTTGGGGGGCAAAAACGCCGGCGCAGTCTGGCGCTCAAGGCGATCGGCCATCCGGACCCAATCCCACGACCTCCTCACCCACGCCGTTCTGGAAGCAGTCCTCTGGCATGCAAAACAACATGGGCCAGGGCAATTCAGCGTCTGAAGAGACCCGCATGATGACGGCCGCCTCGCCCATGGCGCGTGCGCGCAATCGGGCGCAGGGGGTCATCGGCCAGATACGGCGTTTGTTTGTCAACCATGCCGGCGGAGATTTCACCGGCACAGCACACCACCAGCCTCCGTCGCCTGCGTTGGCGGCAGCGATGGCACCGCCACGGCCGGGACAGGCACCGAGCTATGCGAGCGGTGGCACTCTGTATGAAGACTATAGCCCCGCAGGGGTTGCCCGCGTTGCGGGTGATTTGCGGGAAAAGACAGCTGAACTGAAGAAAAAGGCTGAGACCAAGGGCGAGAAGGCGACCATCGAAATCGTTGCCCTGATGTTCCAGGCCATTCTTGCCGAGGATCGCATCCCACCGGGTATCCGCGTGTGGTTTGCACGTCTGCAAATGCCGGTATTGCGCATGGCGCTTGAAGATCCTGACTTTTTGGGCACCACAACGCATCCTGCCCGCTTGCTGATTGATCGCATGGGCTCATGCGTGATGGGATTTGACTCCACTGCTATCCAGGGCAATGCGATGGAGCTCGAAATCAAGCGCATCGTTCAGGTGATTGAGCAATATCCCGAGACCGGCAAGAAGGTCTATCAGGTTGTTTACGAAGAGTTTCAGAAGTTCCTTTCCAAGTACCTGACCGAAAAGGGCTCGACCCAAAAAATGGTCAGCGTGGCGCAGCAGGTGGAGCAAAAAGAGACACTGGCCATTCAGTACACCATTGAAATGCGCAACATGCTCAAGGACATGCCGGTGCGCGATGAGATACGGGAGTTCCTGTTCAAGGTCTGGGCTGAAGTCCTGGCGGTCGCGGCCGTGCGCAAAGGCCCCCAGCACAAAGATACCCTCACCCTCAAGAAGTCCGCAACCGACCTGGTGTGGGCCGCCAGCGCCAAACCCAATCGTGCGGACCGAGCCCGTGTGATTCAGGACTTGCCCAATCTGTTGCTGCGTTTGCGTTCCGGCATGACGCTGCTGGCGATGGCGCCATCCGAGCAGGATGCGCACATCAAGACCGTCAGCGACACGCTGGCTGATGCCTTCCTGTCCAAGACGCAGGCGATTCCGCAGGCCAAGATCGACGCCATGGCCCAGCGGCTGGGCAATCTGGAAGACTTCGTCAGTGAAGACGGCATGGGCGATTTGCCGCTGGACGCTGAGAGCATTGAGATGATGCTGGGCATCGACGCTTCGGCCATCGAAGTGGTCGGAAATGGTGGCTCCAAACCGACCGCGGCCATGGTGGCGTGGGCGCAGGAACTGCAGCTGGGCTCTTGGTTTACCCTGGACCACAACAACCAGATTACCCAGGTCCAGTTTGCATGGCGCAGTGACCGTAAACATTTGAACCTGTTTGCCGCGAGCTCCGGTAAAAGCTACCTGATCCAGGGCGGTCGGTTGGCTGCTTACCTGCAAGCCGGGCTGCTGTTGCCGCAAGAAGAAGAAACGCTCACCGTGCGGGCAACCCGCGATGCGCTATCCAAGATTGATGCGAACCCTGAACGCCTGATGGCTTAGGCGTGGGGAGCGCGGTGGCTAGTGAGCTACACGATCACTGGTGTCATCGCACAGTTCATCCAGCACCAGCGCGTCGGGCTCCTGGCCAAAGCTCCAGTACACCATCAGAATAATGATCTTGAGATCATCCAGTGAAACCGGTGACCCCGGGGCCGCCATGGCCCGCTCGATAACAACTTCGCGCATGGATGCCGGCAAGACGCCAGCAGATTCCAGAAAGCTGATGAATCCCAGGCATTCCACCCCAAGATGGTTTTGCTCGGCGATCGGATAGACGCGAACGCTGCTCAAAGAGGGTTCCCGCAGCCAGGGTTCAGGCGCAGCCAGCTGCGAGGTACCCGCAAAGCCCTTGGAGCCGCGCGCGGCGGTATTGAGACCGGTCAGCCAGACCAGAGCGTCGTCAATTTCGTCGGATTCAAATCCGACGGCGTTGAGTTTTCGCTCCAGGTGTGCGGGTTCGGGGCAGCTATCGCCGGCGTAGTAGTTTTCGTAAACGAAGACAAGTACTTCAAACATGGCCCCAATATAGCGCAGAAGATCAAGCCCTTGGGATGTCGTCTGAATTTCCCCGTTATTTCTCGCTTAGCGCGCAGATCGGGGTTGTGGGGCCTCAGGCCCGGCCCATGCGCTGGAACAATCCTCCGGGTAGGCGCGCCACATGCCCATGGATCTCCAGTTCCATCAGACGGGCCTGCAGGGAGGCCGTGGCCATGCCGGTTCTGGCCTGCAAGGCGTCCAGCCCCGTCGGATCAAAACCAAGGGCGGCCAACACGGGATCGTCGGCATCCAGAGCATCAAGAAGTCCCCCCGATGATCGCCCCTGATCGGCCCCCATCGCTTCGCCTGCAGCGGGTGCATGGGTGTTGTCGGGCAGCAGTTCCTCAATGACATCTTGTGCGCACTCCACCAGCTTGGCGCCCTGCTTGATCAAGGCGTGGCATCCGCGTGACTGTGCGGTATGGATGGAGCCAGGAATCGCAAACACGTCCTTGCCCTGCTCCGAAGCCAGCCGGGCGGTGATCAGGGAGCCGGACTTGACGGCGGCCTCCACGACCAATGTGCCCCGGGACAGTCCGGCAATGATGCGGTTGCGTTTGGGGAAATTGGAAGAAAGCGGCGGAGTGCCCAGGGGGTATTCACTGAGCAGCACCCCCCGTTGTGCGATGCGATGCGCCAGGTCGAGATGTTGTCTGGGGTAAACACGGTCCAATCCTGTGCCCACCACGGCAATGGTCGCCAGTTGTCCCGGCATCGCCCCCGCCAGTGCCCCTTCATGGGCCGCACCATCGACTCCTAGCGCCAACCCGGAAACAACGGTCAGTCCGCCTTGCGCCAGAGCCTCTGAAAACTGCCGTGCGTTCGCCGCCCCCTGCGGGGTTGGATTTCGGCTACCAACCACCGCCACACTGCGGGGCATGCAGGTAGACAAACCGCCCTCCTGCCATGCGGTGGCAACCCCCATGCCGTACAACACAAGGGGCGGATCTTCCATATTCAATAGTGATTGAGGATAGGTCGGATCTCCCAGAGTCAACACCCGGTGCTGATCAGTGTTGGCCTGTAACCACTGCCAGGTTGTATCCAGAAGGGCCGACAGATCCGCCGGCTCGTGCTGCAATGCCGCGCACTGGGCCGCAGTGGCAATTTGGGCCAGCGCCTGTGAAGATGCGGCAAACACGTTGTGTGGCAAACCGAATGCCGCGAGCAGGCGCCGAGCCGTGGCGTCACCGACGCCAGGTGTCAACTGCAGGCGCAGCCAGGCTGCCAGCTCTTCGCGATCCATGGGTCTAAAGTCTTGTCAGCCGGGCAAACCGCCGAGAACGACGTACGTGCCAGCGGACTCTATTGTCTTGGGCTGACCAAACGGTCGCCGACCCGTACACCGTCGGTGATTTCCAGGATCAGGGCATACGACAGTCGTTCAAACGTGCGAAACACCATCAATAGTCCATTGCGCTCGTCCGGCAGCTTCATCACCGGACGGCTTTCATCCGACTTGTCAACGACACGCGCGCCGTCGCTCAGAATAGCCAACACGATGCCGGGCTCCATACCGTCGGCAGTCCCCTTGTTGATCGCAACGACCTGGTTCTGGCCCGCATTGACCACGGCGTTGCCGTAGACCGAGACAATACGGCCCTCCACTTTGCCAACGGGCGCATGGGGGGTGTAGGTCTGCAACTGCCGGGGCGGCTCGGGTAGCAGGCGGTCGCCGACGCGCATTTCTTCCTTTGCCCCAGTGATGTCGATGGTAGCCGGCACAACGGCTACGCTTTGGGACCCGTCGCGGTTTTCCACCTCGCCCTTGCCCTCACCGCGCACCAGTACGGCCTTGCCGACGTACTGTGCCTCATAGCCCAGCACCTCACCGGTCGTTGGGTCCTTCAGCGGCGTGGCGTTGCGGAACACACGGAACTGCTGGTCCTTGCCCTGGTCGTCCAGCAGCGGATTACCTTCTGGACCGCGTGCATACGCTCGGTCACCCCGGGTAATCAGAACACGGCTTTCCAGCGCGGCCACGATGCGCGCGGCAGATTGCAGGCCGGCCTCGTCAACAATGATGGGCTCCGCCAGGAAGGCTTCAATAATGTTGGACCGCAGAGTCGGCAGTGCGCCGTCGGACAACAACTCGTAGCGGGTGCGCGGGGACACTTTTACCGTTGGTGGATCGCTTTGTTCGCCTTCCACACGCAGGCTGGCAAGGCCGTCCTTGCGAACCAGGACCAGAACCTGGCCGGGGTAAATGCGGTGCGGGTTCTTGATGTCTTCAAGATTCATGCCCCACAGTTCGGGCCAGCGCCAGGGGCTCTTCAGGTAGAGGCGTGAGATCGCCCACAGGGTGTCGCCGGATTTGATGGTGTAGCGCTCTGGCGCATTGGCCGCCAGTTCGCTGAGTGGCACGCCTTTTTGCGCAACTTCATTCGCCGTCTGCTTTTGCGCTGCAGAGATCGGGAAGTTTTGGGCCCATCCCGAAGTGGTCACCAAAGTACTGGCCACAGCGGCCAGCGCGGCCAGCTTGGCGAGTGCCACGGTGGATTTGCCCATAGGTTGTATCGTCATAGCGTGCTGTATTTCCAGGAAATAACTTGATAAGTTACGCGCGATTTTGCGCTCAAGCCCTTGATTCGGCAACGTTTTTAGCCATCTGAGGGTGCGCGACCGTCCAAAAGTGGCGAAAATAGCCACAATTGTGAAACCTTGCAGGACAGACCACGGCACGCACAGCGGGCAAGCTCTGTCCTCAACTGACTACTATGCTACTCCCCATTCTTTGCTATCCCGATCCCAAGTTACACAAAGTTGCCAAACCGGTAGCCGCCGTCGATGAGCGGATCCACACCCTGGTCGCCAACATGATCGAAACCATGTATGAAGCCAAAGGGATTGGCTTGGCGGCCACGCAGATCGATGTGCATGAGCGCGTCATCGTCATTGACGTTTCCGAAGAGCGCGACGAGCCCCTGGTACTGATCAACCCCGAACTGGTATGGACCAGCCCGACCACCCATCTGAATGAGGAAGGCTGCCTGTCGGTGCCGGGCATTTACGACGGTGTGGAGCGTTTTGATGCCGTGCATGTGCGCGCGTTGGACCTGACAGGTAAAGCCCGCACCATTGAGGCCGACGAATTGCTGGCGGTTTGCATCCAGCATGAGATGGACCATCTAATGGGCAAGGTATTTGTCGAATACCTGTCGCCTCTGAAGCGCAACCGGATCAAGAAAAAAATGCTCAAGGCCCAACGCGAGGATGCCCAGTGAGCACCCGGCCACCGGGGCGCGCGCCGTGAGAATCATTTTTGCCGGGACTCCTGAATTTGCCCGGGTCGCGCTGGAGCGATTGCACGCGAGCGGCCATACCATCGCATTGGTACTGACCCAGCCGGATCGCCCGGCGGGTCGGGGCATGAAACTCCAGGCTTCCGCGGTCAAGCAGTTCGCGCTGGACCATGGCATCGCCGTGGCGCAACCACGCAGTCTGCGGCTCGATGGCAAATACCCGCAGGATGCCTCCGACGCGCGACAAGCCATTGCCGACGCACAGGCGGACGTGATGGTGGTGGCGGCCTACGGACTGATCCTGCCGCAGTGGGTTCTGGATGATATGGCCGCGCCAGGGAAATTCGGCTGCTTGAACATCCACGGCTCGCTGCTGCCGCGTTGGCGTGGTGCGGCGCCGATTCACCGGGCCATCGAAGCGGGCGATGCCGAGACCGGAGTCACCATCATGCAGATGGATGCAGGGCTGGACACCGGCGACATGCTGCTCATGCACAGCCTGCCCATCGTGGCGTCGGATACCACCGGTAGCTTGCACGACCGCATGGCCGATCTGGGCGGTAAATTGATTGTGATGGCGCTGGATCTGGCGGCAGCAGGGCGCCTGAAACCGATTCGCCAGCCCGAGGACGGGGTGACCTATGCCCACAAGATCGAGAAACATGAGGCCGCCATCGACTGGCGCCTGAGCGCGCAGCAGATCGTGCAGCGGGTGCGGGCTTTCAATCCGTTTCCGGGTGCCACGGCCAGCTTGAACGGTGAAGTCATCAAGGTGTGGGGCGCGCGAGTCGCCGATACCCGCGCACAAGACGCGGCGGGGCACGTGGCCGTGCCCGAGAGCCCGGGGACTATTCTGGCTGTAGCCCTCGACGGTATTGAGGTTGCCGCTATGCATTCGATAGTGGTTTTGACCGAACTGCAGCGTCCGGGTGGCAAGCGGCTGGCCGTCGCCGACTTTGTGCGCGGGTTCGGTTTGCAGGCTGGCATGCGGTTCGACCTGCCAGCCAGCACCCCATGATCCTGCAACGCACCTATCGCCACGATCCCGAGTTTCGGCATGGCGTTGTGGACATGCTGGGCGTGGCCCCCGGCATTGCGGCGTGGGGGTTGATGACTGGCGTGGCCATGGTCAAGTCCGGCATGAGCACGGTCGAGGCCCTGCTGATGGCCGCCATCGTGTTTGCCGGCAGCGCGCAACTGGCCTCCATCCCGCTGATCCTGGCCGGCGCGCCGATCTGGGTGATTCTGGCCACTGCGCTTTGCGTGAACCTGCGGTTTGTGGTCTTCAGTGTGCACATGCGGCCCTATGTCATGCACCTGCCGCTGCGGGATCGCCTGATTGCGGGCTACCTGACCGGGGATCTGACCTACGTGCTGTTCGTCAAACGCTTTCCCCAGCCCGGCGCTGACGCGTCGGAGCGCACCGGTCAGATGGCCTATCTGGTGGGCAACGGCGGTATCAACTGGCTGACCTGGACCACTTGCAGCGTGTTGGGCGTGGTGCTGGCCAATGCCGTTCCCACGCAGTGGGGCCTGGGCTTTGCCGGCATTCTGGCGCTCCTGGGCATGCTGTGTTCGCTGGCATCTACGCGGCTGCGCTGGATAGCCGCCATGGTGGCTGGCACGGCGGCGGTGGCGGCCTTTGCGCTGCCGCTCAAACTCAACATCCTCACGGCGATTGCGGCTGCGGTGGTGGTCTGCCTGGCGCTGGAGAAGGCCGTGCAGCGCCAGCCGAAAACCCGCGCCGATGCGGGCCACTGAGCATGGACAACTTCTTCAGCGGTGAGACCAATGCCTGGACTTTGCTGACCATCGTGGCCCTGGCCGGTGTCTCGGTGCTGTCGCGCTCGGCATTCTTTCTTTCGGACAAGGACTGGGCCCTTCCCCCGTGGGTGCAGCGCGGCCTGCAATACGCGCCGATTGCCGCGCTGGCGGCGGTCATCGTGCCCGAGATCGTGATGACTCAGGGTGTGCTGATCCACACGCTGCGCGATGCCCGCCTGTATGCGGCGGCGGCGGGCGTCGCCTACTTCTTCTGGCGCAAGGGCGCCGGGCAGGTGGTGCTGGGCACCATTGTGGTTGGCATGTCGGTGTACCTGCCGCTGCACGTCGGCTTGGGTTGGTGACAGGAGTTGCCTTGTACGCGCCCGCAGCGCTCACCCCGGCCTTGCTGCTCGAGGCGGCCGTGGCACCGGATGGGCCTTCTACAATCCGCTGACGGCACGCTACGGCGCGGCATCGCATTTCCCACTTCCATTGAGGCCTTTCCCATGAACTTCATCCGTTTCTCCGATCTGTGCGCACAAGGCAAGGTTGCCGGCAAGCGTGTCTTCATCCGCGCCGACCTCAACGTTCCACAGGACGATGCCGGCCACATCACCGAAGACACGCGCATCCGGGCCAGCGTTCCGTGCATCCAGATGGCGCTGGATGCCGGTGCCGCGGTGATGGTGACGTCGCACCTGGGTCGCCCCACCGAGGGCGACTTCAAGCCGGAAGATTCTCTGGCACCCGTTGCCACACGCATGGGCGAGCTGATGGGCCGCACGATTCCCGTGGTGGCCAACTGGGTCGACGGTGTGCAAGTGCAGGCCGGTCAACTAGTGCTGCTGGAAAACTGCCGTGTCAACAAGGGTGAAAAGAAGAACGATGCAGCGCTGGCCCGCAAAATGGCCGCCCTGTGCGATATCTTTGTGCACGACGCCTTTGGCACCGCGCACCGCGCCGAGGCCAGCACGTATGGCATTGCCGAGTACGCGCCCATTGCCTGCGCCGGCCCCTTGCTGGCCGCCGAGATGGACGCCATCTCCAAGGCCCTGCTGGCACCCAAACGCCCACTGGTGGCCATCGTGGCCGGCTCCAAGGTGTCGACCAAGCTCACCATCCTGAAAAGCCTGGCGGCCAATGTCGACCAGCTCATCGTCGGCGGTGGCATTGCCAACACCTTCATGCTGGCTGCCGGTCTGAAAATTGGCAAGAGCCTGGCCGAGCCGGATTTGTTGGACCAGGCCAAGGCGGTCATCGAGGCCATGAAGGCCCGCGGGGCGGCCGTGCCCATTCCTACCGATGTGGTCACCGCCAAGACCTTTTCAGCCGAGGCGGTCGCGACCGTCAAGGCGGCAACGGACGTCGCCGATGACGACCTGATTCTGGACATTGGCCCGCAAACCGCCCAGACACTGGCTGAACAGTTGAAGAAGGCTGGCACCATTGTCTGGAACGGGCCGGTCGGCGTCTTTGAATTTGCGGCATTCGAGAACGGCACCAAAGTGATCGCCCAGGCCATTGCGGATACCGCTGCCTTTTCCATCGCCGGTGGTGGCGACACCCTGGCGGCCATTGCCAAGTACGGCATTGAAAATCAGGTGGGTTACATCAGCACCGGTGGCGGCGCATTTCTGGAGGTGCTGGAGGGCAAGACCTTGCCTGCGTTTGAAGTGCTCACGCGCCGCGCGGCAAACTAATTGCTATTGAATTTGTAGCTACAAGTGCAATGTTTACGAGGGCTATCGGCCAATTATGCCGCAAGCCTTTCGTGAAATCGTCAGAACAGCTCGACGTCGCCAACCTTGAGATCGACCTTGAGCAGGCCCCGGCGCACCAGGTCGGCTTCGCTGCAAACCTGGTTGCGGCCGTGGTGCTTGGCGTAGTAGACGGCTTGGTCAGCACGCTCGCAGGCCGCAGCCGGTGAGTCGCCCGACACAATTTCGGTCACCCCCACGCTGGCCGTGATGCGCCCGGCCTGGGGGAAGCTGTAGTTGGCCATGGTGGTGCGAAAACGCTCGACCGCCCGTACGGCGGCATCGTGGTCGCCACTGCGCAGCACCACCAAAAACTCCTCGCCCCCAAATCGGTAGACACGGTCATACGCGCGAAACGAGGTTTTCAGCAGGCGTGCCACCAAAATCAGTACCTCGTCCCCAATCAGGTGTCCATAGGTATCGTTGACCTGCTTGAAATGGTCAATGTCCACCATGGCGAGCCAGAAATTGGAGGGTGAGGTCGTGGCCCTATGCTCAACGCCATCGGGTGAATGGTCGGAACTGTTGGGCTCAATCGGTTTCAGGGTCTTGTAGAACAGGTCGTCAAATGGTTTGCGGTTCCACAGCCCGGTCAGCGCATCACATTCGCTATAGTCGAGCATGTCGAGCATATTGCCGTGCATCGACAGAAGACGCGTGACATCCGTCTTCTCGGCTTCGGACAAGGCGTGTTGCGACTCGATTTCCGCCACGCCCCACAGCGTCGCACCCTCCGCCAATGTCATGGGAAAACGGGTCAGGTGTGCGGCCCGTGCTGGTGTTGGTGGGCTTGCAACGATTTCAACCCGGTCCAGGCAGTGGAGCCGTTCCAGGTCGCTGTCGATGGGCGCCATCATGTCGTGCTCTGCACGCATGGGGTCCGACACAAAGCGGACACTCTGGCCCTCCAGCGCTTGTGTCAGAGGCAGCCAGAAACGTTTGTTTTCATCATGCACCAGGCTGAACACTTCGACCTTTTTTGTCCCCAAGGTCTCCAGAAGCGCCAGGGTAATGCCGGCCAACAAATCGTCGCGCTTGCGCATGCCACTGAGGTGGACCAAGTGGTCAACCATACTGGAAGAGCGGGATGCGGCACTATTTTTTTTCATGTCTGGATATTAGACAACAGAGTCGCAGGCTTGGGTCACCCAAGGGCCTTGGAGCCCAAAATGGCTCCGCAGGCGCGACCCCGGCCGCTCTGTTTGGCGTGGTACAGCTGCGCGTCGGCCAGGCCCACCAATTGCACGGCGTCGCCGACCGAGTCCAGTGTGCGGGTTGCCAAACCCACGCTGACCGTCACCATCGGACCTACCGTAGAGACTTCATGCGGAATATTTTGTGCGCGAACCTTTCGCTCCAGTTCGTTTGCCAGGGTCATGGCGTCGTCGAAGGGTGTATCGGGCAGGATGCACGCAAATTCCTCGCCCCCATACCGTGCCACCAGGTCGGCCGGGCGTTTCAGGCAGGCTTTGAGGGTTACGGCAATCTGGCGCAGGCAGTCATCACCGGCCTGGTGTCCATACCGGTCATTGAAGAGCTTGAAATGGTCCACGTCAATCATGATGACGGACAAGGGCGAGTTGCTGCGTGCCGAGCGCGCCCATTCGATGCCCAACTGCTGGTCAAAATAGCGGCGATTGAATACACCGGACAGCCCGTCCAGAAAGACCAGTTTGCGCAACAGATCTGATTGAAATTTCAGCGTCAGCTGAGTTTTGACCCTGGCCCGCACGACTGCAGGGTTGACGGGTTTGGCAATGAAATCCACGGCGCCGAGGCTCAAACCATGGGTTTCCTGCGCGGCATCCGTATGGGCGGTGACAAAGATTACGGGGATGTTGCGTGTCGCGTCGTTGGCTTTCAATTGCCCACAGACTTCAAAACCGTCCATGCCCGGCATGACGATATCCAATAGCACCAAATCGGGTGGATTGGCCTGGCAGATGGCCAGCGCCTGGGTTCCGCTGGTCGCCATGAAGACCTGGTAGTCACCGCAAAACACCTGGTGCATTACCTGGATGTTGATGGGTTGGTCGTCCACCACCAGCAACTTCGGCTTGCCATGGGAGCTGTCAAGCAGTGCTTCCATTGGTGTGTCAAGGGCGATCATGGTCAGGCGTGTTCGGTACGGCAATCGTATCAGTGGATGACGATTGAACCACACCTTGCGCAAAGCCAGAATTGGCGATTACCCCCGCAAGCCATACCATTTCCCATAAGGCGCCCGGCGCGTGGTTGCGCTGCAACGTTCCAAGTGCGGTGCCCCATGCAAGTTGACGGTGCTGTGTAACCACGCGGCAGGGGGTTCCGTGTGAAAATGGCCGCCACATAAGAGGAGACTGTTTCATGCCACGTCGCGCTACCAAGATTGTTGCCACCCTGGGCCCCGCTTCCAGCGACCCCGCGTTGCTGGAGCAAATGATTCGTGCTGGCGTCAACGTGGTGCGGCTGAACTTCAGCCACGGCAAGGCGCAGGACCACATCGACCGGGCCCGCCTGGTG
>Ga0208398_100299_pt1 | contig 38981 bp, 32 predicted proteins | sample LakWasMe79_HOW10_2_FD_183905 | JGI IMG/M metagenome (GOLD analysis project Ga0208398, IMG submission 183905) | Freshwater sediment methanotrophic microbial communities from Lake Washington under simulated oxygen tension - Sediment Metagenome... | ecosystem: Environmental > Aquatic > Freshwater >...
CGCACAACTCGCCCGAGAACAAGGCCTATGTGGCCGCCTACTACAAGGCCTATCCCAAGGACCGCCCCAACTACATGTCGGTCAGCGGCTTTGACGGCATGCAGCTGATCGCCAAGGTGCTGGAGAAAACGGGTGGCGATGCCACCGGCGACAAGTTCCTGGCCGCCGCCAAAGGCATGGCCTGGACCAGCCCGCGAGGCCCCATCAGCATCGACCCGGTCACGCGCGACATCGTGCAGACCATCTACATCCGCAAGGTGGAGAAGGTGGGCGGCAAGCTGCAGAACGTTGAGTTCGAGAACGTGCCCAATTTCAAAGACCCCGGCAAGCAGTAAGGGCCATGACGATTCTCTTTGATGGCATTGCCTCGGGCATGCTGCTGTTCCTGATCAGCGTGGGGCTGTCGGTCACGCTGGGGCTGATGAACTTCGTCAACCTGGCCCATGGCGCCTTTGCCATGGTGGGGGGCTATGTGTGCGTCACCCTGCTCAACCGCGCCGGCGTGCCGTTCCTGGCCTCGCTCCCTCTAGCCGCGATGACCACGGCGCTGGTCGGCGTGGTGCTGGAGCGCACGCTGTACCGCCGCCTGTACGGCGCCACCCACCTGGACCAGGTGCTGTTTTCCATCAGCCTGGTGTTCATGTCGATGTCGGCCATGCAGTATTTCTTTGGCGCGCAGCAGCAGCCGTTGACGCTGCCCGACTTTCTGCGTGGGCAGGTCAACCTGCCGGGGCTGGACATGGGTGTCTACCGCCTGTTCCTGATCGTCGTCAGTCTGCTGATTGCCTGGGGCCTGCAGCGCCTGGTCAGCGGCACCCGCTTTGGCGCGGAACTGCGCGCCTCGGTGGACAACCCGCGCGCCGCACGCGGCGTGGGCATCAACGTGGAGCGCATCTTCACGCTGACCTTTGCACTGGGCACGGCACTGGCCGGACTGGGCGGCGCCATGGGTGTGGAAATGCTGGGGCTGGACCCGGGCTTTCCGGTCAAGTACGTGGTGTATTTCCTGATTGTGGTGGCGGTGGGCGGCAGCGGCAGCATTGCTGGCTCGCTGGTGGCCTCGCTGATCCTGGGGGTGGTGGATGTGGCCGGCAAGTACTACGTGCCGCAGATTGGCTCCTTCGTCATCTATGCCGTCATGGTGGTGATGCTGGTCTTCCGACCCCAAGGCCTGTTTGGCCGCCAGGCGGCGCGCTGAGTACCGCCCCGAACCCATTGAGACCGTATGAAATCCTCAACGATTGACCTGACCGTGGTGCGGCGCTGCGACCGCTGGCGCCCCGCCGAACTGGTGTTCTGGCTGTTGCCGGTGCTGGGCTATTTCCTGTTCCCCGACAACCTGGTGCTGCTGACCCAGATCGCCATCACCGGCCTGTTTTGCCTGTCGCTGGACCTGATCCTGGGCTATGCCGGCATCGTGTCCCTGGGCCATGCCGCCTTCTTTGGCGTGGGCGCCTACGCTGCGGGTCTGCTGGCCAGCCATGGCTGGGGCGAGCCGCTGTCGGGCCTGCTGGTCGCGGCCGTGGTCAGCGCGGCGCTGGGCTTTGTGACCAGCCTGCTGGTGCTGCGCGGTGCCGACCTGACCCGCCTGATGGTGACGCTGGGCGTGGCCATGATGCTGTTCGAGGTGGCCAACAAACTGACAGCCATCACCGGCGGCGTGGACGGCCTGCAGGGCATGGAGATGCTGCCGCTCTTCGGACAGTTCCGCTTTGACATGGTCGGCAAGACCGCCTACTGGTACGCGGTGCTGGTGCTGTTCTTCCTGTTCTGGAGCGCACGCAAGCTGGTGCACAGCCCGTTTGGGCTGAGCCTCAAGGGCATTCGCCTGAACGTGGCGCGCATGCCGGCGCTGGGCGCCCCGGTTAACGCACGCCTGGCGGCGGTCTACACCCTCGGCGCGGCGTACGCCGGTGTGGCGGGGGCACTGATGGCGCAGACCACGCAGTTTGTGGCACTCGATGTGCTGTCCTTCAACCGCTCGGCCGAGCTGTTGCTGATTCTGGTGCTGGGCGGCTCGGGCAGCCTGTACGGCGCCCTGATCGGCACCATGGTCTTCATGTCGGCCCACCACGTGCTGTCCGACATGAACCCGGAGTACTGGCAGTTCTGGCTGGGTGCCTTGCTACTGGTGATTGTGCTGTTCGCCCGCGATGGCGTGATGGGCGGGCTGCGCAGGGCGGCGGCACGCATTCCCCTGCTGAGCGGAGGTGCGAAATGAGCTACGTACTGCAGACCACCAGCCTGCTGAAAAAATTCGGCGGCTTCGTGGTGACCAACAACGTCAGCCTGAACGTGGAGGCGGGCGCGCGCCACGCGCTGATCGGCCCCAACGGCGCCGGCAAGACTACGCTGATCAACTTGCTCACCGGCTTTCTGGAACCCACCAGCGGCCAGGTGCTGCTGAACGGCAGCGACGTCACACACCTGGCCCAGCACCAGCGCGTCAAGCGCGGACTGGCCCGCACCTTCCAGATCAACCGCCTGTTTGCTGAGCTGACCGTGCTCGAATCCGTGGTGCTGGCGGTCAATGAGCGTCTGGGTCTGGGCAGCCGGTTCTGGAAACCCATTGCCGCCCACACCCAGGCCATTGACGAAGCGGCGCAGTTGCTCGACACGCTGCGCCTGGGCGATGTGGCACACGAGCAGACGCGCAACCTGGCCTACGGCAAGCAGCGCCTGATCGAGATTGCATTGGCGCTGGCCGCCAAACCGAAGGTGCTGTTGCTGGACGAGCCGGCCGCCGGCGTGCCCACGTCCGAAAGCCGCGAGCTGTTTGCGTCCATCGCCGCACTGCCGCGCGATGTGACCATCCTGCTGATTGAACACGACATGGATCTGGTGTTCCGCTTTGCCGACCAGATCTCGGTGCTGGTCAGCGGCGCGCTGCTGACCCAGGGCACGCCGGAGCAGATCGCCAACGACCCCAAGGTCAAAGAGGTTTACCTCGGAGAGGCCGTCCATGGCTGAACTATTGCATCTGGATAAACTGTGGGCCGGCTACGGCGAGGCCGTGGTGCTGGAAGACATTGCCCTCACGCTCAATGAGGGCGACAGCCTGTCGCTGCTGGGGCGCAACGGCATGGGCAAGACAACGCTGCTGTCCACACTGATGGGCGCGGCCAGCTACCGCGCTGGCACCATGCGCTTTGCAGGGCAAGACCTGAGCAAGGTGGCGCCGCATGCGCGTGCCCACCTGGGCCTGGGCTGGGTGCCGCAGGAGCGCGACATTTTTCCATCGCTGTCGGTCGAGGAAAACTTGACCGTGGTGGCCACCAAGGGCCATTGGGACCTGCAGAAGATCTACGCCATGTTTCCACGCCTGCAAGAGCGCCGCGCGAACATGGGCAACCAGCTGTCGGGTGGCGAGCAGCAGATGCTGGCCATTGGCCGCGCGCTGATGTTGAACCCCAAGTTGCTGTTGCTCGACGAGCCACTGGAAGGCCTGGCACCGCTGATCGTGCAGGAGCTGCTGTCCATCATCCAGCAGCTCACCGAAGAGAGCGGCATGGCCGTCATCCTGGTGGAGCAGCATGCGCGCCAGATTCTGCCGCTGACCCGCCAGGCCCTGGTGCTGGAGCGCGGCAAGAGCGTCTACCAGGGCGCCGCGCAAACCCTGCTGGACGACAGCGCCCTGCTGGACGGCTGGCTGGGCGTTGCCGCCCACTGATACGCGCCCCCAAAAGAAGAGATCCCCATGAAAGCCATCGACATCATCCACGCCGAGCACCGCGCCCTGGGCGCCATCGTGCAGGCCTTCCGCTTTGTGCTGGACGGCATACGCGCCGGCACGCTGCAACCGGACTTTGTGCTGCTCGACGCACTGATTGAGTACATCACCGAAGTGCCGGACAAGCTGCACCATCCCAAGGAAGATGACGTGCTGTTTGTCAAGATTTTGGAGGCGGTGCCCGAGGCTGCGGCGCTAATCGACAAGCTGAAGGCCGACCACCTGCACGGCGCCCAGCGCACGCACGCGCTGCGCGCGGCGCTGCGGGCCTACCAGGCGGCCGGGCCGGCCGGATTCGCCGCGTTTGAAACGCAGGCGCTCACCTACATCGACGCCACCTGGAAGCACATCGGCATCGAGGAACAGGAGCTGCTGCCGCTGGCCCGCCAGCGCCTGGCGCCGCAGGACTGGGCTGGCATTGACGAGGCCTTTGCGGCCAACAAGGACCCGTGGTCCGGGCCAACGGGCGAGTTCCGGGCGCTGTTCTCACGCATCGTGGCCATGGTGCCGGCGCCCTATGGGGTGGGGCCGGCTTGATGTCCGGCATCTGGATTGCTACCTAATTGATAGCGATACAGGTCCATTCCACGAGGGCTAGACGCTGATTTTCCTCTTAACTTCCTGGCTGAACCACCACCCCTCCGCGGTGTACAGCGCCAGCGCCGTCCAGATCAGCACAAAGCCCAGCACCCGTGGCCCGGCAAAGGGCTCGCCATACAGCCACACACCCAGCAGCACCAGAATGCCGGGCGCGATGTATTGCAGGATGCCCATCATGGACAGCGGAATGCGCCGTGCACCAGCCGCAAACAGCAGCAGCGGAATCGCAGTGACCGGCCCCGCCAGCACCAGCCAGGCCAGTTGCGTGGTGTCGTTGCGGGCCAGCACACCCTGGCCATGCCAGGTCATCCAGCACAGCACCGCAAAAGCGAAGGGGGCCAGTAGCATGGTCTCCAGCGACAGGCCTTCCAACGCTCCCAGCGGTGCCAGCTTGCGCAGCAGCCCATACAGGCCAAAGCTCAGTGCCAGTGCCAGTGCCACCCACGGCAGACGCCCGCCCTGCACCGTGAGCCACAGCACACCGGCGCAGGCAATGGCAAAGGCCAACCACTGCACACGGCGCGGCCGCTCGTGCAGAAAGACGAAACCCAGGCCGACATTGACCAGCGGCAGAATGAAGTACCCCAGGCTGGCATCCAGCACATGGTCGTTGTTGACCGCCCAGATGTAGACCAGCCAGTTGCCGGCCAAGAGCGTGGCCGACAGCGCAAAGGTCCCCACCACACGCGGCGTCTGGAACACGGCGCGCAGCCAGGCCCAGCGGCGCAGCACCGCCAGCACCAGCACCACAAACACCAGCGACCAGACGAAGCGGTGCAACACCACCTCCAGCGCGCCCACGCTGGCGAGATGCTTGAAGAACAGCGGGAACAGCCCCCACAGCGTATAGGCCAGGGCCGCGTAGACAACACCGATTTGCATGGGGAGGATGGTAAGGATGGAATGAAAAACGCGCCCGAAGGCGCGAATTGAACCAGGGCTACCGCGGAACCGGCTCAGCCGGGCCGCTGGTAGCGCCCCCTGCAAGGGGGGAGGCGGCGCAGCCGCCACGGGGGTGTACCTTATTTGGCGACCACGCGCACCATCTCCAGGCACTTGTTGGAGTAGCCCCACTCGTTGTCGTACCAGGCCACAACCTTGATGAAGGTGCCGTCCAGCGCAATGGATGCGTCGGCGTCAAACACGCTGGTGCAGGTCTCGCCACGGAAGTCGGTCGCCACGACCTTGTCTTCGGTGTAGCCCAGCACGCCCTTCAGCGCGCCCTGGCTCTGGGCCTTCATCTCGGCGCAGATTTCCTTCAGCGTGGCTTCAGTGTTCAGCTCGCAGGTCAGGTCGACCACGGACACATCGCTGGTGGGCACGCGGAACGACATGCCGGTGAGCTTCTTGTTCAGCGCGGGGATGACCACGCCCACGGCCTTGGCAGCACCGGTGGAAGAAGGAATGATGTTTTCCAGAATGCCGCGGCCGCCGCGCCAGTCTTTGTTCGAAGGACCGTCCACCGTCTTCTGCGTGGCGGTAGCAGCGTGCACGGTGGTCATCAGGCCACGCTTGATGCCCCATTTGTCGTTCAACACCTTGGCCACGGGTGCCAGGCAATTGGTAGTGCAGGAAGCGTTGGAGATGATGGTCTGACCGGCGTATGTCTTGTCATTGACGCCGAACACGAACATCGGGGTGTCGTCCTTCGAAGGAGCCGAGAAGATGACTTTCTTGGCGCCCGCAGCCAGGTGCTTCTCGCCGCCGGCCTTGTCCAAAAAGATACCGGTGGACTCGATCACGATGTCGGCGCCGACTTCGTTCCACTTCAGGTTGGTCGGGTCTTTCTCTTGCGTCAGACGGATCCGCTTGCCATTGACGATCAGGGTGTTGCCGTCCACGCTGACGGTGCCCTTGAAGCGGCCGTGCACGCTGTCGTATTGCAGCATATAGGCCAGATAGTCCGGCTCCAGCAGGTCGTTGATGGCAACGACTTCGATGTCCGAGAAATTCTGGATGGCGGAGCGCAACACGTTGCGTCCGATGCGGCCGAAGCCGTTGATGCCGATCTTGATAGTCATTAAATCACTCCTAGTAAAAACTCAACTTAGATCCAGTTTCATGCACGGTACTGTGACGGTGCTGCTCTCGCCAACCAAAAAGCGCTCAAAACCATCCGGGTATTGAAATGCCAATGTCTCCAACCACCGCAAGAATGGCAGGCGATTTGGATCGCGACTCTCTATCTCTGAAACCCCGTTCGCCCCATGCGGCTGTACCAATTGGATCCGCACCTTGAACGGACAAGACATCGTGTTGAAGTCGAACACCGGCTTGCCCCAAGATTCGCGCTTGACCGATTTGAGGAAGGTAATGAAATCCATATCCTTGATGGTGACCTTCGAACCACCTTCGGGTGTGTATTTCTGCAGATAGGTCCATTCAACCGGCTTCCCCAAGGGCTTCTCGCAACGCAAACGCCACCCTTGTGCAGCCGCTTTTCCAACTTCGGCCAGCAAGAAGTGACCGCCGCCGAATATAACTTTGACTTCAGGTGCCGCATCACGTTCCGTGAAGCGCAATCGCGTCAACACATTTCCAAAGGGTCTTTGCGAGCCAAAAGGGTAAACCGCCTTGTCGCCAACATACTCGTTACGACATTGTGCCGCCGCATACGCGGATGCTCCGCTCGAATCGTCCGTCGCGTAAACCTTCTGGTTATCGTAGTCGAATTGGAACACCTGACGAATGTCCTCCGGTTCCTTGCCAATACAGGGCAGGCGATATGCAGCCACAAACCGTTCTACCGAGCGAACAAACTCTTCATGGAGGTCATCGTTAGTCTTGTTTTCGGTCAGGATTCGCACTGTAGGTGCCGCATCGGCCGCAGCAAATGTAAGCTGAACTTCGATTCGCGCGTTACGCCTGCTAAACAATGCTTTTTCAGGATATTTTGGGTTGCCGCGCTCGGTGACCGATGGGGTCAAGCACGAGGAATAGGCCCTCACTTCAACCGGTTGCAAGACCTCTTGCTGTGCGGCACAGATGCCGACTGCCCCAAGGCCGACAAGGCCCACAAAGGCTTTCAAGATTAAGCGTTTCATTTGTTTTGCTCCCTGATTGTTTACTTCCCGATTGTCAGTCAGCTTAAATCCCACTTCAAGCAAAGCACCATCGCCTTGGCGTCTTTCTCCGCAGCGCAAGCTCTTGTCACCGGACAGACAGAGCAACAGGCCCAGTCACGCTTGAACACAGGACCTCAGCATGGTGAATAGGCCACTGCGCCGTCACTCAACTCAGTACTTTTTGCACGGTATCCGCCACATTCTCGGGCGTGAAACCAAAATGCTTGAACAGCACGGGCGCCGGGGCCGACTCGCCATAGGTGTCGATACCGACCACGGCTGCTGTGCCATATTTCCACCAGCCACCGGTAGCACCCATTTCTACCGCCACGCGGGGCAGGCCGGCGGGCAGCACCGACGATTTGTACTCTGCGCTTTGCAGGTCAAACGTCGTGGTGGATGGCATGGAGACCACGCGCACGGCAATCTTTCGTTCGGCCAACAGCTTCTGCGCGTGCAGCGCCAACTGCACTTCGGAGCCAGTGGCGATGATGACCGCCTGGGGCTTCTTCTTCAAGCCCACTTCCGTAGGCTCGGCCAGCACGTAGGCACCCTTGCTGATGGCGTCCAGGCCACAGGCGTCGGGCGCCAATGCGGACTCGGCCTTGGGCGCATAGCTGATGTTCTGGCGGCTCAGCAACAGTGCGGTGGGCTTGGCCTTGTTCTGCAGGGCCACGGTCCAGGCAACGGCGGTTTCTGCCGTATCACCCGGACGCCACACGTCCAGATTCGGAATCAGGCGCAAGGACGCTGCATGTTCGATGGACTGGTGCGTGGGGCCGTCTTCGCCCAGACCGATGGAGTCGTGGGTGAAGACGTGGATCACGCGCTGCTTCATCAGCGCGGCCATGCGAATGGCGTTGCGGCTGTAGTCGCTGAAGGTCAGGAAGGTGCCGCCGTAGGGGATGAAACCTCCGTGCAGGGCCACACCGTTCATGATGGCGGCCATGCCGAATTCGCGCACGCCGTAGTTGATGTGGCGGCCGCCTTGGCCGGCTTCGTTCTTCACCACGGCGCCGGTCAGCGCATCAAAGCGCAGGTTGGGTGTGGACTTGGTGTTGGTCAGGTTGGAGCCGGTCAGGTCGGCCGAGCCGCCCAGCAGCTCGGGCAGGGCGGCGGTAAAGGATTCCAGCGCCAGTTGGCTGGCCTTGCGGCTGGCCACCGTTTCAGCCTTGGTGTGCGCGGCGATGACCGTGTCCACTGCGGTCTGCACGAAGTTCTTCGGCAGGTCGCCCTTCATGCGGCGCACCAGCTCTTTGGCCAGTGCGGGGAAGGCGGTCTGGTAAGCGGCGAATTTGTCTTTCCAGGCTTGTTCGGCGGCCTTGCCGGCTTCCTTGGCGTCCCAATCGCCGTACACCTCTTTGGGGATGACGAAGGGTGCATGGCTCCAGCCAATGGACTCGCGGGTCAGCTTGATTTCTTCGGCGCCCAGCGGTTCGCCGTGGGCCTTGGCGGTGTTGGCGCGGTTCGGGCTGCCCTTGCCGATGTGGGTCTTGCAGATGACCAGTGTGGGGCGGTCGCTGGTCTTCTTGGCTTCCGCAATCGCGGTGGACACGGCGGTCACGTCATGGCCATCGATGGGGCCGATGACGTTCCAACCGTAAGCCACAAAACGCTGGGCCGTGTTGTCGATGAACCAGGGTGCGACCTGGCCGTCGATGGAGATGCCGTTGTCGTCATACAGCGCGATCAGCTTGCCGAGCTTCCAGGCGCCGGCCAGTGCGGCGGCTTCGTGGCTGATGCCTTCCATCAGGCAACCGTCACCCATGAAGACGTAGGTGTGGTGGTCGACGACCGCATGGCCTTCGCGGTTGAATTCGCTGGCCAAGAGCTTCTCGGCCAATGCCATGCCGACCGCATTGGTCAGGCCCTGGCCCAGCGGGCCGGTGGTGGTTTCCACGCCGGGGGTGATGCCGGCTTCGGGGTGGCCGGCGGTCTTGCTGTGCAGCTGGCGGAAATTCTTCAGCTCGGTCATTGGCAGCTTGTAGCCGGTCAGGTGCAACAGCGCGTAAATCAGCATGGAGCCGTGGCCGTTGGACAGCACAAAGCGGTCGCGGTTCAGCCACTGGGGGTTGCTGGGGTTGTGGCTCAGGTGCTGACCCCACAAAGCGACTGCCATGTCGGCCATGCCCATGGGTGCGCCGGGGTGGCCAGAGTTGGCGGCCTGAACGGCGTCCATTGCGAGGGCACGGATGGCATTGGCCATTTGCTGGGTGTTGGGGGTGGTGGCCATGGGCTGGGCGACTCCGGGTAAGGTGGGGACTGGGGAAAACCCGGTATTTTACTTGGCGGCGCTGGGCACCCAAAATAATCTACAGTCGCGTCTATGCAAGGCTTGCACCTTACCGCTGATCTGACCCATTGCCGATGCGATGCCATCTGGTTGACCGACGCGCCACGCCTGCTCGATCAATGTGTGCAGCAGGTGCTGGAGGCGGGCCTGCAACCGGTGAACCATCTGGCCCATGCCTTCCCCGCCACGGAGCACGGCCCGGGCGGGGTCACCGCCACGGTGCTGCTGGCTGAATCCCACCTGTGCGTGCACACCTGGCCCGAGCAGGCCGGGGTCACGGTGGATGTGTATGTGTGCAATTTTGGCGCCGACCACTCGGCCAAGGCGCATGCGTTGATGGACGCGTTGATCGCGCTGTTTGCACCTGGGCAGGTGCTGCGCCAGGCGCTGCAGCGCGGCGAGCCCGACCAGCGCAAACCTGGCGTATTGCGTTGACGCACTCACCATATAGGAGGAGGTCATGATCACTGCCCCGATTCCCGCCGACGAAGATGCTCGACTCAATGCCCTGCGCCAGCTTCTCATATTGGACACCCCTCCAGAGGAGCGCTTTGATCGCATTGCAGCGTTCGCAGCGGACGAGTTCGATGTGCCCATTGCGGTGGTTTCTTTGGTCGACTCTGATCGCACCTGGTTCAAATCCCGCATAGGAACTGATTTGCATGAAGCACCACGGGATGTTTCGTTTTGTGGCCACGCCATCCTGCATGACGAACCTTTTGTGGTGCCAGACGCTACCCTCGATGTGCGTTTCGCTGACAACCCCAACGTTACGCAAGAGCCTCACATTCGTTTCTATGCGGGCGCCTGTCTGAAACTTCCCTCTGGTCAGAACGTCGGCACACTGTGCCTGTATGACTTCAATCCGCGGGAGATGGATCGCATTGCTTTGGCAATATTGGCGACCCTGAGGGACCTTGTGGTTGAGCAATTGTTGGACAAAGCGGCGTCCGTATGATCACGCATGGCATGCCAAAAGGCGCCGCAATCAACCAAGAAATTCTGCTGGTGGAGCAGAGCACGATGGTGGGCAGCATCATTGTTTCCACCGCGAGGCAATTAGGCTTGCGACCCGTTCGACTGGTCACCAACATTCGCACTGCGCGACGGCTTATGGAAATACAGGCTTTTGACGGCCTGATTACCTCGCTTGACGATGAGGAGGAAACCCTGCAACTCATTCAGAACATGCGCGACGGAGTTTCCTTGTGCTCCACCGAAACTCCGGTGGCGATCACAACCGCACAGTGTGATGCTCAATTGGCCCGCCGCATAAAGGTTCTCAACGTGCGTCGGATTCTGCTCAAGCCATTCAAGATTCGCGACTTGGTGTTGACCATTGAAATACTGACGGGTCTCAACACTGCATAGCGTTTGTGGCGCAGTGCAGTGCAGTAGCGCAACAACGCTACACATTTGATAGCTATTTACGGTTATTCCACGAGGGCTAGCATCCGATTGCCCTACATAGCTGTCAGGATCCGAGCACGAAATCCACCAGTCTACCCAGACCCCGAAACTGCAAGCGCATGGGTCGCCAACTGGTCGCAGCGTGCGGCGTCAATCGGATGTCCGGCGGATCGAAAGCGCGATGCCGCGGCAGAAAACTTCATATGAACCGCCGCCGCCTCCTCGCCACCGGCCACCCCGATGTGCCCGCGCACTTCATCGTGGGCGGCATGCCAGGCCGGCAGGCGCATGACCACATTGGCCAAATACGATGTCTGGGACGCATAGTCCTCGGCCAGATCAAGCTGCCCGGCCCGAGCGGCTGCAATCGCCGCCGGCACGGTGAGCGTGATGCGGCACCCGGGGCAGGTTTCCAGCGGGCCGGTCACTGCGGCCCGGGCCTCTTCCAGTGCGCGCAACGCTGCGGCCGGGCTGTCTGCAAGCTGCAGATAGGTGCCATAGATGCGGTCCAGCAGATGAAAACCGACATCCGTTTGGCGCGCAACGTCCAGCGCCTCGTCGAGTAGCGCACGGGCTTCATGGGGGCGACCACGCAGCATGGCTACTTCCGAGAGCCGCTGCAGTGAGAATGCCTCTCCGGTGGAGCCGCCAATGGCGCGGTGCAATCTGGCGCCCTGCGTAAGGTGTTCTTCAGCTGCAGCGAGGTCGCCCGACAGTAGTTCGGCCTCCCCTCGAATCGTGATGCCAAATGCGTATCCCCGAGCGGCCCCGATGCGCTGTGCCTCGGCGGCCAGCGACGTGGCGAATTCAATGACTTCGGCATAGGGCCGCGCACCGTAGAGAAAGCGCTGCGCAATGCAAAGCTGCCCGTCGAATACGCGCATGGCGAGGTGGGGCACATGGGCCGTTTCCTGCAAGTCGGCCCAGATGCTACGGTGCAACTCGCCGCGTGCGTGGGCTGCGGCCGCCTGCGCCCACGAGGCCACCACAAGGGTTGCCGTATCGCCGGAGTCCAGCGCCAGACGGCGCGCTTCGGCGGATTTCTGGGTTCCCATGGCGGGGTCGACCGCACCGAGTGCCGCCGCGCCACTGTAGGCCAACGCCTCGCACAGTCGGCCCTCCACACTGGTCGGGCGCAAGCCTTCAAGCGCCTGCAGAGCGCCCTTGGGGTCTCCCTGTTTGATCTGCGCCAGAGCTCCCTTGGCGCGTAAATTCTGGGCGCCGGGCTCGCCTGCCGCGTCGGCCGCAAGCCGGTAGGCCGCTACGGCACCGGGATTACCCATCGCATCCAGCGCCTCTGCGCGCAGGCGTAGGGCCTCGGCATGGGTCGGCTGGAAGCGCAGCAACGGCTCCAGGTGGCGCAATGCATCACTGAAGGCCGCCAGCCGCACGGCATCACCTGCAGCAGCGAGCAGCCAGGGAACCGATTCACGCAGGCTTCCGCCAGCTATCCAATGCTGCGCAATCAGGGCCGGGGCGGCGTCCAGCTCCGCCAGTCGTTGCGCGGCCTGGCGATGAATCTTCAGCCGCCGGTGGGGTGCAATCTGGTCGACCAGGGACTGGCGCACCAAGTCATGCCGAAACCGGTATTGGGTGCCGACCAGCACCAGCACACCCGCAGCGAGTGCGGCGTCCAGCACCGCATCGGCACGCGTTTCGACGTTCGGCAATACGGCCGCCGCCGTCTGGGCATCAAAGGCGTCACCCGCCAGCGCCATCCACTTGAGCGCGTCCAGCGTAGCCTCCGGCACGTCACAGAGTCGGGCCGTGATGGCGTCGGCTGCCGTGCGGTGCAAGCGCTGCTCCAACCCGGTGCCCGCACCCCGTGCCAGCTCAATGGCGGCAAAGGGGCTTCCCTGCGCATCACTCACGATCCGCGCAAGGGTCACTTCGGGCAGGTCCTTTGGCGCGGACTGCAGGATGAGGCGGCGCATTTCGTCATCGACCAAAGGCTCCAGGTCCAGCGTTCGCACGACGTTGCCAAGTGCCAGGCGCAACAGGCCCCGACCCAGTTCCGACGAGGGCACCGGCGCGCGCAAAGACATCAGCACGCAGACGGGTGCACCGGCACTGGCGATGTGCACGAGGACGTCCGCATCCGCATCGTCGAGCAGGTGCGCATCGTCCACCTGAACAAGGACGTCGCCGTCATGTGACATGGCCAGCAACAGTCGACGAAACGCGCCAATGACCTGATGGCGGCTGACGGGGCCTGGCAAGGTCGAAGCCGGGCCTGCAAGCGGGGTGAGCAGGGCTAGAACCGCGCGCGCCGGTGCACCCACGCTGTCCAATGCACCACGGTCAGCCAGCAAAACACGCTCAACCAGAGCCGAAATCACAGCATAGGCCCGGCCATGCTGAGTGGCGTCCGCGCGCACCACGCTCCACCTGCGCCCGCTGGCCTGCACTTCGAGTTCACGGCACAGTGCGGTCTTGCCAATCCCCGCCGGACCACGCAGCACGATGGCGCCGGGTCGATCGGTGGCGGGCATCCCCAACCACGCCAGGGCTTGCGCCAGCAATATCCCCCGTCCAATAAAGACCGCCCTGGACGGCTGAAGGCCGGCGACACAGCGTTGGTAGATCGCTTCGGTCTGCGCATCCGGCAGGACACCAAAATCCCGTTGGAGCGCTTCACGAAGATGCGCATACCAGCGTATCGCCGCAGCCCGGTTGCCCGCTGCGAGCTCAGCGCCCATCAACGCCCTGTGCGCAGGTTCATCACCGGGCTCTAACAGTGCCAGTCGTTCCCACTGGGCGCTGGCGCGCAGCAAGTCGGCGCAACACGCATGTAGCCGTTCGCGAGCCGGTTCGGCCCATGCCTCATAGCGGGCACTGGGCAGCAAATCGCCGGCATACCTGTCGGCGACCTCTTTGCACGCCTGTGGGTCGCGCAAAGCGAGTGCAGAGCGCGCTTGCCTCTCAAAGTCTTCTGTGTCGACGGTCACCGGCCCTTCGGGCCACAGCCGCAGCTCGCCGGCCTGCATCAATACGCCGTCGTGCCGGCCCAAAGCCTGCCGCGCGTGGTGGGCGGCCTTGCGTAGATTGGCGGCACCAGCTTCGGGTGCAAGGTCGGGCCAGAGTGCGTCGATGGCCTGTTCGCGGGTCAGTCTTTGCCGTGGCGCCAGGCTCAGTAGCTGCACCAACTGGGCGGCGCGCAGACTGGGCCAGCGCTGCGCCGGGATTTCCGCATGGTCGACAAACACCGCAAAGCGACCGAGCAGGTGCACATCCAGGCGCGTGGAGGTACTCGGGTTGATGGGGTCGTTGTTGTTTTGGGTGTCCATAGGAGTTGCAGTGTGCTACCACCCCTGCGTTCGCGCAACCACGTGTGCATCCAGGAACGTTTCAGGAACACCGCATCGCGATGCTCTCCCACAGCAGGCAGATTTGCCGCCTGCGAACTGAAATAAGGAGTACCCATGACGACGCGACAACTCTCACTGCCCGACTGTGGATCAGCCATGCTGGTCCTGGCCGAACCCTTGACACCCGATGTGATCGGCCGACTGGAATGCGGGTTTCACAACCTGCTGGTCAACTTGCGTCGGGAACTGCGCCCAGATGACCCGACTCCGGGCGATCTCGAATTCGAATCCTGGACCGTCAACAAGTACTTGACCAATCCCATACCGAGGAGCCGCGACCATGCATCACTCCTACTTTGAACGAAATGCCAGGCCTACGGCATTGCTGTTGCTGATGGCATGTATCAGCTCCGCGGCGCTGGCCCAAGCGCCGGCGCTTGAGCAGGCGACGACTCAGACGGCCGGTGACCCGCAACTCAAATGGGGCCCCTGCCCACCCTTCCTACCAAGAGGGTGCGGCATTGCTGTACTGCACGGCGATCCGGCCAAAGACAACTTCGATGTGTTTTTGAAGGTACCTGCCAAATCGACGATACCGCTGCATTGGCACACGTCCGCAGAGCGCATGGTGCTGGTTGCTGGCGAGCTGCATGTGTCGTATGAGGGGCAGAAGACGGCGGCCCTCAAACCGGGAACCTATGCCTATGGCCCCGCCAGGCATCCGCACAAAGGATATTGCGCCAGTGCCACGCCCTGCATTCTCTTCATCGCCTTTGAATCCCCGCTCGACGCCGTGCCCGTCCAGCCCGCCAACAAGTCTTAACCAAGGAAATACCATGACTAATTCACTCTACCAACGACTCGGCGGCGCCGAACGCATCGCAGCGGTTGTAGATGACGCGCTGGATCGCCACGCTGTCAATCCGCTGCTGGCTCCGCGCTTTCGTGGCAAAGACTTGCCCCGCCTGAAGGTGCTGGGCACCCAGTTCTTTTGCGCTGGCTCCGGTGGTCCCCAGAAGTACGAGGGCCGTGACATGCGAACCACCCATGCCGGAATGAACGCCAACGAACAGGAGCTGATTGCCGCAATCGACGACTTTGTCGCGGCGTTGCAGGCCCAAGGGGTGGGCCAAACCGAGGTCAACGAGGTGGTGGCGATTCTCTATTCATTTAAGGGCGATGTTCTGCGGACCTGAACTATCGCGATGGCGAACCGCGGCGCTATTATATTGATAGCGATATACGACTATTTGACGAGGGCTAGCGGCAAGTTCTGTCATTGCCGTTCAGGCCAGCGCGTCGTGCAGCGCGACAAACTCCTGCGTCAACAGATGGCCGGGGTCCAGAAAAATCATCGGCGTGGACTGCTCGTGCGATTCGCGGATGCGCACCGACGAGCGGAGATACGGCTGCAGCACCGGCAGGCCTTCGTCAATGAGTTCCTGCACCATGCGCTGGGGCAGGTTGGCGCGGGCCTGGAACTGGTTGACGATGATGCCTTCGACCTTCAGTTCGGAATTGTGGTCGGCCTGGATCTCCTGGACGTTTTCCAGCAACGTGTACAGCGCGCGGCGCGAGAAGTCGTCGCAGTCAAACGGGATCAGGCAGCCCTGGGCGGCGATGAGTGCGCAGCGGGTGTAGAAGTTCAGCGCCGGAGGCGTGTCGATGTAGATCTGGTCGTAGTCTTCGGCCAGCAATTCCAGCGCATCGCGCAGCTTGTAGATCTTGTGGCGCGACTCCAGCTTGCTGTGCAGTTCGTCGAGCAGGGGGCTGGACGGCATCAGGTCCAGGCCTTCCCACTGGGTGTTGACGATGTATTCGCTGGCGCCCTTGTCGCGGATGGTGAACTTCAGACTTTGTTCAAAGAACTCGGCCACATTGGGCAGGTCTTCGGGCATCTCGGCGCCCAACAGGTAGCGGGTGGAGTTGCCCTGCGAATCCAGGTCGATGACCAGGGTGCGCTGGCCAGCCCACGCGCTGATGGCTGCCAGGTTGCAGGTGATGGTGGACTTGCCGACGCCACCTTTTTGGTTGAAAACAACATGCTGCATGGAAATAGGCCTTGATAAAGTGAAAAGGGAGATGGGGGAGGCCAAGCAAGAGCAGTGCCCGGGCGTCCGATTAGCGGGCGATCAGCGCGTTGTAGGCCTGGCGCGTTTCCGGCGCCACCGACTCCAGCACTTTGGCATACGGCGTCTGGTGGCGCAGCAGCAGGCGCGTGGAGGCCACGGTCTTGGACTTGCAAAACCAGTGGCAGGTGTGCTGCATCAGGTAGATCTCGGCCAACAGGGTAAAGGCCTTGTCCTTGGCGCTCTGGCCCGGCTGGCCTTGCAGGGCCTGGGCAATACCGCGGGCGTGCAGGCTCATGGCTTTGCGAAAGTCAAAGGTGCTGGCCGGGAACAGCCGGGCGGTGTAGAAGATGGACAGCGGCAGCTTGCTGACCCGAGCGTCCTGCGCATCCAGTCGCGCAAGACCCAGCACGAAGCGGCTGAACTGCTCGCCCAGCGCGGCCTCGGTGGTGGTCAGCATGCTCCAGATCTGCGCCTGGCGTGCGGGATCGCTCTCGCCCAGGGCCCGCATATAGCCCTCGGTCAGCGTTTCCATCAGTTTTTCTATCTGGTACTGGCCCAGGTGGCTGGCCAGCAGCGCAATGCGCTGGCGTTCGTCGCGGCGCTGGAAGACGTAGGCTGCAAAGGCGGCAATCAGGAGCAGGACGAGGATTTGCATGGTGTGGACGCGGGCTGCGCGGGTGGGAGCGGCGCGACACCGTGTGGCACTGCCCCGGCGATTTTAGGTGCAGGCCAAAAAAATCCCGCCTCGTGGGCGGGATTTCTGTGCGCGACCTGGAGGACCCAGGTCAGCTGCGAGGGAGAAGGTGGGTCTTAACCGCGATCGCCCATGGCTGGCAAGGTGCCGGCCTTTTGCGCCTGCAGGAACTCGGCGCGCACGGCTTCGCGGGTCAGCGTGCTGGGAGCGGCGGTTTCACGCACGTTCACGCTCTCGCCCATGGCTGGCACGTTGCCGGCCTTTTGCGCCTGGGTCAGCTCCGCCTTGACTTCGGCACGGCTCAGCACGCTGGGTGCCGAGGGAGTGAAGTACGAGCTGGTGTCATGGGTGTTCAGGCGGGTCTGGGGCGCGCTGTAGGCAGCGAAGCTGGAACCGGCGCTCAGGCCACAAGCAAGAATCAAGGCGGAAGTTGCGAATACGTTTTTCATGGTCATCTCTTTCAATCAGTGTTTGGATATTTCAGGACAGGTAATCGGCACTCGGAGCCGGATCAGCCGCGGTAGTCCACGGACGAGGTGTTGCCGGACCGAACGGCCTTCACTGCGTCAGCCTTGACTTCGGCGCGGCTCAGCACGCTGGGTGTCGCCTTGGGGAAATGCGAGCTGGTGTCATGGGTGTTCACCCCGGCGATGGCTTGGCGGGCGCTGATGACTTCGCCCATGACTTCGGTGCGGCTGCGCACGCTGGGAGCCGAGGGTTCGAAATACGAGCTGGTGTCATGGGTGTTCAGGCGGGTCTGGGGCGCGCTGTAGGCGGCGAAGCTGGAACCGGCGCTCAGGCCACAAGCAAGAATCAAAGCGGAAGTTGCGAATACGTTTTTCATGGTCATCTCTTTCAAAGGTTGTTAGACATTTCCGGGCAGGTCGGGGGCCATTGGGTCCCTGCTTGTCCAGCCTCGGTGAGTCGTCTATTTCGGTTTCGGCTCATCGATGGGTTGAACTGTACGCCGATTCGCAAAATTAAAAACCATCGGGTCAGTAATTCATCATTGCTAAAAGTGGAACAATCAAGGGGTTGAAAACTTACTTATTGCACATATGGACCGACTTTTATCCATGCGGGTGTTCCAACGGGTCGTCGATGACGGTGGTTTTGCCGCCGCCGCCCGGACGCTGGACCTGTCGCCGGCCACCGTGACCCGCCTGTTTGGCGACCTGGAGCAGCACCTGGGCGCCCGGTTGATGCAACGCACCACCCGCAAGCTGGCACTGACCGAGATCGGCGAGCAGTATCTGCTGCGGGTGCGCAGCATCCTGGGCGAAATCGACGACGCCGAAGCTGCGGTGGGTGCCAGCACGCAGGAGTTGCACGGCACCGTGCATGTGCTGGCCACTCCCGTGCTGGCGTCCTACGTGCTGGCGTCGAACATCGGGCACTGGCGCCAGCGCTACCCCAAGGTGGCACTGGACATCACAGTGGACCCATTTCCGCAAACGCGGGTGGAGGAATTTGACGTCACCTTCATGGCGGCCGACGAAGGCTATGACGCCAACGTGGTGGCGCGGGCGCTGTCCAGTTCGGAGTGGATTCTGTGCGCTTCGCCCGCCTACCTGCAGCGCGCGGGCACGCCACGCCGGCCAGAGGATCTGGAACGGCACGAGTATCTGAAGTTCTCACGCCAGCAGAGTGGTGGCACCAGCAACCGGCGCCTGCGGCTGCGCCCGGCACAGGGGTCGGGTGAGGCGGTCGAGGTGGACATGCCGGTCGCCTTGCAGTCCATCAGCCTGGACGTGCTGTACCGCGCGGCGCTGGACGGCGCGGGCATCGCCGTGCTGTCGCGCCTGCTGGTGTCGCAGCACCTGGCCAGTGGCGCCCTGGTGCATGTGCTGCCCGACTGGATCAACGGCCGCCTGACCATCTACGCCGCCGTGCCGTCCCGCAAACTGATCCCCGCCCGGACCCGCGCGTTTTTGGCGTTTATCAGCGAAGGGCTGCCGGGGAAGGCACCGGGCGGCGCCCCGGGTTGACCGGCGCGGCAGGGTGCAGCGACGCCACACGGCGCCACCGCAAAAAGTGCCCCGGCTTTTTCACCGGGAACCTTGGTAGTAAAACCACACGCTGGCCACTGCAGAAACCATGAGAACCCAAAACATGATGGACGGTGGGTAGCTGGCCAAGAGATAGCCGCACACCACCGGACACACTGCCGCGCCAAAGCCCGACAGGCTTTGGGCGCCGTAGTAGCTGCCGCGTCTATGGGCGGGCGCTATACGGTCGACAAACAAATAGTCGGTCGGCACCGTAATGACTTCACCCACCGTAAACGCGGCAACGGCCAACACCCAGGTGAGCACGCTGTCGGCATGCATAAAGCCCCACAACCCCAGCACGTAAAAAGCAAGCCCCACCAAAACCCAGTGGAACAGATGGGGCGGCGCAATTCTGCGGCCAATGGGGTACTGCATAAGGATCACAACCAGCGCGTTGGTGAACAGAATCGCGGGCATAGCCTGCGCAGCGCCCTCGGGGCCTTGCGTCTGAATGAGGTATTGCGACAAGTAGCCGGTTACGAAACGACCAAACACAAACGAGGTCAACACCCCTCCGAGGGTTAGCATCACCAGTTGGCGGTCACTGCGCAAGTCGTTTACGGTTTCTTTGAAGCTGGCAGGTGTGTTTGCGGCGGGCACGGTGGCAGCTGCGGACCCGACTGCTGGCATGCCCGTGCTGGGACTAACCACCTGGGTAGTCAACAAGGCAAACGCGGCAGAAAACCACAGTGGTGCAGCATGCTCCATGCCAAATGCCCAGGACCCCAACAAAGGCCCCATCGAAAAGGCGACGTTGGTCAAGGTGTAGTTCAGCGAAAACGCCTTGACCCGCTGGGTGGGCTCCAGCCAGTCAGCCAACAGCGCCTTTAAGGCAATCTTTTGTACTGTCACCGCAGCCTCCACGCAGCACAGCGCAGCAAACAGCAACACCAATCGGGTCGTCAACGTCACGCCCAGGCAGGCCAGTGCCACCATGACGCAGGCGGCCAATAAGAGCTTGCGCTTGTTGATACGGTCAGCCAGGTAGCCCGCATACAGCCCAAACACGGTGGCAAAAAAGACACTGCCGCCCAAGAGCCAGCCCAAAGTTTCCGCTGACACGCGCGTGCGCTCGGTGAGGTAGATGGCCAGATACGGCAGGCCCACCGCGCGCGCCATCACAAACACCACGGTACCTACCAACAGCCGCCTGACTGCGGGGGGATAAGACTTCATACGACACCACCAATAGCCAACAGAAACAGCTCACCAGTGTGCGCAAAAAAGATGAAAATCAAAATGGACGAATAGTGAGAAAGAATTTCCCCTTTTTATGAGACTCCTTGCGCAGTACCGCCGCTTGCACACGCTGATCGAAAGCATCGGGCACCAGCCCGGTCTGCCGGCACTGGCGCGAGGCATGCATTGCAGCGAACGCAATATGCGCAATCTCCTGTCCAAGATGCAGGCGCAAGGCTGGCTCACTTGGACCGCCGGGCAAGGCCGTGGCCGTCACTCGGAGCTGGTTTGGCACACCACCCCGGATGCAGTGGCGTTGGACCACATGACCGACCTGCTGCGCGAGGGAGATCTGGAGCGGGCGTTTGCGCAGCTCAACCCCGCACAACGCAGCGCTTTGAGCGCACGTCTGCCGGAGTACCTGGGCGCTGACCACGCCAGTCATCGCAGCCTGCGCATGCCCTTGTTTCGACAGGTCCACAGCCTGGACCCGCTGGACGCGTTTTCCCGGCTGGAAGCCTATTTGGTACGGCAGATATTTGGTCGGCTGACGGAGTTTGACTCCTCATCGGACAGCGTAGTGCCGGGGCTTGCACACCATTGGGAAGCGAATGACAACGCGCAGACCTGGCACTTTTGGCTTCGCCCCGGTTTGGGCTTTCACGACGGCTCGCCACTCACCGTGCGCGACGTAAAGGCCACGTTCTTGAGACTGCGCGCGCATTGCAAAACCTACCAACGGTTGTACTCGCACATTGACCGGATCGACGTCGGCAGCGATCTCCGTGTGAGCTTCCACCTGACCGAGCCGCACTACCTGTGGCCACGCTGTACCGCCAACGGCAATTCGTCCATCGTGCCGCAGGTGCTTGCACCCAACTTCAGCCGTCTGCCGATCGGCAGCGGCCCGTTCAGACTGGTGCGCAACAACGCCTACCAGCTCACCTTTCGGGCCTTCAAAGACTACTACCGTGAGCGCCCGTTGCTGGACGAGATCGACCTCTGGGTGTTGCAGTCCAGCAACCCGGATCCCGGCTTCGACTTGCAGTTTGGCTACAGCCCTTCGGCCAACACAGTCAACACCCGACTCAGCGCACCCTTGGCGGGTTGTACCTACCTGGTGTGCAATCCAAAGTCCCCATACCTCGGTACGCAAGCCCAGCGCCTTGCTCTGGGAGATTGGTTGTCGTCCAGCGCATGGCTGCCCACCGATGACCCCATCCACAGACCGGCCAGCGGCTTACTGCCGCAGTGGGAGCACCGCAAGACCTCGCCGACGCAGGGCTGTCCGATTCCCGCCGGAACGCATTTGCGCATGGTGATTGGCACTACCGCCAATATGGGTCGAATTGCACAAAGCATACGTACACGCATGCAAGTCGGCGGGGTGACGGTGGAGTTCGATGTGCTGCCGCTCAACGAATGGATCAAGCCAGAGCCTTTCGCACAAGCGGACCTGGTGCTGACGGGCGAGGTCATGTACCACGACCTGCACTTTGGGTGCTTTGATTGGTTTAGCGCCAACATCATGCTGCGCCGCTGGATGCCCACTGCCGATGTTGCCTGGCTCGATGCGGAACTGCACCGCGCACAAACAGAAGCAGACGATGCGTCCCGCATGCAGATGTTTGAAGGGATGGCCTGCACCATCGTCCGCAAGGGCCTGGCACTACCCCTTACCCATGAAACACAGGTGTTGGAAGTGGCGCCGCACGTGGCCGGCGCCCGCATTACTCCCTACGGCTTTGCGGCCTTCGAGTCACTGTGGCGACGACAGATCTGACGCGGCACCGGGTGAATAGCTTCTAGGCACGCGCCGCCGTGTGCCCGGCGGTGAACGCTTCCTCAAACACCGAATAGCCCGCCCAGTCGCTATGGGCAAAGCCCAGGCGCTCCCAGGTCAGCCTCGGACGGGCCGGAGATTGCTTTGTTTTTGATAGCGACATAGGCATATTCGACGAGGGCCATAGGCCGATTCTGCCATTGCCTTGCGGCACGGGAATGGCCATGGCATGGCCATAGCGGGTGATGTCCATGCGCGTGGCCTTGGACGGCAGATCGGGGTGCGCCTGTGACAGCTCGTACACGATCTGGTTGCGCCACGCGGACCAGGAGCGCTCCAGCAGCAGCTTGCGGCCGGCCGCGCCCACTGGAGCACCGGGCGCCGCGCCCGCCACATCGCCCAAGGCCCGGTAGTGGGTCAGCACCGTGGGCCCCGCGACGGCCTGCAGAGTCTGGTGCGTGGCGTCGACATAGCCCAGGCCCAGGCCGGCGCCATTGCCGTCCGCGTTGTACAGCACGTTGTCCCAGCTCGGCGCCGGCCCCGGGCGGTCGTGCAGCGCCTGGGCGATGTGAATATTGGCCACCAGCCACGGCGCATAGACCACCTGGCGCGCCGCCTGGCGCAGAAAGTCGGGCGGGTTCTGCACCACGCGCGCCGCCACGAAAACTGGCAGCGCGACCACGGCGCGCTCGGCGAGCCAGCGCTCGGTGCTTTGGGTCGCGGTGTTGAAGGCATCCACCTCCACCCCGTGCCGGGTGTTGGCGATGCGCAGCACCACGCGCCCTGTGTACAGGCGCTCGCCCAACGGTGCAGCCAGGCGGCGGGTGATCCAGGCGTTGCCTTCCGGCCAGGTCAGCAGGCCCTCGCGCTCTGGCGCGTCGGCGCCCGGCGCGTGGAAGCCGTGTCGGCTGGCAAAGTAGTGGATGCCGGCCCACGCCGACACCGTGGCGATGCCGGCGCCGTAGTCGTCGCGGCAGCAGTAGTCCAGGTACCAGCGCAAATGCGGATCATCCAGACCCTGCTGGTCCAGATATGCTACAAAAGTAATAGCTGCAAGCGCAGATTGCACGAGGGCTAGAGGCCTGTTTTGCACTGGCAGGGTCCAGCGCGCGGCAGCTCTGGCCTGCTCCACCAGCGCGGCAAACTTCTGGTACTGGGCCAGGGTGCTGGCCGCCACCCCGTGCACCGGCAGCAAACCGTCCTGCCATTCGCCGTTGAAAAACAGGCGCTCCTGCGGGCTGTGGCACAGGTGGCGCTCGTCGTACTGCCATCGGCCCGACACGCGCTGGCGCAGGCCCAGTTCCTCCAGCAGGTCCTGCACCTCGGGCGCATCGTCGCCAGGCAGCGGCAGGTAGTGCGCGCCCTGGGGACAGGCAATGCCCGCCATCTCGGCGCCACGGCTGTTGCCGCCGGCGCTGTCTTCCAGCTCCAGCAGCGCAAAGTCTTCCATGCCGCGCAGGCGCAGTGCACGCGCGGCAGCCAGACCGGCCACACCGCCACCCGCAATCACGACCCGGGTTTTGAAGACTCTGGCCGGCGTGGGCCAGGCCCGTCCACCCTGCAGGCCGTCGCGCAGCCAGTGGCCCCGCTCAGCTTGCACGCCGACAAAGCCCCCGGCGATGTGCGCCAGGCTGTCTGCGCTCTGGCAGCCCGTGGCCGCCCAGGCCGCGCCCAGGCCGGTGCTCAGAAAACTGCGTCTATCGATCACACATCAGGTTCCATCGTGCCGCTCACGCGGCGTAGCCCCACGGCGCATGGGGTGCGCACATGATAGTGCGCGCCGATGGCCAAGCCGCTGCGCCGGGCCGCCCCAAGCAAGGCTGCGCCCCCTTGGGGGGCAGCGACCCACACGCAGTGGGGGAGCGTGGGGGCTAAGCCGTGCCGAATTTGGTGTCGAACTGGATGCCGATTTGCTGCAACAGCGGCGTGGGCAACACGCCGCCGGCACAGACCAGCACCACATCGTTTTTGATTCGCTGCACCACACCGTCATGTTCGATTTCGACGTGGTGTTCCTCGATACTGGCGACCGTGGAGTTGAGCATCACGCGCAGGCGCCCTGCTTTCTCCTGCTGCTCAAGTTGCAGCCGGTTCTTTTGCTTGACGCGTGAGAACGCGGCACTGCGGTAGGACAGGATCACATCCGTGTCCTTTTCCTGGGACAGGGCGATGGCGGCTTCGAGCGCGCTGTCGCCCCCGCCCACGACCAGCACTGACTGCCCCACGTACTGCGCCGGGTCCGCCAGACGATAGGCGACCTTGGCCGACTCTTCCCCTGGTACTTCCAGCTTGCGCGGTGTTCCACGGCGGCCCATGGCCAGCAGCACGGCCGCGGTGGTGTAGCTGCCCCGGTCGGTGCGCACGCGGAAGTGGCCGTCCTCGCGTTCGATCGACTCCATGCGTTCGCGAAAGGCAATCTTCAGGCTGGTCTTGTGCACCACGTCCATCCAGAACGCCAGCAGTGTTTCCTTCTGCACGTCGTTGAACTTCACCTTGCCAATCAGGTCCAGCTCCACCGGTGCGGTCATGGCAATCTTTTGCCGGGGATAGTGGTAGACCGATCCGCCCAGCGAGTCTTCCTGCTCGATCAGTTTGTAGCGCAGCTTGTGGTGGATGGCAGACAGACCGGCAGACAGACCGGCCGGGCCACACCCGACGATGAAGACATCGAAATCCGCCTTGGCGCCGCGCTTTTTCCGGATCGCATCCATGGCCTGGCGCCCCTGCTCGGCGGCCTTGCGGATTAGCCCCATGCCGCCGAGTTCTCCGGCAATGAAGATGCCGGGAATGTTGGTCTCAAACTGCGGCGTCACATTGGGTATGTCGATACCGCGTCTTTCCGTACCAAACACCAGTTTGATCGACTCCACCGGACAGGCCGCCATACAGGCACCATGGCCAATGCACGAGGCTGCGTTGACCAGCACTGCCTTGCCGTTCACCACACCGAGCGCGCCTTCCGGGCAGGCTTTGACGCAGGCGCCAGAACCCATGCAGCGGCTGAAATCGACCACCGGATGCAGGGAAGGGGGCTCCACCAGACCACTCTGAACCGCCACCTGCAATTCAGCAACGTGCGTGGCGTGGATGCGCCGCTGGCGACGCACATAGAGCGTCATCGCGATGACGACGATGGCCGCATAGAGATAAAGGTAATTCATGCCAGCACGAAATACAGAAAGAAACTCCCTGGAATTACGGTTTACCGGGGCGTGGCGCACCCGCCAGCTGCCGTGCCTGTTCCAGTCCCGGTTTGACCTGTTGCACCATGGGGCTGTCAGGCGGCCCAAATTCGACGACCTGCTGCCAGTACTGGATCGCCTGCTTGTAGTCCTGGCGGTCAAAAGCCTCCGACCCCGCCATGGACAGCGCCTTCAGGTTGCGGGGTTCCAGTTTGAGCGCACGCGAGACCAGCTTGAGGGGTTCGCCGGCGAGCACGCTGTTGTTCTGCACGGCCAGCGAGTCGGCATAGTCGGCCAGCAGGTTGGCGTCGTCCTTGCGCAAGGCCAGCGCTTTTTCGTAGGCCTTGAGGGCCTCGGGGTGGCGCCCCAGCACGCTGTAGGAGCGTGCCAGCATCGCCCAGCCTTCGGCATCCTGTGGCTGGTCTTTGAGGCGCTGGGCCAGCCGCTCCACCATGGAGGCCACCTGGCCGGTTTCGGTTCCATGGGGTGCGCTGCCGGCCATTGCGGGGGCAATGCCCGCTGGCTGGGTTGACTTGGCCGACATGGCAGGCATTGCAGGCATGGTGGACATGCCGGGCATGGCCGCAGTCGTGCCCATGGGCGTACTGCGCGAACCCGTCCACCAATACCCTGCAGCGACCACGACCAGCGCGACCGTCGCTATGCCGGCAAACATCCAGCGGGCGTCCCCCTCCTGCGCAGGTGCCGGTGCCGGTGCCGCCATGACCTGGTCCAGCAGGCGCCGCTCCAGCGCGGCTTTTTCGGCGTCGTAGGATTCCTTGGGGAGCGCCCCCGTTGCATATTGTTCCTGGAGTTGCTGCAGCTGTTGCCGCAGGCCTTCAATGCTGTCGCTCATGGTGTGTGCAATCGTCGGTTGGTCATCAGAAGTCAAAGCGGGCGCCCAGGTAGTAAAACATGCGTTGCGACGACTCGGTACGCGTGGGACCGGTGATGTCGGCGATCTCATAGGTGAGTTCGGTCTCCAGCGATATCCGCTTGATCAGGCGGTAGGTCATGCGAATGCCGGGCGTCCATCGCTTCATCTTGTTGCCCAGGCTGTCGTCCTGCACGTACAGGCGTATCGACGGCTCCACCTGCCACTCTTCGTTGATACCTGTCAGATTGTTATACGACAACAAGGTTCCCCGGTAGGTCGGTCCCGACAGGAAGCTGGCGTTGAACACATGCGTATCGCGGGCCGAATACAGATTGGAGCCAATCAGTTGCGCGCCAACGCTCCACAGGTCACCGGTACTGGGCTGGCCGTTGGGCAATATGACTGCAATGGGTTTGATCTCGTCGACATTGGTGTAATTGACGTTGCCACCCGCCTGCCAGTTGGTTGCCACCGGCGTGGTGAAGCCCACCATGCCCTGGGTCTGGAACGATGTGATGCCGTTGACCTGGCCGCGCAGCATGTCAATGGGCGTGGTCGCCAGCAGGTCCTGGATGTTGCGGGCCGGCGTGGGCAGCGAAGGGTCCTGAAAGAACAGGATATTGCCCAGCGAACGCACGGGCGTGGCCCGCCGGTCGAACAGGAAGTTGACCACGGTGGTGTCCGGAAACTGCCACGACCCCTGCACGGTGGCAATGTTCAGCCCTTTGAGCACCTGGTCGTAGTCCACTTGCCCGGACAGGGCCAACCCCTCGTTGAAATAGCGCAATTCGGCGCCGACCGCACTGCGGTCAATCTGGTCGTCAATCATCTGCTGGTTGACGTAGACGCTGCCGCTCATGTTCGGAGCCAGGGCATCCGCATCGACCCATGCGCCATAGAAGTGGCGTTTGCTGTCCAGCAGCAAGTCGGTGGGCACGCCATAGACCGCGCTGACCTTCCACTTCGGTGCAAAGGTATACGCGGCCTGCACCCCGTCAAAACGGTAGAGCACGCCGCCGCCGATGGGGGACTGGCGTCCCACCTTGAAGGCCGTGCCATTGGTCAGCGAGCGCTGGTCAAAGTACAGCGCCGACAGGCGGTTCTTGTTGGGGCGGTTGGGCATGAGGTCGGCGCTGTAGGTGTCGCGCACCACGAAGCGCATGTCCTTCTCCGCATCGCGGTAGCGCCAGTTGACATCCACATTGGTCTGCACCTGCTTCTGGTCGGTGCCCGACAGGCTGTTCTCGGACTGGAGTATGGGCAGCCCGCCAAGGGGTGAATCCACAAAATCCTGCGAGCGGGTTTGGGACTGCCCCCCGTAATAGAAAACCGAAACCGAGCCATTGGTGGTGGACACCGGTTCCACCGCGCCACGCGCCTTGGCAACGGTCGTCTCCTTTGGCAAATTTACCAGGTACTGGCGAATCTGCTCGCTATCGGCACCGGTCGGGTACAGCTTCAAAAAGGTTTCAAACTCGCCCCGCGCCCGGGCGTTGTCGCCCGACTTCAGGCGCGTGAGTCCAATCTGTTCCTGGGCTTTGCGGGTGCGGGTGTTGGGGGGCAGACCGAGTAGCTTGTCGAGTGCGGCGATGGCATCCTGGTAGTCGCCCCGGTCGTTGGCCGCATCGGCCACTGCCATCAGCTTGGCGGCGCTGGCTTCTACCTCGGGCGCGGATGCAATGACGGCGGGCGCCGCGCCGGCGTCAGACGGCTGGGTCACCGAAGGGGATGGCTGCTGCGGGGCCGCTGCTTGCGCCAACGGAACAACCGCAGCGGCGGGAAAACGCTTGACCAGCAGGCGCTGGGCGTTTTCTGCCTCGGCCAGGGTCGCAAAGTACCCCAAGGAGATCTCGTAGCTGGTCTTGCCGTCTGCGACGCGGCTCGACGTGAACACTTCAGCCTCTTGCAGGATGGCGGGTATGGACGCCTTCAACTGCTCACCCGGGTCGGCAGAGCTTTGCAGCACAACGGCATAGTGTTTGCCCGCCTCCTTGGCCTTGGGAACGAGTGCGGCCGTTGACACCATGGGGCCCATTCCCTCCATCACAATCTCCAGGGTCTCTTTGGCGCGCCCGGCGCGCACCTTGAAACCCACGGACTGGCTGAAGCGGACCAGCAGCTTGCGCTTGAACAGGTCGTCATTGGAAACGGCTTCGTCCGTGACCACCAGTTGTGGCAAGCCGTTGCCACCGGCGATACGCCGCTCGCCCACCTGGGTGATGGTCGAGTCTTTTCTGGGCAGGATGTTGTAGAAGACCTGCACCAGGTCGCCGGACTTGGCCGCGATCGAGCGCTGAAATTGCACCGGCGCGGAAAAGCGTATCACTGCCACCGCGTCTTTTCCGCTGCTCTTGATCTCGATGTCATCGAGCAGTTGGGCTTGGGCCTGGGAAACCAGGCATAGCTGCCCGACAAGGGCCAGAGGCCAAAAGAGATTACGTGTTTGCATGGGAGAGCTCAGGAAAGGTAGTGGTACGTTTGCTCAGTTCCACTTGGTATAGGCTGCGCCCGTGTTACCCAGGGGACGGTGACACCCCGACTGAGAACAATCCGTCGGTGCAGGTGTTTTGTTGCGGTGGTTGAGAGCCATCTTGTCGGCTGTTCCCAGATACGCGGTTCCTGTTTGATGGCAGGATTTGCACCAACCTGCACCGTTGCCCATGGTGGAGGTGTGGTTCATGCGCTCGGTGAGCCAACTGGTGGTACTGCTATGGCAGGCATTGCAGTCCAGCGCAGCGCCACCTGTCAACTGAGCCTCGGGTATGTGGTTCGCAGGCTTGGCCAAGGCGCCCTGGACACCCGCCGACAAATAGCTTCCGTTATGGCACGACTTGCAGGTACCCGCCGTCACCACACTGTGGTTCATCGTGACCGAGGTCGCAAAACTGACTTGCGAACGGTGGCAAGAATCACACTTGGCAGTGCCTGCGGGTACTGGTATGTGGGTCGGCCCCTTAGAGACGGCGGTGGTGGTGCCGTTGTGGCAAGTATCACAGGTTCCGGTGCCCACGGCGTTCGCGGGTGCGTGCGTGTACGTCACGCTCAGCCAGCTGCTGGTGGAGCGGTGGCAGCTTTCGCAGTTGCCGGTCACCGCCGAGTGGGTCGCTGTGGCGGGCTTGCTGGTCAAGCCGTATCCAGCCGTCAAGTGGCAGCTTGCGCACTGGGTTGCGATCGATACGTTGGAGTGGAACCTGCCGGGGTTCCAGCTGACGTAGCCCGATTTGTGGCAGCTGTCGCAGTTGGTAATCGCCACGCCCGTCAGGGTCTGGTAGGGAATGTGATTGACGGGTTTGCCATCGGCAGGCGGATAGGCTCCGCTGTGGCAGGTGGTGCACTGGTTGGTCACCGGCATCTGGCTGTGGTTCCACTTGGTGGGCTTCCAGCCCGTCACGTTGTGGCAGCTGACGCAATTGACGCTGGTGGGAATGTGCTGGGCGGTCTTGCCGGTGGCGGCGCTGCCGTTGTGGCAGGTGGAGCACACCGTGGCCGCGGTAAACAGGCTGTGGTCGGGCTTGGAGCCCAGCCAGGTGCTGGTCGACTTGTGGCAGTTCTCGCACACCGTCTGGCCGTTGTGGATGGCGGTGGCCGGGCGGCTGCTCAGGCCATACGTGGCGCTCAGGTGGCAGGTCGCACACTGCGTGGTCAGCGACACATTGGAATGGAAACGGCCCGGAATCCAGCTCGTATAACCCGATTTGTGGCAGCTGTCGCAGTTGGTAATCGCCACGCCCGTCAGGGTCTGGTAGGGAATGTGATTGACGGGTTTGCCGTCGGCAGGCGGATAGGCTCCGCTGTGGCAGGTGGTGCACTGGTTGGTCACCGGCATCTGGCTGTGGTTCCACTTGGTGGGCTTCCAGCCCGTCACGTTGTGGCAGCTGACGCAATTGACGCTGGTGGGAATGTGCTGGGCGGTCTTGCCGGTGGCGGCGCTGCCGTTGTGGCAGGTGGAGCACACCGTGGCCGCGGTAAACAGGCTGTGGTCGGGCTTGGAGCCCAGCCAGGTGCTGGTCGACTTGTGGCAGTTCTCGCACACCGTCTGGCCGTTGTGGATGGCGGTGGCCGGGCGGCTGCTCAGGCCATACGTGGCGCTCAGGTGGCAGGTCGCACACTGCGTGGTCAGCGACACATTGGAATGGAAACGGCCCGGAATCCAGCTCGTATAACCCGACTTGTGGCAGCTGTCGCAATTGGTGATGGCAACCCCGCTCAATGACTGGTAGGGAATGTGGTTTGCGGACTTGCCATCGGCAGGCGGATAGGCCCCGCTGTGGCAGGTGGTGCACTGGTTGGTCACCGGCATCTGGCTGTGGTTCCACTTGGTGGGCTTCCAGCCCGTCACGTTGTGGCAGCTGACGCAATTGACGCTGGTTGGAATGTGCTGGGCAGTCTTGCCGGTCGCCGCACTGCCGTTGTGGCAGCTGGAACAATTCGTTGCCGCGGTAAACAGGCTGTGGTCGGGCTTGGAGCCCAGCCAGGTGCTGGTCGACTTGTGGCAGTTCTCACAGACGGTCTGGCCGTTGTGGATGGCCGTGGCTGGCCGGCTGCTCAGGCCATACGTGGCGCTCAGGTGGCAGGTCGCGCATTGGGTCGACAGCGACACATTGTTGTGGAACTGCCCAGGGCTCCAACTGGTGTAGCCCGCCTTGTGGCAGCTGTCACAGTTGGTGATGGCAACCCCGCTCAATGACTGGTAGGGAATGTGGTTTGCGGACTTGCCATCGGCAGGCGGATAGGCTCCGCTGTGGCAGGTGGTGCACTGGTTGGTCACCGGCATCTGGCTGTGGTTCCACTTGGTGGGCTTCCAGCCCGTCACGTTGTGGCAGCTGACACAGTTGACGCTGGTGGGAATATGCTGGGCGGTCTTGCCGGTCGCGGCGCTACCGTTGTGGCAGCTGGAACAATTCGTTGCCGCGGTAAACAGGCTGTGGTCGGGCTTGGAGCCCAGCCAGGTGCTGGTCGACTTGTGGCAGTTCTCGCACACCGTCTGGCCGTTGTGGATGGCCGTCGCTGGCCGACCCGTGACCCCGAAGCTGGTGCTCATGTGGCAGCTGGCGCACTGGGTCGAGACCGACACATTGGCGTGGAAGACACCGGGATTCCAGCTGCTGTAGCCCGCCTTGTGGCAGCTGTCGCAATTGGTGATGGCAACCCCACTCAATGACTGGTAGGGAATGTGGTTTGCGGACTTGCCATCGGCAGGCGGATAGGCCCCGCTATGGCAGGTGGAACACTGATTGGCCACCGGCATCTGCGAGTGGTTCCACTTGGCAGGCTTCCAGCCACTGGTGTTGTGGCAACTCACGCAGTTGACGCTGGTCGGAATGTGCGTGGCCACTTTGCCCGTCGCCGCACTGCCGTTGTGGCAGCTGGAGCAATTCGTTGCCGCGGTAAACAGGCTGTGGTCGGGCTTGGAGCCCAGCCACGTGCTGGTGGACTTGTGGCAGTTCTCGCACACCGTCTGGCCGTTGTGGATGGCCGTCGCTGGCCGACCCGTGGCCCCGAAGCTGGTGCTCATGTGGCAGCTGGCGCACTGGGTCGAGACCGACACATTGGCATGGAACACACCGGGATTCCAGCTGGAGTAACCACCCTTGTGGCAGCTGTCGCAATTGGTGATCGACACACCACTGAGGGACTTGTACGGAATGTGGTTGGCCGTAAGGCCGCTGGCTGGCGGGAAGCCGCCGGTGTGGCAGGACGAACACTGGTTGGCCACCGCCATCTGGCTGTGGTTCCAGTTCGTCGGCTTCCAGCCACTGGTGTTGTGGCAACTCACGCAGTTGACGCTGGTCGGAATATGCGTGGCCACTTTACCCGTCGCCGCACTGCCGTTGTGGCAGCTGGAGCAATTCGTTGCCGCGGTGAACAGGCTGTGGTCAGGCTTGGAGCCCAGCCAGGTGCTGGTCGACTTGTGGCAGTTCTCGCACACCGTCTGGCCGTTGTGGATGGCAGTGGGCGGACGTGCCGTCGCGCCAAAGCTGGTGCTCATGTGGCAGCTGGCGCACTGCGTGGATATCGAAACATTGGTGTGAAACTGACCAGGATTCCAGCTGGTATAGCCACCCTTGTGGCAGCTGTCGCAATTGGTAATCGACACACCACTGAGGGACTTGTACGGAATGTGGTTGGCCGTGGGGCCGCTGGCGGGCGGGAAGCCGCCGGTGTGACAGGTCGAACACTGGTTGGCCACTGGAGCCTGCGAATGGTTCCACCGGGTCGGCTTCCAGCCGGCGGTGGTGTGGCAACTGACGCAGTTCGCGCTGGTCGGAAAGTGCGCGGCCGTCTTGCCCGTGGCCGAACTGCCGTTGTGGCAGGTTACGCAGTTGGTGGCACTGGTGAACCCACTGTGGTCAGGTTTGGCTCCGCCCGACCAGGTGCTGGTCGATTTGTGACAGTTCTCGCACACACTTTGGCCATTGTGGATGGCGGTCGCTGGCCGACCCGTGGCCCCGAAGCTGGTGCTCATGTGGCAGGTCGCACACTGCGTGGACACGGAAACGTTGGTGTGAAACTGGCCCGGATTCCAGCTGGTATAGCCACCCTTATGGCAGCTGTCGCAGTTGGCAATCGACACCCCTTTGAGGGATTTGTACGGAATGTGGTTGGAGGTGGGACCGCTGGCAGGCGGGAAGCCGCCGGTGTGGCAGGTCGCGCACTGGTTGGCCACCGCCATCTGGCTGTGGTTCCAGTTCGTCGGCTTCCACCCCGCCGTCGTATGGCAGCTGATGCAGTTCGACGCAGTCGGCATATGGGTGCTCGCCTTGCCCGTTGCCGCACTGCCATTGTGGCAACTGGCGCAATTGGTCGAACTATTGAACAGGCTGTGGTCGGGCTTGGAGCCGGACCAGGTACTGGTCGACTTATGGCAGTTCTCGCAGACGCTCTGCCCGTTGTGGATGGCAGTCGCCGGCCGCGCCGTGGCACCGAAGCTGGTGCTCATATGGCAGGTCGCGCACTGGTTCGATACCGAGACGTTGGCGTGGAACTGCCCGGGATTCCAACTGGTGTAACCCCCTTTGTGGCAACTGTCACAGTTGGCAATGGAAACGCCACTGAGGGACTTGTAGGGAATGTGATTGGCCGTAGGTCCATCGGCGGGCGGAAAGCTGCCGGAGTGGCAGGTGGAACACTGGTTGGCGACGGGCGCCTGGCCATGGTTCCAGCTGGTGGGCTTCCATCCACCGGTGGCGTGACAGCTGGTGCAATTCAGACTGGTGGGAATATGGGCGGCGGTCTTGCCCGTCGCGGTACTGCCGTTGTGGCAACTGGCACAGTTGGTGGCGCTGGTGAATCCTGCATGGTCCATGCCCGACGCGGGCAACCAGCCCGACGTCTTGTGGCAGCTGCTGCAGGAGGCCGTGGTCTGGATGTGGCCGGACGGTTTGCCAACCGTAGTCGCTCCGTTGTGGCAGCTCCCGCAGGCATTGGCGGCAACGCCTGCGTGGTCAAACTTGGCGCCGACAAACGTCGCCGTCGTGTGGCAGCTGTCGCAGCCCAGCGGGGACTGAAAGTGGGCCGACGGTTTGGTGACATTGGCACGCGACAGGCGTGTACCACTGGTGTGGCAGCTGGCGCATTCCTTGGGCGTGCCCTTGAACACGCCGGCAACATGGCAGGACTCGCAACGGGCATTGGAGTGCACGCCCGTCAGCGCATAGCCCGTCTTGACGTGGTCAAAATTGCGGGTGCCACTTTGGGCCTGCAGCGCGCCGGCGCAGACAAGGAGGAAGAGCGCAAAGAATATTCGCAAACGCTGACTCATGGACGCTCCCCGCGGGTTGAATCGACCCGGTTCCTGATCTTTTTCCAGCTGTCTACGCCATGGCACTGCTCGCAGCGGTTGCCAAACTGGGCGTCATGCACATCGTCGCCGCGGTGGCAGGCAATGCAGGCGGTGCCAACTTTCGCGGCATCCATGTTTTTGGGTGCGGGTTGTCGATGGCAACTCTCGCATGGAACCTTGCGGTGCGCACCGTCGAGCCGGTACGTTGACCGGCGGTCGTGGTCAAAGTCCCAGACGGACCAGGCACGGGTGTTGTGACAGGATTCGCAGCGCATTCCAAATTTCTCATGGTGTTTGTCTTTATTCTTGTGGCAGGAAATGCAATCTTTTTGCGCATCTTTGTAACGACTTGTCGCATGGCAGTCTTTGCACGGCGTCGTGATGTGGCGCCCGGTGAGCGGAAAACGGGACTGCGCATGGTCGAACTGCGTGGTCTTCCAGGACTTGTCTCCGTGGCACTGTTCACACTTGGCGCCCAACTGGTTCTCGTGCTTGTCGTCCTTCTTGTGGCAGCTGATGCAATCCACTACCGTATTGCGATAACTGCGCAAGTCTTTGTGACAAGCGTTACATTTGATTTTTGAATCGGCATGCGCATTGCGCAGCTTGAACTTGGTGCGGTCGTGGTTGAAGCGGCCCTCGGTACTCTTCCAGTCGCGCTCGGCATGGCACTCGGCGCATTTGTCGCCCAGGTTGCCGACGTGCTTGTCGTCCTTCTTGTGGCAGCCTATGCACTCCTTGGGTGCCTCCTTGAACATGGCGCTCTTGTGGCACTCCTTGCATTCGGCCTTGGCATGCTTGCCCAGCAAGGGGAAGGTGGTCGCCTCATGGTCAAACTTGGGGGACTCCTTCCAGTTGCGTTCGGTGTGGCAGTTGCCGCACTCCTTGCCCAGGGACTCCTTGTGCTTGTCGTCTTTCTTGTGGCAGCTGTTGCAGTCCTGGCTGACTTTCACCTTGTACAGGTGCCCGGTATGGCAGTCCGCACAGGCTGTGGTGCGGTGCTTGCCACGCAGGGCATAGCGGGTGTCAGCGTCGTGGTTGAAGCTTGAGGGCTTCCACTGCTTGGCAGTGTGGCAGTTGTCACACTTCTCACCGAACTGGCCCTTGTGTCCCTTCTGGCCGTCGTCATCCTTGCGGTGGCAGGCGTAACAGGCCTGGGGCGTTTCCTTGTAGTTGCTGTTCTTGTGGCAGTCGGCGCACTTGGTGTCCACGTGTTTGCCGGTCAGCGCGAAGCGTGTCTTGTCGTGGTCAAACTTGGCTTCCTTCCACAGATTTTCATTGTGGCAATCGGCGCACTTGGCACCCAGTGAACCCTTGTGCACGTCATCCTTGCGGTGGCAGGCGTTGCACTCCACCGGCGCCTCGCGGAATTTCTTGCCCTCGGCGTGGCACTTGACGCACTCCAGCTTCTGGTGCTTGGCGCGCAGACCGAAGTCGGTCGGTGTGTGGTCAAACTTGTTCTTGTCAAACTCGGCTATGGCGGCGCTGCGACCCTTGTGGTCGGTGTGGCAGGTGCGGCAGGCCTGGGCTTTTTGTTTTCCGTGAAAGCCGGTCTTGTCCCTGACATCCGCACCGACCTCCTTGTGACAGGCCATGCACAGCCCGTCCTGGGCCTTGCGGTCGAACTTCGTGTGGCACTGCTTGCACTCGTCATCCACCTTGGCGTGGGACTGCACCAGCTTGCCCGGCGAGACGATGGACTCAATCCCCTGTGCCAGCACCGGACCGGCCAGCCACAGGCCGGCAGACCAACAGACTAGCGCCCAGCGCAGCCATCGCAGTACCACGCCGACGCGTGCACTCACCCTCGCGCCCCTAGTACGCATGCACGGCGATAACGTGGACGATGGCGCTGATCACCAGCAGGTACACGAACGGAATATGGGCCACATGCCACAACGAAAACAGCTTTTCATAGGCCGTGTAGTGGGCCACCTTGACGACCGCGGTCAGGTAGCGGCGCACCAGCTTGCGGGCGTGGCGCTCGCGCCGGGTCAGATCCTCTGCGGACCAATGGCTGTGTGCGGCAAGCTTGCGGATGGGCGCCTTCAGCTCCGACACACACTGCCGGTAGACGAATACCTGCATGATGGGCAACCAGAAGACCTGGCGGAAATAGGTCAGCCACCCGGGCTTGGCCTGCAGTTCGGTCTGCTCAAAGGCGCGCAGCTTGGCTTCCACCGTGGGGGCAAATGCCAGCCGGGACCGGACATCTTCCTGCTCCGGCGACACGTGGGCCTGCAACTCCTTGAGGCTGACGACTTCACCGCGCAAGCCCCGGTGCACCCGCGCATAGATGAAACGCCCCACCACGCCACTGAGCGCCACAATGATCATGCTGTACAGGGCCACCGCCGCGTTCAGCGAACCCACATGGAACGTCGAGTGCAGCAGAATCAGCAGCGGCCCACCGACGCCCAGCAGCATGTGAACCAGGAACCACCACTTGACTCGCCCCCATCCCTGGGCAAACCGGAAGTGCTTGCGCAGCGGGTAGCTGAACAGCAGCAGCATCATGACGCCGCCCGCCACTCCCAACCAGTAGCCCACGTCATCGCCCGCTTCAAAAAAACCCTGGCGGCTGATTTGCCAGACCATCCAGGTCAGGGCAATGAGTACCAGATAGACCACGGTGTCGGTCGCCAGCGCAGGAGCCGGTGCCCGCTCTTGACCGGCAGGGGCTGGCCGGTGGGTCGAAGTCTGGCTCATGGGGAGGATCTGGACAAAAAACCCGAGCCTATTGCCAAAATATTAAGGGGTTCTTACCTGCCCACCGCACAAGCGTAACGATCCGTAACACGGAGCGCTCTTCCCGTTAGTGCAAAAGTGATAGCAAACTAGCCAATAACCACGAGGGCTAGTGGCCAATTTCATTGGTTGGATTACGGCCCAACCTTGCCCCATTCCTGCTCATAGGTTGTCACCAGAATCTGGTTCGACAGTCGGTTTACTTCCGCCGGCACGCGCGCCATGTCCTTGGGAAAATCAAACAACAGTGGCAGCGTCTGGGGGCTCAGGAAACGAAGTCCTTCGGGTAATGCCGTGGGCAGATGCCAGGGCCGGTGGCTGGCGATGATGTAGCCCCACTCACCGAAGCTGGGCACATTGGCGTGGTAGGGCGTAGCGTGCAGGCCGACCGAGGCTATTGTTGTGGCCACGGTCCAGAAACTCTGGCGCGCCACCAGCGGCGAGGTGGTCTGGATGACGGCATAGCCACCGGCCGACAGGCGTTGGGCCAGCAGCGAGTAGAAGGTGTTGGTGTAAAGCTTGCCAATGGAGAAGTTGGTCGGGTCCGGAAAGTCCACGACGATGACGTCGAACATTTCAGGTTCTGCCGTATCGCCGCCTTGCAGCCACTGAAACGCGTCGATGTTGACGATGTGCAGCTTGGGCGAACGCAGTGCGCCCCCGTTGAGCTGTGACATGGCCGGGTCATTCGCGAACAGGCCCGTCATATTGGGGTCCAGCTCGACCAGGGTGACACTTTCCACACTGGGGTATTTCAGGATTTCGCGCACCGCCATGCCGTCGCCACCGCCCAGCACCGCAACCTTGCGCGGCGCGCCAAAGGCAGCCATGGCCGGGTGCACCAGGGCCTCGTGGTAGCGGTATTCATCGCGCTCGGCAAACTGCAGGTTGCCATTCAGAAACAGCTTGTGCCCGGTGCGCCCGCTGGTCACCACAATGCGCTGGTACGGCGACGTGGCCGCCAGCACGATACGGTCGTGGTAGAACTTGTCCTCGGCCAGCGTGGTGATCTGGTCGGCCACCGCGAAGCCCGTCCCCAGCGCGGCCACCGTGAGCACACAGGCCCAGGCGTGGGCGCCCAGGTGGCGCAGCTCATGGCGAAACACCCACAGCGTCCAGAACGCGACCGCCGCATTCAACAAACCAAACAGCAGCCCGGTGCGGATCAGCCCCAGCTGCGGAACGAGCAGCAGCGGAAAGGCCACCGACACGGCCAACGCCCCCAGGTAGTCAAAGGTCAGCACCTGCGACACCAGGTCTTTGAGCGCCACCTCGCGCTTGAGGATGCGCATGACCAGCGGAATCTCCAGCCCCACCAGAATGCCCACCACGCCCACCATCGCGTACAGCAGAAAGCGGAACGCGCCCGGCATGTAGGCATTGGCGAGAAACAGCAGGCCCGGCAAGGCGCCACCGGCCAGTGCCACCAACAGCTCGATGCGCAAAAAATGCGCCGGCAGCTGGCGCTCAAAGAAGCGCGACAACCACGAGCCCACGCCCATGGCAAACAGATAGGAGCCGATGACGGTGGAGAACTGCAGGACCGAATCGCCCAGCAGGTACGAAGCCAGCGCCCCCGCGGCCAGCTCGTACACCAGGCCGCAAGCAGCCACCACAAACACGCTGGCCAAGAGCGTGACTTCGAGTGGCCGGGGGGTGCGTAGCGACATGCGTGGGGGCCTAATGAAATTCGCCGCCGGGCCGCCCCAAGGCGAATGGCGCCTCCTTTGGGGGGCAGCGTAGTACGCGAAGCGACAAGCGTGGGGGCCTAATGTATCGCCGCGGCAATGATCACGCAGATGCCCAGGCTCATGGCGGCCACGATCAGCGCCAGCGCCACGTTTTGTTTCTCGACAATCTCGCCCCACAAATCGTAGGGCGTGATCTTGTCGATGATGACAAAGCACAGCCAGAAGATCGCAACGCCCATCAGCGCGAACACCAATGAACTCAGCACCACGCCCGGTTTTATCATTTCAAAGCCCATGGGACTCTCCTAAAAAAATGGGATGCATCACTTGTGACCTCCTCCACCTGAAAACCCGCCAAACGAACCGCCCGAGCTGCGCGAGCTGGACGACGAAGAACAGTTTTCGACCCGGGGGTCGCAACTGGAGCAACGGCTCAGCAGCGACAGCAGAATCAGCGTGATGACGAGCACCACGATGATGGTGCCGATACCAATGCTGCGTGCGGCGCTGAAGGG
>Ga0208398_100301_pt1 | contig 38923 bp, 41 predicted proteins | sample LakWasMe79_HOW10_2_FD_183905 | JGI IMG/M metagenome (GOLD analysis project Ga0208398, IMG submission 183905) | Freshwater sediment methanotrophic microbial communities from Lake Washington under simulated oxygen tension - Sediment Metagenome... | ecosystem: Environmental > Aquatic > Freshwater >...
CTTTAAATTCTTAACGTTTGCCATTTTATTTTTTATTTAATTTGCGTTTGCAAAAGTACACATTATCTTTCTATTACCCACTATGAAATCGCCATAAAACGGGTTTATTGCAAAACAAACACCAAAGAACAAGAAGCCATAGCATAGAAGACCTGTATAAAACAAATTTTACATCTATGAAATGTAAATTTCTAGAATAGAAGCTTTTCCCTTTAAATTATAGCTGTTCATTGCTGCCGGAACAAGCACCGTATCTCCTTTTATGTAATTATAAGTCACTCCATCGTACTCTAGTTCAAAAGAACCGTCAACACACATATACACAACAAAAGATAACCCCGAATTCACAACCTGTTTTTCATTTTCCAGCGGTATCAAATTTGTTGTAAAATAAGGACAGTCAACTACCGTATTTGACTTATTGACATCTTTTGAATATTCTCTGTACGTATTTACTTTTTTGTAATTTATAGCATCCAATGCTAAATCAACATGAAGTTCTCTAGTATTTCCCTGAGCATCTTTCCGGTCAAAATCGTATAAACGATAAGTGATATCAGATGTCTGCTGTATTTCGGCTATGACCAACCCGGCTCCAATAGCGTGAACCGTACCCGTTTCCAGAAAAAACACATCACCTGGTTTTGCTTTTACAGTATCTAATATATCAATCAGCGTGTTATCCTTAAGATGCTCCACATATTCCGTTGAACTGGAATCATTCTTAAATCCAACAATAATACGGGCATCTGTATCGGCCTGCATAACATACCACATTTCGGTTTTACCAAAAGAATTATGACGCTTTTTCGCCAATTCGTCATTAGGATGCACTTGAATCGATAAATCTTCACGGGCATCCAAATATTTAAAAAGCAACGGAAATTGATTCCCAAATCTTTTGTAAACAGCGGTTCCTAGAATTTCATTTGGAAAATCATTGATTAATTCTGTCAATGCTTTTCCTTTATAATCACCGTTTTTTACAACGCTTACATCGCCTTCTACAGTAGACAGCTCCCAACTCTCGCCTGTAATACTTGAAGTAATTGGTTTATTCAAGATTGTTTTTAATTTTTCGCCGCCCCAGATTCTTTCTTTTAGGATTGCTTCAAACTGTAAAGGATATATTTTTGAATTCATGTTTTTTATTTGCAAATTTCAACACTTTTGTAATCAAAGAGTAATACTATTTTGTCAATTTATTACTGTAATTTTTTAATCGCCTCAAGTGCTTTTGGAATATGCCGTTTGGCCATCATGCTGTCAAATACCATAATGATTGTTCCGGTTTTGTCGGCAACATAAGTAACTCTGCCTGGTAAAATACCGAATAAACCCGAAGGTACTCCAAAAAGCCTCCTTATCTTCTTGTCCGAATCCGATAAAAGTATAAAAGGGAGCTTATATTGTTGGGTAAATTTTTGATGCGATTCAATACTGTCGCTACTAACTCCAATTACTTCGGCACCTAAATCCTTAAAGTCTTCGTACTGGTCTCTAAAACTGCAGGCCTGAACCGTACACCCGGGTGTATTGTCTTTTGGATAAAAATAAATAACCAATGGTTTTTGCCCAATTATTTCCTGACTGTCAAAATCATTTCCATTGGTATCTTTTGCAGTAAAATTTGGAATTTTGTCTCCAACTTTCAGTTCCATTATTCTCCTTTATAGGTTACAAAATTGCGAGGTGTTTCATAAAGAACCACTTCCAGATCCAATTCCGGCTTAACTTTTTTCCTTATTTTATTCCAAATCACCACTACAATATTCTCTGCAGTAGGATTTAAATCCTGAAATTCGGGTACATCAAGATTCAAGTTTTTATGATCAAATTGATCTTCCACCTCTTCTTTGATAATATCGGTTAGAAACTTCACATCCATAACATAGCCGGTTTCTTTGTCTATCTCACCCGTAACACTAACTATCAATTCATAATTATGTCCGTGAAAATTAGGATTATTGCATTTGCCAAAGACAGCATCGTTTTGTTCAAAAGTCCAATCTTTTCTGTACAAACGATGAGCCGCATTAAAGTGAGCTTTTCTGGATATGGTTACTCTCATATAGATTTTTGATTGTAGATTTTTGATTTCTGAATTCTGAAATTTGTAATCTTATATTGTATGCTCTTCCAAAAAATGATAAAATTCATCAAAAATAATTTTGAACCAAACGGTGTAAATTTCCGGGTTCAAAACCATATCATTTTGTATGTCTTCAATTTTCATCCATTTCCAATCTTCAACTTCATCGGTATTGATTTCGGGCTCTCCATTATAATAGCCAATCATAACGTGATCCAGTTCGTGCTCAGTCAAACCGTTATCAAAAGGGGCTTTGTAAATAAAATTAAACAATTCCTTTAACTCCGTTTTAAAACCCATTTCCTCGTATAACCTTCGACTTCCGGCTTGAATATTTGTTTCGCCGTCACGTTGGTGACTGCAACAGGTATTTGTCCATAATAAGGGAGAATGATATTTATGATGCGCTCTTTGCTGGAGCATAATTTCATTTTTATCATTCAAAACAAAAACAGAAAAAGCACGATGTAAAATGGCTTTTTCATGTGCTTCCAATTTGGCCATTAAACCAATTTGCTCATCCAATTCATTTACTAATATTACCTGTTCTTCTTTCATATATCCTATTAATGAAGCAAAAGTACAAAAAAGATATTCTTTCCAAAGGCATTAATCCTGTTACTTATTCCCAACTATCCTGACGGATCAACTTAAGCTGCTTTAACTTTTGCAAAAGTTATTCTTTTCATAAATCCTTAAATCCTAACCATAAAAATTCTACCTTTCCTTTTTGTATATTTGATAATGTAAAATTCATCAGCAACACAATGATTTATATCCGAAAAGCAACCCTGGATGATCTATCTGTACTTCTGGAATTTGAACAAGGTATTATAGCCGCCGAACGTCCATTTGATCCAACATTAAAAGAGGAAAAAATAAATTATTACAACATAGAAAAAATGATATCAGCCTCCGATATTGAAGTTGTTGTTGCAATTTTGGATGAACAAATCATAGGTTCTGGATACGCCAGAATAGAGAGTGCCAAACCCTATTTGAATCACAAATTATACGCCTATTTGGGTTTTATGTTTACACATCCAGACCACAGAGGAAAAGGAGTAAATAACCGGATTATTGAAGAACTCAGCAAGTGGGTCCGCTCGCAAGGTCTATCCGAAATGCGGCTGGATGTCTACAATGACAACCCTTCTGCAATAAAAGCATACGAAAAAGCAGGATTCAAAAAACATTTAATCAATATGCGTATTGGTTTATAAAAAACTGAAACTATGAAAACAAGAACCTCCTTCTTTTGCATCTTACTCCTATTGCCATTATTTGTTTTTCAAGCCTGCGGGCAAAATAAAGAAACAAAAGACAATGGAATGATTCCGCTTGAAAACAATCAAAGCAAGCCTGGAAACCCATACTACTCTCATACCGATACTACAAAACTTAATTTGACCGATGCCGAGTGGAAAAAAATTCTACCGGAAGACGTTTATTTAGTCTCTCGCAAAGCCGATACCGAAAGACCTTTTACAGGCAAATACTGGAACACCGACGTAAAAGGAACCTATTATTGTGCAGCCTGCGGTAATCTTCTTTTTCGTTCAGGTGCCAAATTTGCCAGCAGTTGCGGGTGGCCAAGTTTCTTTGAACAGGAGAATAAAAAAAGTATCGTATTCAAAGAAGATAATTCTATTGGAATGGAACGAATAGAGGCTCTTTGTGGCAGATGTGGCGGGCATTTAGGACATTTATTTGATGACGGTCCTGCTCCAACCGGCAAAAGATACTGCATGAATTCTATCGCTCTTGATTTTGTTCCTGATGCTAAATAAAAATTAAAAAGGATTCTTATGAAAACGAAAACAATTATTTTAGCCTGTATGCTATTTACCGGAACATTATTTTCTCAAAACAATAATACAACTAAAAAAATGACACAATCCAATTTTGAAACCATAACCCTAGGTGGCGGATGCTACTGGTGCGTAGAAGCTGTCTACGAAAACTTACAAGGAGTAAAATCAGTGGTTTCTGGTTTTTCGGGAGGCAAAATTGCTAATCCCAGTTACGAAGAAGTTTGTTCCGGAACTACTGGTCATGCCGAAGTAGTACAAATTACGTTTGACAAAAACGTGACCAGTCTTGATGAAATTTTCAAAGTATTTTTCACCGTACACGACCCGACAACACTAAACAGACAAGGTGCCGATAGAGGAACGCAATACCGTTCTGTAATTTTTTATAATAATGAAGAACAAAAACAGGAGGCCCAATCCATTATTGCCGAATTAAAAAAAGCAAAGGTTTATGAAAATCCTATCGTGACTACAATCGAACCTTTCACAAAGTTTTACAAAGCCGAAGATTACCATCAAAATTATTATGCCAACAATAAAAACCAGCCCTATTGTCAGATGGTGATTCAACCCAAGCTGGAAAAATTTGAAAAAGTATTCAAAGATAAATTGAAAACTAAAAAGTAAATTATAAAAGCCGAAATCCATTTTCGGCTTTTTTATTTCGTAAACATAAAATTTTTCAAATGAACATACAAAAGCATTGGACTGCTTCAAACGGTATTCCAAAAGATTTAATTGTTACTCAAGAAGTACTTTTCGACAACTGTAATTTCGAAATCAACCAACCCGTTCCTGAACCCGAAAGCTCTGAATATGGAGCTTGTCGTTTTGTTCTAAATAATTCAAACATTCTGTTTCGAACTGCCAAAATCACACCCACCAAAACCGGTCAATTTGTTACGCTTTGGAAAAGAATAAATCAAGGTCCAATTCAGCCTTTCGATTCCACCGACCCAATTGACTTTTTTATCATCTGTACCCAAAAAGACAATTACTTCGGTCTGTTTATTTTTCCTAAATCAGTTCTTATAATCAAAGAAATAGTTTCAGATAAAAAAGAAGGAAAACGCGCCATTCGTGTTTATCCGCCTTGGGACATAACGACGAGCAAACAGGCTCAAAAAACACAAAAATGGCAATTGGATTATTTCTTGGAAATACCTCAAGATCAAACTGTAGATTTAAATCGTGCAAAAACACTTTTCCTTTTAGAAGACAAAAAATACTTTTAATCATCAAAACCAAATATTCTTTTCCTATCTTTAAAAAAAAGTATAAATCTAAATTTCAACAACTTACTATTTTAATATTTAGAATCATGAGAAAAAAAACATTCAAATATTTTATCTTTTATCTTTCGTTTCTATTGATTATAGGCATAAATTTAACTCAAGCCCAAGAAAAAAAAGTGGCTCCAACTTCACAGGAATTGTATAATGAAATTGCTAAAATGGATACCGATCTTTTTGATGCTTTCAATGCAAAAGATATGGCAAAATTCAAACCCTTGTTTGCCGAAGATTTAGAATGGTACCAAGACAATGGCGGATTGCTTTCTTATGAAACTGTTTTTTCCAATTTTGAAAAAATGTTTAAAAACGAAAACAAACTTACCCGGCAATTGGTCAAAGGCAGTCTTGAAGTACATCCCATAAAAGATTTTGGAGCCATAGAAATAGCTACTCATCAATTTCGACATATCGAAAACGGAAAAGAGGAAATAGGAACCTTTAAATTTCTTGCGATTTGGAAAAAAGTAGGCAACCAATGGAAGATTTCAAGAATGATAAGCTACGACCATTAATTTTACTTTTAATAGAATTCCAAACTCTCATTAACTCCTAAAATTTAGCTTTCTTTGCATTCTCAAAAAATAAAAAAATGAAAGCACTTACCTTCTCCAAATTCGGAAATTCCGATGTACTGGAATATATAGAAATCCCTTCACCCACATTAAAACCAGGTGAAATTTTAGTGGAGATGAAAGCCATTGGTCTGAACTTTGCCGATGTTTACAGACGTAAAGGGAATTACCACCTCAAAGGAAATCCTCCCTTTATTGCCGGTTATGAAGGTGCCGGAATTGTGGTGGAAACCAATGAAAACTCCGAATTTAAAATTGGTGACCGAGTAGCTTTTGCCGACGTTCCTTTTGCCAATGCCGAATTGGTTGCCGTTCCTCTTGACCATGTAATTCCTTTACCGGAATCCATTTCGTTTGAAACTGCTGCCTCCATTTTATTGCAAGGGCTTACTGCACATTATCTGGCAACAGACAGTCATAAAACTCAAAAAGGCGAAACGGTTTTAATTCATGCTATTGCAGGTGGTGTTGGTCAATTCTTAACCCAAATCAGTAAACTTTTGGGTGCTAATGTAATTGGTTTAACCTCATCTTTAGATAAAGCAAAAATTGCTATTGAACAAGGCGCTGATCATGTGTTTTTATATAATGAAGATTGGAAATCTCAAATTTTCAAAACAGTTTCTAATGGTGTTGATGTCGTTTATGATAGTATAGGAAGCACCCTTATGGATAGTTTTGAAGTTACTAAAGAATGTGGACAAGTCGTGTTTTTTGGAATGGCTGGCGGTGATCCAGAATTTGTAAACCCAAGAATGTTGATGGACACTTCCAAAACTTTAACGGGAGGCGATTTATGGAGTTATTTAAATTCGAAAGAAGAAAGAATCAAAAGAGCGAACCAATTATTCGATTGGATCATCGAAGGAAAAATTACGCTTGCACCTCCAACATCTTTCCAATTATCCGAAGGAAAATCTGCCCATGATTATCTCGAAAGCCGAAAAAGTACCGGGAAGATTATATTGATTCCTTAAAGACTAAATCTTTTTCGCCACGAATTCATAAATTTTATTCTTTTAAACAATTTATGAATTCATGGCGGTTTTTTTTATTTCAAAGCTTCCGCAATTTTCAAAGCACATTTCTCGCCATCAATTGCAGCAGAAATAATTCCACCGGCATAACCTGCTCCTTCTCCGCATGGATAGAGTCCTTTTATTTGTAAGTGCTCATAAAATATCCCATCCCTAGGGATACGAACGGGTGAAGAAGTTCTGGATTCAGGTGCATGCAAAATAGCTTCGTTTGTCAAATATCCTTTCATTGATTTTCCAAATTCTGTAAATCCCTGTCTCAATATTTGGGAAAGAAATCCTGGGAAAACCTGTCCCATTTCCACCGAAGTCGTTCCTGGTACATAAGATGTTTTTGGTATTTCTGATGAAACTTTATTTTGAGTAAAATCAATCATGCGTTGTGCGGGTACTTTTTGAGTTTGCTTCGCCAGTTCGCTATCGCTCGAGCCACCAGCCAAATGCCATGCTTTTTGTTCAATACTTTTTTGAAATTCCATTCCGGCCAAAGCACCAAATTTGGCAAAAGGCTTGAAATCTTCCAACTTCAATTCAACTACAATTCCTGAATTGGCTGTCGACTGATCCCGTTTGGATGGGGACCAGCCATTCGTAACCACTTCTCCCGGGCTTGTGGCACAAGGTGCAATTACACCTCCCGGACACATGCAAAATGAATACATACCACGACCATTCACCTGTTTCACTATGGAATAAGGTGCCGGAGGCAAATGTTCTCCACGGTAATCACAACTGTACTGAATACTGTCAATCAATGACTGCGGATGCTCGGCTCTTACGCCCAAGGCAAAGGGTTTTGCCTCAATAAGCACTTTCTTTTTATCCAATAATTCAAAAATGTCACGCGCAGAATGTCCTGTTGCCAAGATTAATTTATTGGATAAAATTGTATCTCCGCTTTGGGTTACAATTCCCTGCACTTCATTGTTTTTTATCAAAATGTCAGTCAAACGGGTTTCGAACAAAACTTGTCCACCACATTCTATGATTTTCTCCCGGATATCCTGTATAATTTGTGGTAATTTATTGGTTCCAATATGCGGATGAGCATCTACCAATATATCTCCGGTAGCGCCAAAAGCAACCAATAATTCCAATATTCGGGTGACATCTCCACGTTTTTTAGAACGGGTATATAATTTCCCGTCCGAATAAGTTCCTGCTCCTCCTTCACCAAAACAATAATTTGAATCTTCGTTGACAATATGGTCTCTATTAATTGCTTTCAAATCGCGACGACGGCCACGAACGTCTTTTCCGCGCTCGACAACTATTGGTTTCAAACCCAATTCTATCAATTGAAGAGCCGCAAAAAGGCCTGCCGGTCCTGCACCAACAACAATAACCTCCTGAGCATTTGACACATTTTTATAATCCGGCAACTCTATTTTATGCTCCTGAAAAGGCTCTCCTTTCAAATAAATCGAAACCTTCAAATTGATTTTAATCGCTTTTTGGCGCGCATCAATTGATCGTTTTAAAACAACCACATGTTGAATTTCATTTACCGAAACTTTTATTTGTTTGGACAAATGTGTTTTCAATAACGATTCGTTGGTGGCAATTTCCGGAGAAACTTGTAACAGGAGTTCTTGTGGCATATCTTATTTATTAGCTTTTCTTTCTATGAAAAGAAGTTACAAAAGTACTATTTTGAAATGAAATTAGTTCTTTAATATAAAATCCATTTTCAAAATAGACTTTGTACCTTTGTTTCTTTCAAACTTTGCACCTTATAAATAATGTCCAGAAAAATAAAACTAATATGGGATTTTCGTGGCCCTGCTTCCGCAAAAACAGCTGAGCATCATGAAATTCATTTGAAAGAATACATCACTATTGAAAAATTACCAATAAATATTACGGGATTTGAGATCCTGAACGAAATGTATGCAATCGCATATATTGTGGTAAACGAAGAAAACATGATTCAAGTACGAGATGCATTGAAGCCACACCGTGGGGAGGTTTATCAAGAGTAAATTCAAAAAAGTTACTTCAAGTCAAGCTTATAATCACTAAACACATAGGTATTATTTTCTTTCCCTAACAGTTTAATGCTTTTAAATTCGACAACTTCTTCATTTTTTACTTCATAAGTATAAACATCAATATCATTCGTGCCTTCCGCAGATTCATAAAACTTACCATCTTCAGTCCACCATTTTCCTTTTTCGGTAAAAGTTTCAATTTGACAGTCTTCTTTTGCGGTAAACATTATGACATAATTACCATCTGCAAATCTTTGCTGTATCCAATGCTTTTCTACTCCATCTATTTGTTCGTCTTTTTCAAAACCTTTCCAAATTCCAACCAACTTGTCATCGTGCTCTTTTTTATCGATTGAAAAACTAAAAATTAAAATTGAAAATACTGCTAAAACAACTATTTTAAATAATGAGGATAATCTTTTCATAAAACATTAATGATTTGGGATTTCTATTGTTTTCATGTAATCGCTTAAATAGACAAACATAAAAGATTCAATTAGTTTGTCGGCCTTAAACTCTGCTTCTTTTTTCTTTAAAGATTGATTCACTTTGCCTATACCTGGATTTTCTATCAAAAAAGAACCGTTGGAAAGATCTGCTCCCATTCCCATTTCTTTAAAATCCTTAACTTTAGTCTTATATTCTTCGGTTTGCTTGAAATAATTAAAATAATCTCTTTTAAACTTTTGAAACTCCTCTGCTGTAAATTTTTTCGATTTAATATTGATACCGTTCTTTATTTCTATAAGATTATAATTCTGATAAACTGAGCTATACCCCATATGAACATATTCAATCAAATCACCTGATGGACATATCAGCAAACCTGAATAAAAATCACATGGAAAATTAGTATTAGTACCAAAAAGATCTTTATAAATAGATGTCCGAACATATTCGGTTTTACCGTCACTGTTCTCTTTAAAATCTTTTTTATAAATATTCTCGACAACCAATTTACCAGCTACAAATTTAAAATAAGCAACATAACCTCTCCAATTTGCACTGGAAAGGTTAGTTATTAAATTATCTGGAATTGGATGATCTTTGAAATATTCTTCTAACGGGTTTGATTGTATAAAGAGGGTATCTTTATCAATAATTAAATAGTCTGGTGCCTGCCCGGTTGCAAATGATTTGGTTGAAACTAAAAAAATAATGACTAAAAATATTTTTAAAAATCTCATAAAAAATTTAATTCGCTACTTCACTAATAAATTTAATTCTCATCAAACGCAATTCATCAATATCATAATCTCCGTCAAATTCTTTGAGTGCTTTCTCGATACTGTCAGATTCAGATTCCATAAAATAATCATGTATCTCTTCTTGCTGGTCATCATCAAGCATTTCGTCCAACCAATATTTGATGTTCAATTTGGTTCCGGAATAAACGATTTGTTCCATTTCTTTGATTAAATCGTCCATTTTTAGCCCTTTTGCGGAAGCGATATCAGTTAAGGCTAACTTTCTGTCGATATTTTGAATAATGTATAATTTATTAACTGAATTAACCCCGGTAGATTTTACAACCAAATCATCCGGACGTATAATATCATTTTCCTCAACATAACGGCTTATCAATTCGATGAATTCCTTACCGTATTTTTTAGCTTTCCCTTCTCCAACTCCATGAATATTAACCAACTCAGATTGAGAAATCGGATATTTCAAAGCCATATCCTCAAGAGAAGGATCCTGAAAAACCACAAATGGAGGAACTCCTAATTTTTTGGCCACTTTTTTACGTAATTCGCGCAACATTGACATCAATAATTCATCGGCTGTTCCAGACGATTTTGAAGCGGTTACTATGGCTTCGTCTTCAGACTCACTGTATTCATGGTCTTCGGACATCATAAAAGATTCCGGGTTTTTCATAAAGGCCAAACCCTCCTTGGTTATCTCTATAATTCCATAAGTTTCAATATCCTTGGACAATAAACCCGCTACAAGAACCTGCCGCAATAATGCCATCCAAAATTTATCATCGTGATTCGAGCCTGATCCAAAAAAGGATTGAGAGTCTGTTTTATGGGCATTGATAACTGCATTCACGCGACCTATCAAAGTAAAGACAATCTCTTTGGATTTGTATATGTGCTTGGTTTTTTTGACAACTTCCAACAGTTTAAGCACTTCATCTTTGGCTTCCACTTTTGTTTTTGGATTGCGTACATTATCATCCATATCGGCTCCTTCACCGGTTTCGCTGTCAAATTCCTCTCCAAAATAATGCAATAGAAATTTACGTCTGGACATCGAAGTTTCGGCATAAGCTACAACCTCGTGCAATAAAGCAAATCCTATTTCCTGTTCAGCAACCGGTTTCCCGGATAGGAATTTTTCTAATTTTTCTACATCTTTATAAGAATAATAGGCCAGACAGTGTCCTTCGCCTCCATCTCTACCTGCTCTTCCCGTTTCCTGGTAATAGCTTTCCAGAGATTTTGGAATATCGTGATGGATTACAAAACGCACATCGGGCTTATCGATTCCCATTCCGAAAGCGATAGTTGCAACAACAACCTCTACGTCTTCCATCAAAAACATATCCTGATGCTTGGCACGTGTTTTGGCATCCAACCCTGCATGATAGGGAACGGCACTTATACCGTTTACCTGCAAAACTTCGGCGATTGATTCGACTTTTTTACGGCTCAAACAATAGATAATTCCCGATTTCCCCTTGTGTTGTTTTATGAATCGGATGATATCTGATTCAATGTTTTTAGTTTTGGTACGAACCTCATAAAACAAATTGGGTCTGTTAAATGATGCTTTGTATGTTGTTGCATTTGCCATTTCCAGATTTTTCAAGATATCTTCCTGTACTTTTGGAGTGGCGGTGGCAGTAAGTCCAATAATTGGAACCTCTCCCAATTGCTTAATAATATTTTTTAAATTTCGATATTCCGGTCTGAAATCGTGTCCCCATTCTGAAATGCAGTGTGCTTCATCAATTGCTACGAATGAAATAGAGACTGTTTGAAGAAAAGCAACATATTCTTCTTTGGTTAAAGATTCCGGGGCAACATATAATAATTTGGTTATCCCTTTTGAAATATCTGATTTTACTTGTGCGATTTCAGTTTTTGTAAGTGAGGAATTTAAAACATGGGCAATCCCGTTTTCGGAAGAAAGACTTCTGATAGCATCAACCTGATTTTTCATTAATGCTATCAAAGGAGAGACAACAATTGCAGTTCCATCCTGGACTAAAGCCGGCAATTGATAACAAAGTGACTTCCCTCCCCCTGTAGGCATAATAACAAACGTATTGTGTTTATTAAGCAGACTGGTTATAACATTTTCCTGCAGGCCTTTGAATTGGCTGAAGCCAAAATACTTCTTTAATTCTTTGTGTATGTCAATTTCGTTTGAATTCATTCTTTAATATGTGGTATTTTATATAAATTTGCGGCACATAAAGATACAACTTTCTTTTACACTTACAAATTTTAAATTATCAGTTTTGATTACAAAGGAAAATATATTGGCCTCTGCCAAGAAAACTATTGAGTCCGAAAGCCAGTCAATTTCAAGATTAATTGATTTTATTGACGAGACTTTTGTCGAAGCGGTACAGTGTATTTACAATTCCAAAGGCAGGCTGGTTGTAACCGGAATTGGCAAAAGCGCCATTATTGCACAAAAAATGGTTGCATCATTCAATTCAACCGGTACACCTTCTTTATTTCTGCATGCCTCTGAAGCGATTCATGGTGATTTAGGAATGATTCAGAATGACGATGTTATCATTTGCATTTCAAAAAGCGGCAACAGTCCGGAAATCAAAGCATTGGTACCGCTTCTTACCCGTTTTGGCAATAAATTAATAGGCATGACAGGGAATATGACTTCATTTTTAGCCAAAGGTTCCCACTATGTACTGAATACAACTGTTGAAACAGAAGCCTGTCCTTTGAATCTGGCTCCTACAAACAGTACAACGGCACAATTGGTAATGGGAGATGCAATTGTTGTATGTTTAATGGAAATGAGAGACTTTAAAGCCGAAGATTTTGCAGTTTATCATCCAGGAGGTGCTTTAGGCAAGAAATTGTTGCTTCGTGTAAAAGATATGCTGGAACACACTTTGAAACCAGAAGTAAGCCCAGAGACACCTATCAAAAAAGCAATTTTTGAAATTTCAGAAAAACGTTTGGGTGTAACAGCTGTGGTCGAAAACAATAAAGTAATTGGAATAATAACTGACGGAGACATTCGTAGAATGTTAAACGACAGAGATACTTTTGCTGAACTGACAGCCAAAGATATTATGACCAAAAATCCAAAAACAGTACGTTCAACAGATATGGTAGTGGACGCCTTTAATTTAATGGAAGATTTCTCTATCACACAATTAATCGTTGTTGACAATGGGGAGTACAAAGGCGTATTGCATTTACATGACATTTTAAAAGAAGGAATCGTATAATGGCACAAAAAAACCTGGGCGAGATGTCCTTTTTAGACCATCTGGAAGAGCTAAGATGGCTTTTAGTCAGAAGCACAACCGCTATAATTATCATGGCTTGTGCAACTTATTTTGTCAGTGACTACTTGTTTGACACCATCATATTTGGCCCTACAAGACCAACCTTTTTTACCTACCGTTATTTTTGCGAATTATCACATCAATTAGGTTTTGCCGATAGCATTTGTATAACCGAAATGCCTTTCATCATTCAAAATACCGAAATGGAAGGACAGGTAAATATTTTTGTATGGATGTGTATATTGGCTGGTTTCATTTTGAGTTTCCCGTACATTCTATGGGAAATCTGGAAATTCATCAGTCCTGCTTTATATGAAAAGGAAAAGAAAAACGCTAAAGTATTTATATTTACTTCATCACTGCTATTCTTTTTAGGAGTTATATTTGGATACTATGTAGTTATCCCAATGTCGGTAAACTTTGTGGCTACTTTTACAATAAGCAGCGTTGTCCATAACCAGTTCACATTAGACTCTTATATCGGAATGGTGAAAACCAGTATTCTTGCCAGCGGATTGTTCTTTGAACTGCCTATAATCATTTATTTCTTAACAAAATTAGGTCTTGTTACTCCTGAGTTTTTAAGAAAATATTGGAAATATGCTGTTGTAATTATATTGATTGTTGCGGCAATTGTTACACCTCCGGATGTCGTGAGCCAAACCATTGTAGCTATCCCGATGCTGCTTATTTACGAAGTAAGTATCTTGATTTCAAAAATTGTAACACTAAATAATAAAAAGAAAGAAAATGGCTGATATCGTACAAGAATTTAACGACTACCGTTCTAAAATGAACGAAAAATTATTGGCAGACAATAATAAAATAGTAAAACGCATTTTCAATCTGGACACCAATGCCTATGCCGAAGGCGCTTTAGATGTAAAGACCAAAGAGCTTTTAGGATTAGTTGCCTCAACAGTTCTGCGTTGCGATGACTGTGTAAAATACCACTTGGAAACCAGTTATAAAGAAGGTGTTACCAAAGAAGAAATGATGGAAGCTATGGGAATAGCAACCCTAGTGGGCGGTACAATCGTAGTACCTCATTTACGCAGAGCCTACGAATTTTGGGAAGCATTGGAAGAAGCAAAATAATTGTTAATAGGTTTATTTGTGGATTCGTTTATTCGTTTATTTGTAACGATTAAACATTTCAAACGATTAAACGATTAAACTAAAGAAATGAAATTAAGAGCAGAGAATTTAATAAAAACCTACAAAGGCCGAAGTGTTGTAAAAGGGATTTCGGTAGAAGTGAACCAAGGAGAAATTGTGGGGCTTTTAGGACCAAACGGAGCCGGTAAAACCACTTCATTTTATATGATTGTAGGACTGGTAAAACCAAACTCAGGAAATATTTATCTTGATGATTTGAATATCACCGATTATCCGATGTACAAAAGAGCCCAGCAAGGAATTGGATACTTGGCACAGGAAGCTTCTGTTTTTAGAAAATTAAGTATTGAAGATAATATTTTGAGCGTACTGCAACTTACTAAACTTACCAAAGAACAGCAGGAAGCCAAAATGGAAAGTTTAATTGCAGAGTTCAGCTTGGAGCACATCCGAACCAACCGTGGAGATTTGCTTTCAGGAGGGGAACGTCGTCGTACTGAGATCGCTCGCTGTCTGGCTACAGATCCAAAATTCATCTTACTTGATGAGCCTTTTGCAGGTGTCGATCCAGTTGCTGTTGAAGACATTCAAAGAATTGTAGCTCAATTGAAAAACAAAAACATCGGAATCTTAATCACAGACCACAACGTACAAGAAACACTGGCCATTACCGATAAAACCTATCTTATGTTTGAAGGAGGTATCCTAAAGGCCGGAGTTCCGGAAGAATTGGTTGAAGACGAAATGGTTCGCCGTGTATATCTAGGTCAAAATTTTGAATTAAGAAAGAAAAAATTGGAATTTTAATTCCTCTCTCTTCTTTTCAATAAACCCATTCCACAATAAATCATTTTACTATGATTCCAGAGAAAAAAAATGACCACTGGAAAGATAATGATCCCGACAAAGAAACGTGGGAAAAATGGAAAAAAGACCCCGATAAATGGATATGGGGCATTCTTTATTATAACACAGAAGACAATCGCCTTTTTGTTCCCAAAAAAATAGAATGGATGGGTATAACTATCAATTTTGCTAATAAAAATGTAAAATGGGTTTGTCTTACATTCTTGTTGTTTTTTTCAATGGTTCTGTTTTTTATACTTAAAAAAGCTTAACAACAGCTACTACTACTCTACGGTAATATACCCCAACTGCTGTAAATCACCATTGTAAATATTAATATCGACATTAGTATCAATTCCCTGAACACTGGCTTTTTCAGTAAATTGCCAAAAGAGCCAATCCTCTTGAATTTCTTCTCGGTAAAAATTATAATTGGCTATCCAAAAAAGATAATCGCTAAACTCTTCTTTCAGGAAATCGTCATAGTATTTCTCACCTGTATAAATTATTGGTCTAACTCCGTAATGCAGTTCTACAGCTTTAAGCCAACGCCTTAAACCAATTTTCAGCCGTTCAATAGACTGTTCTTTGGGGAGTTTTTCGATATCCAGAACCGGTGGCAAATCACCTTTTTTCAGTTTAACCGTTTTTATAAAAAGCTCTGCCTGCTCAAGGGAATTTTCATTGGGGCGGTAGTAATGATAAGCACCCCGAATCATTTTATTTTCTTTGGCGCCAAGCCAATTTCTTTTAAATTCATTATCTACCCTGTCATTTCCAACTGTTGCCCTAATAAAAACATAGCGCAGAGGGTATTTATCTTCAATAGTATCAACATAAGACCAACGTATTTTCCCCTGATATTCGGACACGTCCAGACCAATAACTTTACCATCGTTTTTTTCCAAAACTTTTAAATTTCGGGCTTCGGAAAAAACATCAACATTATTTTTATATTGGGATTTAAAGCCCAAATAATTAACTAATCCGGAACGATAATGATAGGCTGTTAAAAAAATAAAAAGTACTGCAATTCCGATAAAAAAGAAATCAATCCACTTTCCTGAAAAAATTTTTTTTTTCTTTTTTGGTTTTCGCCTTGGCATAGTTCTACTGCTTTTTCTCATCCAAAAAAATTACTTTTTCAGAAACTTATTATTAATCACAGAAAGCAAAACGTAGAAAATAATGACCAATGGAATAGCCAGATAGTCTAGAAAAATTAAAAATAAAAGAGAGCTCGCCAGGAAAATTACCTGAAGTACATTGTCTTTAAAATTAAACTTTTTTATTTTTAAAGAAAATAAAGGAATTTCGGCATTGAGTATATAAGCACTAAACAACGAAATCAAAAGTAAAACCCATTTCTCGGTCAAAATTTCAAGCACCATTAAAGACTCTCCGGAATAATGCTCCAAAACCAATGGGAGACTCAAAATAAAAAGAGCGTTTGCAGGAGTCGGCAACCCTATAAACGAATCCGTCTGACGGGTATCAATATTGAATTTTGCCAAACGCATACAAGACCCCAAAGTAATGATAAAACCCAAATACGGAAAAAACTGCAGGTATCCTTCACTCATATAAGACGAGCTGTTTTGCATCATTTTGAACATCACATATCCGGGAACCACACCACTTGTCACCATATCTGCCAAAGAGTCCAACTGTAAGCCCAACGGACCCGACACTTTAAACAAACGGGCAAAAAAACCATCAAAAAAATCTAGAAAAATTCCAAGACTGACAAAAAAGAACGCCATTTCAAATTGGTCTTTGCTTACAAAAACCATAGCAATACAGCCACAAAAAAGATTTAGCAAAGTAATTGTATTCGGAATGTGTTTTTTGATGTTCATGTTTTTTAAATTGAATTATAAGCTCGACAAATTTAATACAATAAGTGAAAGTGATACTTCTTTTGTTAAGAGATTTTGGTTGTTTATATTCAAAAAATATTAATTCATTGAATTGAAGCAGCTACATCATCAAAAAACTTTATTTTTGGGAAAAATTATAACTTATTAAGCTTCCAAATACTATCTTTTGAAAAAAATACAGCTCATTTTATTCCTCTTTGTTGCAAGCACAATCTATAGTCAAACCGTTCGGAAATACTCGAATGAGTTTATGAATATAGGTGTAGATGCAGCTGCTTTAGGAATGTCAAATGCCGTAGTTGCTTCAACCTCCGATGTCAATTCGTCTTATTGGAATCCGGCTGGACTAATTCATCTGGAAGACAATCAAATCTCCTTAATGCACTCCAATTACTTTGCTAATATTGCCAAATATGATTACGCAGCCTATGCCAGTCCTATTGATGACCGAACGGCTTGGGGAATTTCTATGATCCGTTTTGGTGTAGATGACATTATGAACACTACTGATTTAATAGATAATGAAGGAAATATCGATTACAACCGGATTTCTCTTTTTTCTACTGCTGATTACGGTTTTACTTTTTCCTATGCCGTAAAATTGCCCGTGGAAGGTTTTCAGTATGGTGTAAATGCCAAAATCATCCGAAGAATCATAGGCGATTTTGCAACATCATGGGGTTTTGGGTTTGATTTTGGACTGCAATTTGAAAAGAATGACTGGCAATTCGGATTAATGCTCCGGGACATTACAACGACTTATAATATTTGGAATATTAATGAAGAAGCCTATCAAAAAATTGCTGATGCAATTCCAGGTCAAAATCAGGAAATGCCTGAGAGCACTGAGATTACACTCCCAAAAGCTCAACTGGGAGTGGCAAAAAAGTTTATTTTTCACGAAGATTACAGTCTTTTGACCACTGCCAATATGAATATGCAGTTTACCCAGACCAATGATTTAATTTCGAGCAGTTTTCTAAGTATCGACCCAGCAGTCGGTTTGGAATTCGGTTATACTAATCTCGCGTTTTTGAGGGCAGGTCTTGGTAATTTCCAGCACGTAACACAATTAGACAATGGTGAAAAAATAGGATTTCAGCCCAATATTGGTTTAGGATTCAAATACAAGGGAATCGCAATTGATTATGCATTAACTTCGTTGGGAAATCAAAGTACAGCTTTGTATTCCAATGTATTTTCTTTAAAAATTGATTTATCTCTTTTTAGAAGTTAACTTTGAATATTGAAAAAAATGTACATCTTAATTTATATTTAAAAATTGTCAAAATGATAGCCACCACATTAAAAAAAATACTCGTTTACATTCTTTTTCTGGGTTTCATTTATAACTCTTATAGTCAAGATGCTGCATTATCCAAAAACGCCCGTATCAGCGTTCTTACTTGTGGTACCGGTAATGAATCCTATTCGTTATTTGGTCACACCGCTATAAGAATCAGCGACATCGACAACAATCTGGATGTAGTCTACAACTATGGCGCTTTTGACTTTGATACTCCCAACTTTGTAATAAAGTTTACGAAAGGGGATATGAATTATTTCATTGCAAACAATCGATATATCGATTTTATCAATCAATATAATTATGAAAAAAGAGATGTTTACGAGCAGGAATTAAATATACCCTTGGAGATCAAACAAAAATTGTTTAATAATCTATACCAATCCATGCTGTCTGATGAACGTCTTTACCAATATAAGTTCATTGACAATAATTGCACTTCAAAAGTTGTCGAAGTCATCAATAAAACATTAAATGCGGAAGTAATTACTAAAAAAACAGATACCGACCAAACGTACAGATCCATTTTGTTTCCTTATTTCGACAATCATTTTTATGAAAAACTGGGAACAAGCATCGTTTTTGGAACAAAAGTAGACCAGATGGGTACTAAAATATTTTTACCTTTTGAACTTCAGAAAAGTTTAAAACTTATTCAATATCAAAACCATCCTTTATGCAAAGAAAACAAAACATTGATTGCTTTTGAAAAGGAAACACCAACCTCTTGGTGGAATAACTGCTATACTTATCTTTTACTTTTAGGATTTGTAATTTTGATAAATAAGAAAAGTATTGATTTTATTTATCTAATGTTTATAGCTTTATTGGGTTTGCTATTTACATTTTTAGGATTTTATTCTTTCCATCAAGAACTAGCATGGAACTACAATGTATTATTGTTCAGTCCCATTCTTCTAATTGTATTATATTTTTGGAGTACAAAAAACTCTAAATGGACCTACAAACTTGCTGTTTTAAATATTCTTTTGATGATTGTCTATTTCTTTATAATCATTACAAAAGTTCATTTACTTATTATCACACCGATATTGATAACCAATTTAGTTGTTTTAACCCGATTAGCCATTAAACACAAAAAACGCATTCCAATAATTATTTAATGTGTCAATTTGATAATGTGACAATATGGCAATTATCTAATACTAATATTTTTATAAAACAATCCTATTTTCAGTTCGAGTACAGTCGAGAAACCTTAGTAAATCTTTACTGCGCTCGATATGACAAAAATAGAATTGAACTATTTTGATTTTTTTGTGTAATTTTCTAATTATCTAACTACCAAATTATCTAATTTACTGCCCCCTATAAAATAAAACCGTAGAAACCGTTTTGAAAGCAATACTTAAATCCAAGTAAATGCTTCTGTGTTTGATATAATACAAATCATACTGCAATTTTATCAAGCTGTCTTCCAATTTTTCACCATACGAATAATTAACTTGAGCCCAGCCGGTCAATCCAGGTTTAATAATATGACGGGTTTCATAGAACGGCATCATCCTAGCAATTTCTTTCACAAATACAGGCCGTTCCGGTCTTGGACCAATTACTGCCATATCCCCTTTTAAAATATTAATAAACTGAGGGATTTCATCTATTCTCGTTTTTCTTAAAAGTTTCCCAAACTTGGTAATTCTGGAATCATCGCGTTTGGCAAAAACTGCTCCTGATTTTTCAGCATTTTTAACCATTGTACGGAATTTGATGATTTTAAAATTGACACCGTCTTTTCCAACTCTTTTCTGGGTGTAAAATAATTTTCCTTTGTTCCAAAAAACATTGCATATCAATATTAGAGGAAGTAAGACTAAACCAATTCCCAAACCGACTAATGAAAAAACAACTTCAAATATTCTGATAAAATACTGATATAATTTATTCTGATTACTGCGGCTGAAAGGAAAAAAACGGTAAAAATCCCTTGAAATATATTGAACCGGAATACGTTGTGTTTTACTTTCGTACACATGTGTATATTCCCTGATACTCTTGCCAGATTCTAATAAATGAAGCAGTTGCTGATACAAATCTGTTGTAATCCCATCTGTCTTCTGGGAAGCTACCACGATTTCCGATATACCGTTTTTGGTAACAAATAAAGTTAAGTCTTCTCTTTTTATAGGCTTCACATATTGATATTCAAATTCACTTTTTGAATAAAAATCTGAATTTACATATCCAACTATCTTATAATGCGGATCTACACTTTCCAGTCCCAAAACAAGTTCTTCCACTTGTCCCTTATCACATATTAAAACTGCATTTTGAACGAATCTGCTGGATGCTAAAAAGCGGACATAAATCATCCTCCATGAATACAATGCCAGAAATACAGTAATATAAAAAACCAATAATTGCCAACGGTTTTTGGGTAATTGAGGAGAAAAAACCGGAGTAAGCAAATAAAATAATACTGTCGAAGAAGTTGTTAAAATTGTGCTTCTCAACACTTGAAAATTATTACTGGCTACCTGAAGATTATACATTTCAAAAATAGCTCCAAAAGCATTTAAGTATATCCCTAAAACAATGGCCCAGTATAGAGTAATAACTGAAAACTGAAAATAATTAAACTGAAAAATAAAGCCGACAACATACAAATAAAGAAAAACAAAAAACACATCAAAAACGCGTAAAAGAATTTTACGCTCTGAGATTTCGAAATGTATTTTTTTCTGATTATCCATTGATTTCAATATTGGATTGCGCTGCAAGTTACTTATTAAATAAAAAATAAACTTTCATTATTTTAAAATATCCATCCATTTATCCTTAACCACCTCCCAGTCAAACATTTCTGCCTTACTCCTCCCATTAGCAGTAATTTCACAGAACAAATCCGTATTTTTAATTAATTTATCGATTGCCTCAACCATCGCAGTAACATCCCTATCCGGAACCAATAAGGAGTCTTTTTGATTTTCCAATAAAAAAGGAATACCTCCGACATCAGTAGAAACTACAGCCAATCCCAATGACATTGCTTCCATCACGCTGACCGGCATGTTGTCAAAATGAGTTGTGTTTATGAAAATATCATAATCTTTAGATTTGTTTATCCAATCCTCTTTGGATAATTGTCCTGTAAAAAGTACATCCAGTTCCAATGCTGCAGCTTTTTGTTTGACAATGGCCATACTTCCATCTTTTTCAGGCCCAACCATACAAAGCGTTGCTTCGGGATATTTCTTTTTTATAGAAGCAAATACTTCAACTGCCATTATGGGATTGTATATTTTTGCAAACGAACGGACCCATAATAATCTTGGAGCAGCTTTTTTTCTATCTAAAAAAGGATAATTTTTCAGTTCAATTGTGTTAGAAATATGAATGAGATTCTCATAGCCCATTCTTTCAAATTTATCTTTCAAAAAAAGCGAAGGAGCCACATTCTGAAAAGAATTTTTGAAAATCATTTTGCAAAGCCTTGGATTCTTTCCTAATCGATTAGCAAGATCACCTCCACGCAAAATTGGAATATATTTTATTTTTAACAAACGGCACAACTGCGAAGTAGCAAAAGCATACCAAAAATTAACAGTGCTATAAGTATCTATTAAAACTATATCTGCTTTTCTGCATCTTAAAACACTGAACAACATACTAATAAAACGTAACATCTTATTTTTTTGAGAAGAAGCATAAAACAGACCAAAACCTTCTTGTTCTAAAAGTGGACCCAGAGTTTCAATAGAGGTTGGAGTAGACCCGTGTTTGGATAATCTATTTCCTATGTAGAGTATTTTTTTCAAATTCTTCTCTATAATTTTAAATTTTATACAATTTCATTTTTCCAAAACGCTTAACTAACGTGGCATCTTCCCAAACAGTATCCACCAGTATATAATTAACTTTTTTCTCCTTTAAAAAATTAGTTTTATCGTACGTCTTTTTTAATGAATTCAATTTATTTAAATCTTTGTACCACTGAATAAACTTCTGCTGATTTCCCTCAATAAGCATTGAAGCACCTTTTCCATCCAACACAACAGATCTGTTCGTAGCTGTACGTATAAAGGGTGACCCATAAAAAACAGCTTCCTTTTCAGTATTCTTTTTTATGTATTCGAACATTAATCCTAAATCTTTTTTCTTCTCATCCTCAAGTCCATTATAAACCTGGAATGATTTGGGCAATACTCCGGTAGTAATGTCATCACCAATAAATGGAATATTCTTAAAAACAGGTAGTGATGCTATAATTAAAACTATCAAGTAGCCAACAAAACTTAACATCTTAAATAATGAGTTTGCAAAATATTTATTAAACAATTCTACCAATAATAAGAAAATCCCAATTTGAAAAAACACCAAAATAAATTTTTGATATCGAATCAGCTGGAAGGCCATTCTAATATTCTTATTAAATAATTCATTAATAAAGCTCTCAAAATAAGCAAATGAATTTGCCGAAACAAAGACAATTAATGTTGCAAAAAAAAGTGTTTTAAAATTTATCTTTTTAAAACTGGTATCAAAGAAGTAATAAATTAAAAAAACTGCTCCAAAAAAAATCAATGGAGGTCTGTTCCATCTACTTATAAATTTTACAGGATCCATAAACATGGAATCTATTCTATAATTAAAAGCCAATTTATAAATATTTGGATCTATTAATAAATTTGTTTTAACAGCTGTTATATAAGTAAGCAAAAAAGGGGACAATCCCAACAAACAGGATACAATCAATACAATAAAATCCCATACAAAAACTTTCACCTTTAGCGTTTTATGATAATAATTATGTAAAATAAATATTGAAAAATAAGACACAATTATTCCTATCCCGCTCAATGGATGAAAATTAAGTATAAATCCAAGTAAAAAACCGGAAATTAAAATTTTATATTTTTTTAAATAAACATACGATATAAAAGGCAATGGTACCAATGCAAAAAAAACTGTTCTAGGCATTATAGTCCAAAGCCCAGAAATCCCCAATAGTTCCCCGCCTGGAGGCCATACAATCCCTCTGATAAGCAACGAGGAAATAAGTGCAAGCCAAAACTCTTTCCTTAGAGCATAAAACAATAAAAACCAAGTTATTCCATAGATTAAATGAGTAATAAATCCCAATAAATTTAATGCATTAATGTAATCTCCATCTGTTATTCTTGAAAGATAACGCAATGATTGAACATAAAACGGAGTATAATATTCGGTATCTTTAATATCACTTAGGTACAAATCATTTTTAAAAGAGTCAGGATTGTCAAGCTTCATACATACAGGAATTATGTTACCTAAATCAGACGAAATATCAGTTGCATTTGCATTCCTGTTGTCATAATAGAAACCTAAAGCTATGGTGAAGTTTAAGAGAAAGACAAATCCCAATAATTTAATATTCATTTTTTATTTTGATTTAGGTGCATTAAAAATATCGTATTGTATAGCTTGCAGCAATAACTGAAAACCAATAATTATAGATAAGGAAACAATCATAATTGTTCCTGTTGGCGTTAAAATATTTTTAGAAGCATAAAACCACCACTCATATAGTCCAAAAAACACTCCAAAAAGGAATAGTGGCATTCCAAAAAGGATATACAGTGAGCCTATATTGAAATCAAAGAGAAAATACTTTTTAATTATTCTTTTAAAAAGAATCTTGATAAGGTTAAAAAGAAAAATTACCGGCATTTTCCAAACCTTCATATTAGATTTCTCATTACCGTAAATTGGTGGCATAGCAATATCTTTAATTTTGGCTTCTATAAAATATAATTCAGCAATCAAAGAAGTCTCGAAAAAATATCTATCAGATAAATTTGAAAAATCAATTTTTTTCAAAACACTGACTTTAACAGCTATAAATCCATTAGTAGGATCAAAGTTATTCCAATAACCTGTTGCTGCCTTTGTTAAAAATGAAAGTACCAAGTTTCCAATTCGTCTCACAATTGGCATACTCTTAATTGATTTTGTATATCTAAATCTATTCCCTTTAGTCATTTTTGCCTTCCCGTCAATTATGGGACGGATCATTTTCTCTAAATAAGATGTATCCATCTGATTGTCTGCATCAACTTTAACAACAATATCAAAACTGTTGTCAATTGCATATTGAAATCCTTTTTTAGTTGCTCCGCCAACACCTAAATTTATTTTATTCTCTAGAAAAATTATATTTTTCTTATTAATACATTGAACATTTATTTCATCATAAGGAAGCAATTCTGGACTATTGTCATTAACTATAATAATACAATCAATAAAATCGGGTAAGCCTATTATTACCTTTTTAATATGATCAGCAGCATTATAGTACGGAATTACTACAGCTATCCTTATATTTTTTTTATTCATTTTTATGAAGTATTGATACAAAAATGTTTGTTATTACTAAAAACAATCCTAGAAAACCGAACATCGGTCTGTAAATATAAAGGTGTTCCCCAAAAAACAAAGTTACTAACATTGATAAAATTAAGCCTTTCAATGCCAATGAAAATCCGTTATATTGTTTAAAATCTATAAATAAATAACTTAAAAGCCAACCGAAATACAATACAAATCCAACAATCCCTAGCTCTCTGACAACTTGAATATACATATTATGAGCTGATAATCCGGGTGCTGTAGTAAATCTATTTACAAATCCCATCCCAAAAGGAATAATTTGCGGATTCTCTAATAAATAATAAAAATTACCTTTAGTAAGGCGATCCCTTCCGGAACCCAAATCTGAATACAGCTCGTCAACTTTTCCTTCTTCCAAAGATTCCTTTTTTTTAATCTTATTAGTTATTCTGTGACTAATAACATCATCCACTTTTTTATAAAAATCACCATTAATAGTGACCATTAGAATAAAAGCTCCTAAAATTAATATAGCGACATAGCTAAATTTTAACGTATTGGAGACAGCAAAATATGCCAAGAAAATTAATAGTGCAACATAGGTTGTCCTAGAACCGGACAACAGGACAATGTATAAATTTAAAGCAATGGATAATATTAATACGATTCTATTAATATGAATTGACTTTTCCAGAATAACACCTATTGACAATACAAAGGTTATAAACGAAGTCAATCCCAGAACGATCTTGTTTGGCCCTAAAGTTCCCGAATTAAAGCCTAAGTATAATTTTTTATAGCTATCACTCCAAAGAAAAGGGACAGCGCCAAAATTCTGAAGAATTACAATTGCACAAACAATCGTCGAACTAATCAGAATAATGTAAATGAACCGTTTTCTGTTGCTAGGATTTAAACAAAAAATATAAATAAAAATTGAACCCAAATAAAATACCCAAAAATGATACAAGTATAATAATACCTGAAAAAAAAACATAATCCTATCATTAATAATACTAAATAGAAGAGTCAATAGTATTCCAAACCCAGCCCAAACGATAAATCTATGCAATAATTTTAAGTAGCCAATCCCTTTAATCAGAATTGATACTGTTTTATGGAATTTAAAATAATAATACAATATAAAAATACCTAAAACATCGTATAGACGAAATTCATTTTCTCCGGTAACACTGTATTTTATTACGGGTAAATTGTAAAAAAAGGAAACTATCAATCCCGAAACCACATACAATAGCTCTTTCTCTTCTAAAATATCCCATAAACGACTCCTAAACGAGCTTTTAAGCTCTTCTAATTTCTGAGATTTAATTTCAGTTTTATTCATAAATCCTCTTAGTAATTAAATTTAGTTCAGCAAACTAGATTTCGTTTTTTGTATTACTTAACCAATTTAAATATTTTTTTATTACACTCTCGGCTGCATAATCATCTTGAATAGTCCCATAAAGAGCATTCCCAAAATCATATCTTAAAACTTCATCGTTTATCAATTCAATTAAATATTGATAAAATAAATCAGGTTTATTGGAATCAACAATAAAACCATTCGAGCCATGTTCCACTATAGTTGGAATTTCTCCAACCCTAGTAACTACAACCGCCTTTTTATACAATCCATATTCCAAAAGTGCAACAGGTAATCCTTCTGTTTGTGAAGTCAAAACAGCAATGTCAGCTTGTGCCAAAATTGCTGGCACATCTTGTCTGGTGCCGTAAATAAAAACATTATTCCCTAAATTAAAATCCAAAATCTTTCTTTTAATTTTCTCGGAATATTCATCTTCAAAATCTTTACCCACTAAATGAAATGTCCATTCAGAGTGGGATAACTGAATCTTTTTAGCCACTTCCAACAGCATAAAATGATTTTTCTCCATTCTCAAATTAGCCAAAGCTACTATTCTTTTCCCTTGAATTCCTTTTAAAATGGTGCTTCTCAAAACTTCATTTTCTTTACAAGGGAAATTTGGCAAATAAACAACATTTTTTAAACGTATTTTTTGCTCCGCCCAATTTTTCAAATTTTGATTTACAGCAATGATTCCATTAAATACCGGAAGAATTATTCTTAAAATCAACAACTTTTTTTTAGACAAAGACTCAATTCCTCCATGATGAAGATGCCAAATTAATTCTATAGAAGGACAGATTATTTTCAACAAAAAAGCTAAAAAAAAGGAAGTGCTGTGTGCATGAATATGTGTTACCTTGTTATTTAAAACAAAAGACCGCAATCTAAAAAGAGCTGCTATATCAAGTGGATATTTTTTATTCAGAAATAAATAGGGAACATTCGATTGAATTTGATGTAATAAAGGACCTTCTTTACGGGTTGCAACTAAACCGGAAAATTCAATTTTACCGGCCAATGCATTAGCATAATTAACTGCGATTCGCTCAGCTCCTCCTGCTTCGAGTGAATCAATGACTTGAATGATTCTCATTATAAAAGCATTTTTTTTATTTCTGATTCGAAAATATCCAGTGTATATTTTCGTGACCAATCTGAAGCTCTTTTCCTTTTTTCTGCAAAAATATTTTCATTTTTTAAAACCATTTCTATTTGTTGAGCATCCTCTTCCAGACTCATGTCCAGCAATACACCTCTTCCTCCATAATCAAGCATAAAAGGAACACTAGAAACTTTTGTAGCAATAGGAATGCATCCCCAAAACATTCCTTCTGCAATTGCTTTTGGCCAGCCTTCACTTTTTGATGGCAGTATTACAAAATGACTTTTTTGATAGGCTTTTTTAACGGTTTCCTGATTTTGATTACCATTCAATACAATAATACCTTCCAATTCATTGGAAGCAATATAATTCTCCAATGTTTTTCGTTCAATTCCTTCTCCATACAAATCTAAAGACACATTATATCCTTTTTTAAATAATGTTTTAACTAATTGTATTGCATACAATGGATTCTTTCCGGCTGCCAATGTACCAACAAAAATAAAATTAATTTTACCCGCTAAATTCAATGGTGTAACAGCTTCTTTATCTCCTTCGGAATAAGTAGCAGTAAAAAAAGATTTTATGTTTTTACTCTGATTTTCCCAATTTCCATAAACCAAAACCTGCATATTTCTGGTTAAAAAAGGATTGTTCAAAATCCATTTTTGCAAATTGTATGTCCAAGGCTGTTTACTTTGAGAATCCCAGTTTCCTGCATATTTAGCAGTTTTCTTTTTATGTGGAAAAAACATCTGTATTAAACAACCCATTAAGCCCATATTTCCAGGACAACGCAAATGAATATGATCTGCTTTTTTCATTGCCCAAAATATTTTCCACGAAATTAACGGCAACTTAAATACTGATACCAGATTATTTTTAAAACTTGTAAAACTAAAATCTGGAACTCTTACAAAATCAATTTTATGATGTTCATAAGGAATATGAATTGCAGTTGGTTCATTTTTAATTATTGGTCCAACAATTTTCACCTCATCAACATATTTTAACCAAATATTCATCTCACGAACATAAGGTGCATAGCCTAAATACTGACTTTCTTTTTGAATATGGTTGACATGAGTTATAATTACAAAAATCATTTTTTGGGCTTATTTTTTTAACAAAAAATATTGTCTAAATATAATTTTGAGGTTAAAAATAAAAATCACTTCAAATTAAATTATTCTATATTTCTTCCTTTTTCGGGTCCTTACATCTTTTTTAGCAGCAATTGAAAAAATCAATATTTTGGCAAACAATATTATTTAGCCCATATTTTTTCAACACAAATTCCCTGGCATTATCTCCTATTACTTTTGCTTTTTCTTTATTTGAAAATACCCATATTATTTTTTCTGCTATATCGTTAGGATTGTGTGGATTGCATAACAACCCTGTCTTGTAATTCTCTATTGTTTCTGGACCGGGACCTAATTCTGTAAAAACAACTGCTTTTTTCATTGCCATAGCTTCAGGAGCAACCAAACCTTGAGTCTCCATGTGAGAAGGAAACACACATACAGAAGCTTCAGCATATACAGCAGGAATGTCTGAATATGAAACAACTCCATGAAAACAGATATCTTTCTGCATTTCTCCTAATTGAGGCAGTTCTTTTTCTTTCAACATTTGTATATAGGAACTCCCGTCAGGAAAAAACCAATCTCTGCCATAGATTTCAAGAGTTGAATCTGGAATTTCTTTTTTTATAGATGGAAAAGATTGTATCAATTGCCGTATTCCTTTTTTTTCGCAAACCGTACCGGCAAAAACAATTCTGTTTTCAGATTCATTTTTCTTATCAACAGGTTTAAAAAAATCTGTATCAATAGGATTACTTATATAAGCCAACGGCTTATTATTAAAACTTAAATAATTTTCAGTATGTGTTTTTACATATTGAGAAACGGCAATAAAAGCATCTGCTTTTTTAAAAGATCTTTTCTCCTGAAATCCTTTCCATTTATTGATTTTTCTATTTTCGCTTTCTGCAAAAAAATGGTGGCCGCCATGAAGTCTAATGATATATTTAATGCCTTTCAATTTGAAAATAAATGCAAAGCCAAGTTCAGATGACTCAACTATATTTATTGGCTCTTGTTCATGAATCTCCTTAATTTTTCTATTAATAGATTTAAAATTGAAATACCATGAAAAGCCTTTAATTTTCTTTTTTTTCAGTCTATAAATATTAACGCCATCTACTATTTCATTTTCATCATTTAAAGTATAATTCAAACCAATTACCGATACTTTAATTCCCCTTTTAACCAATTCTACAGCCAGTGTTTTAACAAAACTTCCTATTCCACCGTGTGGAAATCCTTCTTTAGGATACTCGCTCGTTAAGAAACAGATGTGCATTTTAATTTTGTTTAATTATCAGCTGTATTTTTAATGATGCATTTTCGTGATCACCCAGCACAATTTCTTTCCATTTAATCATTTCTAGAATATTATCCTTTTTAAGAGTCAATTTTTCAATAATTTCATCTTTACTATTTAACCAAATAACAGCATCTTTATTTGGGATACTCCTAAAATGCTGAAATTGATAAATGTATTTTACTGACCAATTCTTGATATTTTTATTTAACTGATCATAATTGATAAAAACACATGGCTTATTGAACATTGCAAAATCAAAAGCCATTGTAGAGCCAATATTAACTACAATGTCAGAATAAAAAGCAGTACTTACCAGTAAATATACATCTTCAATTGATGGATAAACGGAACTCCATTCTTTCGAAGAATTAAAGGACCACAAAGGTGGAGCTTCTTTTATTAAATCTTTATACTGATTTATAACGTCATCGTATCTTCCTGAAAAATCGACAGGACATCTCCTTAACAAAATTTGATATTCACCTTGCAAATTAGCCTTGGTCAATTCCTCAGCGATATCTTTTAAGTAACTTGGATCATCGGGAGAAGTCTTAGTGTCATCACCAGAGAAGCAAATAATCTTTTTATTTAAATCTAAATTATATCGTTTATAGAAAACTGCTTTGTCGATTATATTACTTTCATCTCCATAAAATTCAAACTGAGGCGTTCCTGTTACATGAATACTTTCTGAAGCAATCTCCGGATAATATAATTCCAGTTCTTTTTTCATATAATCTGACCAAACCAAATAGTTATCTCCTCTTAAAGCCAAACGCGCTTTTGGCAAATTATCCCAGGAATAAATCACCGTTGTGGTCTTAATCCCTAAATCAAAGGCTGCAGCAAATACAGTGGCTGCTTTCAAAGCTCTTTGATGGGAACAAAAAACACTATCTGGCTGAACTTTCCTTAAAATATCTTTTACCTCATCGTAGAAAGGATTTTTTCGTATTGCTTTTTGATACTTTTTTTCCAAATTTAGTATACTGAAATATTCTCTAAAAAAAGGTGTTATCGCTTCAATTGTCTTATAAAACAGTTTTTTTGAAAATGTTTTTTGGTTCCAATTCCAATTGTTTAACAAAGTTGAATTATTAACTTTCCTATGATTATAATACAGTCTTGATAAACAAATTAATTCTCTCAAAAACTTTTCCTTTACGGATTCCTTATAATTGGGAATTACAATTTCACTCTTAATTGATGTATTTTCTTTAATGACTTTTATAGCCTCCGAATCAAAATTATGAAACAGAATCAATTCTTCATTTTCATTTTTAAATACATCTGAATAAAGGTAATTTCTGATTCCGACACCATCTGGAAACAACAACAAAATTTTATTTTTCTCCATAATATTATTTCACAAAAAAATCTTCCAAAATTCTCGCCGTAAATAGCCTTGCGCCGGCATCATTCATGTGTCCGCAGGAAGAGAAATATTTATTCTCTACAACCACGTTTTCATAATTATGAATTTCCGGGTAGTTTTTTTTAACCTTATCAAAATAATTCATCCCAGCAACATTTTCACACATTGGTGTCATTACAGCAATAAAATTGATGTTGTTTTTTTTACAGATACTTTTGATTTCTTCGTAATACTTATTGTGGGGCAAAGGATTTAGATTGACAATATTATTTTTCATATTCCCGTTTTTGTGTTTTACCAACGGATAATATCCTAAATTATCCAAGATACTTGTCCTTTCGTCTTTCACAATTTTATAAACTTCTCTAGAACCTATTTTAGTTTCGAATTTTATATACCTATAAAAAGGAATATAATATAATTCATTAAAATCTTTTTCAGTCTTAAAATGGTCTTTTATAACCTCCGAATTATGGATATAAGGCAAAAACTTTGCCGAAATTCCTTCTGCCTGATGGTCGTTGGACAAATTTAAATCAGCCTCAAGAATTACATTTTTGATTGTATATTTTCTTTCAATCATTAATTTTAAAAGTAACGAAGCTTCAAACAAATGTCCTCCACTCATACCATAATTAAACGTTTTTAACCCTTTGTCTTCAAACATTTGTGCTACAAAATGATTATTGGCCCTGGATGACCCCAGAATCACAACATCGTATTTTTGTGGTTTTGAATTAAAAACAGTTTCTATTTTTCCTCTGTTTGTCGATTGTAAAAAAACATAAGTATATAATCCGTCCAAAGCTATAGCAACTAACAGGATTACAATAAAAATTTTGGCAGTATAGATTAAAAACTGTTTCATTAGAATTGAAAATATATAAACTCTTTATAATCTGAAAAAGTTCCGAAAGCCATAATGGCAAGTATTGCTATTGCAACTTTTAATAAACTTCTTTTTCCTGTAAGAGGTTCTGTTTTAGCACGGCTGTTCCATTCAACTAAAACAAATAATCCAATCATTAGAATTAATTCATAATTGTATCTCTCATTAACTAAATACTGAAAACTAAAATCACGGTTTAAAATCATTCGCTTTAAATACAATAAGGCGTCTGTTATAGTTTTGGCTCTAAAAAACACCCAGGCAACACAAGTTATAATAAAGGTTGAAAGAATACTGAATAGTACTTTTACCGAATCAAAATTCCATTTTAATTCTATCGCATCCATATTATTCCTATTACTGTTGGACAAAAGCAAAGGCAAAAAATAAACTGCGTTTATAAAACCCCATGCAATATAGGTCCAGCTGGCTCCATGCCAAAATCCGCTTACCAGAAAAATAATAAACGTATTTCTGATTTTCATCCAAACCCCACCTTTACTTCCCCCTAAAGGAATATATAAATAATCGCGAAACCAGGAAGTAAGCGAAATATGCCAGCGACGCCAGAACTCGGCTATATCTCTTGAAAAATAGGGATAATTAAAGTTTCGCAACAATTCCAGCCCAAACAATTTTGACATTCCCAATGCCATGTCAGAGTAGCCTGAAAAGTCACCATAAATTTGAAAAGCAAAATAAACCGCTCCCAAAATAAGAGAGAAAGAATTCATTGAAGGGTAATTATCAAAAATAGCATTGGCATAAGTGGCACAAGTATCAGCAATGACTACTTTCTTTACCAATCCCCAAATCATTTGACAGATTCCTTCTTTGGCTTGATTATAGTCAAAAGTTCTTTTGACTTTTACTTCGGGTAACAAATGAGTTGCCCTTTCAATAGGTCCCGCCACCAAAAGCGGAAAATAACTCACGAACAGCGAGTAATCCACAAAATTATATTCGGCTTTTATTCGTTTAAAATAAATATCAATCACATAGGACAATCCATGAAATGTGTAAAAAGAAATTCCAACCGGTAAAATTACATTCAACAGAATAGGACTCGCCTTAAATCCTAGTGAAGTTATCATTTGTGCAAACGAAACCGAGAAAAAATTATAATATTTAAAAATTCCCAGAAAACCCAAATTGACAATAATACTCAGCCAAAACCAAAACTTTCGGCCTTTGTCATTTATGCTTTTTTCGATTCTGATTCCGGTATAATAGTCCAAAAAAGTAGAAAAAACCAGCAAAAATAAAAATCTCCAATCCCAGCAGGAATAGAAATAATAACTGGCAACTATGAGGAGAGCATTTTGAGTACTTTTATTTTTATTGAAAACAAACCAATACAGGAAAAAAACGATTGGTAAAAAAACAGCAAACGCTATAGAGTTAAAAAACATAAATTAAATCAGTTATTAAAGACTTTTCGAATCTGCACGATTACTAATAAAAATTGCTAAAGCCATTTGGTGATAAAATCTTCAATTGGAATATAAAAATCACTTACATTTTCTTCCACTTTTTCCGGACTCCAATTCCACCATGCAATTTTTTTCATCTTTGAAATTGTTTCAGAATCATACTTCATTTTTATAATTTCTCCCGGAACACCTCCGACAACTGCATAATCAGGAACATCCTTTGTCACCACAGCACCAGCCATAATAGTAGCACCATCACCAATTATTACATTTGGCAAAATTACTGCATTCATACCAATCCACACATCATTCCCTATTTTAGTTTTACTTTCGGCTGTTTTTATTGTCTTCTTAAAATCAGACTGTGTCTTGTCTTCTATAAGCAAATCTTTATTCACAAGATGGTTAAAATGAGGAAAAGTGGTAATTTCACTTACTAAATGATGACCTGAATCCAGTATAAAATTCACATCATTTGCTATAGAACAGTATTTCCCAATTTCTAATTCGGAATTGGTATGCCATTGCCAAACAAACGCTCCATTATGATACGTTTTATAACCAAGTGTAACATTTTTTGCCTGATGCAAATATGTTTTATTTTGACCTTTTAGAAAATCATAATAGTTTTTCCCTAATATTTTCCAAGCTATTTTACGCAAAAGCTGTTTCATTATATTATCTGTCTCTAAACTGTTTTTGATGATTCATTCGCCAAAACTCCTCATTTTGTAGTGACTCTAAAAATAATTCAGCGCTATTCCCTTCCCCAAAATCGGCATCAGTTTGTTGTATTTGATGAAAATCGATATTTCTTAATGCTTCTGAAATACTCTTCTCATTATAATCAACATTGATAATATCGGCATGAACTGCTCTATTTTGCTGACGGGTCCCAATATTTATAATAGGAATTCCATAATAAGGCGCTTCCCTTATTCCGGCACTGCTGTTTCCAATAATAAATTGAGAATTTTTTAATAATGTCAAAAAATATTCAAATCGCAACGATGGAAAAATCCTAAATCTCGGATTTTCTTTTAACCGTTCATAAGCTTTCAAAATCTTTTTGCTTCCTAAATCATTATTCGGAAAAACAACTACATAATTATGGGTGTCTTGCAGTAATGCATTGACAAAATTAGAAGCATATTCCTCCATTGATTCAATTTCAGTCGTTACAGGATGAAACATCACAATCCCAAACAAATCGAAATCAATCTGATAATATCGTTTTGCAATTTCCAAATCGGGAAGTTTATCAGAAAACATAACATCAATATCAGGAGATCCAATAGTAAAAATAGATTCTTTGATTTCCCCCATTTGTTGCAGCCTCATGGCTGCTTCGCGGTTAGAAACAAAATGAATATGACTCAATTTACTCACACTGTGTCGAATCAATTCATCAACAGTCCCCGATATTTCACCTCCTTCTATATGAGCTACTAAAATATTATTTAACGACCCCACGATAGCACCAGCCAAAGTTTCTACTCTATCTCCATGTACTAGAATTAAATCCGGCTCTATAATTTTGACATAACCAGAAAGTCCTTCAATGGTTTTAGCCAACGTCAAATCCATTGTAGTTTCATGAGTATGATTCTGAAAAGTATGGATGTTTTTATACCCGCAACGTTGTATTTCCAAAAGAGTATATCCGTATTCTTCTTGTAAATGCATACCGGTAACCGCCACATAAACTTCAAATTCTGCTTGTTGTTCCAAAATTGAAATCAATGATTTTATTTTACCGAAATCAGCTCTGGTTCCTGTAAGGAATACGATTTTTTTCATTTAATTATTTAAAATCTGAAAAATCAAGTTGCTCATCGTTCTCAATATCTCTTATTGCGATTTTCCCAATCAAACTTTCAAAATCTTCGGCTAATATTTTCCCTGTTCCAGGGCGTTTTACCCAAATATTATCCTTAGTTAAAATCTCTCCTTTTTTAATTGGTGCAATAGTACAGACAGTTGCAAAAGCAAAATCAATCGTTACTTGTTCTTCTGCAGCAGGTCTTTTTGTTCCACCTCTCATTTGTGCAATCTCGGCACTTGAAACAATCAATTCCTGACAGGCACTTTCATCCATACTGCATACAATATCAGGCCCTGTACGTTGCATATGGTCTGTAAAATGCCTTTCCAGAATGCTCGCACCAAGTGCAACAGCTCCCAAACAAGCATTATTATTTAAAGTGTGATCACTTAATCCAAAAACTTTGTCTGGGAAAGCGTTATGCATTTCCATCATAGCGCCAAAACGAACCAAATGTATCGGGGTTGGATATAAATTCGTAGTGTGCAAAAGGGCAACAGGGATATTTTGTTTGTCAAAAACAGTGACTGCTTTGCGGATACTTTCAATGGTATTCATTCCTGTGCTCAGAATAACAGGTTTCCCAAAAGAAGCAATATGTTCCAGTAAAGGATAATTATTGCACTCGCCGGAACCTATTTTGTAAGCAGGAATATCAAACTTTTTTAATCTTTCTGCAGCTGCTCGGGAAAATGGGGTTGAAATAAAAATCATCCCTTTACTCTCCACATACTTTTTCAATTCCAATTCATCGGCTTCATTCAAGGAACAACGCTCCATAATTTCGTAAATGGACACATCTGCATTACCTGGAATTACCTTTTTGGCAGCTCCTGACATTTCATCCTCAACAATATGCGTTTGGTGTTTTACTACCTCAGCACCTGCTCTGTGAGCCGCATCGACCATTTCTTTGGCCACCTGCAAAGAGCCTTCGTGATTAATGCCAATTTCGGCAATTACTAATGGCGGATAATCTGATCCAATTTTTCGACCTGCTATTTCTATATATGTGTTCATAAAATGAGTTATGGCTTATGTGTTTTTTGAAAAAGATACTCTGCGTATTCCAAATCTTCTAAAGTATCAATATCTACGTTGGCAAAAATATGATTAACTTCGAATGGAAAGGCTTTTTCAGAAATAATAATATCTTCTAAAATCAATTTTGCTTTTGTAATATAAAGCAATCCGTTTTCGAAATATAAGGGTTTTAAATCTTGGCTGCGCTGACCGATCTGGTAATTGAAAGGAATAAATTTATTGGTTTCTATTGTACCCAATTTATGATGATTCCTACTAACTGTAAACAGACTGTCATAATTCCCTTTCTCGTAAAATTCAAAAGCTTCATTTAATAATTTTTCTTCACGGAGAGGATTGGTGACTTGCAGTAGAATTACATTTTCTACATTTTTTTCTATGGATTCCAAAACGTGTTTCAATGCCGACACTGTAGGCTCTTTATCCCCAGATAATGATGCGGGCCTGTCAATAACTTTTGCTCCAAACTGCAAAGCAATTTTTTTAATTTGCTCATCGTCTGTCGAAATATAGACATCGTCAATAATATCACTGTTTGCCTGAGCATATAAAATACTATGGGCTATCAACGGAATCCCTCCAAGCAACTTTATATTTTTTTGAGGCAGTCTTTTTGAACCTCCACGGGCAGGAATTATAGCAATCGTTTTCATTTATTCCAATCTGCTTTTAGCATTTTCAATAATTTTATTCATTCCTTCATTCCATTTTTCTTTAGAATATAATTCAGCAGATGCTTCATTGGCTCCATATTTCCCATCCAAAAACTCATTAATGGCTTTCTCCCATTCCGAAACAAAATGAGGATTCTCAATAAGCTTTCCTAGTTTTCCATACTGCAAAACTTCAGGAACTCCTCCCAATGCCGATGCAATACAGTAATTCCCGCAATGAAGAGCTTCAATAAGACTAAGGCCAAAACCTTCCTTACATAAAGTAGGAAAAAGATAACAATCTGAAACCTGATAATATCTTGGAAGTTCTTCATTAGGAATTCTTCCTAAAAACTCAACTCCATCTGTTTGTTCCCTTGGATTACAACCAATAACAAGTAAGACAATATTTTTATTTTCAGCATAAATTTTTTTCCAAGTATCCAAAATTATATTCAGCCCCTTTTTTGGTCTGTCTTGCGAACACCAAACGAATACTGTTTTGCCGTCATAACCTAATTCTTTTTTTAAATGGCTTTTTTCTGAATTAGAGATTTTAGTAAATTTTCCGGTATCAATACCATTGTGCAATACTGAAAACTGTACAGGCAAAACTGAATAATAATTTTTATGAGCCAGATAAGAATCATTAGTCAATACAATCATTTCGTCTATCGTTTCAAAAAATAGTCTTGAGACAAAATCTCCATAAAAAGGGGGGAATCCATGATAAAAAAACTGAAGCCGGCAATTTTTCCTGATTCCTTTGCGAATCAAAAATTCCTGCAAAGGCTTTACAATTCCAAAATTATCTACAATTTGAATAATATATTTTTCATCTGGTTTCAAAATTTTATCCAAAGCTTCAAGATAACCTAGATACCTGTTTTTTTTCAGCTTCTTTCTTATCTTAAAAAACAAATCATTAGCAATCAAACTGTATTTTACATTCTCAAATTGTATTTCCGGTTGTTCACACACAATAAAATCAACTTGATGATTATTTTGCAAATAATTCTTATACAATGTAGTCCAGCTTCCAGTCTTAGAGAAAGGAATAGGAAACTGGGAAATCAGGATGACTTTTGACATATATATTTATTTTCTACAACAACCAGATCTTGAGAATTCAAAGTAACAGACTTTTCAAAGTTACATCATCAAATCGGGGCAATTATTTATAATTTTATTGTTCTCTTATGTCTAATTCCTTCAAATGAATTAAATCAAAACCTTTTTTGAATAATAAAATGGTAATCAATCCAACACCTATTGAACATTTATTTTTCAATGTCAATGCCCCTTTGAAAGTATTTTTACAAACAATATTTAAACACTTTAAAATTACACCCCAATTTGAAATTATTCTCAATTGATAGAAAAAATTTAGTTGTCTGTACAAAACATACCCTAATAACTCATTCCTTCTTTTTAAACTAAATTGAGTAGATTCTTTCAATAAGTACTCGAATATTTTTTGAAAATAATCAAATTGTGATTGAACTGATTTTGGATTTTGAACAGACTCAGAATCGATACTTGCATGCCCTCTCCTAACTAAAAATAAAATCTCCTGACTATAATAGAAAACGCCATTTTCAATAAGTCTTCTAAAATTGAAATCGGCTTCCTGACCTCTGAATAAAGTCTCATCAAATAATTCCTTTCCCTCTAAAAAAGAATTACGCCAAAGTGCCGATGGGGTTAAAAAAAATAATTTTCCAACTATATAATTCCACAAAGCATTTTTAATATCTGTATCTTTTGGATTTAAACCTTCTTTCAAATTCGATTTGTCATTTTCAAATACCTTGCAAAAACATGCGCAAAAATCCAAATCCTTGTTTTTTTCTAAAATTGCAACTTGCCTCTCTAAAAAATCAAGACACATAATATCGTCACTGTCAAACCATTTAATATATTGGCCTTTACTCAATTCAAAACCATAATTCCTACAAACATTTGCTCCTTTTAATCTATTAACAGGTCTTTGGTGGTATTGAAAACGTGAATCTTTCTTCACGTAACTACGAACAACTTGATCAGTATT
>Ga0208398_100305_pt1 | contig 38747 bp, 28 predicted proteins | sample LakWasMe79_HOW10_2_FD_183905 | JGI IMG/M metagenome (GOLD analysis project Ga0208398, IMG submission 183905) | Freshwater sediment methanotrophic microbial communities from Lake Washington under simulated oxygen tension - Sediment Metagenome... | ecosystem: Environmental > Aquatic > Freshwater >...
CCAGCGCTCGCTCAGCGAGGCGGCCGAACTCAGCGAGGCCCTGGGCCGCCTGCATTACCAGCGCGGCGACTATGTGCAGGCCTGCCAGGCCTGGAGCGAAACGCTCGATTGGGCCGAGGACGACTCGCGCCCCGCCTGCCTGGCGCGCATCGGCCTGGCCCACCTCTGCTACGCACTGGGCGACTGGGCGCGCGGCGGCCGCGTGCTGGACCAGGCCGAGCTGCACTACGCCAGGCTGGCGCAGGACCCGTACCTGCGCGCCAAGATCGCGCTCAACCGCGCCGCCTCGCTGCGCGCCACCCAGGGCCCGCAGGCCGCGCGCGCGGTGCTGGACGAGGCCCTGGCCGCCGCCCGCGAGGCCGGCCATGCCGACTACCAGGCCGAGGCGATCTGGCACCAGGCGCGCTGTGCGCGCGACAGCGGCGATGCCGCACAGGCGCTCAGGCTCGCCAACCAGGCGCTGGCCTCGGCGCAGCGCTGCGGCTACCGCTGGCTGCATGCCCAGGCCGCGCTGCTGCTGTGCGAACTCACCAGCGGCGAGACCGCGCTGGGCTGGGCCGGCCAGGCCCTCAGCCTGGCCGAGGCCCTGCAGTCGCGCCATCTGCAGGCGGCGGCCCATGGCCGGCTGGCCGACCTGATGCGCGAGCAGGGCGAGCTGGGCCCCAGCTGGCATCACCAGCAGCAGCGCCAGCGGCTCGAATCCACGCTGGACCAGGGCCAGCTGCCGACACAGCTGGAAGCGCTGGCCCGCTTCGACACCGATCCGCATGGCGCCGACGCGCTGCTGCTATCGCTGGCCGGTCAGAGCTGGCCGCTCGACGACGTGGCCGAGTTCGAGCGCCAGTGGCAGGGCCTGCGGCCGCGCCTGGTGGAGGCGCTGGGCCTGAGCGGGATCGCCCTGCAGTGGGAGCGCCTGGGCGAGCGGGCCGCGGAGCCGGCCGCACCGGACGCCGCCCGGCTTGAACTGGGCCTGCGCCTTGAGGCGAAGCAGATCGGCCGCCTGCTGCTGTGGCGGCCCGCGGGTGCCAGCTGGTCGCGCGCCGACAGCAACCGTGCCAACCGGCTGGCGAGCTGGCTGGAGGGGCTGCTGGGACGCCTGGAGCAAAGCCGGCAGCGTGCCGAGACCCAGGCCGCCGAGCATGCCGAACTGCTGGGCCTGGACCGGCTGCTGGCCGCGCAGCTGGACAGTTGGGGCCGGCAGCTCATCACGGCCGATGCGCCCCTGCCGCTGATCGCACAGCAGATGGCCGCGCTGGCGCGATACCGGCGCGACGCGCAGGACCCGCAGGTCTGCGACTTCGAGCTGGCCGCCGAACTGGCCCGGCTGAAGGCCGTATATGAACCCATGCTGCGGGCGGCCGCTTGCGAGCTGGTCTGCGAGGCGGCGCCGGGCCTGACCCTATTCAACCAAGTGCGTGCGCATTGCCTGCAGCTGCTGAGCGAGTTGATCTCGCTGGCGCTGGCGCGCGGCGCCAGGCAGACGAATCTGGCGGCCGAGGCCGATGGACAGATGCTATGCCTGCGCTATCGCGATGGCTTGGCCGCAGCCAGGAGCGGCCTGGAGCCATTGCGGCTGCATGCGCGCCGCCTGGGGGGCTCGCTGCGCACCCAGGCCGGGGGCCTGGAAATCTTGCTGCCGCTGCAAGGCGCCAAACCGGCGCGCAAGAGCCGCAGGCGTTAGCGCCTAGCCCTTGCGCCTGGCCTCGCTCGGCGCCATGCCGGTCCAGCGCTTGAAGGCAGCGCGGAAGTTGGCCGCCTCGCTATAGCCCAGGGTGGCGGCGATCTCGTCGTTGCTGAGCTGGGTGTGGCGCAGATAGTCCAGCGCCAGCTGGCAGCGCACCTTGTCCAGCACCTGCTGGAAGGCATTGCCCTCCTCGGTGAGCTGGCGCCGCAACGTGCGCGAGCTGATCTGCCACTCGGCCGCCACTTCCTCGATACCGGGAAAACGCCCCGGTTCCTGCAGCAGCAGCGCGATCAGGCGGCTGGTGACGCCGCGCGCCTGCTGGAATTCGGCCAGCAGGCGCTCGCAGGTCTCGCGCGCCACCAGGGCGGTGGCCGGGTTGCCCTGGGCCGGCACATGCTCGAGCCAGCTGGCGTCGAACCGCAGCTCGCAGCGGCCGCTGTCGAACTCGGCCGGGCAGCCCAGCAGCTCGGCATAACGGTCTGCATGGGCGGGTGCCGGGTAGGGCAGGCAGACGACGCGCGGCTGCAAGGGCGTGCCCAGCACGTCGCGGTGCAGGGCCAGCTGGGTGCCCAGCTGCCATTCCAGCACGAAGCGGTAGAGCGGCGAGCCTTCCCCGAGCCGGTAGGGATCGCTGAACCGCCAGGCCACCAACGTGCCGCGCTCGGCGAAGTCCATGCCCACCAGCGGGGCGGTGAGGGCGCGGTACTTCATCGCCATCGCCACCGCCTCGCGCGCCGTCGGACTGCTCAAGAGCGCGTAGCCATAGAGGCCGAACTGGGTGATGCGCGCCGCCAGGCCGGCGCGCAACGCCACGTCGGCCTGCGGCGAGAGGTGCAGCGCATTGGCACACACGCTCAGCAGCTGCTGGGCGCTCACGCGCAGCTCGGCGCGCTGGAAATCGGCGCGCTGCAGGCCGGTGCCGGCCAGCGCCGCCTCGGCCGGCACGCCCAGCCCCAGCAGGATGTCCACCAGGGCCTGCAGCTTGTGCGGCCGGTGGATGCGCTCGTCGAGCAAGGGAAAGTCTGGATGCCGCATGTGGGGCGAAGTGTAGCCAGGGACCCTCTGCATAACTCCCATGGGTCGCGGCGGGATCTTTGCGGGATGCTGGCCAAGGCGCGGACCGCCGCACAGACTGATGTCTGGGCAAGGTTTGCAACGCCGGCCAGCGCCCGCAAAGACCCGCCCCGGAGGGTTTGCGAGATAACGGGCCGCCGCGGGCGTTACGCCGCTTGGCGCCGGGCAGCGAGCCCGACCTGCGCGGCGCGCCTACTCGGCGGCCCGTTCTCTCGCAAACGCGACCCATGGGAGTTATGCAGAGGGTCCCTGACTGTCCGGAATTCACCTGTTTGTGGCGTTTGCAACCTCGGCAAAGCGGCCGCCAGCCCCAACAATCGCCGCTCTACAGGCTCCGCAGAGGGCCTGCGTCCGAACAAGGAGACAACAAGCATGCTCGCTGCCAACCCGCAAGCCATCGATCTGGTGCGGCTGAACTTCAACCCGCAGGCCCAGCTGGCCCTCAGCCTGGTGCTGGCGCTGGTGATGTTCGGCATTGCGCTGGATCTGCATCTGGACGATTTCAAGCAGGCGCTGGCCAGGCCGCGCGCGCTCGCGATCGGCATGCTCAGCCACCACCTGCTGTTCCCGGCGGCCACCTTCGCGATGATCCAGCTGCTGGAGCCGGCGCCCTCGATCGGCCTGGGCATGCTCTTGGTCTCGTCCTGCCCGGCCGGCCATATCTCCAACTTCTTCACCCACCGGGCGCATGGCAATGCGGCGCTGTCGGTCTCGATCAGCACGCTCTCGACCCTGGGTGCGATCGTGATGACGCCGCTGAACGTGACGTTCTGGGCCTCGCAGGATCCGGCGCTGGCGGCGCTGCTGCGCAGCTTCTCGCTGGAGCCGCTGCGCATGCTGCTGGAGGTGGGTCTGCTCTTGGGCCTGCCGCTGGCCGCCGGCTTGGGCGTCAAGGCGCGTTCGCCCGCGCTGGCCCAGCGCCTGCATGGGCCGATGAAGCGTTTTTCGATGCTGGTGTTCCTGGCCTTTGTGGTGGGCGCGCTGGCGCTCAACTGGGCCATCTTCATGGAATGGGGCCGCTATGTGGTGCTGCTGGTGCTGGCCCACAACGCCATGGCGCTGGCCGGCGGCTATGGCTTCGGCCGGCTGGCGCGCCTGCCCGAGCGCGACTGCCGCGCCGTGGCCTTCGAGACCGGCATCCAGAACTCCGGCCTGGGCCTGGTGCTGATCTTCAACTTCTTCGGCGGCCTGGGTGGCATGGCCATCATCACCGCCTGGTGGGGCATCTGGCATATCGCCGCGGGCATGGGGCTGTCGAGCTTCTGGCTCTGGCGCGATGGCCGCAAGGAGGTGGCAGCATGACGTCGAGAGTGCTTGTCACCGGCAGCGGTGGCTATCTGGGCCGGCAACTGGTGGAGGCCCTGGCGGCCACGGCCGAGGATGGGCCCGAACTGATCGTGGCCATGGACCTGCGCGAGCCGCCGCCCGCGCAGCGCCTGCCAGGCGTGGTCTATGCCCAGGGCGATATCCGCAGCGCCGATCTGCAGGCGCTGATGCAGCAGCACCGGATCAGCCAGGTGGTGCATCTGGCCGCCATCGTCACGCCGCCCAAGGGCAGCGATCGTCAGCTGGAATACGAGGTCGATGTGCTCGGCACCCGGCGCCTCTTGGAGGCCTGCGTGGCCAGCGGCGTGGCCCAGGTGGTGATCTCGTCCTCGGGCGCGGCCTATGGCTATCACGCCGACAACCCGGCCTGGCTGAAGGAGAGCGACCCGGTGCGCGGCAACCAGGAATTCGCCTATGCCTGGCACAAGCGCCTGGTGGAGGAGATGCTGGCCGATTACCGGCTGCGTTATCCGGCCCTCAAGCAGACAGTGCTGCGCGTCGGCACCATCCTGGGCGAGCGCGTCAACAACCAGATCACGGCGCTATTCGAGAAGAAGCGCATCCTGGTGCTGCGCGGCGCGGCGAGCCCCTTCGTCTTCATCTGGGACCAGGACGTGGTGGCCATCATCCAGCATGCCTTGCGCACCGGCCGCGCCGGCATCTTCAATGTGGCGGGCGATGGCGCACTGGGCCTGCGCGAGCTGGCCGCGCGCATGGATAAACCCTGCCTGGTGCTGCCGCCGCTGCTGCTGCAGATCGGCTTGGGCGTCGGCCACAAGCTGGGCCTGACGCGCTACGGCCCCGAGCAATTGCGCTTCCTGCGCTACCGCCCGGTGCTGGACAACCAGCGCCTCAAGACCGAGCTGGGCTATCGGCCGCGCAAGACATCGGCCGAGGTGTTCGAGCTCTGGTGGGCGAGCCGCCAGCGCGCACCCGAGGCGGGGTCCGAGGCTGGGGCATGAGGGCGGGCTGGCGCGGGGAGGTGGCCGTGGTCACCGGCGCGGCAGGCGGCCTGGGCGCGGCGCTCGTCCGGCGCCTGGCCGCGGCCGGTGCGCGCGTGGCCCTGCTGGACCGCGACGGCGCGGCCGCCGAGGCGCTGGCGCTTGAGTTGCGCGCGGCCGGCTGCCAGGCCCAGGCCTGGGTCTGCGACATCAGCGAGGCGCCCCAGGTGCAGCAGGTCTTCGCCCAAGTGGAAGGGCAGTGGGGCGCGGTGACGCTGCTGATCAACAACGCCGGTATCGCCGCGCGCGCGCTGGCGCGCGATTGCCGCGCCGAGGTGGTGAGGCGCGTGATGGCGGTGAACTATTTCGGCGCCGTGCATTGCACCGAGGCGGCGCTGCCCTCGCTGCTGGCCGCGCGCGGCCGCATCGTCGTGATCAGCAGCGTGGCGGGTTTCTCGCCCCTGATCGGCCGCAGCGCCTATGCCGCCAGCAAGCATGCGCTGCACGGCTTCTTCGACAGCCTGCGCAGCGAGCTGCATGACACGGGCGTTGCGGTGACCCTGGTCTGCCCCAGCTTCATCGCCACCGGCATCGAGGCCGCGGCGCTAGGCGGCGACGGCAGGCCGCTGGCGCGCCGGCGCGATGTCAGCGGCCGCCTGGCCAGCGCCGACGAGGTGGCCGCAAAGATTCTGCAGGCCGCCGCCAGGCGCCAGCGCCTGCTGCTGCCCAGCGCGACGGCGCGTGCCGCCTGGCTGCTGAGCCGGCTCGCGCCGGCGCTGTTTGAGACCCTGATGCGCCGCCGCGTCGGCGCCGAATTCGCCTGAGGAGCTGCGATCATGAAGAACTCCCTCCCATTCCTGACCCTGCCGCTGCTGCTGCTGGCGCTGCCGGCCTCTGCGGCGACGCTGCAGGTGCAGGACGAAGAAACCGGTCAGCCCCTGGCCACGGTGATGCTGCGCGTCTTTCCGCTCAAGGCCCCGGCCCTGCCCAGCGGCGATGGCGGCTACCCGCCACCCGGCAAGCCCTTCCAGGTCTGGCGCGAGCACACCGCGTTCAGCGATGCCCAGGGCCGCGCCGAGCTGCCTGATGAGCACCCCCAGTGCCGGGCTGCGCCCAGCCCGCCCCCCGAGGGGGTCAAGAAAACTTGGGGCGGCCCGGCGTTTCCTTGTGACCAGCCCGCCGCCCCGCAGCAGCTGCGGCTGCGCAAGCCCGGCTATCAAGACCTGACCCTGCCGCTGGCGCAAGTGAAAGGCCCGCTGCGCTTGCAGCGCGAGACCGACCCGCTGCGCCTGGCCGAGGCCCGGCCGGCGAATGCCTGGCTGGCCGCGCTGGAGCTGGGCGACCAGGCGCGCCGCCTGCATTTCCAGACCCAATGCACCTTCTGCCACCAGCAGGGCAATGCCTTCTTGCGCCGTGAGCGCAGCGAGCAGGAATGGAGCGAGGCGATCCAGCGCATGATGCGCTACGGCGCGCGCCTGTCCAGCGAGGACCAGCAGGCCCTGCCGGCCATCCTGGCCAAGGGCTACCAGGCCCTGCGCGAGCATCCCGAGCGCGTCGGCGCCACCGCGCCCTGGGCCCCCGAATTGGCCCAGGCCCGCATTAGCGAATGGCCGGTGGGCGACGCCATGTCGCAGGCCCATGACGTGCTGCTGGCGCGCGATGGCACCCTCTATGTGGCCGACAACATCCAGGACCGCCTCTGGGCACTCGAGCCCAAGAGCGGCCGCATGACGGTCTACAAGATTCCGCACCTGGCCGGCGACGAGCCCGGCGGCCTGTTGAGTTCGCGCCTGCGCGAATTCCCGCGCCACGACTCCACCTCCAACGCGCATTCGCTGGCCGAATCGCAGCGCGATGGGCATATCTTCATCACCCCCTCGGCGCAGCGCCGCATCGTCGAGTTCGACCCCGCCAAGGCTGAGTTCCGCCTGCACGAGATCGGCGGCGGTTTCTACCCGCACACCATCCGCATCGACGCGCAGGACCGCGTCTGGTTCACGCTCGCGCTCTCCAACCAGGTGGGCATGCTGGAGCGCAGCAGCGGCCGGTTCAAGCTCTACGACCTGCCGGCGCGCAGCTTCGGCGAGCGCATGACCACGCGTTACATCGGCGCGCTCTACTGGCTGATGCGCCACGGCCTGCCGCTCACCAACTGGCTCAAGGTGGACCGCGCCGGCACCGGCACACCCTTGCCCTATGGCATCGAGATCGCGCCCGACGGCCGCGTCTGGTTCGCGCGCCTGCACACCGACGAGATCGGCGTGATCGATCCCAGGACCGATGAGGTGCGCATGATCGCCACCCCCTTCAAGGGCCCGCGCCGCCTGCGCGCCGACGCCCAGGGGCGGCTCTGGATCGCCGCCTTCCCCGAGTCGGCGGTGGTCTGCTACGACCCCGCCAGCGGCCGCTTCACGCGCTATGACCTGCCGGTGTTGCCCAAGGGCAGCGACACGCCCTATTCGCTCAACGTCGACAAGGCGCGCGGTGTGGTGTGGGTGAACGGCAACCAGTCCGACTCGCTCTACGCGCTGGAGATCGCCAGCGGCCGCTGGACCCAGTACCCGCTGCCGCGCCGCGTCGCCTTCACCCGCGATGTGGAGATCGCGCCGGATGGCAGCGTCTACACCTCGACCTCCAGCTTCCCGAGCTGGCATGTGGAAGATGGCCAGCCCACGCTGATCCATCTGCAGCCGCGATGAGCAAGCACGCCCGCGCCTGGTTCCTGGCCTCCTGCCTCGCCGCTTTCACGGCCGGGCACATGATCAACTACAGCGTGATCCTGTTCGCGCAGGACATGCTGGGCTCGGCCTGGCTCTCGGGCCTGGGCCTGGGCCTGTGCTTCGGCCCGCCGCTGCTGCTGGGCTGGTTTGCCGGCGTGCTGTGCGACCGGCTCGCGCCGGGGCGCGTGATCCAGGCCGCGCAGGGCGTGTTCGCGCTGGCGGCGGCGGCGCTCTGGTTCACCCAAGCGCGCGGCACGGCGGGTGCGCCCACGCTGCTGCTGGCCGCGGCCTGCGCCGGCGTGGCCTGGAGCTTTGCCTCGCCGGCGCGCATGGCGGCGCTGGCGCAGATCGTGCCGGCGGCGCAGCTCAAGGGCAGCTCGGTGCTGTTCAATGTGTTCGTGATGCTGGGCTTCGGCCTCGGGCCCCTGATGATTGCCCTGCTCAAGCGCGCCGGCGGCTGGCCGCTGGTGGTGCAGGGCATCGTGGTGCTGGTGGCGCTCGCCTCGGTATTGCTGCTGCCGGTGCGCACGCAGCGCGGCAGTGCGCACCGGCAGTCGGTCGCCGCCGAGGTGCGCGAGGGCCTGCAAGCCGTGCGCAGCCGGCCGCTCTTGCTGCAGCTGATGCTGGTGGCGATGGCGGGCTACCTGGCGATGGGGCCGATGCAGGTGCTGCTGCCCAAGCTGGCCAGCGCCCAGCTGGGCCTGGCGGAGCTGCAGCGCGGCCTGCTGCTGGGCAGCCTGGCGCTCTCGCTGATCCTCGGCGGCGTGCTGGCCATGGTGCTCGGCCCGCGCGTGCGGCATGGCGCGGCCATCTTCGTGGCCACCCTCGGTGCCGGCGCCGCCCTGGCCCTGCTGGGCAGCGCCCATGCAGTGGGCCCGGCCCTGGCGCTGCTGGCCGCGGTGGGCATGCTGGGCGGCATGGGGCTCTCGCTGATCGTGGCCGGTATCCAGGCCGAGGCGCCGCTGGCGGTGCGCGGCCGGGTGCTGAGCATGTACACCATCATCTCCCAGGTGGTGCCGGCCGCCTCGGGCGTGCTGGCCGGCGCGCTGGTGCAGGCCTACAGCGTCAGCGTGGCGCTGTGGGTGTGCGGCGGCACGCTGGTGGCGCTGATGCTGATCAATCTCATCTGGATGCGGGCTCTGCGAGCGCAGCTTCATTGAAGCTCGCTATGCTTGGGGGCATGCAAGCCGCCGAGACCTTAACCAAGCCCTACAAGATCCCCGAATCGGTGCTGGTGGTGATCCATACGCCCGATCTGCAGGTGCTGATGATGGAGCGCGCCGACCGGCCCGGTTACTGGCAATGCGTGACCGGCTCGCTCGACACGCCCGACGAGCCGCTCGGCCAGACCGCGCGCCGCGAGGTGGAAGAGGAAACCGGCATCGCCGGCGGCACCTTGCGCGACTGGGGCCTGGCCAATGTCTACGAGATCTATCCGGTCTGGCGCCACCGCTATGCGCCGGGGGTGACACACAACACCGAGCATGTGTTCGGCCTCACCGTGCCGGCCGGAACAAGGGTGCGCCTGGCGCCGCGCGAGCATCTGCAATACCGCTGGCTGCCCTGGCGCGAGGCGGCGGATCTGTGCTTCTCGCCCTCCAACGCCGAGGCGGTGCTGCAACTGCCGCGCTTCCTGGCAGCGCCGGAGGGCGGCGCATGAGATCGGGCTTTCGTGCCTCCTCGCTGGGGCCCCACAGCGGCCACAGCGCCCATAGCAGCTTCGCCAGCCAGCGCCTGCGCATCGCCACCTACAACATCCACAAGGGCGTGCGCGGCGTGGGCCCCGGCAAGCGCCTGGAGATCCACAACCTGGGCCTGGGCATCGAGGCGCTGGACGCCGATCTGGTGTTTCTGCAGGAGGTGCGCCACTTCCACCACCGCGAGGCGCGCCAGTTCGAGCGCACCTGGTTCGGCTGGCCCGAGCAGGGCCAGGCCGAGTTCCTCGCGCCCGAGGGCTATGAGGTGGCCTACCGCACCAATGCCGTCACCAAGCATGGCGAGCATGGCAATGCCCTGCTGTCGCGCTGGCCGATCGGCGATGTGGGCCACCACGACGTCTCGGACCATCGCTTCGAGCAGCGCGGCCTGCTGCATGTGCCGGTGACCTGGCAGGGCCATGAGATCCACACCGTGGTGGCGCATCTGGGCCTGATGCACAGCAGCCGGGTGCGCCAGGTGCAGCGCCTGGCCGAGTTCATCGCCGCCCATGTGCCGGCCGGCGCGCGCCTGGCGGTGGCGGGCGATTTCAACGACTGGGGCGAACGCCTGGATGCGCCGATGCGCGACTGCGGCCTGGCGCGCGCGGCGCCGCCCAGCGGCCAGGCAAGACCTGCCACCTTCCCCTCGCGCGTGCCGGTGTTCTCGCTCGACCGCATCTACACCCGCGGGCTGGAATGCCTCAGCATGCAGGTGCCGCGCGGCAGCGCCTGGGCGCGCATGTCCGACCATCTGCCCCTGGTGGCGGAGTTCGAACTTGGCTGAGGCCGAGACACAGCAGCATCTGCTTTCCTGGCACCGCGTGCCCAGGCCCGACTACGTGGGCGGCAACGAGGTGTTCCTGCTGCGCGGCGGCGATGAGTTGTTCCCGGCCCAGGCCGCCGCGATTGCCGCCGCCCACCACGAGGTCTGGCTGGGCACCTATATCTTTCACCACGACAGCGCCGGCCAGACCCTGCTGGCGCAGCTGAAGGCGGCGGCCGCGCGCGGCGTGCGCGTGCGGGTGGTGGTGGACGGCTTCGGCTCCAAGGCCAGCCTGCCCTGGCTGCAGCGCGAGCTGGCGGACTCGCATGTGGCGCTGGCGATCTTTCGCCCCATCGATCGCTGGTGGCGCTGGTTCCAGCCCGGCCAGCTGCGCCGTCTGCACCAGAAGCTCTGCGTGGTGGATGGCGAGGTCGGCTTCGTCGGCGGCATCAACATCATCGACGACCGCATGGACCTCAACCATGGCGCCACCGAGCTGCCGCGGCTGGACTATGCGGTGGGCCTGCGCGGCCCGTTGGTGCAGCCGATGGAGCAGGCGCTGCGTGCGGTCTGGACGCGCGCCTGGCTGGGCCGCGATTTCGGCGAGGAACTGCTGGCCCTGGTGCGCAGCCCCATGCCGGTGGCGCGCCTGCGCCGCCTGGTGAACCGGCTGCGCATGCCGCGGCTGCGCCGCGGCGAGCAGGACCTGCAAGACCTGCCCCCGGTGTGCGCCGCCTTCGTGCTGCGCGACAACCTGCGTCAGCGTCGCACCATCGAGCGCGCCTATGTGGAGGCGATCCGCGCCGCCAACGAGAGCGTGGACCTGATCACGCCCTACTTCTACCCCGGCCATGCCTTCCGCCGTGCGCTGCGCGACGCGGCGCGCCGCGGCGTGCGCGTGCGCCTGCTGCTGCAGGGCAAGGTGGATTACCGCATTGCCGCGATGGCGGCGCATGCCCTCTATGCCGAGCTGCTGGGGCAGGGCGTGCAGGTGTTCGAATACCTGCCGGCCTTTCTGCATGCCAAGGTGGGCGTGGTGGACCAGCAATGGGCCACCGTGGGCAGCTCCAATATCGACCCGCTCTCGCTGCTCTTGAACCTGGAGGCGAATGTGATCGTCGCCGACGCCGATTTCGCGCGCAGCGTGGCGCAGCAGTTCGAGGCCGCGCTGGCGGTCTCGCGCCAGGTCGCCGCGGCCGACGACACCGGCCTGCGCGGCGTGCTGCGGCGCGGGCTGGTGGCCTGGGTGGCGTATGTGTACTTGCGCGTGGCGGGGTCGACCGGGCGCTACTGAGGCTTGATGTCGATCAATGCCCAAGGGGCACGCAGGCGCGAGGCTAGCAGGCATGAGTGAAACAGCGACCCAGGCGACCCCGGTGTTCGAGGCCCAGGCCCTCAGCAAGACCTATGGCGAGGGCGAGACCGCCGTGCACGCGCTGCGCGGCGTGGATCTGGCGGTGCGGCGCGGCGAGTTCATCGTGCTGCTGGGCGCCTCGGGCAGCGGCAAGAGCACGCTCTTGAACATCCTCGGCGGCCTGGACATCCCCACGAGCGGCACGCTGCGCTTTGCCGAGCACCAGCTCAGCGGCGCCAGCGAGGCGGCTCTGACGCGCTACCGGCGCGAGCATGTGGGCTTCGTGTTCCAGTTCTACAACCTCATCCCCAGCCTGACGGTGCGCGAAAACGTGGCCCTGGTGACCGACATCGCCGCCGCCCCGATGGCGGTGGACGAGGCCATAAGCCTGGTGGGCCTGCTGCCGCGCGCCGATCACTTCCCCGCTCAGCTCTCGGGCGGCGAGCAGCAGCGCGTGGCGATCGCGCGCGCCATCGTCAAGCGCCCGGACGTGCTGCTGTGCGACGAGCCCACCGGCGCGCTCGACTACCAGACCGGCAAGCTGGTGCTGGAGGTGATCGCGCGCATCAACCAGGAGCTCGGCACCACCGCCGTCGTGATCACCCACAACGCCGCCATCGCCGGCATGGCGGACCGGGTGATCTACCTCAGCGACGGGTCCATCCAGCGCATCGATACGAACGCGCACAAGCTCACGCCCTCGGAGCTGCAGTGGTGATGAGGCCATGAGAGCGCTCGACCGCAAGCTGCTGCGCGACCTGCGCAGCCTCTGGAGCCAGGTGCTCACCATTGCCCTGGTGGTGGCCAGCGGCATGGGCGGCTTCATCGCCTGCCTCTCGGCGGTGGACTCGCTGGCGCTGGCGCGCGACGACTTCTATGCAGAGGGCCGCTTCGCCGACCTGTTTGCCGGCCTCAAGCGCGCTCCGCTGGCGCTGCAGGAACGCCTGGCGGCGCTGCCCGGCGTGGCCCAGGTCGACACGCGCGTGGAGCAGCTGGTGCGGCTGGAGCTGCCCGGCGTGGTGGACCCGGTGCTGGGCCAGCTGATCGGGCTGGACGCGCGCAAGCCGGCGCGGCTCAACCGCGTGTTCGTCAAGAGCGGCCGCCTGCCGTCGTCCGAGCCCACCGGCAGCCCGCTCATCGAGGTGGCGCTCTCGGCCGCCTTTGCCGAGGCGCGCGGCCTGGCCCCCGGCGCGCGCCTGTCGGCGCTGGTGAACGGCCGGCGGCGCGAGCTGCTGGTGGTGGGCACGGCGCTGAGCCCCGAGTTCATCTTCGCCGGCCTGGGCGGCATGCCGGACATGCGTGGCTTCGGCATCGTCTGGATGGACCACGAGCTGCTGGCCTCGGCCTACGACATGCGCGGCGCCTTCAACCGCGTGGCGCTCAAGCTCGCGCCCGGTGCCGAACCGGCGGTGGCGATGGCGGCGCTGCAGCCGGTGCTGGCGCCCTATGGCGGGCGCGAGGCCCATGGCCGCGAGGACCAGAGCTCGCACGCGATGCTGGATGCCGAGATCAAGGAGCAGCGTGTGCTCGGCACGGTGGCGCCGGTGATCTTTCTGGGCGTGGCGGCCTTTCTGCTGAACGTGGTGGTGTCGCGCCTGGTGACCACGCAGCGCGAGCAGGTGGCCGCGCTCAAGGCCCTGGGCTACCCCAACCGCAGCATCGCTGCGCATTACCTCAAGCTGGTGCTGGTGATCATGCTGTTGGGGCTGGTGCTGGGCGTGCTGCTGGGCGACCGGCTGGGCAGCATGCTCACCGGGCTCTATGTCGAGTTCTTCAAGTTCCGCCATTTCCAGCATGTGCTGGATCCGCGCCTGGTGCTGTGGAGCGGTGGCTTCTCGCTGCTGATGGCGGTGCTGGGCACGCTCAACGCGATTGCCGCCACGGTGCGGCTGGCGCCGGCCGAGGCGATGCGGCCGGCCGCGCCGGGGCGCTACCGGCCCGCCCTCGTGGAGCGCCTGCCCTGGCTGCGCGCCGGGCCAGCCCACAACATCGTGCTGCGCATGATCCTGCGCCAGATGGAGCGCCGCCCCTGGCGCACGCTGCTCTCCATCGTCGGCGTGGCGGTGGCGGTGGGCATCGTGGTGCTGGGCAACTTCTTCCGCGATGCCATCGACTTCATCGTCGACTCGCAGTTCAACGCCAGCATGCGCAGCGACGTGATCGTCTGGATGAGCGAGGCCGGCCCCGATAGCGCGCGCCTGGAGCTGCAGCGCCTGCCCGGCGTGCTGGCAGTGGAGTCGGGGCGCGACGTGGCGGTGCGCTTCCTGCACGGCGCGCGCAGCGAGCGCGGCGCCCTGCAGGGCCTGGCCGCCGCACCGCAGGCACGCCGCATCGTCGACGTGGACGGCCGCGCCAGCCTGCCCAGCGCAAGCGGCCTGGTGATGACCGACCGCCTTGCCGACAAGCTGGGGCTGCGCCCCGGCGATCCGGTGCTGGTGGAGATGCTGGAGGGGCGGCCGCGCCGCCTGCAGCTGCCGCTGGAGACCACGGTGCGCGAGATGATGGGGCTGAACGCCTATATCGAGCGGCGCGCGCTCAACCATTTGCTCGACGAGGGCGATGTGAGCTCGCAGTTCGCCCTCATCGTCGAGCGTGGCCGCGAGGCCGAGACCCTGCAGGCGCTGCGCGCCCTGCCCAGGGTGGTGGGCGCCTTCAGCAAGGCCAGCCTGTTGCGCAATATGCAGGACGTGAGCGCGCGCAATGTGCGCATCATGAGCACCATACTCACCGCCTTTGCGAGCGTCATCGCGGTGGGCGTGGTCTACAACAATGCCCGCATCGCGCTGGCCGAGCGCGCCTGGGAGCTGGCCTCGCTGCGCGTGCTGGGCTTCACGCGCGCCGAGGTCTCGGGCCTGCTGCTGGGCGAGATGGCGCTGAGCATGGCCCTGGCCCTGCCGCTGGGCATGGGCCTGGGCTGGCTGCTCACCCATGGCCTGGTGGAGGCGCTGAAGAACGACCAGTTCCTGTTCCCGGTGGTGATACAGCCGCGCACCTATGCGCTGGCCTGCCTGGCGGTGCTGCTGGCGGCCGCGGCCAGCGCGCTGGTGGTGCGCCGCCGCATCGACCGCCTCGACATGGTGGCGGCCCTGAAGACAAGGGAATGACACAGATGCAAACGAAGAACAAATGGATCATGGCGGGCGGCCTGGCCCAGCTACTGCTGGCGCTGGCCTGGGCCTTTGCGCCGCGCCCGCAGGCGGTGGAGATCGCCAGCGCGCAGGCCGGGCGCTTCGAGCTGGGCATCGAGGAGGACGCCAAGACGCGCGTGCAGGAGCGCTATCTGGTGTCGGCGCCGCTGGCCGGCCGCTGGCTGCGCCCGCAGCTGAAGGAGGGCGATGCGGTGCAGGCCGGCGCCGCACTGGGCGTGCTGCAGCCGACGCTGGCTGCGTTGACCGACGCGCGCAGCCGCGCCGAGTTGGCGGCGCGCGCCGAGGCTGCCAGCGATGCGGTGCAGGCCGCCACGGCGCGCCTGGCGGCCGTCGGCATCGCGCAGGCCCAGGCCCAGCAGGAGCTGGCGCGCAGCGAGGCGCTGGCGCGCCAGGGCTATCTGAGCGCTGCCAAGCGCGACAGCGACGCGCTGGCCCTGCAGGCGGCGCAGCAGAACCTCAAGGCGGCGCAGTCCGAGCTGAAGATCGCCCGGCACGAGGCGGCGCAGGCGCGCGCCGCGCTGGGCGTCTATGGCAGCGCCGCCACGGGGGCCGCCGGCAGTGCCGGCAACGGCTTCGTGCTGCGCGCGCCGGTGGCGGGTCAGGTCTTGCGCGTGCAACAGCCCAGCGAGGGCGTGGTGGCGCTGGGCGCGCCGCTGCTGGAGCTCGGCGACACGGCCCAGCTGGAAGTGGTGGCCGAGCTGCTCAGCACCGATGCGCTGGCGGTGCGGCCGGGCCAGCCGGTGCAGATCGAGCGCTGGGGCGGCACGGGCGTGCTCAAGGGCCAGGTCTTGCGCGTGGAGCCGGGTGCCTTCACCAAGGTCTCGGCGCTGGGGGTGGAGGAGCAGCGCGTGCGCGTGCTGGTCAAGCTGCTGAGCCCGCCGGCCGAGCGCCAGCAGCTCGGCGACGGCTACCGCGTGGGCGTGACCATCCTCACGCGCAGCGCCGAGGGCGCCCTGCTGGTGCCGGTGAGCGCGGTGTTCCCGCTGCCGCGCGCCGCGGCCGGCCGCCACGCGGTGTTCCGCGTCGAGGGCGGCCGCGCCCGGCTCACCGAGGTCAAGCTGGAGGCGCGCAATGCCGCGGTGGCCTGGGTGGCAGGCGGCCTCGCTGCGGGCAACCAGGTGGTCAGCTATCCGCCGCAGGACCTGCAGGACGGGGCCAGGGTGAAAGCGCGTTAAGCAGCTCAGCGCAGCAGCGCGGCGACCCCGAACTGGTATCGCTTGAGCTTGGGGTTGAGGTGCTTGCTATGGGGCCGGAAGTCCAGACCCTGGATGCCTTTGCCGAAGCGTGCCAGATAGCGCTCGGCGCTGCGCGCATCGAAGAGCATGAACATGGAGCGCTCCAGCTCCAGCCCTTCGTCGGCGAAGTCGCGGCCGTGGTGGTAGTCGTACAGCATCAGCAAGGCCCAGGCGCCGCACATGAAGTGGCCACCGGCGAGCGCGCTGAGGCGACCGTCGATGAGGGCCTGCATCGCCTCGGCCGAGGTGTTGATGCCCGAGAACAGCATCTCGCGGCCCGGCACGCGGCCTTCCTGCTGCGCGAGTTCCATGGCGCCGAAGGCCATCTGGTCGCTGCCGGCCCAGACCAGGCGGGCCTGCGGGCGGCGCTGCAGCAGGCCGCGCATCAGCTCGGCCGCCTGCTCGCGCTTCCAGTCGCCGAAGGCCAGTTCGTCCAGCACCGCCTGGGGCGCCTCGGCCACCGCGCGGCGCATGCCCTCGTTGCGTGCGATCGAGACCGGGGTGGAGCGATCGCCGGCGATGGCCAGCAGGTGCACGCGGCCATCCTCGGCGCGCAGGCCCTGTTTGAGGCCCTGCACGATCAGGGTCTTGGCGGTCAGGTAGCCGGCCTCCATGGCGCCCGGTTCCAGGCTGCCCAGCAACAGCGGCAGGCCCTGGCGCGGCGCCCATTGCGCGCGCTCTTGCGGCAGCAGGCCGCTGAAGGCCGCAAAGCTCTTGATGCCCGCCGCGCCCAGCGTCTGTGCATTGGCGACCAGGGTGCCCTTCTCGTTCGCCAGGATCACATAGTCGGGGCGCCTGGCGGGCGGGCGCGCAGCCAGCTCCTGCCCCAGCTGCAGGGCCCGCGCCGGCTCGCGCTCGGCGTACAGCACCTCCAGCTGGACCTGGAGGCTTTGCGCCGCCGCCTGCATGGCCTGCGTGGCCGCCAACCAGTAGGCCTCGTCGCTGCGGCCCGGATTGATGAAGGCGACGCTGAACGCGGTGGCGTGCTGGGCGCAGCAGAGCAAGAACAGGGCAAGAAGACGCGGCATGGTGCGGCCATTGTCCGACCAACTCAGGCCTCGGCCGCCGCCAGCACCTCGCTGCGCAAAGCCTCGGTCAATTCGCGCTTGAGTGCCGAGAAGGCCGCGCTGGTCTTGACGGCGTAGTGGCGCGGGTGCGGCAGCTCCACCGGCAGCTCCAGCTTGATGCGGCCCGGCCGCGCGCTCATCACCGCGACGCGGCTGCCCATGAAGATGGCCTCGTCGATGTCGTGGGTCACGAACAGCACGGTCTTCTTCTCGCGCTCCCAGATCCCCAGCAACAGCTCCTGCATCAGCTCGCGGGTCTGGTGGTCCAGGGCGCCGAAGGGTTCGTCCATCAAGAGCATGCGCGGCTGGTTGGCGAGCGCGCGTGCCAGCGCGGTGCGCTGCTGCATGCCGCCGCTGAGCTGCTTGGGGTAATGCTTGCTGAACTTCTGCAGCCCCACCTTGGCCAGCCAGGCATGGGCTTGCTCGACTGCTTCAGCGCGCGGCAGGCCGCGCTCGCGCAGGCCGAAGGCCACGTTGTCGAGCACCGTCAGCCAGGGGAACAGGGTGTAGCTCTGGAACACCATGCCGCGGTCGGCGCCGGGCCCGCTGACCGGACGGCCGTCCAGCAAGACCTGACCCTGGCTGGCGACATCCAGGCCGGCGACGATGCGCAAGAGCGTGCTCTTGCCGCAGCCCGAGGGGCCCAGGATGGTGAGGAAGTCGTTCTCCGCCACCTCCAGATCGGTGGCCTGCAGGGCCAGGGTGTGTTGCTTGCCGGTGGAGAAGGTGCGCGAGACGCCGCGTATCGACAGCATGGCGCTCATCTCCCCAGTTGCGCCCATGGGAACAGGGCGCGATTGATGGCCTTGAAGGCGAAGTCGCTGACCAGGCCGATCAGGCCGATCACGATGATGCCAAAGATGATCTGGTCGGTGGCCAGCAGGGCCTGGCTGTCGGTGATCATGTGGCCGATGCCGCTGCTGGCACCGATCAGCTCAGCCACGATCACATAGGTCCAGGCCCAGCCCAGCACCATGCGCAGGGTCTCGGCGATCTCGGGCGCGGCGCCGGGGATCAGCACGCGGCGTATCAGGCCGGCATCGCCCACGCCCAGGGTGTAGGCGGCCTCCACCAGATCGCGCCGGGTGTTGCCCACCGTCACCGCGATCATCAGGGTGAGCTGAAAGAAGCTGCCGATGAAGATCACCGCCAGCTTCTGCGCCTCGCCGATGCCGGCCCAGAGGATCAGCAGCGGGATGAAGGCCGAGGCCGGCAGGTAGCGGGCGAAGGAGACAAAGGGCTCGAAGAAGGCCTCCACCGGCTTGTAGGTGCCCATCAGCACGCCCAGCGGCAGGGCCAGCGCGGCGGCAATCATGAAGCCGCCCAGCACGCGCCACACCGTCATGCCGATGTCGGTGGCAAAGCCCATCTGCGTCAGCAGGGTCCAGCCCGACAACAGCATGGTGAGCGGGTCGGCCAGAAAGGTCTTGGAGACGAAGCCGCCGAAGGTGGCGGCGGCCCAGACGGCGGTGAACAGCACGAAGAAGGCCAGCCCCAGCGCCAGCTTGGCGCCCGGGCTTACCGGCACCAGCGGCTTCATTTGGCGCCGATGAAGCGCGTGTCCGCCAGCCTGGCGAGATCGGGCATGGCCTTGATGATGCCCAGCTCCATCAGCAGCACGGCCGCCTCCTTGCTGAAGCGCAGATGCTCCTCGGCAAAGAACTTCTGGTTCGCCGCCTTGTCCTGCCAGCGCAGGTAGGCGGCGCTCTTCTCGAAGGCCTCGCCGGCCTGCTTGACGTCCGCGCCCATGATCTCGAAGCTCTTCTTCGGCTCGGCCTTGATCAGTGCCAGGGCCTCGAAATAGCCATCGGCCAGGGCCTGCGCGGCCTTGGGGTGCTCGGCCAGGAACTTGGGCGTGCAACCGAAGGTGTCCATCACCACCGGGTAGTCCAGCGTGGTGGCGATGATCTTGCCCGCCTCGGGCTTGGCACGTACGCCGCTCAGATAGGGCTCGTAGGTCATGCCGGCATCGATGTCGGCATTGCCGGCAATGAAGGCGTTGGCGGCGGCCTGCGGCTCCAGGTTCACCACTTTCACGTCCTTCACCGACAGGCCGTTTGCCTTCAGCATCCAGGCCAGGGTGAAGTAGGGCGCGGTGCCGGGCGCGCTGGCGGCCACGGTCTTGCCCTTCAGGTCGGCAATCCTGGCGATGCCGGGCTTCACCACCATGCCGTCGGCGCCATAGCTCTTGTCGAGCTGGAAGATCTGCGTGGTGGCCACGCCGTTGGCGTTCCAGACCACCCAGGTTTCCACCGTGGTGGCGGCGCATTGCACGTCGCCGCTGGCGATCGCCAGGTGACGGTCCTTTTGCGGGATCTTCTTGATGCTGACGTCCAGGCCGAGCTTCTTGTAGATGCCGGCCTCCTTGGCCAGGGTCAGCGGGGCGAAGCCGGTCCAGCCCGAGATGCCCACGGCCACCTTGGTGTCCTGGGCCTGGGCCGGCATGCAGCAGCTGAAGGTGGCCAGGGCCGCCAGGGCCAGCAGCAGTTTCCGATTGATCATCAAGTCCTCCTTGGCGAAAAACGCATGATGGCGCTTGTCACCGCAACAGGTGTCAGGTTTTGCCCTGACCCAGGGATAGCCCGGCGCCAGCGCGGGCTGCCCAGGCCTAGACTGGGGCTCCGCCGCAGTGACCGGAGCCCCGTCCACGATGCGCGAACCCAAACGCACGAGCTTACGCAGGGAGGCAAGGCGTCCGGCCTTGCCGGCCGAGGGCAACGCCGCGGCCGAGCTGGCCTGGGCCGGGCGCCACGAGGAGGCGCGCACCGTTTGCGGCGAGGCGCTGGCGGATGCCCGGCTGCCGCTGGCGCAGCGCGTGGCCCTGCTGGCGCTGCGCAGCGAGTCCGCGGTGGCGCTGGGGCACTTCGATGCGGCGCTCAGCGATGCCGAATCCCTGCTGGGCCTGGTGCCCGGCGCCGAACATGCGGCCGCGCAGGCACAGGGCTATGCCGCGATGGCGATGGCGCTGATGCGGCGCGGCCGCCTGCAGGAGGCGCTGGCGGTGGCCACGCTGGCACTCGAGCGGGCCGAGCGCTGCGGCCAGCCGGCGCTGCGCGCGCTGGCGCTCGCACGCTTGGGCGAGGCGCAGTTCCGCGTGCGCCAGGGCCGCATGGGCGTGCCCAGCGGTGAGCAGGCGGCCGCGCTTTACGCGCGCCTGGGCGATGCCTCGGGCCAGGCGCGCGCGCTCTGGATCGTCGCCAATGCGCAGATGAATCTGGGCCACCCGGCCGAGGCGCGCGAGGCGGCCGAGCAGGCGCTGGCGCTGGCGCGACAGAGCGGCGATGAGTTCGCGCTCGGCAATGCGCTCAATCTGCTGGCCTTTATGCAGGCCGATCTTTCGGCGGTGCTGCAGGGCTTCCGGCAGGCCGAGGCGGCCTTCCAGCGCGCCGGCTATGTGGAGCGCTGCGCCCTGGTGCGATCCAATATCGCCAACGCCTATGTGGAGCTGGGCCTGTACCGCCACGCCCTGCAGCTGCGCCAGGCGAACGCGCGTCTGCAGCGCGAGTTGGGCGCGCTGGCTGGTTTGGCCAACACCCTGGCCTCGCTGGCCGATATCGCCATCCAGCTCGGCGACTACGCCGCCGCCGAGGCCGCGCGCGCCGACTATGTGGCGCTGCTGCAGGTCTACGCCGATCCGATCGGCGCCTATATGGCGGCCAGCCTGGGCGGCGAGCTGGCGCTGGCGCAGGGCAACTGCGCCCAGGCGGTGCGCGAGTTCCGCGCCGCCCAGCGGGCCGCCCTGGCGGGCAGCGACCCGGCCATGCAGATGGCGGCGCACGACGGCCTGGCCAAGGCCTTGCTGGCCGATGGCCAGGCGGCCGCGGCGCTGCGTGCCAGCAGCCGCGGCATCGCACTGCACCGCGGCCAGGGCTTGAGCAAGCTCGACTTCGTGCAGCGCCAGCATCTGTGGTGGCATCACAGCCAGGCCCTGGCCGCGCTGGGCCGCGGCGAGCAGGCCTGGGTCGCGCTGCAGCAGGCCTATGTGTTCCTGCTCGACGGCGTGCGCGAGCTGCGCGACGAGGGACTGCGCCGCAGCTACCTCAACAAGGTGTTAGGCAACCGCGAGCTGGTGCGCGCCTGGCTGGCCGAGGCGGCGCAGCGCGGCCTGGCCGAGGCCGAGCGCGAGGGCTATCTGCACCTGCCCAGCCTGCCGGTGGAGCCCTTCAAGCGCCTGGTGGACAGCGGCCTGCGCCTCAACGAGCTGCGCAGCGCGGCCGAGCTGCAGGAGTTCCTCATCAACGAGCTCACCCAGCTGACCGGTGCCGAGCGGGTGATGCTGGTGCTGGAGAGCGGCGGCGCGCTGGAGATCGCCGGTGCCATGCTGCCGCGCGGCGAGTCGGCGCCGGCCCTGCTGCAGGCGGTGACGCCCTGGCTGCAGGAGGCGCGCCGCAGCCGCAGCGTCAGCCTGCGCCATGGCCCGCCCGGCGTCCCGCCGCTGGCGCAGCGCAGCTGCCTGGTGGCGCCGTTGGTGGCGCAGCGCCGCGTGCTGGGCCATGTCTATGCCGATATCGAGGGCATCTACGGGCGCTTTGCCGATGCCGACCGCGACCTGCTGGCCCTGCTGGCCGCCCAGGCCGCGGTGGCGCTGGACAACGCGCGCTGGGGCGAGGGTCTGGAGGCCAAGGTGGCCGAGCGCACCGCGGCGCTGGCGGCCGCCAAGGCCCAGGCCGAGCAGCGCGCCCACGAGTTGTCCATCATCAACAGCATCCAGCAGGGCATCGCCGATTCGCAGGATTTCCAGGCCAGCGTCGACCTGGTGGGCGACCAGCTGCGCGGGGTGCTGCGTTCGGGCGATATCGGCATCCACTGGTTCGACGCCGTCGCCGGCCTGATGCGCCCGCTCTACGTCTACGAGCATGGCGAGCGCCTGCAGTCCAGCGCCTATGTGCCCAACCCCGGCGGGGCCTGGGAGCAGATCCAGCGCACGCGCAAGCCGCTGATCTATCACAGCCGGCGCGACTATGCCTTCGCGGCCCTGCTGGATGGCAGCGATGCCGAGCTCAGCGGCGCCTTCATCCCCATCATTGCCGGCGAGCATTTGCTGGGCGTGATCGTGCTGATGGACTTCCAGCGCGAGCATGCCTTTGGCAGCGACGAGATCCGCCTGGTCGAGACCATCTCGGCCAGCCTGGGCGTGGCGCTGGAGAACGCACGCCTGTTCGACGAGACCCAGCGCCTGCTCAAGGAGACTGAGCAGCGCAATGCCGAGCTGGCGGTGATCAACAGCATCCAGCAGGGCATGGCCGGCTCGCTGGACTTCCAGGCCATCGTCGAGCTGGTGGGCCACAAGCTGCGCGAGGTGCTGCACACCGAGAACCTCGGCATCGTCTGGTACGACGCGGCCAGCAATCTGCTGCACAACCTCTACGTCGTCGAGCACAACCAGCGCCTGCACCTGCCGCCGGCCACGCCGACGCCGACGGGCAGCTGGGCCAGGCTGCTCGCCACGCGCCAGCCGGTGGTCTTCAATACCACGGCCGAGATGGCGGCCACCGGCATCACGCTGCTGCCCGGCACCGACCAGGCGCTGTCGGTGCTGAAGGTGCCGGTGATCGTCGGCGAGCGCGTGCTGGGCATCATCGACACCGAGGACCACCAGCGCGAACATGCCTATGGCGAGGCCGAGGTGCGGCTGCTGCAGACGATTGCGTCCTCGATGGGCGTGGCGCTGGAAAACGCGCGCCTGTTCGACGAAACCCAGCGCCTCTTGAAGGAAACCGATGACCGCGCCGCCGAGCTGGCGGTGATCAACGGCGTGCAGCAGGGCCTGGCCAACAAGCTCAGCGCCGACTCGATCTACGAGCTGGTGGGCGAGAAGCTGCGCGAGCTGTTCGACTCGCAAAGCATCAGCATCGCCAGCCTGGACATGCAGGCGAATCTGCGCCACTACCACTACATGCTGGAGCGCGGCCGGCGCTTCGAGGTGCCGGATGGACCGATCTCGGCGCTGGGCCTGCACCTGGTGGCGAGCGGCCAACCGCTGCTGATCAACGACGACAAGACCGCGCGCCTGGCCGCGCTGGGCATCGTCAGCAGCACGCTGCCGGGCACGGCCGAAACCCTCAGCCTGGTGCGCGTGCCGATACTCTCCGGCGAGCGCGTGGTGGGTGTGATCGGGCTCGACAACGTCGACCGCGAGCACGCCTTCAGCGCCGCCGATGTGCGCCTGCTCACCACCCTGGCCGGCAGCATGAGCGTGGCGCTGGAGAGCGCGCGCCTGTTCGAGCAGACTCAGCAGCGCGCCAACGAGCTGGCCACCGTCAATGCGCTCGGCCAGGCGCTCACCAGCACCATCGACCTGGATGAGCTGATCCACACCGTGGGCGAGAAGATGCGCGTCACCTTCGCCGCCGACATTGCCTACATCGCCCTGCTCGACCAGAGCGCCGGCCTGATCCGCTTTCCCTATGCGCATGGCGAGTCCCTCAGCCAGCAGGCGATCGGCGAGGGCCTGACCGGCAAGATCATCGAGACCGGCCAGCCGCTGTTGCTGAACGAGGATGTCGATGCTGCCGCCGACGCGATGGGCGCCGAGCAGCTCGGCCTGCAGGCCGCCAGCTACCTGGGCGTGCCGATCCGGGTGGATGAGCGTGCCATCGGCGTGCTGAGCGTGCAGAGCACCGCCCGCGAGGGCCGCTTCACCGCGGCCGACCAGAACCTGCTCGCGACGCTGGCCGCCGGCGTCGGCGTGGCGATACGCAACGCCCAGCTGTTTGCCGAGGCGCGCGAGGCGCGCGCGGCCGCCGAAGGTGCCAACGAGGCCAAGAGCGCCTTCCTCGCCACCATGAGCCACGAGATCCGCACGCCCATGAATGCGGTCATCGGCATGAGCGGGCTCTTGCTGGACACGCCGCTGAACGCCGAGCAGCGCGACTACGCGGCCACCATACGCGACAGCGGCGACGCCCTGCTGACCATCATCAACGACATCCTGGACTTCTCCAAGATCGAGGCCGGCCGCATGGACATCGAGCGCCACCCCTTCGATCTGCGCGATTGCGTGGAGTCGGCGCTGGACCTGATGGGGTCGCGCGCGGCCGAGAAGCAGCTCGACCTGGCCTATGACTTCGAGGGTGAGCTGCCGGCGACGGTGGAGGGCGACGTGACGCGGCTGCGCCAGGTGCTGCTGAACCTGCTCAGCAATGCGGTCAAGTTCACCGATGCGGGCGAGGTGGTGCTCAGCGTGGCCGCGGCGGGGGCGCAGCTGCACTTCTGCGTGCGCGACACCGGCATCGGCCTGAGCCCGCAGGGCATGAGCCGCTTGTTCCAGAGCTTCAGCCAGGCCGACAGCTCGACCACGCGCAAGTATGGCGGCACCGGCCTGGGCCTGGCGATCAGCCGGCGCCTGGTGGAGCTGATGGGTGGCCGCATGTGGGCCGAGAGCCCCGGCGTGGGCGCGGGGGCGAGCTTCCACTTCACGCTGGTGCTGCCGACGGCGGCGGCCGCGGCGGCGCGCAGCGCGTTGGCGGGCCCGCAGCCGGCGCTGCATGGCAAGCGCCTGCTGGTGGTGGACGACAACGCCACCAACCGCCGCGTGCTGGCCCTGCAGGCGGCCAAATGGGGCATGCTGCCGCAGGACTGCGCCAGTGCCGAGCAGGCCCTGGCCTGGGTGGCCGCGGGCGGCGTCTGCGATCTGGCCCTGCTGGACATGCATATGCCGGGTACGGACGGCGTGACGCTGGCGCGCCTGCTGCGCAAGACCCGACCCCAGCTGCCCCTGGTGCTGTTCAGCTCGCTGGGGCGCAAGGAGGCGGGGGTGGAGGAGGGCGTGTTTGCCGCCTATCTGCACAAGCCCTTGCGGCAGAGCCAGCTGTTCGACACCTTGATGAATCTGCTGGACGAGCGCAGCGCGGCGCGCGTGCCGGCGCCGGTGGGCCCCAGCCAGCATGCCGGCCTGGCCGAGCGCCACCCGCTGCGCATCCTGCTGGCCGAGGACAACGCCGTGAACCAGAAGCTGGCGCTGCGCCTGCTGGCCCAGATGGGCTACCGCGCCGATCTGGCCAGCAATGGCCTGGAGGCGGTGGAAAGCGTGGAGCGCCAGCCCTACGACCTGGTGCTGATGGATGTGCAGATGCCCGAGATGGACGGCCTGGAGGCGAGCCGCCGCATCAGCGCGCGCTGGCCAGCCGGGGCAAGGCCGCGCATCGTCGCAATGACCGCCAACGCCATGCAGGGCGATCGCGAGGACTGCCTGGCCGCCGGCATGGACGACTACCTGGCCAAGCCGATACGCGTGGAGGCGTTGGTGCAGGCACTGTTGAATGCCGAGGCGCGCCATGACGCCTGAGGAGATCGCGGCCATTGCGCTGCAGACGGAGCGTGCCCGGCACGCCTATCTGGCGCGCAATATGCAGCTTGGCATGCGGGTGGCACCGGTCGGCATGGTGCTGTTCGCCTGGGCCTTGGGACAGACTGGACCTACCGATGGCCTGATCGGCTGGCTGATCGTGCAGGTCGCCCTGACCATGATCTACTTGCTGCTGTTGGCGCCCTGGCAGTCGCGCCTGCAGGCGCGCGACGACTTTGCCGGCGCTGCGCGGCTGATCCAGTACTTCCATGTGCTGCTGGGGCTGGTCTGGGCCTGGGCATGCGTACATTTCTTCGTGCCCGAGCCGCTGCGTCTGGTGGTGGTGATGGTCACGGTGCTTGCCAATGTGCTGGCGGTGGCCTCGGCGGTGGCCATCCACCGGGCCAGCGTGCTGGCCTTCTGCCTGCCCCTGGTGCTGCCGGTGGTACTGTGGGCGTTGCGCGAGCGCGGCACGGTGGCGCTGCTGGCGGCCGCCACCATGTTCTGGCTGACCGTCATCGTGTTGGTGTTCGCGCACCAGCATGGCCTGGCCCTGCTGCAGGCGATGCGCATGCGCTTCGAGAACGCGCGCCTCAACGAGGCACTCACCGAGCAGAAGGTGCGTGAGCGCACGCGCGCACTGGAGGCCGCCAGCCAGCACAAGTCGGAGTTCCTGGCCACGGTCAGCCACGAGATCCGCACGCCGCTGAACGCCATCATCGGCATGAGCGGGCTGATGCTGGACACGCCGCTGGATGCCGAACAGCGCGATTACGCGGGCACCATCCGCGACTCCGGCGAGACCCTCTTGACCATCATCAACGACATCCTGGACTTCTCCAAGATCGAGGCCGGGCGCATGGACATCGAGCGCCACCCCTTCGAGCTGCGCGAATGCGTGGAGTCGGCGCTCGAGCTGGTGGCGGCGCGCGCGGCCGAGAAGGGGCTGGACCTGGCCTATCTGTTCGAGGGCGAGTTGCCGGTGGCGCTGAACGGCGACGTCACGCGCTTGCGCCAGATCCTGCTGAACCTGCTGTCCAACGCGGTCAAGTTCACCGAGCGCGGCGAAGTGGTGCTGAGCGTCAGGGCGCTGGGTGGGGACGCATGGCAGTTCACGGTGCGCGACACCGGCATCGGCCTCAGCGAGGCCGGCATGAGCCGGCTGTTCCAGAGCTTCAGCCAGGCCGACAGTTCCACAACGCGCAAATATGGCGGCACCGGCCTGGGGCTTGCGATCAGCAAGAAGCTGGCCGAGCTGATGGGCGGGCGCATGTGGGCCGAGAGCGCCGGCCCGGGTTGCGGCAGCAGCTTCCACGTCTGCATCCGCGCCGAGGCCGCCGAGCTGCCCGCCAGCGCGCGGCGCGAGTTCATCGGCCAGCAGCCGGCCTTGCGTGCCAAGCAATTGCTGGTGGTGGACGACAACGCCACGAATCGCCGCGTGCTGGCGCTACAGACCGCCAAATGGGGCATGCTGCCGCGCGACTGTGCCTCGGGCGAGGAGGCGCTGCAGCTGCTCGAGCAGGGCGGCCGTTTCGATCTGGCGGTGCTGGACATGCACATGCCCGGCATGGACGGCCTGACGCTGGCGCGCCGCATCCGCAAGACCTGGCCCCAGCTGCCCCTGGTGATGTTCAGCTCGCTGGGGCGCAAGGAGGCCGGTGCCGAGGACGGCCTGTTCCAGGCCTATCTGCACAAGCCGCTGCGCCAGAGCCAGCTCTTCGACGCCCTGGTGGGGCTCTCGGGCGAGGCGCTGGCGCCGCGCCCGCCGGCACCCGACAGGCCGGGCATCGACGCCGGCCTGGCCGCGCGCCACCCGCTGCGCATCCTGCTGGCCGAGGACAACGCGGTGAACCAGAAGCTGGCCTTGCGCCTGCTGGCCCAGATGGGCTACCGTGCCGACGTGGCCAGCAACGGCATCGAGGCGGTGGAGAGCGTGCAGCGCCAGCCCTACGACCTGGTGCTGATGGATGTGCAGATGCCCGAGATGGACGGGCTGGAGGCCGCGCGCGAGATCTGCCGCCGCTGGCCGGCCGGCCGTCGGCCCCGCCTGGTGGCGATGACCGCCAACGCCATGCAGGGCGACCGCGAGGCCTGTCTGGCCGCGGGCATGGACGATTACGTGACCAAACCGATACGCACCGAGGCCCTGGTACAGGCCCTCATGCGCAGCCAGGGAGGCTGAGAGATGAACGCTGCCATCGATGCACAGATCTTCACCGAGCTGCAGGACAGTGCCGGCGCCGACTTCGTGGCCGAGCTGGTGCAGACCTTTCTGGAGGACGCACCGACCCTGCTGCGGACGCTGCGCCAGGCGCATCTGAGCGGCGATGCGGCGGGCTTCCGGCGTGCCGCCCACACGCTCAAGTCCAATGCCAACACCTTTGGCGCGCTGGACCTGGCCGAACTGGCGCGCGAGCTGGAGCAGCGCGGCCAGCAGCCGCCAGGCATTGGCGATGCCGGCGACGCCGAGCTGGCGGCGCGCTTGCAGAACCTGGAGCAGGCCTACGCGCATTGCGCCGCGGCGCTGCGGAGCCTCGGCCATGCGTGACGATGTCGCGCGGCTGCTGCTGGTGGATGACAACCGCGTCAACCGGCTGCTGCTGGCGCGCCAGCTGAGCCAGCTGGGCCACCAGACCGAGCTGGCCGAGAACGGCCGCGAGGCCTTGCGCATGCTGCGCGAGCGCCGCTACGACCTGCTGGTGCTGGACATCGAGATGCCCGAGATGGATGGCTTCGAGGTGCTCAGCCGCATGCTGGAGGATCCCGAACTGCGCGAGCTGCCGGTGATCGTGACCTCGGCGCTGGAGGGGCTGGCGAACGTGGTGCGCTGCATCGAGCTGGGCGCCGAGGACTATCTCTCCAAGCCCGTCAACCAGGTGCTCTTGAAGGCGCGCATCAACGCCAGCCTGGAGAAGAAGCGCCTGCGCGACGCCCAGCGCGAGCTGGTGAGCCGTTTTGCCACCTTGGAGGTGGCGCAGGACCTGGAGCGTTCGGGCTTCAGCCTGGGCGGGCGGCGCGTGCATGGGGCGGTGCTGTTCTGCGACATCCGCGGCTTCACCGGCCTGGTGGAGACGCTCGCGCCCGAGCAGGTGATCGAGCTGCTGAATACCTACTACACGCTGATGTTCGACGCCATCAGCGGCCTGGGCGGGGTGGTGAACCAGATCATCGGCGACGGCCTGATGGCGATCTTCGGCGCGCCCCTGCCGCTGGAGCAGCCGGCGGCCTCGGCGGTGGCGGCGGCACTGGAGATGGTGGCGATGATGGAGCAGTTCAGCCGCGAGCAGCTGGCCGCCGGCCTGCCGCCGCTGCGCATCGGCATCGGCATCGCCAGCGGCGACATGGTGGCCGGCTACACCGGCACGCAGCAGCGCGCCACCTACACCTGCGTGGGCGACACGGTGAATCTGGCGGCGCGCCTGGAGGCCCATACCAAGGAGGCGGGGCGCGCCATCCTGATCGATGCCGCCACCTGCGAGGCGCTCGGTGGCCAGCTCGCGACCGAGGCACTGGGGCCGGTGCAGCTGAAGGGCAAGGCGGCGCCGGTGCAGGTTTTTGCCGTGGGGGCCGGGTCCTGATGCAGGCCTTGCTGGACTATCTCAGCGCCGTGCTGGCCTCGCCCCAGCAATGGCTGGCGCATCTGGCGGCGCTGGCCGGTTTGGGCATGGCGGTGGGCGGCACGCTGGCGCGCACCATGATGCCGCTGCGCTGGCTGGCGGCGGGCAGCAATCTCGGCCTGCTGGTGTTCGGTGCCCTCCATCCCTCACCCACCACGCTGGCGGTGGCGGGCCTGCTGCTGCCCATCAATCTGTACCGCGCGATCGAGATCACGCGCTTGACGCGCCAGGTGCAGGGCGCCGCCGCCGCGGCCGAGCATGTGGGCCTGTGGCTGAAGCCGCATATGAAGGTACGCAAGCTCAAGGCCGGCCAGGTTCTGTTCCAGCGCGGCGAGCGCGCCGAACACCTCTACCTGCTGGCGCAGGGCGAGATGGCGCTGGCCGATATCGGCCAGCCGCTGCCGCAGGGGCGCATCTTCGGCGAGATCGCGCTGTTCTCGCCCGACCACCGCCGCACCCATACCGTGCAGGCGCTCAGCCCCTGCACGGTGCTGGAGATCCACGAGAGCACGGTGCGCCAGCTCTACTACCAGCACCCGGCCTTCGGCTTCCACCTCATCGACCTGCTGGCCGAGGGCCTGGCGCGCGATGTGGCGCGCGCCGAGGCCGTCGCACAGACGATCAAGCCAAGGACTTGAAGCCGGTCTCGCGCTGCAGCAGCGCGACGAGTTCACCCGCCTCCACCAGCGCGCTGGCATGCTCGATATCGGGCGCCAGGTAATGGTCGGTGGGCATGGGCGGGCAGTTCTTGCGCACCAGGGCGTGCACTTCTTCGAGCGCCTTGGAGCTGGCCAGCGGGCGCAGGAACTCGATGCCCTGCGCGGCCGCCAGCAGCTCGATGCCGATGATGTGGCCGGTGTTGTCCAGCATCTGGCCGAGGCGGCGCGCGCCATAGGTGGCCATCGACACATGGTCTTCCTGGTTGGCGCTGGTGGGCAGGCTGTCGACACTGGCCGGATGGGCCAGGCTCTTGTTCTCGCTGGCCAGCGCCGCGGCCGTGACATGGGCGATCATGAAGCCCGAGTTGAGGCCGGCATTTGCGGTCAGGAAGGGCGGCAGGCGCGACACGCTGGCGTCGATCAGCATGGCGATGCGGCGCTCGGCAATCGCACCCACCTCGGCGATGGCGCAGGCCAGCGCGTCGGCGGCCAGGGCCACCGGCTCGGCGTGGAAGTTGCCGCCGCTGACCATATAGCTGGTGCCGTCCTCGTTGGCGAACACCAGCGGGTTGTCGGTCACCGCATTCGCCTCGCGCAGCAGCACGTCGCGCACATAGCGGGCCTGATCCAGGCAGGCACCCATCACCTGGGGCTGGCAGCGCAGGCAATAAGGATCTTGCACGCGCTCATCGCCCTCCTGGTGCGATTGGCGGATCGCGCTGCCGGCGAGGATCTGGCGGTAGGCGGCGGCCGCCTCGATCTGGCCGGGCTGGCCACGCACCGCATGGATGCGGGGGTCGAAGGGGCCGTCGCTGCCGCGCGCGGCATCCAGGCTCAAGGCGCCGCTGACGATGGCCGAGGCATAGACCTGCTCGAAGCGCAACAGGCCTTCCAGCGCCAGCGCGGTGCTGGTCTGGGTGCCGTTGATCAGGGCCAGGCCTTCCTTGGCCTGCAGCACCAGCGGCTCGATGCCATGCTTGTTGAGCTCGGGCAGGGCGGGCTCGCGGACGCCGTCCACCAGCATCTCGCCCTCGCCCAAGAGGGCCAGGGTCATGTGCGAGAGCGGGGCCAGGTCGCCCGAGGCGCCCACCGAGCCCTTGGCCGGCACATAGGGCACCAGGCCGGCGTTGAACACGTCCAGCAGGCTTTGCACCACCGCCTCGCGCACGCCCGAATGGCCGCGCGCCAGCGAGGCCGCCTTGGTGGCCAGCATCAGGCGCACCACGCTGGGCTGCAGCGGCTCGCCCACGCCCACGCAATGCGAGCGGATCAGGTTGAACTGCAGGGTGGCCAGCTCTTCCTTGCTGATGCGCTTGGAGGCCAGCTTGCCGAAGCCGGTGTTGACGCCGTAGACGGGGGCATCGCCGGCGGCCGCGTTTTGCACCACGGCGGCGCTGCGGCGGATGCTGTCGGCGGCGCTGGCATGCAGGCCCAGCTTGACGCCGCCGTTGCGGATGCTGCGCAGCTGGTCCAGGGTCAGCTGGCCGGGGGTGATTTCGATATGGGTCATGACGGGTCTCAGTTCTTGTGTTTCCAAGCAGAGCCCGAGGATCCGGCTTGGCCGGGCCTGCGGGCTCGCCCCCTTGAGGGGGCTCGCGAAGCGAGTAGGGGGTGGGCCTTCAGCCGGTGATCATGGGAAGGTTCAGGCCGCGTTCTTTCGCGCAGGCCACGGCGATGTCATAGCCCGCATCGGCATGGCGCATCACGCCGGTGCCGGGGTCGTTGAAGAGCACGCGGGCGATGCGCTTGTCGGCGGCTTCGCTGCCGTCGCAGACGATCACCACGCCGCTGTGCTGGGAAAAGCCCATGCCCACGCCGCCGCCATGGTGCAGCGAGACCCAGGTGGCGCCGCCGGCGGTGTTCAGCAAGGCGTTCAGCAACGGCCAGTCGGAGACGGCGTCCGAGCCGTCCTGCATGCTTTCGGTCTCGCGATTCGGGCTGGCCACCGAGCCGCTGTCCAGGTGGTCGCGGCCGATCACGATCGGGGCCTTCAGCTCGCCCTTGCGCACCATCTCATTGAAGGCCAGGCCGGCGATATGGCGCTCGCCCAGGCCCAGCCAGCAGATGCGTGCCGGCAGGCCCTGGAAGCTGATGCGCTCACGGGCCATGTCCAGCCAGCGGTGCACGCCGGCGTGGTGGGGGAAGAGCTCCTTGATCTTGGCGTCGGTCTTGAAGATGTCCTCGGGGTCGCCCGAGAGCGCCACCCAGCGGAAGGGGCCGCGGCCCTCGCAGAACTGCGGGCGCACATAGGCGGGCACGAAGCCGGGGAAGTCGAAGGCGTTCTTCACGCCCTGGTCCAGCGCCACCTGGCGGATGTTGTTGCCGTAGTCGACGGTGGGGATGCCCATGGCCTGGAAGTCCAGCATCGCCTGCACATGCACGGCGCAGCCCTTGGCCGCGGCGGCCTTCAACTCCGCATGCTGGGCCGGATCGGCGGCGGCGGCCTTCCATTGCTCGACGCTCCAGCCCACCGGCAGGTAGCCGTTGATGAGGTCGTGCGCCGAGGTCTGGTCGGTCACCAGGTCGGGCTTGATGGCCGTGCCTTGCTGGCAGCGCTTTGCCAGTGCCGGCAGGATCTCGGCCGCGTTGCCCAGCAGGGCGATCGAGACGGCCCTGCCCTCGGCGCAGTACTTGGCGATGCGGGCCAGCGCGTCGTCCAGGTCCATCGCCTGCTCGTCCACATAGCGGGTCTTGAGGCGGAAGTCGATGCGCGACTGCTGGCACTCGATATTGAGCGAGCAGGCACCGGCGAAGGTGGCGGCCAGGGGCTGGGCGCCACCCATGCCGCCCAGGCCGGCGGTCAGGATCCAGCGGCCCTTCATCGAACCACCAAAGTGTTGGCGGCCGGCCTCGGCAAAGGTCTCATAAGTGCCCTGCACGATGCCCTGCGAGCCGATGTAGATCCAGCTGCCGGCCGTCATCTGGCCGTACATCATCAGGCCCTTGCGGTCCAGCTCGTTGAAGTGTTCCCAGTTGGCCCAGTGCGGCACCAGATTGGAATTGGCGATCAGCACGCGCGGCGCGTCGGCATGGGTCTTGAACACGCCCACCGGCTTGCCGGACTGCACCAGCAGGGTTTCGTCCTCGTTGAGCTTCTTCAGCGACTCCAGGATGGCGTCGAAGCATTCCCAGTTGCGTGCGGCCTTGCCGATGCCGCCGTAGACCACCAGCTCGGCCGGGTTCTCGGCCACCACCGGGTCCAGATTGTTCTGGATCATGCGGTAGGCGGCTTCGGTGAGCCAGTTCTTGCAAGTGAGGGTGGTGCCGGTGGGGGCGCGGACGACGCGGGACTGGGAAGACATGACGAGCTCCTGGCGGTTGGAGAAGGAACGAAGAATGAGGCGAACTCTAGTTGTCTATACAAGTAAAGTCAACTACCATTCGCCCATGTCCAGAAAAGCCCCGGCCGGCCCCGAGCCGCAGTACCTCAAGGTCAAGAACTTCCTGCGCGAAGGCATCAGCAGCGGCCGCTGGGTGGCCGGCGATCTCTTGCCCTCGGAAGCCGAGCTGGGCGGGCAGTTCGAGCTCAGCCGCATGACGGTGAACCGCGCGCTGCGCGAGCTGACGCAGGAAGGCCTGGTCGAGCGGGTGCAGGGCGTGGGTACCTTCGTGGCGCAGCTGCACCGCATCTCCTCCACGCTGACGGTGCGCGATGTGCACGACGAGATCGCCGAGCGCGGCCACCAGCATGAGGCCAAGGTGCAGCTGCTGGAAAAGACCAAGGCCACGCCCGAGCAGGCAGCCGAGTTCGGCCTGAAGGCCGGCGCGCTGCTGTTCCACAGCGTCATCGTGCATCTGGAGAATGGCGTGGCGATCCAGTGCGAGGACCGGCTGGTCAATCCGGCCTGTGCGCCCGACTATCTGGCGCTGGATTTCGCCAGCACCACCCCCACGAATTACCTGTTGCAGGTGGCGCCCCTGTCGGAGGCGCGCTATACGATTGAATCGACGCTGCCGAGCGATGCCGAGGCCAAGCTGCTGGGCATTGCGCGGCGTGATCCCTGCCTGGTGGTCAAGCGCACCACCTACAGCCATGGGCAGACCGTGACCACGGTGCGGCTCACGCATCCGGGCTCGCGCTATCTTTTGCAAGGAAGTTTTCAAGCATGAGCACAGTGAACGGCCGCCCGGAACTGGGCGCACGCCAGCCGCAAAACGCGGCTGGCCTTCTGGCCGTCCAAGTCCGCGCAGGCGGACTTGGAGCCGCGGCCATCAGCCCGCTTGGCGGGACGGCGCGCAGCGCCAGGGTGCCAACATGAGTTGGAGCATCATCAGCGCGGACGAGGTCACACCTCAGCCCTGGCGCAATGGCGGTGGCCAGACACGCGAACTGCTGGCCTGGCCACACAGCAACGACTGGGTCTTGCGCGTCAGCGTGGCGGATATCGAAGCCAGCGGCCCGTTCTCGAAATTCGAGGGCGTGGATCGCTGGTTCGCGGTGCTGCAGGGCGAGGGCGTGCGGCTTTATGAATACGAGCTGCGCGTGGGCGACGAGCTGCTGCACTTCGATGGCGCGCTGGCGCCCGACTGCGAGCTGATTGGCGGTACGACGCGCGATTTCAATCTGATGCACCGGCGCGGCCGCGGCGTGATGAAGGTGCAGCCGGCCGCACATGCCGTGATCGCCCAGGCGCATTGGGTCGGCCTGTTCAGCGCCAAGGGCGGGCTGTTGGAGCATGGCGCCCGCGCCATGCCGCTGCGGCCGATGAGCCTGGCCTGGTGCGAGACGCCGGCGGCGCAGTCCTGCGTGTTCAGCGGCGAGGGCGCGGCCTGGTGGATGAGCTGGAGCGATGAGGCATGAATAGCAGCAGCAAACGTACCCTGTGGCACAACGCGCGCCTGGCGACACTGGCGGGCGCTGAGCCCTGGGGCTGGCTGCCGCAGGGCGCGCTGATCACCGAGGGCGAGCAAATCGTCTGGGTGGGCGAGGCATCCCAGCTCTCGCCCGAGCTGAGCGTCAGCATTGCGCAGCAGCGCGATCTGGCCGGCGCGGTGGTGACGCCGGGCCTGATCGACTGCCACACCCATCTGGTCTATGGCGGCTCGCGCGCGCATGAGTTCGAGCTGCGGCTGCAGGGCGCCAGCTATGAGGAGATCGCGCGCGCCGGCGGCGGCATCCGTTCCTCGGTGGCGGCCACGCGCGCGGCCGGCGAGCACGAGCTCTACGCGCTGGCGGCGCAACGCCTGCAGCCGCTGCTGGCCGAGGGCGTGACCACCATCGAGGTGAAGTCGGGCTATGGCCTCTCGCAGGCCGCCGAGGCCAAGATGCTGCGCGTGGCGCGGCGCCTGGCCGGCCTGGGCGTGGCGGTGCGTACCAGCTATCTGGGCGCCCATGCCCTGCCGCCCGAATACCAGGGCCGGCCGGACGCCTATGTGAAGGCGCTGTGCGACTGGCTGCCCAAGCTCAAGCGCGAGGGCCTGGTGGATGCGGTGGACGCCTTCTGCGAGGGCATCGGCTTCACGCCGGCACAGACACGCCAGGTCTTCGAGGCCGCCAGGGCCCTGGAGCTGCCCGTGAAGCTGCATGCCGAGCAGCTCAGCGACCAGGGCGGCACCCAGCTGGCCTGCGAGTTCGGCGCGCTCTCCTGCGATCACCTCGAATACCTCGGCGAGGCAGGCATACGCGCGATGCAGGCGAGTGGCACGGTGGCGGTGCTGCTGCCCGGCGCTTTTTACTTCCTGCGCGAGACCAAATTGCCGCCGGTGCAGGCGCTGCGCGGGGCCGGTGTGCCGATCGCGATCGCCTCGGACCACAACCCCGGCACCTCGCCCACGCTGTCGCTGCTCTTGATGCTGAACATGGCATGCACCCTGTTCCGCCTTACGCCCGAGGAGGCCCTGCGCGGCGTCACCCAGCACGCGGCGCGCGCCCTGGGCCTGGCCGACCGCGGCCAACTGGTGGCGGGGCAGCGCGCCGATTTCTGCATCTGGGATATCGCCCATCCCAATGAACTGGCCTATTACTTCGGCCGCAACCCGCTGCGTCAGGTCGTGCGCGGCGGACAAGTACGGAACTGAGCACCATGACATCCGTGTTTCGATTGAAGCAGGGCCGCACGCCCTTGTTGATCAGCATGCCCCATGTTGGCACGGCCATTCCCGCGGACCAGCAGGGCCGCTACCTGCAGCGCGCGCTGGCCAGCGAGGACACCGACTGGCATCTGGAGCGCCTCTATGGCGAGATCGCGGCAGAGCTGGGTGCCAGCCTGATCGTTCCGCATTACTCGCGCTACCTGATCGACCTGAACCGCCCGCCCGAGGACACGCCCATGTACCCGGGCGCGGCCAATACCGAGCTGTGCCCGACGCGCTTCTTCACCGGCGAGCCGCTCTATCTGGAGGGCCAGGAACCGGATCTGGCCGAGAAGCAGCGCCGCCGCGAGCAGTATTGGCTGCCCTACCACCGCGCGCTCACGGCCGAGATGAACCGGCTCAAGAGCCTGTATGGCCATGCGCTGCTGTTTGATGCGCACAGCATCCGCTCCGAGCTGCCCTGGCTGTTCGAGGGCCGGCTGCCCGACCTGAACCTGGGCACCGCCGAGGGCAGGTCCTGCGACCCCGCCATCACCGCGGGTCTGGGTGATCTGCTGGCCTCGCAGGGCCGCTACACACAGGTGGTGAACGGCCGCTTCAAGGGCGGCTTCATCACGCGCCATTACGGCCAGCCGCACAACGGCTGGCACGCAGTGCAGATGGAGATGTGCCAGTGCTGCTATATGAGCGAGCAGCCGCCGTTCGATTACGCCCCGGCGCTGGCGGCCGAGGTGCAGCCGCTGATGCAGGCGCTCCTGCAGCGCATGCTCGCCTGGAAGCCTGCCCCATGAGCCGCCTCTACTTTGCCCGTCAGGCCTGGGTGAACGGTGGCTGGCAGCGCGATGTGCTCTTGCAGGTGGATGCGCGCGGCCATTGGGCCGAGATCCTGCCGGGCCAGCTGAAGCCGGTGGCGGCCGAGGAGTTGCCCGGCCCGGTGATCCCCAGCCTTGTCGATGCCCACAGCCATGCCTTCCAGCGTGCCATGGCCGGACTGGCCGAACGGCGCGAAGCCGGCGAGGATGATTTCTGGTCCTGGCGCGATCGCATGTATGGCCTGGCCCTGCAGCTGCGCCCGGCGCAGATGCAGGCGATCGCGGCCCAGCTTTATCTGGAGCTGCTGCGCGGCGGCTATACCCAGGTCTGCGAGTTCCACTATCTGCAGCACCAGCCCGACGGCACGCCCTATGCCGACGAGCTGGCGATGAGCTGGGCCCTGGCCGACGCCGCCGAGCAGGTGGGCCTGGGCCTGACCCTGCTGCCGGTGTTGTACGCCCGTTCAGGCTTCGGCAAGCCGGGGCTGCGCGAAGACCAGCGCCGCTTTGCCACCGATGCGGCCTGGGTCTGGCGAGCCAGCCAGCGCGTGCAGGCGGCCGGCCGGCCGTTGCTCAGCGCCGGCGTGGCCCTGCATTCGCTGCGTGCCGCCAACGCCGAGGACATCCGCGCCCTGCAGGCCCTGGTGGGCGATGCCGACCTACCCATCCATATCCACATCAGCGAGCAGCAGCAGGAGCTGCGCGACTGTCTGGCCGCCACCGGCCAGCGCCCCATGCAATGGCTGTGCAAGGAGTTCCGGCCCGATGCGCGCTGGCATCTGGTGCATGCCACCCACAGCACGCCCGAGGAGATTGCCCAGGTGGCCGCCAGCGGCGCCAGCGCGGTGATCTGCCCCGGCACCGAGGGCAATCTGGGCGATGGCCTGTGCGATCTGAACGGCTGGCTGGAGGCCGGCGTGCCCATCAGCATGGGCTCGGACAGCCATGTCACGCGCGCCTGGGTGGAGGAGCTGCGCTGGCTGGAATATGGCCAACGGCTCAAGCTGCAGCAGCGCAATGTGGCGGCCGCGCCGGGTCGCGGTGAACCCGCCACCGCGGCGCGCCTGTTCGAGGCCTGCGTGCGCGGCAGCGCGGCGCCGGCCGGCTTCAGGCAATGGGGGCTGGAGCCCGGTGCGCGCGCCGACTTCCTGGTGCTGGACACGCGCTGCTCGGGCTTGCTGGGCGTGCCGGCCGCGGCGCGGCTGGACGCGCTGGTATTCGCCAGCCAGGGCGAGGCGCTGCGCGAGGTCTATGTGGCGGGCGAATGTCGGCTGCGCGAGGGCCAGCACCCGGCCCAGGCGGCGGTCGCAACGGGCTTTGAGGCGAGCATGAAGGAACTCTGGGGCAAGGACTGACCCCATAGTCGGGGACGCTGCTGGCCGGGCGATCGCATCGCTGCTACGCTAGGCGCACAAATGCCAGTCGTTGGGGGTATGCCATGCTGGACCTGCGCAACTACACGATCCGGGCCCGTCTGTACCTGCTGGCCGGCCTGGCCATCGTCACCATGCTCATCATCGGCGGCAACGGGCTTTACAGCCTGGCCCAGGCGCGCGCCGACTTCACCCACTATGTGGACAACGACGTCGAATCGCTGGCCCAACTGGCCACGGTGCGCGCCGGCGTCGGCAATCTACGCCGCTACGAGAAAGACCTGCTGATCAATCTGGTCGACACCAAGGCGGTGGAGAAATACCGCGGCGAATGGGAGCACAGCTACCAGACCGTGGCCAAGGGCCTGGACGTGATCGAGCAGCTCAATATCGCGCCGCAGGCCAAGAAGATGCCGCCCGAGCTGCGCAAGTCCCTGGCCGACTACCGCAGCGGCCTGCAGTCCATCATCGAGCGCGTGCTGAAGGGCGAGTTCCCCGACACCGCGAGCGCCAACCGCGCCACCGAGCCGATCAAGGGGCCGGTGCGCGCGATGGACGCGCAGCTGGCCGAGATGACCAAGCTGATCACCGAGCATGGCGACGAGGAGGTCAAGCGCCTGGACGAGAAGGAGCACAGCATCCGCTTCTCGCTCAGCGCCGTGATCCTGGTGGGCGTGCTGGCGATCGGCACCTACACCTTCTTCAATATCCGCTCCATCCTGGCGCCGCTGACGCATGCGGTGGAGAGCTCGGAGCGCATGGCGCGCCAGGATCTGAGCCAGCGCATCCAGGTGCAGGGGCGTGACGAGACCGCCGCGATGATGCGCGGCGTGCAGGGCATGCAGACGGCGATACGCGAGGTGGTGTCGGGTGTGCGCAGCGCCACCGACAGCATTGCCACCGCCTCGGCCGAGGTGGCCACCGGCAGCCATGACCTCAGCCACCGCACCGAGCAG
>Ga0208398_100306_pt1 | contig 38742 bp, 36 predicted proteins | sample LakWasMe79_HOW10_2_FD_183905 | JGI IMG/M metagenome (GOLD analysis project Ga0208398, IMG submission 183905) | Freshwater sediment methanotrophic microbial communities from Lake Washington under simulated oxygen tension - Sediment Metagenome... | ecosystem: Environmental > Aquatic > Freshwater >...
GAGCGCGGAAGAGGTCATTGATGGCTCCGGGTTATCTTTTGGATGACGCGAATTCTAGGCGCGCAACACTGCTCTGGATATGCTGAAATGCCCTGATTCATGCCCTTATGCAATAAGCGCATGACACGCTTCGCGCTACCATTGCGGCATAACCATTCCACCCATACCGCCATGCCGCTTCAATTTGCCACGCGTCTGAACAACGTCGAAACTTCTGCCATCCGCGAACTCTTCAAGCTGCTGGGCAAGCCCGGCATCATCAGCTTTGCCGGCGGCTTTCCCGACCCGGCCATGTTCGATGTGGAGGGCATCCGTGAAGCCGTCAACGCGGCGCTGACGCACGAGGCCGGTGCCACACTGCAATACGGTGCCACCGAAGGCCACAACCCGCTGCGCGAGCAACTGGCCGCCTTCATGGGCGCCAAGGGTGTGCAAGACCTGGCGCCTGACCAACTGATCGTCACCACTGGCAGCCAGCAGGCGCTGGACCTGCTGGGCAAGACCATGATCAGCCCCGGCGACAAGGTCATTGTGGAAGGCCCGACCTTCCTGGCCACCATCCAGTGCTTTCGCCTGTACGGTGCCGAGCTGATCAGCGCACCGATTGACGCCAATGGCGTGCAGGTGGACAAGCTCGAAGCCCTGATCGCCGAACACAAGCCCAAGTTCGTGTACTTGATCCCCACTTTCGGCAACCCCAGCGGCGCCATGCTGAGCCTGGAGCGCCGCAAGCGCGTGCTGGAGTTGGCCGCGCAGTACCAGACGCTGATCGTCGAGGACGACCCCTATGGCGATCTTTACTTCAACGCCGCACCGCCGCCATCGCTGCTGGCCCTGAGCGCCGGTGTGCCCGGCAGCCGCGAGCTGCTGGCCCACTGCGGATCGTTGAGCAAGGTGCTGAGCCCCGGTCTGCGTGTGGGCTGGATGATTGCCCCGCCCGAGCTGCTGGCCAAGGCCACGATGTGCAAGCAGTTCAGCGATGCCCACACCAGCACCTTCGCCCAGGCCACCGCCGCCCAATACCTGAAGGCCGGCCGCATGCCCGCCACGCTGGCCCATGTGCGCAAGGTTTACGCCGAACGCGCGCAGGCCATGGGCAATGCGCTGCGTAAGGAGCTGGGTGATGCGATTGATTTTGTGCAACCCCAGGGCGGCCTGTTTGTGTGGGCGCGGCTAACCGGTGCCGGTGGCAAGGTGAAGGACGGTGCCGAGCTGGCAAAGCGCGCCATCGACAAGGGCGTGGCCTTTGTGCCGGGTGCGCCGTTTTATGCGTCCAATCCTGATTTGTCTACGCTACGGTTGAGTTTTGCGACGGCGGATGTGGCGAAGATTGAAGAGGGCGTGGGGCGGTTGGGGCAGGCCGTTTGAAGCTGCTCTTTCGCTGAGCGCCTTGGTGACGTTTGTGGCGGCAGAGTTTGGGGCAATGGCCCCCGCCTCATCTGTCCTGCTGGCCAGCAAATCGGCGGGGGCCACTGCCCCAAACTCTGCGTGCGCGGTGGCTGGTTGTGCGGGGGCGGAAGTCACCTCTGGGGCGGAACCGGTCACAGGATTTGACGCCGTGGATAACTCTTATGGGCTGGAAGCGGTAGTACAAATTTCCCGTCAGCGGTCGGTCGAAATGAAGCAGCAAACTTTTGAGTCAGGTCGTACTCTGCATCGCAAAGCAACGAGACGCGAACGGGGGAAGTGCAACTAGCGGCCGACCGTAGAGATGCACATGGAACGTTGACTCATTGCCCACTGTCGTCGTGGAATGGACAGCCGCTGCGCGCATGGTTAGAAACTCACCGGCACCAACGTCAATCGACTGCTCTGGCGTTACCACAGCGCTACCTGCCGATGGACGAGGGAAAAACGTGTTCAGTTCATTCCCACGAAGTCCAACAATTACCGCCCACGTGCAATGCTCATGTGGAGGACTCACAACGCCCGCACCATCTGTGACGAGATAGATGGAAGGGGTAGATTCTGAGATTACAGCGAGTTCATACAGCCGTTCTTCTCCGTGTTTCGCAGCAGTGAAGCTGAGGAGAAAGGCCTTCTGACTTTCGCAAACTGAAAGCAATTCGCGGGCGGCTTCATTTAACTGCGCCTCGCTCGGATCGGAACCGTAGTCACGCAGCTTTGTTGCGAGTAACTCAAATGGATTCGACATGCGGAAAAGTTTGCTGGTAACCTAACAAATGATGTATCTAGAAGTCACGGGATCTTATCCAAATGGACGTCGCTGCTGGAAGCCAGCTACCGAGGCATACACGACTTACAAAAGCGCCGTGTGACCGACTGCAATGCGTCTGAACCAGGCATTGCGGTATCGTCTCAACCGTCTCAATCGTCTCAATCGTCTCAATCGCCTCAATCGTCGCAATTGAAGGTGGCTGGTGTGGCTGGCGGGCGCAGGTTGCACTGGCGGTTGCCACAGAACAGGCGAACCAATCCTGGCATTGCCGCAATAAGGGCAGCGAACCAACCGGCGACGGCGAGACTCCAGCCCAACAAGAGAAATGCATATGCTACAAAAAGCATAGCTATTAACGCATATTCCACGAGGGCTGGCGACCAATTTCACTATCGCTAAATCTGCACCCGCGTCCCCAGCTCAATCACGCAGTTATTCGGCAGCCGAAAGAAGCCCACCACGCTCCCCGAGTTGCGTGACATCAGCGCAAACAGCGACTCGCGCCAGCGCGCCATGCCGGAGCCCTTGGTGGGCACAATGGTTTCGCGGCTCAGGAAGTAGGAGGTCTCGAACAGGTTGATGGGCAGCCCCCGCGCCTTGCACAGCTCCAGCGCCTTGGGGATATCGGGCGTGTTCTTGAACCCGTAGTTCACCTGCACCCGCCAGAAGCCGGGCGCCAGCGATGCGACCTGCACACGTTCGTCAAACGGTATCCACGGCACCTCGTGAAACACCACGGTCAGGATGACGTTGCGCTCGTGCAGCACCTGGTTGTGCTTCAGGTTGTGCATCAGGGCCTGCGGAACGGTGTCCGGGTTGGCAACCGCATACACGGCCGTGCGGGGCACGCGGTGCACGCCGTCGCCCGAGATGGCGGCAATGAAGGGCAGCAGCTCGGGGTCGTCATGGCGAATGCTGTCGATCAGCAACTCGCGGCCGCGCCGCCAGGTGGCCATAACCGTGAAGATGGCAAAGCCCAGCACCAGGGGGAACCATCCACCCTGGAAGAACTTGATCGAACATGCAGCCACCAGCAGCACGTCCAGCGCCAGGAACACACTGGTGGCCGTCAGCGCCACCGGCAGCGGGTAGTTCCAGCCATGGCGAATGACGAAAAAGGTCAGCACCGTGGTGATGAGCATGGTCACCGTCACGGCGATGCCATAGGCCGACGCCATGGCCGAGGAGCTGCCAAAGCCAAACACAGCCAGCAACACCGAGGCCAGCAGCAACCAGTTCACCTCGGGCATGTAAATCTGGCCGGCCTCTTTGGCCGAGGTGTACAGCACCTCCATGCGGGGTAGCAGGCCCAGCTGCACGGCCTGTTTGGTCATGGAGTAGGCTCCCGAGATCACCGCCTGCGACGCAATGACGGTGGCCACCGTCGCCAACACCACGGCCGGTATCAACCAAGCGGATGGAAACATGCGGTAGAACGGGTTCTCTAGCGCTGTTGGGTCGCGCATCAGCAACGCGCCCTGGCCCATGTACTGAATCGCCAGGGCTGGCAAGACCAGACCCAGCCACGCGTATTGGATGGGGCGTTTGCCAAAATGCCCCATGTCTGCGTACAGCGCCTCGGCTCCGGTGAATGCCAGCACGATGGCGCCTACGGCCACAAACATGTGCCAACCCTGGGCCACCAAGAAGTCCAACGCGTTCAAAGGATTCAGTGCGGCCAGAATGCCCGGCGTTTGCGCAATCTCCATCAGCCCGGTGCCCGCCAGCACGGCGAACCACAGCACGATGACCGGGCCAAACAGTTTGCCCACCACGCCGGTGCCAAAGCGCTGGACCGCAAATAGCCCAACCAGCACGGCCGCGCAGATGGGCAACACATAGGGTTTGAAAGCCGGCGTGGCAACCTCCAGACCTTCCACAGCGCTGAGCACCGAGATGGCCGGGGTGATCACGCTGTCGCCATAGAACAGGGCTGCGCCAAACACACCGATCAACAGCAACACGAGTTTGCGGGAGGGGGTGCTGCCACCGGCATTGGCGGCCAGCGCGGTGAGCGCCATGATGCCGCCTTCTCCCCGGTTGTCAGCCCGCAAAATCAACAACACGTATTTCAGCGTGACCACCATCATCAGACCCCAAAAGATCACCGAGACCGCTCCGACGATGTGGGCCTGGTCCAGCGGTATGCCCATGCCGGGGCTGAAGATTTCTTTCATGGTGTACAGCGGGCTGGTGCCGATGTCGCCGTACACCACCCCCAGGGCACCCAGTGTCAGTGCGGCCATGCTTTCGCGATGTGTGGTTTTACCCATTTTTTTCCAGTTGCAATGAAGAGGGCTCGACTGTCGGCGCCAGTGCATCAGGAACGCATAAGGGGCAGGGCATTCCCATTCGCGTCACGCGACCGCCAGGCGATAACCCACACCGGTTTCGGTCAGCAGGTGGCGCGGCTCGGCCGGGTCGCGCTCAATCTTGGCGCGCAATTGCCCCATGTAGAGGCGCAAATAGTGCGTGTGCTCGGTGAACTCGGGGCCCCATACGTCGGTCAGCAATTGCCGGTGCGTGACCACGCGACCGGCGCTGCGCACAAGCCGGGCCAGCAGATTGAATTCGGTGGGTGTCAGGTGCAGGATTTCGCCGCCACGCTGTACCGTGCGCGTCGCCAGATCGATGTGCAAGTCGTCCAGGCTATGGGAGGTGACAGCCGCCGCCAGTGCGGTGCCGCGATGGCGCAATGCCACGCGGATGCGGGCTAGCAGTTCCGCCACGCTAAAGGGTTTGACCAGGTAGTCATCGGCACCGGCGTCGAGCAGCTGGATTTTTTGCGCCTCCTGGTGGCGGGCGGAAACGATGATGATGGGCAGGGACTGGTTGCGGCGAATCTGCTGCACCAAGGCCACCCCGTCGCCGTCGGGCAGGCCCAGGTCCAGCACCACCACGTCGGGCGGCGCGTGGTGCAGCAGGGCGCTGGCCTCGCTCAGGGTAACGGCGGTTTGCACCTCAAAGCCCTCCACGGTCAGCGAGGACTGCATCATCGAGCGGATTTCGCGGTCGTCTTCGACCACCAATACGCGCAGGCTCACTGGGGTACCTCCGTGCTGCGCACTGCGGTGCGAGCTTGCTTGGGGCGGCCCGACGCGGCGCTCATGGGGGCGCACCCTGTGGCTGTTGTGGGTCAACCGGCAGGGAGAACGTGAAGCAGTTGCCGCCACCCTGGCGCCGGCGCACACCCAATTCCCCGCCGTGCGCCTGGGCGATGGCGCGGCACAGTGCCAAGCCCAGGCCCGCGCCGCGTTGGCCGGATTGGTCGTTGCGTGAGTAAGGCTCAAAAATGGCCTGGTACTGGTCGGCCGGGATGGTGTTGCCACGGTCTTTGACGCTCACTTTCAGCGTGGCGTGGTCGGTGCTGACCACCAGGTCAATCGCGGCATCGCTGTACTTCAGCGCGTTGTCCAACAGATTGGCCAACAACTGCGCCACCAGCACGGGGTTGGCCCGGATCAAGGGCAGGCCTTCCGGCACCTTGGACTTGATGCGCCGGTTGGGGTCGTGCGCGCGCAGCCGTGCCAGGACCGAACCCACTATTTCCTCCATGGACTCCCAGTCTCGCTGCAAGGGTTGGGTGGTATTGGTCAACTGCACCAGTTGCAGGGTGTTTTCGGTGACGGTGGACAGGTAGGAGGCTTCACGGACGATGCTGGCCAGCAGCCTGTCCTGTTCGGCCGGGCTCAGTTTGTCGCGCTGGGTCTGCAATGAGGATGCTGCACCCACCACGGCCGCCAGCGGGGTGCGTAGGTCATGGGAAATGGCCGCCAGAAACGTGCTTTGCACCTGTTGGCGCTTGGACTCGGCCTCGGTTTCCTGCATGGCCGTTGACAAGCGCAACCGCCACAGGGTCTGTCCGAGCTGGGCGCACACGGCCTGCGCGTGTTCGCGCCCGGGGGTGTCGGCAGCGGTCACGTTTTGGATGCACACCGCGCCCTGCATTTGCCCCTTGTTTCCCAGCGGTAGGTACCAGGCATTCAGGCCCGGCCAACGCCCGGTGCCGGGGCCCAGCACCGCGTTCTCGCGCATGCAGCACTGCAGGCCATCTTTCAGATCGCCTTGCGGGCCCAAGCCCAGTTGCGCTGCGCTAGACAGCTCGCCGTCCGGCTGGCGCAACGCCAGCCAGTTGGGGCCGTCAAAGGCGGCGTCCAGCGTCTGTTGCCCCAGCTGCAGGATCTCTTCCACCGTGTTGGTGTTGGCCAATTGGGTGGCCAGCTCCTGGAGTTGGCGGGCGCGCTGCGCGTTTCTGTGGGCCAATGCTGTTTCGCTCCGCAACCGGGCCGCCAGATGGCTGATGACCAGGGCCACCACCAACATGGCGGACAGCGCGATCAAATTTTCCCGGCTCTCTACGGCGAAGGTGAACCTGGGAGGAACAAAGAAAAAATTGAAGGCCACCACCGCGCCCACCGCGCAAACCACCGAGGGCACCAGCGGCAGGCTGTAGGCCCCAATGACCACCACTAGCACATACAGCATGGCCTGGCTGGTCAGCGAGATATGGTGGTCGACCCACAGGCTGCCAACGGTCGCCAGGGTCAGCAAACCGACGATGGTGAAGCCGGAGCGCAGCAGCGATGGGCCGGTTGGGTTGGGGGTGGAAACGTTCATGCGAGTGCCAGCGTACCACCCGGCGTATCAGGATTGCATCAGGAAAGTTTGGCGGGGCGCAATTCCCGCAAGGCGTCTGCCGCAATCCAGCGTGCGGAACGGCTGCCCTGCTGTTGAATCCGCAGTGCGGCCTCGATGGCGGCCTGGCGCAGGGCGCGATTGCGTTTGCCGATGTTGCGCAGCGCCCAGTTGACGGCTTTCTTGACGAAATTGCGGTCGTCATACGCAGCCGCCTCCACCAGCGGCAGAGCGGCCACAAAGGCCGCGTCGTCGGCTGTCTTGTCGTGCACCGCCAGGGTTGCCAGCAGGGCAAAGGCCGCGCGGCGCACAAATTCGTCTTTGCGGGTGGCCCAAGCCTTGACCTTGCGCCAGGCCAGCGGCGATTTGCAGAAGGCGTTCAGGCAGGTCTGGTCGCAGACGTCCCAGGCGGCAAAGCCTTTGACCCAGGCGTCCATCTGGCGGGAGGTCAATTGTGCGGGCTCGGCCACCATGCTGGCGACGATGCGAGCGTCGGGGATGGCGGTGTCCCACAGCGCCTGGGCCAGCGCGTGGTCGCGCCCCAGGGTGCGGGCGACGCCGCGCATGGCGGGAACGGACAGGCCCAGCCGCTGGTCGCCGACGATGCCAAAGCGCGCCATGCCCGCCAGCTCGGTGGGGCGAGCGTTCTGGTGCAGCAAGGCAAGTGCGGCTGTCAGACGACCCGACGCGTTAGCCATGCGGCGCCTGCAGCGGTCAGGGTTTGCGGATGGCCCAGGTCCAGTACCGCACCAGTTCTGTCAACCCTTCTGGTCCCGACACGGTCGCCAGTATTTGCGACGCCTTGTCGGTTTGTCCGGCCTGGATATAGGCCACGGCCAGGCGCAGGCGGGCGTCCTCGGAGCGCTTGGCTATGCCTTTGGCAATGGCTTTTTCCATCAGTTCGAGTCCCTTGTCAAACTGCTGCATACCAACGAGGTTGAGGCCGACGTTGAGCGCGGCCGAGCCGTCCGGCTTCTTCAGCGCGTTGGCAATGTCGGCTGCCACGGTCTTGCGGTCCTGTTCGTTTTCCATTGCCAGTTTGGCACGCAATTTCTTGTGTGCCTCGGCGTTGGCCCCAGTCCCCAACAAGCCAGCCGCAGCGCCTTGGTCGAAGGTACGCAGCGCTTCGCCCGAGAAGCCGGACTTTTGTGCAAAGTCGATGTACTCGGCGTAATCGTTGGTCTCTTCGGGGGTTCCGGTGTAGAACGCCAGCCGGAATACATCCAGTTGCAGGCGGGTCGCCAGGTCCGAGCGGGCCCACAGTCGGTTGATGACCGCGCGCCAGTGTTCTTTGCTGGGGTAGTACTGCACCAGCAATTCCAACGCACGGGTTGAACCGGCGACGTCCTTCAGGTTGTTGCGGGCCTGAGCCAGCATTTCAAGATAGGGCTGGGATGGCGCTGTCTTGGCCTTCTCGCTGGCTGCAATTTCTTCGTTGAGAAGCTCGCTGCCGCGTTGCAAATTGCCGCTCAGCAGGTGGGAGCGAATGCGTGCGTCTTTGAACGACGGGTCTGAGCCCCCAGCTTGCACGTATCGGTCCAACCAGCTGGCGGACTGGGCATAGCCTTTGGTGCGGTAGTGGGTAATGCCCACGGCCTGCATCAAGGGCAATGTTTCCTCGGGCTTGAGCCAGGCACCGCTTGCATTGAGCTGCAATATCTGTTCGACCAGTTTGTCCGCAGTCTGGGCATCGTCTTCGCCGTTGGCGACCGACAGGGCGACACGGGCGGTGATGTAGCTCTCATAGTCCGTTTTGTTCGGAACTGCGTTGGCTGCCTGTATTTTCTCCTTGGCAAGGCCATATTTTTTTTCAGCGATCAGGCTCTGCGCGTCCAGCAGCGGCGTGCGCAGCTCGGGGCGAATGGTGGGTCCAGCGGGTGCCGATGCTGCAGCAACGGGTGCGGGTGCGGTTTGTGCCCACGCTGTATGTGTCAGCAGGGCGCCTGCTGCAAGCACGCTCAGCAGAAGCGGATGCATGGTTCGGGAAGCATTCATGACGCGACTCAGGCTTTGCCCGGGTTGCACAGGGCGTGCTGTCCCAATTGCACGACCAGGTCGCGGGACTTGTTCACCTCGGCCGAGGTTGCGACGGCCGCAATATTGGATGCCAGGCTACCGACGTATTTGCCCGTGGCCTCGGAAATCGATTTCAAAGCGGTGCAGCGGGTGGCCAGGTGTTTCTTGGCGATGGCCATGTCACCAGCGTCGCGCACTTCGGCAGCAACCACGCCCAAAGCCAGCACTCCATCGGCTGTGGCGTCGACCAGGCTCAGTTGGTTGGTCACCAGCTTGAGCATTTCCTTGTCATTGGGTGATGCCGTGCCCGCACGCTTGGCGAGGTCAGACAGACTGGCGGCCAGGCTTTGCGACACCTTGTGAAATTCGGTGACAGACTTGCCGATGGCGGCCTTGTTTTGGGCGATGGCGGGCTGCACCACCATGGTCGTGGCCAAAAGGGTCGTGGAAAGAATGCGAATCGTAGACATAGAAGTGAGTCTCTTGGGATGAACGTGGGGCGAACTTTACACCGGTTCTGGAAACAGTGACCAGCCTGCATCACACTAGAATCAAGGCAACCGCACCGCTTGCAAGGCCCATCTCCGTGAATTTTGATATTCGCACCCTTTCGATCATTACCGCGGTGAGTTCGCTGGTGTTCGCTTTCGCGGCAATTGTGTTGGCGCGGCTGGTGCCCAGTGAGCGGTACCTGCGTGATTGGGCGATCGGTTCAGCGCTTGCTGCGCTGAGCACGCTGCTGGTCGGACTGCGCGGGTTGATTCCGGACCTGGTGTCAGCGGCGGTGGCCAATACCCTGCTGACCGTCGCCTTTACGCGTATGTACATTGGCGCCAGGGGCATGGTCCGGCTGGACCCCCCGGGTCGCTCTGTGTGGCTGCTGGCGGTGTTTGCCTTTGTTGGCCTTTCATGGTTTGTCCTTGCAGACCCCAGCGTCCTGGCCCGTGTGCTGATCGTGACCATCGTCAATGTGCCCCTGATGGCGGCAACGGGGCTGACGTTCTGGCGCCATGACCAGCGCACCGGTCCGTCACCGTTGCGGGTTGCCAACCGGTTCACCAGCCTGGTCTACATTGGCGGCGCCGTGCTGCTGGTCGCGCGCATCGTTCCAGCGCTGCAAGGCCCCAATGCCACGGCCTACCTCTCCTCAAACAGCGCGCTATTTGTTGCACCGTATTTCTGGGCGATTCTGTTCAACGTCTGGCTGGCGATCATGGTCACGCTCACGGTGAGTGCGCGGTTGCAGTCCGATCTGGCCATCGCCCGGGATCAGGCAGAAGCCAACAGTTCCGCCAAGAGCCAGTTTCTGGCCAATATGAGCCATGAGATACGCACCCCCATGAACGCGATATTGGGCATGCTCAAGCTGCTGCAGGGCACTGACCTGAGCAACCGCCAGCAGGACTACACCACTAAGACAGAGGATGCAGCCCGTTCGTTGCTTGGACTGCTGAATGACATTCTGGATTTCTCCAAGGTTGAGGCCGGCAAGATGTCCCTGGACCCGCAGCCGTTTAGTGTCGAGCGTCTGCTGCGAGAACTGTCGGTGGTGCTGTCAGCCAGTGTGGGAACCAAACACATCGACGTGCTGTTTGATATCGACCCACAGATTCCGCCAATGCTGGTGGGAGACGCCATGCGACTGCAGCAGGTGTTGATCAATCTGGGCGGCAATGCCGTCAAATTTACTGCACAGGGGCAGGTGGTTCTGGCCATGCGGCTCAAACACCTGGCGGATGGTGTCGCGCTGATCGAGTTTGTTGTGCGTGACACCGGCATTGGCATTGCCCCGGAAAACCAGAGCCATATCTTTTCCGGGTTTTCCCAGGCAGAGGCCTCCACGACGCGGCGCTTTGGTGGTACCGGGCTGGGGTTGGCAATCAGCCAGAGGCTGGTCGAGATGATGGGTGGCTCGTTGCAGTTGAGCAGCGTATTGGGGCAGGGCAGCACCTTCGCTTTCAACCTGACATTGCCGGTCGCCGCCGAACACGGTCCGGATGCCGCGCCACCACCGCCTGATGTGCTGGCTCCGCGCAACGTACTGATCATTGACAGCAACCCTTTGGCGCTGGACGTCACTGCAGCCATCACCCGCGCGTGGGCCTGGCCCACGACGACTGCCGACAATGGAGAGCAGGCGCTGGAGCTGATCCGCATGCAATCTTCTGCGGGGCAATTTCCGTATCAGATTGTTTTCCTGAACTGGCGTTTGTCAGGCATGGATGGGTGGGAGACGGTCCGCCACATTCACCAGGTCAGCCAGAGTGTTGGGGCGCCGCCGCCGATGATCGTCATGCTGGCATCCTCGAACCGTCTGGTGTTGGCCCAGCGCTCGGCACTGGAGCAATCCATGCTCGATGGATTTCTGGTGAAGCCCTTCACCGCGACCATGCTGAAGGAAGCGGCGACGCAACCGGTGGCCACGGACACCGGGGTACGTAAGACCCCGCGCACCAGCAAGCCAAGGCGCCTGGCTGGCATGCGTCTGTTGGTGGTGGAGGACAACCTGATCAACCAGCAGGTGGCGCAGGAACTGTTGCGTTCCGAGGGCGCGCAGGTCGTATTGGCGGCCAATGGGCAATTGGGCGTGGATGCCGTTGCTTCGGCTGCGTCCGCGTTTGATGCCGTGTTGATGGATGTCCAGATGCCGGTGCTCGACGGCTATGCTGCAACCCGCGTGATTCGCCAGCAACTGGGCATGACGACATTGCCGATTATCGCCATGACCGCCAACGCCATGGCGTCTGACCGCGAGGCTTGTCTGGCCGCCGGCATGGACGACCATATTGGCAAGCCATTTGATCTGACGCAACTGGTGTTGCTGTTGCGACGCTATGCCAGGTCGGCGCAGCCGCTGGCGAACGGTGACTCAACGAAAGCCGTTTCTGATTTGCAGGGCCCGGCGAGCACAGTTGCAGTATTGGATGTTGCCACTGCATTGGCCCGAATGGCTGGCTCTACGGACTTGTATGTTCGGGCTGCGCGTGATTTTCTTGCAGGCCTGCCGGCAACGGTGCCAGAATTTAGGCGTCTTGCACAAGTCGATGGGCTGCAGGCGTCCATGTACATGCACAATCTGAAGGGAGCCTCTGCCATGTTGGGAGCGACCCAACTGGCGCAAGCCGCCGACCTCCTGGAAACGCTGTGTGCGAGTCCAGCGGGTCTGGCTTCCAGCTTTGACCACCTGGCGGCATTGCAGGCCACTGTACAAGCGACTGAAGCGGCCCTGCATGACGCGGTCGATGCAATGGGCTTACCTCCTGCCGCTGTTTCGCACTAGCCGGGTTTGCGCGGGCTCCGGCCAAAATCCTTCAGCCATCCTTGGGCATATGCGCCGATCGCTATGCCCAGCAGGGACGTCAACATGCCCCAGTTTCCGGTGCCCAAACCTGCAATGGCAGGGCCGGGACATACGCCACACAACCCCCAACCCACGCCAAAAATGGCGGCACCCAAAATGGTGTCCCGGTCCAATACCGATGGGCGGATCGAGAACTGATCACCTAACGTCGGACGAGCCATCAGACGGGGGCCCAACTGGTAGGCCAGTACCGTTACACAAATGGCGCCCCCCATGACCAGCATCAGGCCAAAGTCCTGAAAAAGCAGGAAACTCAAGACCACCTCGGGCGAAACCATGCCGGACACGGACAGCCCGAAGCCAAACAGTGCGCCACACAGCAGAACGGCCAACGTCTTTCCAATGGACATCAGTGAGCTCCCAGAAAGCGCACGGCGTTCGCGGTGACAAAAGCCGTTGTCATGAAGGTCAGCACCGCGACCAGCGAGGGCCATTGCAGGGATCCCAGACCACAAATGCCGTGTCCGGAAGTACATCCGTTGGACAGTCGCGCGCCAAAACCAACCAATAGTCCACCAACACCCAACTGCCAGAACGGGACGCCAGTTTGTAGTCCGCCTTTTGGCCCCAGCAGGAACCACCAGATAGCCGCACCGATGATGAGTCCTGCAGCAAAGACCAGGCGCCACGACCGGGTTTCAACGAACCGGTTCTCCTGAAAATAGGGCCTGCGGGAAAGGTAAGACCAGGTGCTACTGAAGACCGTACTCATGCCCCCAACCCATCCGGTCAGGATGTATAACAAACCAACTGCAGTCCCGATCAAAAGACCACCCGCCAGATAGTGACCCCAACCCGTGGGGAAAAGCGATACCGTCATGCCAGCTCCTGTGATTTTCGCAACGGGCCAGAGCATAGCGCGTCCGAGGGACAGATAGGCGCACGCATAATTGCGCACCTGTCTCAGGCGCTGGATGGGCCACTGCCTGCACGACAAAACCACGGACACGAACACGGCCAAGGCTACCGCTACCGGGGGTGTTGAAGATTGGGAAACGATGTGAAGAACAAGCTTTCAGGACTCGCCGTGTTGGGGGGATTGGTTTACTCGACCGACAGCGGCCGTATGTGCCCGGACTGTCGCCAGCCGGTGCTCCAGTGTGTCTGCCATCTGCCGCGTACGCCCACGGGTGATGGCATTGTGCGCGTCTCACGGGAGACCAAAGGGCGGGGCGGCAAGGCCGTCACGGTGGTCAAAGGGGTGCTATTGGATGCAGCCAGGCTGGCCGAGCTGGGCAAGCAACTCAAGACGGCCTGTGGCTCAGGTGGAACTGTGAAGGATGGCGTGATTGAAATACAGGGCGACCACTGCGACCGGGTTGTGCAGTTGCTGAAGACGCAGGGGCATACCGTTAAACGCGCAGGGGGATAATGCACCATGCACCTGTCAGACCGGGCTGAAAGGCCATCCGTAGCCCTGTATTGGGATTTTGAAAACCTGCATGCTGCACTGTGCGAGGCGCGGCTCGAGGGCTCGTACAGCAAGCAGGACAACCGCTTCAAGGTGCAGGAGCCGCTGGTAAACATCCAGGCCGTGGTCGATATCGCTGCGTCGCTCGGCCCCATCGCCATCCACCGCGCGTACTGCAATTGGCAGTACTTTGGCCGATACCGGGACGCACTACTGCACCATGCCATGGAGCTTATTCAATTGTTTCCGCCGGGTGGCGCCGCCAAGAATGGTGCTGATATCCGGCTGTGTCTGGATGCCATGGAAGATATGACACGCTTTGACCACATCGGCACCGTTGTCATCGTCAGCGGTGACAGTGATTACATGCCGGCGGCGCAGAAAATCAAGGCTGCCGGACGCCGGATCATCGGTTTGGGCGCGCGCAAAACCACCAACAGTCACTGGGCGACCAGTTGCCATGGCTTTCATTACTACGAAGATTTGGTAGCGAGCACACAATGATTCTGGATTCAGACGCGGTAACCCATGGAATTCAGCTGGCGGTCGCACCAGTCTTCCTGCTCACCGCTGTGTCGGGGATGATCGGCGCCATTGCGGGTCGCCTGGCGCGCATTATTGACCGCGCGCGATTGCTGGAGGACCGCGCGCGTGAGTCGACCGATGACGACTTCCTGGAGCGCGCGTTTCACGAGTTGCGTGAGTTGCGGTTGCGTGGACGCCTTGCCAACGGCGGTATAGCGCTGTTGACCCTGTGCGCCTTCCTGATTGGCCTGACCATCATTGTGCTGTTTGTGGGGGAGACCACCGGGTTTCAGATCAGTCGCTGGGCGGTTGGCGGATTCCTGGCTGGTGTGGTGTCGTTTCTGCTGGCTCTGCTGAGTTTCCTCACAGAAACGATTATTGCTTCGCGTCTGCTGAACTTTCAGATGCCCGACAGGGGCTAGTTCATCATCACACTGGCCATGATTTCGTAGGATCGTTTGCGCGCGGTGTGGTCAAACATTTGCGAGGTAATCATGAGTTCATCTGCGCCGGTGCGTGCAATGAACGACAGCAGGTCCCGGTGGACGGTGGCGGCACTGCCGATTGCGGCGCATGACAGAACGCTGCGCAGCAGGGCCTGCTCGGCCGGACCGACCTCTTGGGCATATCCTGGTTTTGGTGGTGGCAACTTGGCAGGTCTGCCGCTGCGCAGATTCACGAAGGCCTGTTGCATGGACGTAGCCAGCAGTTGCGCCTCTTCGTCGGTGTCCGCCGCAAACACATTGAATCCGAGCATCACGTAGGGCTTCGCCAATTGTTGTGAAGGTCGGAACGTGGTGCGGTACAGAGCCACGGCGTCCATCATCTGCGCGGGCGCGAAGTGCGATGCAAAGGCGTAGGGCAGGCCGAGCATCGCCGCCAGTTGCGCGCCATAGAGGCTCGAGCCCAGTATCCATACCGGTACTTTCAGGCCCGTTCCCGGAACGGATCGAACGGACTGACGGGGTTGATCCGAGAAGAAGTCCATCAATTCCGCCACATCTTGCGGGAACGCGTCCGCTTCGGATGCCAGGTTACGGCGCAACGCCTGTGCGGTGCGCTGGTCGGACCCCGGCGCGCGTCCCAAGCCCAAGTCGATACGGCCGGGGTAAAGCGACTCCAGTGTGCCAAATTGCTCGGCGATGACCAACGGCGAATGGTTGGGCAGCATGATCCCGCCAGCACCCACGCGGATGGTGGATGTACCGCCCGCGACATAGCCAATCAGCACAGCAGTGGCCGCACTGGCGATGCCCGGCATGCCATGGTGTTCGGCCATCCAATAGCGTTTGAATCCCAGACGCTCGGTGTGTTGCGCCAGATCAAGCGTGTTGCGAAAAGATTGCGCCGCGTCACTACCTTCGGTGATAGGTGACAGGTCGAGTACGGAATACGGGGTCATGCAGTGCAAGCTTCCTGATTTGCGAGGGATTACCCCGAGAAAACCCCGCCTGGAGGCAGAGAATAATGCTACTGTATCCCGTAGCGAGCGGGCGTGCTCCAATGGCACACAAATGGCACTATAGATAGACTAGGGCAGTACATGATTACCTCCGGAATGAGCCTTGGAAAACGGCTGACTTTGAGTTTTACCGTCGTCATTGCGTTTATGGCACTGCTGGCTATTTTGTCCTCGGTGCGGATCGCTGGACTCAATACCGAAATCGAGCTGATCGTCAAGGACCGTTACCCCAAGACCAATATTGCCAACAGCATCAAATCACAGATCAACGAGATCTCGCGCGGTATGTTGGGCGTGTTGATCATGACCGACCCCGGGCAGATCAAAGCCGAGATTGACAAAATCGAAAAAATCAACGCGGCCAACAATGAGGCGATTGCGACGTTGGACAAAATCCTGACCGACGAAAAGGGGCGTGAGCTCCTCAAGGCGATCGTGGATATACGTGACAAGTTTCGGCCCCATCAGGCGGCTTTCGTGACACTGGTCAATGAAGACAAGAAGGATGAGGCGCAGCTGAAATACTTGTTTTCAATGCGTCCGCTGCAGAAAAGGTACTTTGATGCGCTGGATGCTTTCGTGAAGTACCAGGATGAGCAAATGCAATCCGCCGGTGACAAGTCTGCCGATGTAGCACGAAAGACGGAGATTCTTATTCTGGTGTTGGCGGTCGCCGCCGCACTGGCCAGTACGGTGGTGGGTTTCTGGGTAACCCGCAGTATTGTGGGGCCATTGAGAAACGCCATGGCAGTGACGCAGCTCGTTGCGGCGGGAGATCTGACCAGCGAAATTCAGGCTGGAGGACAGGACGAGTTGGGGCGAATGATGGACGGCCTGCGTAACATGAATGACAGCTTGCGTCAGTTGGTTGGGGATGTTCGTTCCAGTGCCCACACCATTGCGTCCACCGCACAGGAAATTGCGGCTGGCAACCTTCAATTGAACGACCGTACCGTAGAGCAGGCGCAAACGTTGCAGGAGACAACATCTTCCATGCACGAGTTGACGGCCATCGTGCGACAAAGTGCAGACAGCACGCAAGAAGCCAACCAGCTGGCGGCCTCGGCATCGAACGTTGCCGTCAAGGGCGGGGCAGTTGTGTCGCAGGTTGTTGAAACCATGGGTTCCATCAACGCATCCTCCAAGAAGATCGCGGACATCATTGGTGTGATTGATGGAATTGCCTTTCAAACCAATATTCTTGCCCTGAATGCCGCTGTTGAAGCCGCTCGCGCCGGCGAGCAGGGGCGCGGTTTCGCAGTTGTTGCGTCCGAGGTTCGCAGTCTGGCACAGCGCTCTGCCACTGCGGCCAAGGAGATCAAGACCCTGATTGATGATTCGGTCGCCAGCGTGGAGACCGGGAGTCGTCTGGTGGGGCAGGCTGGCACCACCATGACCGAGGTTGTGGACAGTGTCAAACGGGTGACCACCATCATGGCCGAAATCACCAATGCCAATCGTGAGCAGAATGCCAGCATTGAGCGCGTAAACCATTCCATTGCCCGCATGGACGAGGTCACCCAACAGAATGCAGCCATGGTGGAAGAGGCTGCCAGCGCCGCACAGTCCATGCACAACGAAGCAGATCACCTGTCCCAGGCAATCAGCGTATTCAAGCTGGGTGGCAATGACGATGCCCCAATCGTGGGGCGCAACGTTCGGGCCCTTGGTCGCGGTCGGGGATGACGGTTTTCTTTCAACAGTATTTTTAGGAGACAGCGAATGGCAATTGGACAATCTTTCAAATCCCTGGTTTACACCGGCGCGCTTGCCTTTTCATGCGCCATGTCGGCGCATGCCGCGGACATTGGCGGTGTCAAAGTCGAAGACACCGCAACGGTCGCCGGCAAGACGCTGGTGCTCAATGGCGGCGGGATGCGTCAGATTTTTGTGGTCAAGGTATATGCCGTTGCTTTGTACCTTTCCGAGAAGAAAACATCGGCCGCCGATGTACAGGCTTTGACGACACCGAAGCGGGTTGCTTTGCACATTCAACGTGAAGTCAACAGTGAAGAGTTCGGTCAGCTGTTCATCACTTCCATGAACAAGAATTCCTCCAAGGAGGAAAAGGCCAAGGTGATCAATCAGACCGTCAAATTCGGTGAGATGTTTGCCAGTTTGCCCCCTGTGAAAAAAGGCGACATTGTGACGCTGGATTGGGTGCCTGGTTCTGGAACCGTCAGCACGCTCAACGGGAAGCAGATTGGTGAAACCTTGCCCGACATTGCCTTTTACAACGCCGTGCTACGTATCTGGATTGGTGAGAATCCGGTTCAGTCTGACGTGAAGCGAGGATTGCTCGGCGAGAAATAGACGTACTGTGGGCCGTTGCCGTCAGTGCAGCTTCAGGGCTTCAAAGACACGAAGGGCCGCGTAAGCGTCGTTGGCGGCATAGACCAACTGGGCTTCTGTGAGGCGTGGATTGGCCCAGTTGGATGTGGCGGCCTTTTTGGACTTGATGAAACGCTGGTTGAACAGCACGGCCACCGCGCCCTTGACACCCATGTCTTTGCGGTAGCCGCGTTCCCGAAAAATCGTGTTCAGTTCCAGCACATCCGCGGGTTCAACCCCCAGTTTGGAAATGATGCGTTTTCGGTCATCGCCCAGGCCGAACCCGGCCTTGACAATGCCCAGGGTGGACAGCAGTTGCCCCACCATGGTGCGGCATTGCAGGTCGTGCAGTTGAAAAACCCAGGCCCTGTCGGCCGTAGACAGTTGAACAATATGCGGCCCCTCGGACACCTGGTCCTTGAAGAAGGTTGGCTTGGACTCGGTGTCAAAACCCAATACCTTGGCACGGGCCAGCGCGTCGCAGGCCCGGCCCGCTTCGTCGGCGGTCGAGACCAGGGAAATTTGGTTCAGACCCAGCCGGTCAAAAGGCGCCAGCAGAGCGATTTGCTCCTTGCTGGGTGTGTTGTGGGTGGTGTGCATGGGCAGCAGTGTGCCGGATAACCGGCCGGTTTTGGATGGCGTCGCATAATCACGCCATGAAAAAAACATTCAAGCTCAATATCGAAGGTAAAAACCGGGACCGTGTTCTCGAAGCGGTCAAACATGAAATCCGCAAATACGTCAAACGGGAACGGCGCCGAGATCTGCCGGAGGGCGTGGATTTTTGGGATTTTGACTGCCGGTTTGGCACCACCGAGGCGGATGCCGTGGTCGTGCACTTCGCCACGCTCACCGAGCGGATTGACGCTGTAGCCAAAGATGCCGGGGACCAGTTTTACGTGGAGATCCTGGCCTCGCATGGCCGCCGCCAGACACGCCCTGCTGGCGTTGAACCCACGTAAATACCTGTTTTGACATTTTCCCTGGAGAATTCCTGATGATCGTACTTTGCGGTTTCCCGGTATCCAATTACTACAACAAGGTCAAATTGGCCCTTCTGGAAAAGAACGTGCCGTTTACCGAAGAGCATGTTGCGACCGGGCGCACTGATGAGGCCGTGCTGTCGTGCTCGCCGCTGGGCAAGATCCCCTACATTCGCACGCCACAGGGCAGTTTGTGCGAGAGTGAGGCGATTCTGGAATACATCGAAGCGGCCTATCCCAGTCCCGCGTTGTTGCCGGCGGACACCTTTGCGGCCGCCAAGGTGCGCGAACTCATCGTGTTCATCGAGCTGCATCTGGAACTGGTGGCCCGCGAGCTGTATGGACAGGCTTTTTTTGGTGGAACCATCAGCGAAGGGAACCAGGCCCGGGTGCGCAAACAACTGGAAAAGAACATCGCGGCGTTCAAACGCCTGGTCAAGTTTGGCCCGTTTATCGCAGGGGACTCGTTTACGCTGGCCGATTGCGCGGCGTTTGCCAGTCTGCCGGTGGTTGGCATGGCCAGCAAGGCAATCTATGGCGAAGACCTGTTGCTGGCGGCCGGGGTGGACTACAAGCCCTACATGAAACTGATCGGCGAGCGGCCTTCGGCACAAAAGGTCATGGCAGACCGCAAGGCCGCCACGGCCAAACCGTAGTCACCCGCGTCGCGGGCAAGCCTCACCCGTTCTCAGGTCGGGTTGGTCCGCGCGGCGGCTGCCCGCAGTTTGTCCTTCTTGCTGGGGCGCTTGCCCTTGATGCCGCCATTGTCAGGTGCTGCCTGCACCACGATCGGTGTGGCGACCTCGGTGGGCTCGAAACCTGCGATGTGTTCCAACGGCAAGTTCAGACCCTGCCGCTTTTCAATCAGATGAAAATGGGCCTCGGTATCGGCACTGACAAAGCTAACCGCCAGGCCGGACTCGCCGGCGCGTCCCGTGCGCCCGATGCGGTGCACATAGTCCACGGCTGAGCGCGGCAGGTCGTAGTTCACCACCACGGGCAGTTTGGCAATATCGATGCCGCGCGACGCCAGGTCGGTGGTGATGACCACTTCCCATTGCTCGTCTTTGAACTCCGCCAGGACTTGTTTGCGCGCGCCCTGGCTCAGGTCGCCATGAAATGCGGTGGCAAACACCTTGGCCTTGTACAACTTTTCGGCCACGAGTTCGGCGGTGTATTTGGTTGCGACGAATACCAGCACACGCTTCCATCCATGGTCCTTGATGAGGTGGCGCAGCAACTGGGTGCGCTGCTTGGCGTCGACCGCAATCGCCCGCTGTGCGATCTCGGGTTCGTGCAGTTCGGTTGCTTCCACTGTGACGTGAACCGGGTCGCGCAGCATTTGGGTCGCCAGTTCGCGTACGCTGTCAGGAAATGTGGCCGAAAAAAACAGGCTTTGGCGCCGCGGTGGCAGCAGGGTCAGCACCTTGGCGAGTTCATCCGCAAAACCCAAATCCAGCAAGCGGTCGGCTTCATCGAGCACCAGCAGCCGCACCGTGGCCAGTTGCACGGCATTCTGGCCCGCCAAATCGAGCAGCCGCCCGGGTGTGGCCACCAGGACGTCGGCCCCGCCGCGCAGGGCCATCATCTGGGGGTTGATGGAGACGCCGCCCGTGGCCACCACCACTTTTGGAGGCTGAGGCAAGGCTTGGGACAGGCTGCGCACCACATCGCCGACCTGGGCGGCCAGTTCACGCGTAGGAACGACGATGAGTGCGCGCACCGCACGCCCATACTGGTGGCGGTTCTCGGCGGGCAGCGACTGCAGGCGCTGGAGCAAGGGCAGGGCGAACGCGGCTGTCTTGCCGGACCCGGTCTGGGCTGACCCCAGCACGTCCGCGCCCTTCAAAATCTCCGGAATCGCCTGGACTTGAATGGGTGTGGGTTCGATAAATCCGAGCGCGCTGGCGGCCTGCGCAAGGGTGGGTAGAAGTCCGAGGGAAAGAAAGGGCATGCCGTATTGTCGACCACCCGACCCGGTTCAGGCTTGCAGCATGGAAATATCACTGAATGACTCGGCATCGGGAATCTGCGATTGCAGCTTGTGCACATTCAGGCCCAGTGCCTGAACCACGGCAATGGGCAAGTCGTTCAGCGCGGCGGGTGCCAGCTCGACCTGGTCGGTGATCAGTGCGGCCAGGTGCACCACGGCGCCCAGCCGGGAGTTGCCACTGGACAATGGCTGCGCCGTGGACTGCAGCGCAAGGGCCACGGGCTCGGGGAAATCCCAGCGGCGCGCGATCTCGGCGCAAATCTCCCCCTCATCAAACCCGGCCAGCTCGCGTTCGCGCTTCCAGCGCTCGCCTGGCCCCCGGGGCAAGCGCTCGATGCGCTCCAGCGTTTCGGGCATACGCTGCACGATAACGACTTCGCCCAGGCGCAGCATCATGCCGGTCAACCAGGCCTGTTGCTCGTCCATGGAGATGCTGCTGGCCACCCATTTGGCGTAGCCCGCACAGACCATGCTGTTGCGCCAGAAGTCAAGGCGGTTCATGCCGGGCGGAAACGCAAAGCTATTGGCCATGCAGATCGACAAGGCGCGGGCGCGAATGTGCGCCATGCCGATGACACTGACGGCGTTGTCCAGCGAATGGACGCTGCGAGATAGCCCGAACATGGCGCTATTGGCCATGCGCAACAAGGTTGCGGTCAGCACCGGGTCTTTGGCGATGATGGACGTCACCGATACCACGTCCGCTTCGTCGTCGCTGAGGGTTCGAATCAGCGCCTGTCCCACTTCCTGCATGTGGGGCAGCTTGACCGATTGCAGGAAGTGCGCAGCGTTAGCCATGGTTCGGAAGATGATACCCCGGTCGCTGCTTCGCCGCGACAAAAGAATGGGCTCTTTGACTCCGCCAGAAATACCCTTGCGGCTGAGCGTTACGGGTAGGATGTTTGTTTTTTGCCGTCCACCGCACCATGACCCACGCCAATCCCTCCACACCGGTTTCTCTGCGTGCCCCGGCCTGGGCCCTGGGCATGCGACGTATCACCGATTACCTGTCGCAGGACTGTCTGGGCGGGCCGCGTCCGTGGAAGGCCGCGTGGGTGATCAATTTTCAGAAGGCGGGCACCTTTGTTTTCTTGGCCTGCCTGATGTGGATCTACCAGAACAACTCGCCCGCCGCGTGGGTGTACCTGGCATTGCACGGCAGCTATGGGCTGGTGTGGATTTTGAAAGATCTGGCCTTTCCGGACCCGAACTGGCAGAAAAAGGTCACGATTCTGGGCGGTATCAACAGTTTTCTGTTCGTGCTGGGCTGGTACTGGGTGTTTGGCTGGTTGCTGATCTCCGGTACGTCTCAACCGGAGTACCCGTTGCCGGCCTTTGCATGGTTTGCACTGTGCATCACGCTGTGCCTGCTGGGGTGCGTCGTGATGATTGCCGCCGATGCGCAGAAATTCTTCACCCTGCGTGTCCGGCGTGGCCTGATCACCGATGGCCTGCACCGCTATGTGCGCCACCCCAACTACCTCGGTGAAATGATGATTTATGGCAGCCTGGCGTTGCTGGTCTGGCACTGGATACCGGTGGTTGTATTGGCGTGGGTATGGCTGGGCGTTTTTGCGGTCAACATGGTGTTGAAGGAAGCCAGCATGTCGCGCTATCCGGAGTGGGCGGCCTACAAGAAGCGAACCTGGTGGCTATTGCCCTTGGTCTTGTGATGGATCTTCCAGTTGGGCGATGATCATGGCCCGCAAAGCAAAGACGACCTTATGACGAAAACCCTGAAAATCGATTTTGTATCCGATGTATCGTGCCCCTGGTGTGCCGTGGGCCTGGCCTCCCTGCAAACGGCACTGGCCCGTGTAGGGCCGGATGTGAAGGTCGACATCACGTTTCAACCGTTCGAACTCAACCCGCAGATGGTGGCTGGCGGTGAGGACACGACCGAGCACCTGCACAAGAAATACGGATCAACTCCTGAACAGGCCACTGCCATCCGGGAGACCATACGCGCACGCGGCGCCGAGCTGGGCTTTGTCTTCAACCTGGACAAGCGCTCACGTATCTACAACACCTTCGATGCCCACCGCCTGTTGCACTGGGCGCATCTGGAGGGTCGTCAGCTGGCGTTGAAGCAAGCCTTGCTCAAGGCCTACTTTACCGACGGGGAAGACCCCAGTGACCACAGCGTGCTGCTGCGGCTCGCGGAATCGGTGGGGCTGGATAGCGCGCGTGCCCAAGACATACTGGCCAGCGACACCTATGCCGCCGATGTGCGCCAACAGGAGCAGTTTTACCAGCAGCAGGGCATCCATTCCGTGCCCGCCGTGGTGATCAACGACCGCCACCTGATCTCCGGTGGTCAGCCGCCCGAGGTGTTCGAGCAGGCGCTGCGCCAGCTCGCGCAAGCCTGATCCTTACTGGCAACCGCAGCCATGGCCGCCACCGCCGCAACCGGATGTGGCCGGCGCAGCGGCGGATTCAAACGCCGGAAACAGCACATTGTTTTCCAGGTGAATGTGGTTGATCAGGTCGTCGTTGAATTGGGCTATGCCGGTGTACAGCGCGCGCCAGGTGTTGCAGGCGCCGGGTGGCGGTGTTGCATCGTTGGTGAGGGCATTGACGCGGTCCAGTGCCTCGCCGTGGCTGATGTGCTCGGCGCGCATCATGCCAATGGGCTGGCCTACGAACGCGTTGCCACCTGAGCGGAGCATGGGGAACAGAATGTTTTCCTCTTTCACCATGTGGTCCAACATTTCCTGCTGGATGGTTTCCAGCAGATCGGCCAAGCCGGCGGGCACGTTGGGATTGGCCTGGTGCACGGTCTCTACCCGGTGGGCCATGCGGATCAGCTCGGGCAGTTGTGCCCGGTGCACGTCGTGGTAGCGCGTCAGGATGTGGTCGATCAGGGCGTCGGCGCTGATTTCTTCCGGTAGAGCGTCGGTGTGCTCCAGCGCGGTCAGTTGACCCACCAATTGACCCAGATCCAGATTCTTGTCCTGGGCCGCCTGGCGCAGGCTGACGTTGCCATTGCAACAGAAGTCGAGCTTCAATGCACGAAAGACAGCGGTTGCGCCCGGCAGGTGCACGGCAATGTTTCCCAGTGTCTGCTCCGAGAGGTCGGTCGCGTTGGATTCAAACTGCTGTCTCGCGCTCATGTTGGCATCCTTAAAGGTGTATATAAAGTGAATATTTTACAACAAAGAAGTACTTTGTATATTTCTTTTGTTCACTCACGGGCCAAATCCGCGCCGGGCAGCCCCAAGCGGATTTAGCCCCCTTGGGGAGGCAGCGCAGTACGCGAAGCGACAAGCGTGGGGGTTCTTGCGCGCGCCCGGGCCGCCCCAAGCTTGGGGGCTATTGAGGAGCCGGGTGCAGCACTTCCAGCAGCCGATCCAGGCCGCCCGACTCAATCGACACCATGGCCTGCTCACGCACCTTGGGCTTGGCGTGGTAGGCCACCGACAAGCCGGCTGCGCCCATCATCGGCAGGTCGTTGGCACCGTCGCCCATGGCAATGCACTGTGAGGGCTCAATGCCCAGAAGCGAGGCCACTTCCAGCAGCGTGCGGCGCTTCTCGGCGCCGTCGCAGATGTCGCCCCAGGCCTGGGTCACCAGACGCCCGGTCAGCGTGCCGCAGGTAGGGCCGCTGTCGATTTCCAGAATGTTGGAGCGGGTGAAATCAATGCCCAGTCGTTCCTTGACGCGGTTGGCGAAGTAGGTGAAGCCACCCGACACCAGCAGCACTTTCATGCCAGCGGCCTTGCAGGCGGTGATCAGCTCGGCCGCGCCGGGGTTGATGCGCAGGCGCTCGGTGTAGACGCGCTCCATGTCGGCCACGGTGACGCCCTGGAGCAGGGCCACGCGTCGGCGCAGGCTGTCCTTGAAATCGGTGATCTCGCCGCGCATGGCGGCCTCCGTGATGGCGGCCACCTCGGCCTTGCGGCCCACGGCGTCAGCGATCTCGTCGATGCACTCGATATTGATCAGCGTGGAGTCCATGTCAAAGGCAATGAGCTTGAAATCGGACAGCTTCTGGCCGGGTTTGCAGTTGCGAAGGACGAGGCCGGGGGATGTTTCGGTGGCTTGCATGGCTGGATTGCTATTCTTTGTATAGCTGCTCGCGCAGCATTCACGAGGGCTAGAGCCTCATTTTACGACGCATGACAATGCCGTCCTGCGGCTCTGCATCCTGGGTACTGAAAAAGCGGTCAAGGCGGGCGATTTCCACAAACCCGGCGCTCGCATAAATGCGTCGGGCCGCGGCCCAGTTGGCGTTGACCAGCAACAACGCGGAAGTCACCCCGGGAAACGCCCGCGCCACATCCTCCAGGCAGCCCGTCAGCAGCGGCGCACCCAGCCCCCGGCCGCGCACCGAAGGCGCCAGCGTCATGGAGCTGATGTACAGCTCGGTCCCCAGTACCGGGTCGTGGCGCTCGCGGATGTCGTGCCCCAGTGTGAAATGCGCAGCATCGGGCTGCGGTGTGGCGCGCCAGATTTCGGAAAATACGCAACCGACGCAATCTGCCCCAAGCCAGGCCATCAACGATCCTTGTGGGAAGGTGGCGATGCGCTGGGCGTAGGCGCTGCGCAGCTCCTGGTGGCCAGCGGCAAAGCCCTGGTGCTCCAGGTCCATGATGCAGTCCAGGTCGTGCGCCGTGGCTTTCACCAGGCGCAGGGAGTTGTCGTCGGCAGGCGTAGTCATGGCGCGGCGTGACGTATCGCTGGTTAGGCGGCAGGTATTGGCTGGCCGAGGTTCTTCAAAATATCCCGCACCATCTGCGCCCGGTCCTTGGTTTCCGGCAGCTCGCGTTCAATGCGCAGCTTCTCGTTGCCCGCCAGTTTGATGTGCTTGTTCTTCTGGATCATCTGAATGATCTTCATCGGATCAATCGGCGGGTTCTTCTGGAAGGTGATGGTGATGACGCCCGGCGCCGCATCCACCTTGACCACGCCATAGGGCTTGGCCAGCACGCGCAGGCGGTGCACGTCGATGAGGGTCTGCGCCTGGGCTGGCAGCTTGCCAAAGCGGTCCACGATTTCTTCCAGCAGCGTGTCGACCTGGTCGGTGGTCTTGGCGGTGGCCAGCTTCTTGTAGAACGACAGGCGCAGGTGCACGTCGCCGCAGTAGTCGTCGGGCAGCAGGGCCGGGGCGTGCAGGTTGATGTCGGTGGTGACGTTCAGCGGGCTCAGCAGGTCCGGCTCCTTGCCTTCCTTCAGGCAGCGCACGGCCTCTGAGAGCATCTCGTTGTAGAGCTGGAAGCCCACCTCCAGCATGTTGCCGCTCTGGTTCTCGCCCAGCACCTCGCCGGCACCGCGGATCTCCAGATCGTGCATGGCCAGATAGAAGCCCGAGCCCAGTTCTTCCATCTGCTGGATGGCATCCAGCCGCTGCTGGGCCTGCTTGGTCAGGCCTTCGATATCGGGCACCATCAGATAGGCATAGGCTTGGTGGTGGCTACGGCCCACGCGGCCGCGCAGCTGGTGCAGCTGGGCCAGGCCGAACTTGTCGGCGCGGCTCATGACGATGGTGTTGGCAGTGGGCACGTCGATGCCCGTCTCGATGATGGTGGAGCACAACAGCAGGTTGTAGCGCTGGGCGATGAAGTCGCGCATCACGCGCTCCAGCTCGCGCTCGGGCATCTGGCCGTGGGCCACCGCAATGCGGGCCTCGGGCAACAGTTCCTCCAGCTTGGCGCGGCGGTTCTCGATGGTCTCCACCTCGTTGTGCAGGAAGTAGACCTGGCCGCCGCGTTTCAACTCACGCAGCACGGCCTCGCGGATCACGCCATTGCCTTCGGTGCGCACAAAGGTCTTGATGGCCAGCCGGCGCTGCGGCGCGGTGGCAATCACGCTCAAATCGCGCAGGCCTTCCAGCGCCATGCCCATGGTGCGGGGAATCGGCGTGGCCGTCAGCGTCAGCACATCGACCTCGGCGCGCAGCGCCTTCATCTGCTCCTTGTGCCGCACGCCAAAGCGGTGCTCCTCGTCGATGATGAGCAGGCCCAGGTTCTTGAAATGCGTGTCCTGGCTCAGCAACTTGTGGGTGCCGACCACGATGTCCACGGTGCCATCCGCCACGCCGTTGAGCGCGGTGTTGATCTCCTTGGTGGAACGAAAGCGGCTCATCTCCGCCACCTTGACCGGCCATTTGGCAAAGCGGTCGGAAATGGTCTGGAAGTGTTGCTCCGCCAGCAGCGTCGTCGGCGCAAGAATAGCGACCTGCTTGCCACCCGTCACGGCGATGAAGGCGGCACGCAGCGCGACCTCGGTCTTGCCAAAACCCACATCACCGCAGACCAGGCGGTCCATGGGGCGTGGGCTGACCATGTCCTGGATCACACAATGGATGGCGGCCTTCTGGTCGGCGGTCTCTTCAAAGCCAAAGTCGTTGGCAAAGGTTTCGTAATCCTGTGGCGAGTAGCGGAAGGCGTGGCCTTCGCGCGCGGCGCGGCGGGCGTAGATGTTCAGCAGCTCAGCGGCCGAGTCGCGCACCTGTTCGGCAGCGCGGCGCTTGGCCTTTTCCCACTGGCCGCTGCCCAGCTTGTGCAACGGTGCCTCGTCGGCGCTGACACCGGTGTACCGGCTGATCAGCTGCAACTGGCTGACCGGCACGTACAGCACGGCCTTGTCGGCGTATTCCAGGTGCAAAAACTCCTGCATCTCGGGCTCGCCATTGGGCATCTTGTTGCCCAGATCCAGGTGGATCAGCCCGCGGTAGCGGCCAATGCCGTGCTGGGAGTGCACCACCGGGTCGCCCACGTTCAGTTCACTCAGGTCCTTGATCAGCGCTTCGACGTCGCTGACCTGTTCCTGCTTCTTGCGCCGGCGCGCCGTGGGGGCGCTCGCGAACAACTCGGTTTCGGTAACGAAATCGATGCCCTGTTCCAGCCAGCTGAAGCCGATGCTCAATGCGGCGGTGGCAATGCCGAACTTTTCGTCACTGGTCTGGAATTCCAGTAGCGAATCAAAAGCTGGCGGATTGACGCCGCTGGCGCGCAAAAAGTCCAGCAGACTCTCGCGGCGACCATCGCTCTCGGCCAGCACCAGGATGCGGTGCTGGGTATTGCGCGCGTGCGCCTTCAGGCGGGCCAGCGGGTCTTCGCTGCCACGCTCGGCGGCCATAGCTGGCAGGGTCTCCAGCTCCACGTACGGTGAGGCGGGCGCGTCTGTGCCAGATTGGCCATCAGCCCTCGTGGAATCAGCGCTCGAAGCTCCTGATTTGATAGCGAGTTGGGCGTAGGCATTGGCCCGTGCATAGAACTGCTCGGTGCCCAGAAACAGCGCCTCGGGCGGCAACGCTGGACGCTCGGGGTCGCCCTGCACCAGGCGGTAGCGGTCCTTGGTGTCCTGCCAGAAGCGCTGGAAGGCCGGCTCCAGGTCGCCATGCAGCACCACTGTCGCGTCTGGCCCCAGATAGTCGAACACCGTGGCGGTCTCTTCAAAGAACAGCGGCAGGTAGTACTCAATACCGGCCGTGGCCACACCGGCGCCCATGTCCTTGTAGATGCGGCTCTTGGTGGGATCGCCCTCCAGCAGCTCGCGCCAGCGGCTGCGAAAGCGGGCACGGGCATCGTCGTCCATCGGGAACTCGCGCCCGGGCAGCAGGCGCACTTCGGGCACCGGGTACAGGCTGCGCTGGCTGTCGGGGTCAAAGGTGCGGATGGAATCGATCTCGTCGTCAAACAGGTCCACGCGGAATGGCACCAGGCTGCCCATGGGGAACAGGTCGATCAGGCCGCCGCGCACCGCGTATTCGCCGGGGCTGACCACCTGGGAGACATGGCTGTAGCCGGCCAGCGTGAGCTGGGCCTTGAGCTTGGCCTCGTCGAGCTTTTGCTTGACCTTGAACTCGAAGGTGTAGCCGGCCAGAAAGCTGGGCGGCGCCAGGCGGTATAGCGCCGTGGTGGCCGGCACGATGACGACGTCGGCCCCGGTGTCCTTGTCGCGCTGGGAGATTCTCCAAAGGGTCGCCAGCCGTTCGCTGATCAGGTCCTGGTGCGGCGAGAAGGTGTCGTAGGGCAGGGTTTCCCAGTCGGGGAACAGCGCGCAGCGCAGAGTGGGTGCGAAGAAAGCAATTTCGTCGAGCAGGCGCTGGGCGTCATTGGCGTCGGCCGTGACTACCGTCATAGGCTTGCCGGCCGCCTTTTCGCGCTCGCCCAGACGGGCCAGCAACATCGCGTCGGCAGAGCCGGCGGGGCGGGGCAGGGTGAAGCGTTTGCCGACCGTTAGTTTGGGTAAATCCATGGATGGCTTAAACGTTGCGCACGTGGCCGGTGGGGGCAACACAACGGGGGGAATGTGAGGGGAAGGGGGAGGGAAAATAGTGCGGCAAGGAAGCGATTTTAGAATGGGGCACACCACCATGACCGCCGAGCCTTCAAATACCCCCCCCCTCACGCATCCCAGTCCTGCAACCGGTGCCCAGGCGCACGCACGGCTGTGGGCCCTGATCCCGTGTGCCGGGACAGGCTCCCGTGCGGGATCCGAAGGCCCCAAGCAGTACCAGCCGATAGCAGGCAAGCCCATGGTGCTGCACACGCTGGCCGCCTTTGCGGCGGTGCGGCGCCTGGCCGGTGTGCTGGTGGTGGTCTCAGAAGGTGATGGCTTCTTTGAGCATCAGGATGCTACTGTTTTAATAGCTGCATGTGGAGGTTCTACGAGGGCTGGCAGCGTATTCAATGGCTTGTCTGCGCTGCTGGAGCGCGGCGCGGCGCCTGGCGACTGGGTGCTGGTGCACGACGCGGCCCGTTGCCTGATCACGCCCGAACAGATAGACGCGCTGATTGATGCCTGTCAGGGTGACACCGTGGGCGGCCTGCTGGCGCTCAAGCTGCCGGATACGCTGAAGCGCGAGGTGGATGGACGGGTCGCAGAGACGGTGGATCGGGGCGACAAGTGGCTGGCGCAGACGCCCCAGATGTTTCGCATTGGCGCGTTACAACAGGCCTTGCAGGCCGCAGGCGCCGCCGTGACGGATGAGTCCAGCGCCATGGAGTTTGTGGGCCAGGCGCCGTTGCTGGTGGAAGGCAGCGCGCGGAATTTCAAGGTCACCTACCCGCAGGACTTCGCGCTGGCGCAGGCCGTGTTGCTGGCGCGTTCGGGTGGCAACTTGGCGTAGCAATCGCTGCAGGGCCTATTTCCTGCGTCCGATCTCGTTGCCGATTACACCGCCTACAGCGGCACCACCGACGGTTCCCACCGCACTGCCACCGGTCAAGACGGAGCCTGCTACGGCCCCAACGCCCGCGCCGGTGATCATGTTGCGGTCACGCGTCGACATACCCGCGCATCCGCCCAATGCAAAGGCCATGGTGAAGGCCAGCAACTTGTAGGCCAAAGGGTGCTTGTGTTTCATGTGAGTCACCTCCTGTCAAGGAAATGTGAAATTAGTCGTAACTACGGCACTCGCAGCCAGAATGGGGAGCACCGCGGTCTTGTCCGGGAATCCGCTCAAACTTGCCGTCAGGGTGTATTTGCCCGCAGCAGCGGTGTCGGCGACGAATGCCAAGCTGGCCGGCGGCGGGACATAGGCCGCCACCATGGGCGCGCCAACGGCAGCTGAATAACTGTAGTTGCCCGTGATGCCGTCCACGAACTTGCCGGCTACTTCCACACTGGAGCCAACTGTCAATGGCTGCAAAACCCGCACCAGGGTATTCGTCGGGGCATTGCCCTGGATAAGGCCGGTGGCCGACACAGCGGTTGTCAGTGCGGTGCCAGAGTTGTTGAGAGTGGTGACGCTATCAGCCGAGACTGGCACGCCGGTTACCACGGTCGTTGCGCGTCCTGGTGCGGTGATCACCAATGTGTAGTTCCCGGGCGCGACCGGCTGCAACTGGAACCGGCCACCGGTATCGGGCGCCGTGGCCCTGATGACGACGCCGCCTTGCTGCAAGGAAACGCTGGTGGTGCCGTTGGCAAGATTGCCAGCGACGAATCCACTGACGCCAGAAACATACCGCGGGATGACGGAAACCACGGGCTTGAGAAGATATTGCCCCGAATTGCCTGCCGACACAATGGATTTGCAGGCGTTGAAGTCCACCACAAAGTCCGCCATTTTGTTGGCAGCAATGTCGATGTCGATATTGGTCTTGACACCCGATTGCTGGCCGCTGGGTGTCTTGAGCGCCACCTCGGTCCCTCCCGTTGGCAGCACGGAATTGGCCATTGGATTCGAAGGCTCGTTGTCGGCCAATACCAGCCTCAACTGGGTGTACTTTCCTGTGCCCAACGGGATCTGTCCCATTTCCTCGAGTACGCCGTTGGTCAGGTTCAGGAGGTTGATGCGACGGGCCGGGGCCAGCACCATGTCGGCCCAGCCGGCGTCACCGTCGGCCGCGCTGCTGCTCTTGTGCACGCGCAACGATTTGATGGTCACATTGACCGCGTCGTATCCGCACGAAGGCGCATCGGTCAGCGCCAGGCGCAGGCTGCCGTTGGAACTTGTGGTCGTTGGATTCAGGCTGGAGTCGCCGCCACCACCACCACAGGCTGTCAGGCCCAGAGTGACGAGCGCGATCGAAAGGAGTTTTTTTGTAGGCATATTTTTCAAGGTGAACCTCTCGCAATGAGAAGGCATGATGGAAGGATGGGGCACTTCCTATGGGCTGCAAGACAGATATGTGTCGAAACGTTTCTGGGCAGGCTCCCTGAAACATGGGGCAACACTTGCGCCCCACCCTTTGCAGACGATCAGCGCAGCGGGCTGACGTCCTGCCCCAGCATTTCCCGGGACACCAGTGTGATGCCGGATGGTGTTACATGAAAGCGCTTGCGGTCGGCGACCGGGTCCACGCCGATCTGGGTGCCCTCGGGGATGACGCAGTTCTTGTCAATGATGCATTTCTTGAGGATGCACGAGCGGCCAATCTGCACCTGGGGCAACACGATGGAGTCCTCGATCAGTGAATAGCTGTGCACATGGACGCCCGAGAACAGCATGGAGCGGCGCACGATGGCGCCACTGACGATGCAACCGCCGGAGACGGTAGAGTCCACCGCCATGCCGCGGCGCCCGTCGTCATCAAAGACAAATTTTCCGGGCGGGCTTTGGGGCTGCCATGTCCAGATCGGCCAGTTGTCGTCGTAGAGGTTCAGGTGTGGTGTGACCTGCACCAGGTCCATATTGGCTTCCCAATAGGCATCCAGGGTGCCCACGTCTCGCCAGTAGGGCTCTTTGCCGGGATCGCCCACGTGGCTCTCGGCGAAGTTCTGTGCATAGCTTCGGTAGCGTTTCACGCAGTGCGGAATGACGTCCTTGCCAAAATCGTGGCTGGAGCGGGGATCATCCGCGTCCCGCTGCAGTTGTTCAAACAGGAAGCGGGCATTGAAAACATAGATGCCCATGCTGGCCAGGGCGGTGTCCGGGCGGCCTGGCATGGGCGTCGGGGCTGCAGGCTTTTCTTCGAAACTGACGATGCGCTGTTCCGCGTCGACAGCCATCACACCAAAGCCACGGGCTTCTTCGATGGGCACCTCAATGCATGCCACCGTCAGGTCCGCAGCGCGCTCTGCGTGGGACGCCAGAATCCGGCCATAGTCCATGCGGTAGATGTGGTCGCCCGAGAGCACCAGCACGTACTCGGGGCGGGCATGGCGGATTTCCCGCAGATTCTGGAAGATCGCGTCGGCCGTGCCGCGGTACCACTGCGATTCATTCACCTGCTGTTGTGCCGGCATGATTTCGATGAACTCGCCCAGACGACCGTCCAGAAAGCTCCAGCCCAGTTGCAGGTGGCGGATCAGGCTTTGGGATTTGTACTGCGTGGCCACCCCAATGCGGCGCACACCGGAGTTCACACAGTTGGACAGCGTGAAGTCAATGATGCGGAACTTTCCGCCAAATGGCACGGCGGGCTTGGCACGCCAGTCGGTCAGCTGGTGCAGCCGCGAACCGCGTCCACCTGCCAGCACTACGGCGAACGTATTGCGCGTCAGCTGGCTGACGTAGCGCGGGTTAGCTTCCACGCCTTGGCGAGTTGAAACCAGGTAGTCGGTGGAAAACATCATTCCTCCAGCAGTGTGGGTGGATTTCATTGTAGGGATGCACCGGGACTTGGAGTACTGAAGATTGGATAATTCTTGAGCCAAGTCAACCCGGTCAGTTGGATCGAGGTACAGGTGGTTCGCCAAGTATCTGCTATCAATTAGATAGCTGATGGATTAATGTTTACGAGGGCTAGAGGCCGAAATCTCCAGTATGTTTGTTTGATATACCCAAAATGGGTATTTGAATCACATCGGCAGGCGCTGGACGCCCATTTTGATTGCTGGCACACTGCACGGGACACCGCCCAGGGAGTGCCGAACAGACCGCCGGACACAGGCGGAACCGAAAAGGGATCGGAGCAATGCGTGCATTTCCTGTGGGTGAGCCCTCGATGCAGTCGATGGCGTTCACCGCGGCCATTCTGGATAACGCCGGTTATGCGGTGATTGCGACCGACACCAGCGGAGTGATCACGGTGTTCAACCGCACGGGTGAGCACATGCTGGGCTACGCCGCGGACGAATTGATTGGCCTGGCGACACCCGCGAAATTTCACCTCCCCTCCGAAGTGGCAGCCCGTGCCGTGGAATTTTCCAACGCACTGGGCATTGCTTTGACTCCAGGTTTTGACGTCTTTGTCGCCAAGACACGGCTGAACCTCCCCAACGAGCACGAATGGACCTATGTGCGCAAGGACGGCAGCCAGTTGCAGGTGTTGCTGTCGGTCACCGCACTGCGGGATGCCGCCGGGGATGTGTTCGGCTTCCTCGGCATGGCCGTGGACCTGACGGAGCGCAAACGGGCCGAGCGGGCCGTGCGCGACAGCGAGCAGCGATTTCGCGATCTGTTTGAACGCTCCCCTGATCCGTCGTGGTTGATCCAGGACCGGCTGTTTGTCGACTGCAACCTCGCGGCGGTTGCCATCCTGGGCTACTCCACGCGACAGGAGCTCCTGGCAACGCATCCCTCTGCGCTGTCACCGGAGTTTCAACCCGATGGGCGCCCTTCCTTTGACAAAGCCGAAGAAATGATGCTGACCGCCTTGCGGCACGGCGTCCACCGGTTTGAGTGGGAACATCGGCGCAGCGATGGCAGCTGCTTTCCGGTCGAGGTCACACTGGCACGGCTAGCCGTGCAAGGGCAGGAAATTCTCTACTGCATTTGGCGCGACATCACCGAACGCAAGCGGGCCGAATCGGCGCTGCTGGCCGCCAACCGGCGTTTCGAATTGCTCAACGCCGACCTCGAAGCCCGTGTGGCTGAACGCACACGCCTGCTCGCCACCGAGGTGGTCGAGCGTAGACAGGCCGAGCAGTTCGCCCGACAGTCTGCGCAATGGTTGCGCGAAGTCATCGAACTCATGCCCAGCGGTATCGTCTTGTGGGATCGTGATCAGCGGCTGGTGGCGTGGAACAAGGCGTTTAAGGTCATGTTTCCTGAAGCCACCATTTTTCTGAAGGAGGGCGTTCCCCGTTCGGCTTTCGTGGAGGCAGTGGAGGCGTCCGGGAGCACATCCTTCCCCCCCGACGGCCAGGAAAGCGGCAATTGGGATCGGATCGGGCGGTATGACCGTTTGCTGGCAGATGGGCGCATCATCACCGTTGAGCGTCTGCCAACCAGTGAAGGAGGGCGCCTGGTCATCAATACCGACGTCACGCTGATCCGGCGTGCTGGCGAGGCGCTGGCGCGCAGCGAGCGGATGGCGTCTTTGGGTGGGCTGGTGGCCGGCATTGCCCACGAAATCAACACGCCGGTGGGCAACGCGCTGCTGGTGGCATCGACCCTGGGCGACAGGTTGGCCGAGGTTGAGGCAGGCATGCTGGGCGGAACGCTGCGCCGATCAGACTTCAGTGCGTTCATTGCCAGCATCACGGAGTCCGGGCAATTGCTGTCCCGCAACCTGCACCGGGCGGCGGATCTGATCCAGAACTTCAAGCAGGTTGCGGTGGACCAGACCAGCGACAAACGCCGCGTGTTTGATCTGGCCAAAGTGTTTGAAGAAGTTCACATGCTGATGGCACCGCGTTTCAAAGGCTCGCCGCACCGGCTTGAACTCTCCTGCGAAGCCGGCCTCACCATGGATGGATTCCCCGGTGCCCTGGTCCAGGTGCTGACCAACCTGATAGACAACGCACTGGTGCATGCGTTTGACGGGCGAGGAGAGGGGGTTATAGCGCTCGGCGCCAGGCGGCTCGGCTCCGACAGCGTGCAGATTACCTGCGATGACAATGGATGCGGCATCCCCCTGGCGCAGCAATCGCGCATCTTTGACCCGTTCTTCACGACCCGGTTTGGGCAAGGCGGTAGTGGTCTGGGTTTATCCATCGCGATGAATCTGGTGCACGACCTCATGGGCGGGGAGTTGGTGGTTGCCAGTACGCCCGGCGCAGGGACGCATTTCACGATCACGGTGCCCGGCGCCGCACCATAAGCGCGGCAAAAGCCTCTACCATGCGGGCTTGGGCTACGGCGGTTGAGTTATTGCAAGGACACACGGAACCATGACATTGCGTATCGGCGAAGGTTGGGACATCCACGCCCTGGTAGAGGGGCGCAGGCTGGTGTTGGGAGGCGTTGAAATTCCCCACAGCAAAGGTTTGCTGGGGCATTCGGATGCGGATGCACTTCTGCACGCCATCACCGATGCACTGCTGGGCGCGGCAGCCCTTGGCGACATTGGCTCCCATTTCCCCGATACCGACATCCGTTTCAAAGGCGCGGACTCGGCCGTCCTGCTTGCCGAGGCGGCTCGCCGTGTGCGCGAAAAGGGATTTGAAATCAACAACGTGGACAGCACGGTTATCGCGCAGGCGCCCAAGTTGGCCCCTCACATAGCGAGCATGCGCACCCGGATCGCGCAGGTTTTGGGTGTGGACCTCGACCAGGTCAACGTCAAAGCCAAAACGGCCGAAAAAATGGGACCGGTGGGCGAGGGGCTGGCGATGGAGGCACGGGCAATCGTGCTGTTAACCAGGGTCTGACGCACGGAACTTCGGTGTCGCAGTCTGGCTCCAACTACTTTCAAACGGTTTGAGCCCCTCACTGACAAGGAGATGCCATGAAGCCACTATTTTTAGCATCCATCTGTGCCGCCTTGGTCCTGGGCAGTGGAGCCGCGCCGGCGGGCACTGTGCAGGTCGTGTTTGTGCAGCCGGATACCTTTACGGATGTCGGCGATGGAGACCGTGACACCAATGCCAGTCTGCAAGCCATAGGGGACTACCTGCAGTGGCTGGGCCAGCGTTATTTGCCGCCTGAACAATCTCTGGACATCGAAGTACTGGACGTGGACCTGGCCGGCAAAGTGCGCCCTACCTTCCGCTGGGGCATTGTGCGCGTCGTTGGCAAGCCATTGGATTGGCCACAGATCAAGCTGCGCTACCGGCTGCATGCAGACGACAAGACGCTGGGCAGCGGTGAAGCATCCATCGCGGACATGGCCTATTCAATTCACATGGGCAGCTACACGGGTCTGGATACTTTGTCGTCGGAAAAACAGATGCTCAAGAGCTGGTTTCGCGGTCAATTTGCAAAGAAGTGAAACTCTAATTTAGTACAGCGGCTTTGAGGGGTTTGGACAGAGAATGCACAGGGCCATCATTCCCGGCCCTTGGCCATTCTGAGTCCACCCCAATTCATGTCCGCTTTCGCCACCGCACACCCCCATCTGCTGCAACCCCTGAACCTGGGCTTCACCACGCTGCGCAACCGCGTGATGATGGGCTCCATGCACACGGGGCTGGAAGACCGCTTCTACAACTATTCCAAGCTCGCTGCCTACTTTCGGGAGCGGGCCAAGGGCGGCGTGGGCCTGATCGTCACTGGGGGCATCTCGCCCAACCGCCAGGGCTGGTTGCTGCCCTTCGGTGGCACGCTCAGCTCGATTTTTGACGTGCACAACCACCGTAAGGTGACCGAGGCGGTACACGCGGAGGGCAGCAAGATCCTGATGCAGATCCTGCATTCCGGGCGCTATGGCTACCAGCCATTTGTGGTGTCGGCCTCGGCAGTCAAGTCCCCCATTTCCATGTTTAAGCCCAGGGCGCTGACCGAGCGCGGCATACAGTCCACCATACGGGCTTATGTGCGCTGTGCCAAGCTGGCGCAGAAGGCAGGCTACGACGGCGTCGAGATCATGGGCAGCGAAGGCTATTTGCTGAACCAGTTTTTGTGCACACGGACCAACCAGCGCACCGACCGATGGGGTGGCAGTATTGAGAACCGCATGCGCCTGCCCGTGGAAATTGTGCGACAGGTGCGTGCGGCCGTCGGTCCGAATTTCATTCTGATGTACCGCCACTCGGTGCTGGATTTGGTGGAGGGCGGCAATAGCTGGCCGGAGGTCGTGCAGGTGGCCCAGGCGCTGGAGGCCGCCGGTGTAACGCTGTTCAACACCGGTATTGGCTGGCACGAGGCCCGCACACCGACCATCGTCACGTCGGTGCCACGGGCCGCATTTGCCAGCGTGGCCGCGCGCCTCAAGCAATCGGTCACGGTGCCGGTGATTGCCAGCAACCGCATCAACATGCCCGACGAGGCGGAGGCGCTGATTGCCAGTGGCAGCGTGGACATGGTGTCCATGGCGCGGCCCTTTCTGGCGGACGCCGACTGGGTCAACAAGGTGGCGGCCGGCCGAGTGGACGAGATCAATACCTGCATAGGCTGCAACCAGGCCTGCCTGGACCATACCTTTGCCAACCAGCGCGCCAGTTGCCTGGTCAACCCGCGCGCCGGCCACGAAACCGAATTGGTCTACCGCAAGGCGCAGCGCAAGAAGAGGATCGCTGTGGTTGGTGCCGGTCCTGCGGGCCTGTCTGCCGCGACGGTAGCGGCCGAGTGCGGTCACGACGTGACCCTGTTTGACAGCAGTGACCGCGTGGGCGGCCAGTTCAACGTCGCCATGCAAGTGCCCGGCAAGGAAGAGTTTGCACAGACGCTGCGCTACTTTGCCCGGCGCCTGGAGATTACCGGTGTCAGGCTGCAGCTGGGCCAGCGGGTGACCCGTGCGCAGCTGCTGGCACAACGATATGACGATGTGGTGCTGGCCACCGGCATTGTGCCGCGCACGCCGCGCATACCCGGAGTCGACCGCCCCAACGTGGTGTCCTATCTGGATGTGCTGCAGCGCAAGGTGGTTCCAGGTCCACGGGTGGCCATCATTGGTGCGGGCGGCATCGGATTTGATGTGGGGGAATTCCTGTTGCATGACCCGGCCGTGCCCTTGCCCCTGTCGATCGAACACTGGTGTCAGGAATGGGGCGTGGACCTGCAGGCGCAGGCCAACGGCGGGCTGGTTTCTGCGGAGCCTGCAAAGCCCTATCGGCAGCTCTTTTTGTTGCAGCGCAAAACTACCCGCGTCGGGGCCGGGTTGGGCAAGACCTCGGGGTGGGTCCACCGCGCCGTGCTGCAACGCAATGGTGTCCAGATGCTCAGCGGTGTGGAGTACCTCCGCATCGACGACGCGGGCTTGCACGTGACCGTCAACGGCGAGCCACGCCTGCTGGCAGTTGACCATGTGGTGTTGTGCGCCGGGCAGGAATCACTGACCGAGTTGCTGCCGCCCACGGATGTACCACCGGCTGCGGGCGCTCCGCGTTTTCACACCATTGGTGGGGCCGCGCTGGCAAGCGAGCTTGACGCCAAGCGTGCCATCCGCGAAGGCGCCATGCTGGCAGCCAGTCTCTAGTCGGTCAGAGGCTGGTCACGCGGGGCAGGCGGATATTGGCTGACAGGCCGCCCGATGGTGCGTTGTTGAGCACAAAGACTCCACCCATGCGCTGCACGGTCTTGTCCACGATGGCCAGTCCCAGGCCGGCACCGTTGGCCGCCGTGCGCGCCGCCTCTCCCCGAAAGAACGGTGTCGTCAGGTTGGTCAGTTGCTCTTGCGCAACGCCGA
>Ga0208398_100309_pt1 | contig 38466 bp, 28 predicted proteins | sample LakWasMe79_HOW10_2_FD_183905 | JGI IMG/M metagenome (GOLD analysis project Ga0208398, IMG submission 183905) | Freshwater sediment methanotrophic microbial communities from Lake Washington under simulated oxygen tension - Sediment Metagenome... | ecosystem: Environmental > Aquatic > Freshwater >...
TTTCTGTAATTCAATGCTTTTTCGAATAAATCTTTTTGAATTTGTTCCAATAAATCGCTCACATAAGTCGTGATTTGATCTTTCGTTACCACCTCTTTCGTCAAAATATCTCTTCGGGCGACTTCAAAGGTTCCGTTTTCTAAATCTTTTGGCCCAACAGCAATTCGAACAGGCACTCCTTTTAATTCCCATTCAGCAAATTTGAATCCCGGTTTTTGAGTGGTTCTGTTGTCGAATTTCACGGAGATATTTAATTTTCTCAGTGCTTTAACCAACACATCCACTTCACTTGAAATTGCCTCCAATTGCTCATCACTCTTGTATATAGGAACAATAACCACTTGTATTGGCGCCAAATTAGGAGGCAGTACCAACCCCTGATCATCAGAATGTGTCATTACCAATGCCCCCATCAATCGGGTTGAAACTCCCCAGGAAGTTCCCCAGACATGCTCCTGTTTACCCTCTGCATTAGCAAATTTAACATCAAACGCTTTTGCAAAATTCTGTCCTAAAAAGTGTGAAGTTCCTGCCTGCAATGCTTTTCCGTCCTGCATTAAAGCTTCAATACAATAAGTCTCCTCTGCTCCTGCAAAACGTTCTGTTTCTGTTTTAAATCCTTTTATAACCGGAATAGCCATAAAATTCTCAACAAAATCAGCATACACGTTCATCATTTTTTCAGATTCTTCTACCGCCTCTGCTTTTGTTGCATGTGCCGTATGCCCTTCCTGCCATAAAAACTCAGCTGTTCTCAAAAACAAACGGGTTCTCATTTCCCAACGTACCACATTGGCCCATTGATTGATTAACAAAGGTAAATCTCTGTAAGATTGCACCCATCCTCTATAAGTAGACCAAATAATAGCCTCGCTGGTAGGACGGACAATTAATTCCTCCTCCAGTTTTGCATTTGGATCCACCATTAATTTTCCGGCTTTGTCCGGATCGTTTTTCAATCTATAATGAGTTACAATAGCACATTCTTTCGCAAATCCTTCCGCATTTTTCTCTTCAGCTTCAAACATGCTTTTAGGAACAAACAAAGGAAAATAGGCATTTTGATGCCCCGTTTCTTTGAACATTCTATCTAGTTCAGCTTGCATTTTTTCCCATATCGCATACCCGTATGGCTTTATTACCATACAGCCTCTAACCCCTGAATTTTCTGCTAAATCGGCCTTAACAACCAACTCATTGTACCACTTTGAATAATCTTCTGCTCTTGTTGTAAGGTTCTTGCTCATTTTGAATAATTTGGCATAATATTTGTTTATATATAAATTAACTAAATAATTACGCAAAACTAACTAAATTTGTATTGTCCAACAATAAAATAATCTGCCGAAATGAAAACTAAAACATTAATTACTCGAAAAACACCTCTTTATTTCTTAATAGGCTTTTTGAGCTTAGCAGTAACCTCTTGTGGTTCTTACCAAAACAGTTCCTATTACGACAATGACGGTGTCTATAACACAAATGGAGAAAAAGTTGTTATAAAGGACAATCAACCTAATTCGGCCTCAGTTCAATATAAACAATACTTCAGTTCATTACAAAGCACAAGCGGAAGCTCTGATGAAATATTTACCGACGTAAATAGCTACGGAAGCAACTATAATGTTGAAAACGACTCCATACAAACACCTTCTACAGGTTATGCCTCTTGGGGAAGCTCTCCGGAGAGTACAACAGTAGTAGTTTACCCTGACAGTTATTGGTCTATTGGGTTTGGATGGGGCTATCCTTATTATGGCTATCCTTATTATGGCTACCCGTATTACGGATGGGGTTATCCGGGCTACGGATGGGGATATCCAGGTTATGGTTGGGGATATCCAGGCTACGGATGGGGCTACCCTGGTTATGGCTATGGTCATGCTCATGCAACACCTTATGCTTATAATTACAGCAGAAGAGGTTCTTCTTATGGCGGAAATTACAACAATTACACCAATAGAGTCAATCCTTACTCCAGAAATAGCGCAACGAGCAGAAACAGTGTCTACAATAGAAACAGTGTCAATAGTACTTTAAACCGTACAGCTCCGACTTTCACGAACCGAAACAGTAATTCTTCATATAGAAATTACACTCAAAATCAGTCCAGAAGCTCTTATTCACAAGGTAGAACCAACACGTCTTCCAGCAGTTACCAACGTTCCAGCTACACTCCAAGCAGTAACAACACTTACAGAAGCAGCGGCAGCAGTATGTCGAGCGGTGGCGGTGGAAGATCATATAGTGGAGGCGGTGGAAGAATGGGTGGCGGAGGCCGAAGATAAAAAAATCTCTAACTGTAAAACTAACCAACCCTAAAATCAACCTAATGAAAAAGAACCTTTTATTATATATAGTAGCGGGGCTGACATTCTCTACAATACACTCGCAAGAAATCAAAGACGCCATGCGCTATTCACAAAGCGAATTGCACGGAACAGCCCGTTTCACTGCAATGAGCGGTGCTTTTGGAGCATTGGGAGGAGATTTATCATCTATCAATGTAAATCCAGCAGGATCGGCTGTTTTCAACAACAATCAATTCGCCGCTACAATGGGGAATTACGACACCAAAAACAACTCCAATTATTTTGGAACTACCACTTCATCTAGTGAAAGTTCATTTGATTTAAATCAAGCTGGAGGCGTTTTTGTTTTTAAAACCGGAAACCCAAATAATGATTGGAAAAAATTCTCAATGTCCATCAATTATGAGAATACTAATAATTATGATAACTCCATGTTTTCAGTTGGAATCAGTCCAACTAATTCTATTGCCAATTATTTTTTAAGCTATGCCAATACTGGAAATAACGGAGCTCCTGTACCCTTAAATTACGTAACTAGACAAGACGGAGAATCAATATCTGAATTATATTACTACTTAGGAACAAATCTTCCTAATGAGCAATATCCAAAACTACCTGGATTTGATGCTCAACAGGCTATGCTTGCATATTACGGACAAGGTTATATTATCGATGCAGAAGATTTAGATAACCCAAACAGCAGATATGTTTCTAAAGTTCGTTCGGGAGGCAATTATTACCAAGAAAATAGCGTTTACTCTAATGGTTATAATGGAAAATTGACTTTTAATAGCGCTTTACAATACAAGGATTTCCTGTATTTTGGATTTAACCTGAACACTCATTTTACGGATTATGTCCAAAATACCAGTTTCTATGAATCCAACAATAATACTTTGGATTCAAATTACAGAGTTCAAAACTTGAATTTTTCAAATAGCTTACACACTTTCGGTTCAGGTTTTTCATTCCAAGTTGGAGCTATCGCAAAATTAACCAATGAAATTCGCCTTGGCTTTGCTTATGAATCACCAACCTGGTATAATTTACAGGACGAACTTTCACAAAGATTAACCTCCGTGAGCAGTAATATTGTAAACACCCTGCCTCCTGATGTGGTTGACCCATTTGTTATCAACTATTATGCACCATATGATTTGCAAACTCCAGGAAGCTTAACAGGAAGCTTTGCGTATGTTTTTGGAAAATCAGGCTTAATCAGTGTGGATTACAAATACAAAGACTATAGTAATACAGAATTTAGCCCAGAAAACGATCCTTTATTTAGAGTTCAAAATAGCATCATGAAAAACACTCTTGGCAGCAGCAATGAAGTAAGAGTCGGTGCTGAATATAAAATTCATAATTTCAGACTAAGAGGCGGATATCGTTTTGAAGGAAGCCCTTATAACGATTCGGCTACCATAGGTGATCTGAATAGTTTTTCGGGTGGTTTAGGATATAGTTTCGGACCTATAAAACTTGATTTTTCGTATGTAAACGTCCACAGCACCTCACAAGAACAGTTCTTTTCACAAGGATTTACCGAAAGAGCGCGAATCGAAACCTATAAAAACAATTTCACTATGACTTTCACATTTGAAATGTAAAAATAAAGACCTTACTCATAACAAAACCACTTTTGTACATATTCAAAAGTGGTTTTGTTTTTGGAACAAAGTCTTTTTTTTTAGGCTCTTGTTATAAAAAAAAAATTTCTCTTTAGCCCCGATTAGAGTAAAAATCCTTATGTCCCGGGGTTCGGGGCATAAGATTACTTCGTCAGTTCGCTATCGCTCGTGTGCAACGGAAAGCGGGACAAATTTTCTTGAAAAAGCCAAATATGGTGCTCCAAATCATTTAATCCACACAAAAACATCCATTTTGAAAGGAAACAGACAGGGTTTGCCCAAAAAATTGTAATTTTGCAAAATTCCTAAAATATCCAGGATATAATACTATGAGAACGAAGTCTTTAAAAAAGAATAAAATAAATGTGATCACGCTGGGGTGTTCCAAAAATGTGTATGACAGTGAAGTGCTGATGGGACAGCTCAAAGCGAGCGGTAAAGAAGTAACCCATGAAGCCAAAGCAGAAGATGAGGGAAATATTATCGTGATTAACACTTGCGGATTTATTGACAATGCAAAGGCAGAATCGGTAAATATGATTTTGGAATATGCTGACAAGAAAGACAAAGGACTTGTAGATAAAGTTTTTGTTACCGGCTGTTTATCTGAAAGATACAGACCGGATTTGGAAAAAGAAATTCCAAATGTAGACCAGTATTTTGGAACAACAGAATTGCCTGCTTTACTTAAAGCTTTGGGTGCTGATTACAAGCACGAATTACTAGGAGAACGTTTGACAACAACTCCGAAAAACTACGCCTATTTAAAAATATCCGAAGGTTGTGACAGACCTTGCAGTTTTTGTGCAATTCCGTTGATGAGAGGGAAAAATGTTTCGCAAACCATTGAAAAACTGGTTAAAGAAGCAGAAGGTTTAGCAAGAGACGGCGTTAAAGAATTGATATTGATTGCTCAGGACTTAACGTATTACGGTCTTGATTTGTATAAAAAAAGAGCTCTTGGCGAATTATTGGAAGCTTTGGTAAAAGTTGAAGGCATTGAATGGATTCGTCTGCACTACGCCTTCCCTACCGGTTTCCCGATGGATGTTCTTGAAATCATGAAACGTGAACCAAAAATTTGCAACTATATTGATATTCCGTTGCAGCACATAGCCGATTCTGTTTTGAAATCAATGCGTCGCGGAACCACTCAGGAAAAAACAACACAATTATTGAAAGATTTTAGAGCTGCAGTTCCTGGAATGGCTATCCGCACAACTTTGATCGTAGGTTATCCTGGAGAAACACAGGAAGATTTTAATATTCTGAAAGACTTTGTACAGGAAATGAAGTTTGACAGAATGGGATGTTTTGCCTATTCTCATGAAGAAAACACACATGCTTTTTTACTTGAGGATGATGTTCCTGCCGAAGTAAAACAAGACCGCGCCAATGAAATAATGGAATTACAGTCTCAAATTTCATGGGATTTAAACCAAGAAAAAGTAGGCAAAACTTTCAGATGTATCATTGATAGAAAAGAAGGCGGGCATTTTGTGGGAAGAACAGAATTTGACAGCCCGGATGTGGACAATGAAGTTTTAATTGATGCAACAAAACACTATGTAAAAACAGGTGATTTTGCAATGATTAAAATTATTGAAGCAACAGAATTTGATTTATACGGAGAACCAGTTTAGATTTTTGAATTTTTAATTTTTCAAATTTACTTTTATGAAGATAGTTAAAACAATATTTTTTGCAGTATTTATAGTCATGTCAGCCAACACCGTTTCTGCACAGTATGGAAATGGATACGGAAATGGATATGGAAATGGATATGGTGGCGGATACGGAGGAAATGGCTACGGAAGATCCAGCCAAATGAGTCAAATGTCTCAAAGTAATCAACAAAGTGCTCCTAAACCAATTCCTGCTGAAGTAACCGCAGCCAAAATTGTAGAATATTACAAAAAAGAACTTAATTTGGATGCTCTTCAAGAAATAGTTCTTACCAACGTTTATACCAAATCACTAAAAAAACAAGAAGCTTTAATAAAAAAAGAGAGCAGTGACGAGGAAAAAGCCAATGAATTTAAAGTTCTGGGTGAAATGACCGATTTGGAAGTGATGGAAATATTAAACAAAGACCAAAAAGCAAAATATCAAATTTTAAGTGAAGACAGAAAAAGCAAAATAGAATCTAAAAAACACTAAGAATTTGCTGCAAAAAAAATGAATTACCTATCATGAAAAAGCTCTTTTACAATATCATTGTTGTTCTTTTTATTACTTCTTGCGCAACAAAAAATCCTCATAAAGCAACGGAAAAAGAATACAATGCCCAAGTAAACAACTTAAAAGAAACGATATCCGCAAAAGAAGCTGTTCCTTTAAAAAGTGAGCCTTATGTGGTAATTGACAGTGTTGCCTACAGATACAAAAATCAGTTGCTCAACTATAAAGACACACTTTCAAAAACCGACGAAAAGGTTTTACAAAACGGAATTGCATCAGAATGGGTAGGTACGGTCAATTTTAATTTAAGAAAACCAAACTTCATTATTCTTCATCATACAGCACAGGATTCGATACAGCAAACTGTTAAAACTTTTACCCTAAAAGAAACCAAAGTAAGCGCCCATTATGTTATTGGCAGGGATGGAAAAGTGATTCACATGCTCAATGACTACCTGAGAGCCTGGCATGCAGGAAATGGATCCTGGGGAAAAAACACCGACATCAACTCCTGTTCTATTGGTATTGAATTGGATAACAATGGCTCAGAACCATTTTCAGACACTCAAATCAATACGTTACTGGCGCTGTTGACCAAATTGAAAAAAGACTACAATATCCCTGCACAAAACATAATCGGTCATGCCGACATTGCTCCGACAAGAAAAAAAGACCCGAGTGCATTATTTCCATGGAAACTTTTGGCATTAAACGGTTTTGGAGTCTGGCAGGAAGATACACTTACATGCCCTCCAGTTGATTTTAATGTTGAACAAGGATTACAGGTAATAGGATATAACACAAAAAATCTTTCAGCCGCTATTATGGCTTTCAAACTTCATTACATACAAACTGAAGTTAATGATATTTTGGATGAAAAAACGATTAGCACTATCTACTCGATATCCAAAAAATAAAATTTTCATTTAATCTATAAAAAACGCTTTTTGGTCGATTCAGAAGGCGTTTTTTTATGTTTCCACATCAACTTACAACATTTTTTTATACATTTAATCAATAAGTATCAAATACTTAACTCAAATTCTACCTTTCAGCTTCACTGTTTTTTAATCTAAAAATGGGAGTTGGAAGCGCGTAGCTGTGAAATGAGGTTCGTAAAAGTCAACAAAACTAAATATGGCATCAATATAATTGAAGACGAACAGAATTTTTAATGGATTGTTTTGGAGCTTTACTGATAATTTTTTACAACAAACAGTCAATTTTATTGTTGGAATTGTATTGGCCAGAATATTACAGCCTTCAGAATTTGGGCTGTTAGGCATCATTTCTGTTTTTATTGCAATATCAAATACTTTTATCAATAGTGGGCTGAGCGATGCATTAATAAACAAAAAAAACACTTCCGATAGTGATTACAGCACCGTTTTTTGGGCCAATGCTCTTTTAGGAATTCTACTCTATTCATTACTCTATTTTACCGCTCCCTATATTTCATTTTTTTTTAAACAAGAAACACTAACAGGTTTAATTAGAATTACAGCAACTTCCATAATAATTGTTTCTTTTTCATCCATTCAAAGAACACAATTCACAAAAGAAATTAATTTTAAAACCATTACAATTGTCTCCACATTATCCGTTATCATCAGTGGAATTGTTGCTTTATACATGGCATTTCACAGATATGGAGTTATAAGCCTTGCTGTACGAATGGTTTTGGGGCAATTAGTCACATTACTCCTATTCTGGACACTTAATAAATGGAGGCCGAAACTAATATTTGACTTTGAATCGTTTAAAGAATTGTATAAATACGGTGCCAGTTTATTTGCCTCCCGGCTGATGAATTCCCTATACGACAATCTCTATTATTTTGTGATAGGAAAGTTTTTCAGTCCTGCTAATTTAGGCTACTATTCAAGAGCTGATTCTTTTAAAAATTTAGCATCAAACAATATAACAAATACAGTACAAAGAGTAAGTTTTTCATCACTTTCGGAAAAAAAAGATGAAAAAAGTCAAATAGAATTATTCAAAAAATTTCTTTTGAGCACTTTTTTTATCACTGTCTTTTTTATGACAGTTTTATTTGTCTGTTCCAATGAAATTATACTCATATTAATTGGACCAAAATGGACAGATTCAATTTTGTATTTAAAAATACTGTCTTTATCCGGCCTGCTGATTCCATTGTATGCACTGAACATAAATTTTTTGGCAGTTAAAAACAAAACACAATTGTACTTTAGAATTGAATTAATCACAAAATTATTTGCAGTACCAATCATTTTAATCGGAATTACTTTTGGCATGATTGCGATGCTTACCGGAATTATTGTTGCTTCTTTTTTATCTTATTTCGTAAGTATATATTTTTTGCAAAAATTATATCACAACAGCTATAAAGATCAGTTTTCACTTATTTCAAAGGGGATTTCATTATTTTTAATTACAGTATTGCTGACTTTTGGCACAGATTATCTAGAAATCGAAAACCTGTTTTTAAAACTCATTTTAAATTTAGTACTTATCTCCTTTGTATTTTTTACCGGTATGAAACTGCAGTTTCCGGAATTGATTACTGCTCTGAAGAGACTTAAAAATTCTTGATAAAGCAATGTCCTTTTCAAATTAGTCAAAAATGAATACAATGGATTTTACCGTTTTTACGGCAACTTACAATAGGGCAAATACTTTATCAAAATTATTTGAAAGTTTATGCCAACAGACTTGTCAAAACTTTGAATGGATAATTGTAGATGACGGAAGTACTGATAATACCGAAAATTTAGTAAAAGAATTGGCTGCTCAATCGACTTTCCAAATTAAGTATATCAAACAAGACAATGGAGGAAAACACAGAGCCATCAATAAAGGGGTTCAATTTGCAGAAGGAGAACTCTTTTTTATGGTTGACAGTGACGACTATTTATTGCCCAATACTCTGGAGACAATTTCAAAATATTGGAAACAAATAAATACCAACAGTGAATTTGCTGGTGTCGCCGGAAAAAAAATACTTAAAAATGGAAATGATATTGGAGATAGCCTCAACACTGCAACTCTGGACTGCACCATAATTGAAAGACGGTATAAATTTAATATTAACGGAGATAAAGCCGAAGCAATTCTGACTTCAGTTATGGAAAAATATCCTTTTCCTGATTATCCTAATGAAAATTTCTGCCCTGAAGGTCTAATCTGGAACCGCATTTCGTTGGAAAATAAAATAAGATTTTTTGATGAAGCTATATATGTGTGTGAATATCTTCAGGACGGCTTGTCCCAAAAAAGCATAAAAAACAGGAAAGCAAACTCTAATTATACTTTATTGCTGTATAGTGAATTATCCAAAAACAGGCAAATTCCTTTTATTTTCAGGTTAAGGGCAATAATTAATTTTTGGCGTTTTTCTTTTGGCAACGATAAGTCTTTCAATCAAAAAAAAGCAATGCTTAAAAATCCGGCATTCGGTATTATTTTGCTTCCTGCAGGTTATTTTATTCATTTAAAAGATTTCTTTTTCGACAAAGTCAAAATAAGCCAATAACCCACCGATGAAAATAATGCATTACATCAACAATTTGGGGTCTGGCGGAGCCGAAAAACAATTAAGTTCTATTTTACCGATTCTACAGGATAAAGGTCACACTGTTCATTTGATAATCAGCAACAATCGTAAAAACATCAAGGAATACGAACAAATTATTACCGACTCAGGTGTTAAAATCACCAATTTGAATCAATCTTTTTACAATCCCTTACAAGTTATCCGATTACTGTTTTTAATACGAAAAGAAAAATTTGATATTATTCACGCTCATTTATTCCCGTCACAATACTGGCTCGCTGCTGCTTCTTTTTTTAAACCTAATAAAACCAAACTAATAAAAACAGAACACAGCGTTTTTAATGAGCGAAAAAAATACCCTCTATTAAGGCCTTTGGAAAAAGTAGTCTACCGGCGTTATTCAAAAATCATTTGCATCACGGAAGAGGTAAAAAAAAATTTAGCTAATTGGTTGCAAACAGAAACTAATTTATTGGTGATTCACAATGGCATTGATTTAAAACTGTTCAAAGCTGATGCGATAAGTAATATTTCTAATAATAATTTATTTGATAAAAACAATATCAATATTTTAATGACAGCCCGGTTTGATCTTGTTTCAAAAGACCATAAAACAGCAGTAAACGCATTAAAATTACTTCCGGAAAATTTTAAATTATTCCTAGCGGGCGAAGGCTCTGATATGAATAAAATAAAAGATTATACCGCTTCACAAAATTTAGATTCACGTGTTACTTTTTTAGGATATAGACCTGATATCCAATATTTAATGAGTAATGCAGACATCAATATATTGTCCACTCATTTTGAAGGGCTTTCGGGAGTAACATTGGAAGCTTTAGCCTCAGGAAAACCATTTTTTGGTTCGAATGTCACTGGGGTAAACACAATTGTTCCAAATGAACATTTTCTATTTGAAAAAGGAAACTATCTTGAATTGGCCCATAAAATAAAAGCCATTTTCAAAAACAATTTATTAAAAGAAGAGATGATTATTGAAGCTGAGGAATTCATAAAGCAGTTTGATATTCATAAAATGGCAAATCAATACTTAAATCTTTATCAGGAAACAAAATGCTGAGCAGTTCAAATCAAAAATTAGAAGCAACTCAAGTGCTTTTGGTGTTTTTCAGCACTTTACTAAGTTTTTACTTTCCTAACCTGGGAGGTGTGCGGTTGTTTGACATAATTAGTTTTCTCATCTTAATTTTCATTACTAAAACATTTTTACTGGATCAAGCACAAGTCAGAATCAGTAATTTTTTTCTCATTTTTACTTATTTCATTGTCTTTTCATTTATCATTACATTAATAAACAACACTGTTGAAATACATTTTACCAAATTCATAGGCACATTTTTCACCATCATTTACAGCCTTCTCTTTTTTAATTATTTCAAAGACAGATCCAAAATTTTATTTTCGGCAGTTAAGGCAGTTGTTTATATTCATGCTGCTTTTTTTTACATACAGTATCTCACATTTTATCTCTTTGGAGCTTATATTGACTTTATCAAACCCATCACTGGCAACGATTCCCGAAATATTGCCGGTCAATTTACATTAGATACCAGCCTACGTTTTTCTGGACTGTTCAGCGAAGCTGCAGCGTACTCATTATTTGTATTAACTTTTTTTTCTATAGTCTTAATTGGGAAAAAAAGATTGAATTTAATTGATTTTGCAGTATTACTAACTATCCCGCTATCCACATCGGCCTCGGGAACTATATACTTATTGTTTTTTTTATTGATTTACTTTCTAATCCATATCGAGACAAAATTTTACAAAAAAGCCAGTAATGCAATTTTGTTTTTATTCATTTTCTTTTTGGCATTTTCATATGATTTATTAAAAACTGATTATTTGAAGGAGAAAATAATCGGGTTCAAAGACAATTCTTCCTACCTGTACCGGGTTGGAAATATTGACAAATTCTTTTCTCAGTTCAGTGAAAATCAGATATTATTTGGAATTGGTTATACAAATATGGATATAGTCGAAAACAAAGGCTCAACTTTCTCGGCATTATTTATAGAACACGGAATTATTTTAGGAGGGATTTTTCTAGTAGCTGTTTTATCGATGCTTCATTATTTCAAAGTAAGATATTATATTATTTTTTTGATATTCCTGCTTTTCATGGGAACTTATATGTACTCCCAAATTCAGTTTTGGGTTTGGATTTTGTCAGTCTGCATACTGTCATTTAATAATCAATTCTCACAAGAAGTTTATTATAATGAAAAAGCTCTATAACATACTTCCACATTTTATTCAAAACCTATTACTAAGTCTATACAACATATTGGCTTACAAAAAGCGTTACGGAGGAAATTATAGAAAACACTTTAAAGAGATTAATCAAAATAGCTCTTTGTCGAAAATTGAACTTAAAAAAATACAACATCAAAAATTCAGTGATACAGTTGAAAACGCAATAAAAAATTCTTCTTTTTATCAAACACTCTATTCCAATATTGAAAACCCTTCCGATTTAAATAATATTGCTCTATTACCTATCCTAAGTAAAGAATCATTACGGCAAAACATTGATAAAATCAAAACCATTGATAAAAGAAAAGGAATCCTGTCTAAAACCGGAGGTACTACAGGAAAATCAATTGAAGTAGTATTTACATTAGACAATATACAGGAGAGATATGCTTTTTTGGATAATTTCCGTTCCCAATATGGTTATGCTTTAGGCAAAAGAACCGCATGGTTTTCGGGTAAATCATTATTATCTGAAACAGACACTAAAAAAAATCGATTTTGGAAAACTGACTATTGGTTTAAAGTTCGCTATTACTCTACTTTTCATATTAAAACTTCATATTTAAAATATTATCTGGAAAATCTAATAGAGTTTAAACCTGAGTACATAATTGGTTTTCCGTCGTCTATACTTGAAATTGCTAAATATGGAATTCAAAATAATTATCATTTTCCACCACATACCATTAAAGCCATATTCCCTACAGCCGAAACTGTCACTGAAGAAATGAGGAATTATCTTAAAACCTTTTTTAAAACCATAGTGGCAGACCAATACGCAGCATCGGAGGGAGCTCCGTTTATTTTTGAATGTCCCAGAAATAATCTCCATCTGGAACTGCAAAGCGGTGTTTATGAAGTATTGGATCAGGACAATAATCCTGCTAAATCAGGGAAGCTGGTTGTTACCTCTTTTACTTCCAAAGGAACTCCGTTGATACGCTACGACATAGGAGATGCTATTGAACTTTCTGACAGCATTTGCACTTGCGGAAACAATAATCCATTGGTTAAAACAATATTTGGCCGTACGGATGATTATATATATTCCCGGGAAAACGGCAAAATCAATTTAGGGAACATATCCAATACACTCAAAGACACCAAAGGTATAATTCAGTTTCAGGTTATTCAAAACAGTTACGAAAAGATTCAAATCAAACTAATTATTGATTCCGCTATTTACAATTCAGAGATCGAAAAAATATTTATACAAAACTGGAGAGAAAGAGCAGGAAATAAAATTCATATTGAATTGGAATATGTTACTGAAATTCCAAATGAAATCAGCGGTAAATACAGAATGGTCAAAAATAACATCAAACATTTAACCGATGTTTAAACTCGCCCGCATAACCACCGTTCCCATTTCGCTTGAAAAGCTGTTAAACAACCAACTGCTTTTCATGAAAGATTATTATGACGTAACGGCAATTTCATCGGATAAGGAACACTTGGAAAAAATAGGACAATCCCAGAACATTCCCGTATATGCTATCGAGATGACCCGAAAAATAACACTGTGGAAGGATTTAAAAGCCTTGTGGAAACTCTATCGCTATTTCAAAAAAGAACAGCCGTTAATTGTTCACACACATACACCAAAAGCAGGAACCATCGGAATGATTGCCTCAAAACTGGCAGGTGTTCCGCATCGTCTGCATACTGTTGCCGGTTTACCTTTATTGGAGATTAATGGCAATAAACGAAAACTATTGAATTTGGTAGAAAAAGTTACCTACTCCTGCGCTTCCAAAATTTACCCCAATTCATTTGGACTGAAAAACATTATAATTCAGGAAGGGTTTTGCAAACCTGAAAAATTAAAAATCATCGCAAACGGCAGTACCAATGGAATAGACTCTCAGTTTTTCAACCCCGAAGCAATATCAGAAGAAACTGTATTAGATTTAAAAAAGTCTTTGAGAATAAACCCGGATGATTTCGTTTTTGTTTATGTTGGCCGCTTAACAGGTGATAAAGGGATAAATGAACTGCTGACGGCTTTCAAGAAAATTAGCTCTGAATTTAATCATACCAAACTATTACTCGTAGGCTTTTTTGAACCCGAACTAGATCCGCTCCATATAGATACAGAATCCGAAATTCAAAATAACAAACGGATAGTTTTTGTGCCTTTTCAAAAAGATATTCGGCCTTACTATGCAGTTTCAAATGTTTTAGTTTTTCCAAGTTACAGAGAGGGTTTTCCCAATGCTGTCATGGAAGCCGGGGCTATGGGACTGCCCGCTATTGTTACAAATATTAATGGATGCAATGAAATAATTGAAGATTGCAAGAACGGGATTTTAATTCCAGCCAAAGATACTGATGCTCTCTTTACAGCAATGAAAAAAATAATTTCAGACACTGCTTTAAGAAATTATCTCCAGCAAAATGCAAGACCAATGGTTGTTCCCCGATTTGAACAAATTGTACTTTGGAAAGCTCTTTTAGACGAATACCAAAAACTGGAAACTCATGTATAATCTTTTTTTCAAAAGAATAATTGATGTAATTCTGGCAAGCATTAACCTTGTGATGCTTGCACCGGTTTTTATAATTATCACTATTGTCCTTTTTATTGCAAATGGCGGAGAGCCTTTTTTTATTCAAAAAAGACCAGGCAAAAATGGCCAAATATTCCGCATGATTAAGTTCAAAACCATGACCAATAAAAAAGATACTAATGGCAACTTACTCCCGGATTCCAAAAGAATGACCAAATTAGGCAACTTTGCCCGAAAAATATCGCTGGATGAAATTCCTCAACTCATCAATGTAATACGTGGCGAAATGAGTCTTGTCGGACCAAGACCCCTGTTACCGGAATATTTGCCTTTATATAATGAAACACAAAAAAGACGCCACGAAGTAAAACCCGGAATGACCGGATGGGCGCAAGTCAATAAAGAAAATATCACTACCTGGCAATCAAAATTCGAATATGATTTATGGTATATCGAACACAAAAGCTTTTTTTTGGATTTAAAAATTGTATTTTTAACGCTAAAGAAGATTTTTATACCGCTGAAAACCAGCACTACAACTACAGAAACGTTTAACGGTAAAAATTAACTATGAGCAACATCTTAATCACTTGCGCAGGAAAAAGAGTCTCCCTTGTCCGTTCGTTTAAAACCGAGCTGAAACTTATTTTTTCGGATTCAAAAGTATTTACAACCGATTCCTCTCCTGAAAAATCTGCTGCCTGCAGGGTTTCTGATGGTTATTTTAAAGTACCGCTGGTCACCCATTATAATTATATCGAAGAATTGCTTCAAATAGCCATTGATAATAACATTAAACTTATTATACCAACAATTGATACCGAACTACTGGTTTTATCTCAAAACATTGACATATTCAAAAAACACCAGATTGAAATCCTGGTTTCGGATTATGACAACATTAAAACCTTAATAAATAAAAGACTTACTAATTATTTTTTTAAAAAATTAGAAATTGATTTTGCCAAAGAATTTGATAAAAACAATTACTCTTTACCAATTTATATTAAACCGATTGATGGCAGCCGAAGTATTGATAATTATATTGTAAAAAAAGAATCTGAATTGACAGCTTATCATTTTTCAAACGAAAAGTTATTGTTTTTTGAGTATTTGGATCATGCTGATTTCACTGAATATACCATCGATATGTACTTTGATAAAACAAATAATTTAAAATGTATCATTCCCAGAGAGCGACTCGAAGTCCGATGTGGTGAAGTCAATAAAGCCATTACAAGAAAAACCTGGTTTCTGGATAAAGTTTCGGCAAAGTTCAAGCATATAACAGGTTTGAGAGGATGCATATCCTTACAGCTGTTTGTCAATAATGAAACAAAAACAATTTACGGTATCGAGATTAACCCCAGATTTAGCGGTGGATTTCCTTTAAGTTACCTTGCTGGAGGAAATTATCCTAAATGGATTATACAGGAATATATGCTTGAAGAAACTGAAATACCCTATTATGAAGACTGGGAAGAAAACCTAATGATGCTGCGCTACGATGATGAAATTTTGATTCGCGATTTCAGTCCTGAAACCGAGAAAAAAATCAGCCCAAATAAATCCGAAAAAATAACAATCGGAAAGAAATTCCTTTAGCCTATAAATAATTATCATCTTGTTTGTTTTATAATTTGAACAAATAAAAAACAAAAAAATGAACGAAATTAGACGACTATTTCTAAAAATACTAAAGGCAACAGCTATAAACACAACTATTACCCATCACTTTACAAATAAAAAATTTCTATTAAACACCTATAAACACAAAGGCTATTGGTTCTTTGGAAAAAAGAGAGAAGAAAACACTATCAAAATATTTAAAAAATGGATTAAAAAGGGTGACTACGTTTTGGAAATTGGAGGACATATCGGCTATTTCACAACTTTATATTCTATTTTAGTTGGAGAAGCAGGAAAAGTTGATGTTTTTGAACCCAGCGAACTTAATTTATTTTATTTGAAAAAAAATATTGGATTCTTACCCAAAGAAACAAAACAAATCATAACCATAGAAAATGCAGGAGCTGGTGATATTAATGGGAATTTTGATTTTTATATCGATCCAATATCCGGGCAAAATAATTCATTCATTAAGAATTTTGACGGTTTTTTATCCAGCCGGAAATTATCTGCCGAAACTTCAACAGAGATGACTGTCACTCAGGCAAAAGTAATTACTTTAGACAGTTATTATGAAAAAGCTGTCCGCTTGCCCGATTTTGTAAAAATTGATGTTGAAGGATATGAATGGAATGTGTTGCAGGGATTTAAAAATACTATTGCCAAACATCGACCAAAATTGATGGTAGAGATACAAAACGAAGCTGAAACTATTTTAACTTTTTTTAAAAAAAATAATTACACTATCTTCAACGATAAATTAGAAGAGATTGATGATTATAATGATTATCTAAATAAAAGAACCCCGAATTTATTCTTTCAATATTACCATTAAAATGAACAACCAAAAGATATGGCTTTCCTCACCTCATATGGGCGGAACTGAGCTCAACTACATACACGAAGCTTTTGACACCAATTGGATTGCGCCTTTGGGTTCAAATATCACCGAATTCGAACATGAATTGGAAAAATATCTTTCACACGATCTGTTTGTGACAGCTTTGAACTCAGCAACTGCGGCAATTCATTTAGGATTAATTCTTCTTGGGGTAAAAAAAGGAGATGTTGTTATTTGTCAATCGCTGACCTTTGCTGCATCGGCAAACCCTATTCTTTATCAGGGAGCCACGCCTATTTTTATCGACAGTGAACTGGAAACCTGGAATCTGTGCCCTATTGCATTAGAAACTGCAATTGTGGACTGTAAAGCCAAAGGACAAATGCCAAAAGCGATCATCACCGTTCATTTATATGGAGTTCCTTATCAGATAGAAAAAGTAAGAGCAGTCGCTGATAAATATGGCATCCCCATTCTTGAAGACAGTGCCGAAGCATTGGGAAGCAGTTACAAGGAAAAAAAATGCGGTACCTTTGGAGACATTAGTGTTTTTTCATTCAATGGAAATAAAATCATAACTACTTCCGGAGGCGGAGCAATTGTTACTCAAAATCTTCAACTAAAGAAAAAAGCCCAATTCCTTGCCTCTCAATCAAAGGATGAAGCTCCACATTATCAACACAGTGAATTAGGATACAATTACCAGATGAGTAATATCTGCGCTGGTATAGGTCGCGGACAAATGACTGTACTCGATGAACATATTGCCTTAAGGAGAGCCATGCATGATTTTTATGTATCGCTTTTTGACAACATTCCCGGAATTACAGTTTATTCTACACCAAATTCAGACTATTTTGCCAATTACTGGTTAACATCCATACAAGTAAATTCTAAGGAAACCAAAAATGGTATCGATAGAGAAACCATCCGATTGGCTTTATTGGATTCCAATATAGAATGCAGACCAATCTGGAAACCTATGCACCTGCAGCCTCTCTATGAAAACTATCCTTTTTATGGAAATAAAATTGCCGAAACTTTGTTTGAAAACGGACTGAGTTTACCGTCAGGTTCAAATTTAACTGATTCAGACAGAAATCGTATAACTGACGTTTTATTAAAATTATTGGGTTAACCGGATTTGACTTATTGAATATTGACTTCAAAAAAACACATATGAATTCAACTTTATCATTTAAAAGACAATTATCACTGTTGCTGCCAGTCATATTTCTTTTTTCGTGTGCCTCCCGAAAAGATATAGTCTATTACCAAAATATCGATAATGCTCCTTTGCAGGAAAAAACCAATTCATATGAAATAAAAATACAACCCGATGATTTGTTGATGATTATAGTATCGGCAGAAGATCCTGAAATTGCCTCTCCTTTTAATTTAAAAACCTACACAACTGTAAATCCAAACAAACAGGATGTTGCCGGAGCGCAAACCACCCAATTATATTTAGTCGATTCCAATGGTTTTATTGATTTTCCTATTCTTGGACGGTTAAAAGTAAGTGGAATGGCAAGATCACAAGCTGTACAGCTTTTACAGGATAAAATTTCGGCCTATATCAAGAACCCTATCATCAATCTTCGCATTATGAATTTTAAAATTTCGGTACAGGGAGAAGTAACCATACCGGGAACTTATACTATTTCATCGGAACGTGTAACCCTAATCGAAGCCTTATCAATGGCCAAAGACCTGACTATCTACGGCAAACGCGATAACATTCTAATTATACGCGAAATAGACGGTGTGAAAACCTATAACAGAGTTGATATCACAAAAGCAGATTTCATGAATTCTCCTTTTTATTATCTGGCACAAAATGATGTAGTTTATGTAGAACCAAATAGAAACAAGATAAATGGGTCGGCTGTGGGGACAAACACAGGGGTCATAATCTCAATTACTTCATTACTGATTACTTTGATAACTCTAATCGTAACGACTGCAAAATAATTCTTGTATGGAAAGAAATCCTTCAAATGAAAATCAGAATAGAGAATTTCTACTGCGAAACTTTATAGACCATTATTTAGTTCACTGGAGATGGTTTTTAATTGGAACCCTGATAAGTTTTATCATAGCTTTTATTTACTTACGCTATACAACACCTCAATTTAAGGCTACAGCCATAATTTTAGTAAAAGACGAAAAAAAGGGAGGCATGCTTACTGAACTTTCAGCTTTTTCGGATATGGGAATTGAAGGCGGTTTAAAAAACAATCTCGATAATGAAATTGAAATCTTAAAATCAAGGACTCTAATCGAAAATACCGTTAAAAAACTGCATCTGAATATTTCAATGTTTATCAAAGGAAACATTATTTATTCTGAAATGTTCAAAGAGAAACCCATTACCATTCATTTCATACCGAAATCAGTTCAATTTTACGAATCCAATACTACACTTCATTTTATTGAAATTTCACCAACAACTTTTAAACTGGATACCCAAATTGAAAACGAACCATCCAAAAATAATTCCTTAAATAAAAATGAATTCAAATATGGAGAACTCATTACAACCCAAGACTGGAATCTTGTTATAACTAAAAATCAAACCAAATTATTCAAAGCGGAAAACAGGGAAATTACCATAGCAGTAAATCCTATGGATGAAGTTGTGGAGGGTTTTAGAAACCGGCTCAACATAAATCCGCTCAGTAAAACCAGTAGTGTGGTTGAATTATCACTGATTGATCCAGTCTATGAAAAAGCCGAAATTTTCTTAGATAATTTAATCCAGATTTACAATCAGGATGCCATTACCGATAAAAATCAAATCTCTGAAAACACCTCAAAATTTATAGCCGAAAGATTGTCACTAATCACGCGGGAATTGGATGGTGTTGAGCAGGACGTTGAAAGTTTTAAAAAAAACAACAACTTAACCGACATCGATTCTGAAGCCAAACTTTTTATAGAAGGATCAAATAGTTATGATAAAAAGGCAGTAGAGACAGAAATCCAGCTTAATGTAGTAAACTCGATGCTTGACTACATCAAAAAAAGCAGTAATACTGATTTGCTTCCCACAAACCTTATTTCTGGCGAGGAAGATGCTATAAGTATAATCAACAAGTATAACGAATTGATTTTGGACCGCAATAGAATCTTAAAATCGGCTACTGTGGCCAATCCTGCGGTTTTGAAAATGGATCAGCAAATTGCATCTTTAAAACAAAATCTTCTCTCAAGTATAGACCGTTTAAAATCCAGTTTGATAATCCAAAAAAGAGATTTAGACAGCCATAAAGGAATTATGGATACCAAGATTGAAAAAATACCGGTTCAGGAACGTCAATTTAAAGTTATTGCAAGACAACAAAAAATAAAGGAAGAGTTGTATTTATATCTCCTTCAAAAAAGAGAAGAAACAGCTATTTCCCTATCCGCAACTGAACCAAATGCCAGGGTTATAGACGCCGCAAAAGCTTCTCATCTTCCTGTAGCACCCAAGAAAAAAATCATTTATTTAGTAGCTTTTTTAATTGGAATTCTAATACCATTTGGAATTATATACCTGATTGATTTATTGGATACCAAAATAAAAAGCCGTCTTGATTTGGAAGGAAAAACCACTATTCCATATCTGGGAGACATCCCAACATCAGATGCAAATACCCAAATTATTAAATCCGAAAGCAGAACCAGCTCTGCAGAAGCCTTGCGGATTATCAGAACAAATCTGGAATTCATGCTCAGTAAAGTTCCCGAAAATCAAGCAAAAACACTATTTCTAACTTCAACTTTTTCAAAGGAAGGTAAAACATTTGTATCTGTAAACCTCGCAGCAACCTTTGCTTTATCAGGCAAAAAAGTTTTACTCATAGGAATGGATATTCGAAACCCAAAACTGGATGATTATATTTCATTACCCGAACAGGGACTCACCAATTACCTCTCCAATAAAGACATTTCTTTGGAAGATTTAATCATCAAGCAAAAGGGATATGAGAACTTTCACATTTTACCTGCCGGTTTAATTCCGCCGAATCCAGCCGAATTATTATTGAGTCAAAAAGTCGAAACTCTATTTAAAACCATCAAGACCCAATATGATTACATCATCGTTGATACCGCTCCAGTGAGCCTTGTAACAGACACTCTTTTGATAGCCAAACATGCCGATTGCTTCCTTTTTGTTATTCGGGCTAATTTCCTTGAAAAAAGAATGCTGCATATTGCCAATGATTTATATATCGAAAAAAAATTGCCTAATATGTGCCTGCTCCTCAATGATACTGATTCCACAAAAGGATATGGTTATGGATACGGCTATGGCATAAAATCACAAAAAAAGCCTTGGTATAAAAAATTACGGTTTTAAACAAGCAGCAATCAAAACTTAAATAAAAAAGTTTTATCTCCCCTTCTATCCGATTATGATTGTATGCGGGTGTTCAGTCTAGTCTATCCTAAAAAACTGGTTATTTGCCATAACCTCTTTCAGTGCCGTCACATCCTTAAGTCTTACTTTTTTTTCAAAAGAAGCAATGTGAGTGCTATGATGCACATCCGAACCAACAAAATCATACATCCCTTTTTGCAGTAATTGCTCAGCTGTCTTTGCAATTGATTCGCCGTAATACCCAACGACTGCCAGCAAATTAAGCTGAAACAAACAGCCTACCCTTTTCAGTTTTACATATTCATCAAAATTATTGTGATAAAAAGTGTATCGTTCGGGATGTGCCAAAACAGGAATATAACCAGCAACCTGCAAATCAAAAAGTATATTGTACAATTGAATCGGTGCATTGATATATGACATTTCAACTAACACATAGTTATCCTTCAAAGTCAATAACTCTCCTTTTTTAAAAAGTCTGACAAATTCACTGTCCATTAAATACTCGGAAGCAGCGCGAAAAGGAACTGCAATTCCATTTTCGTTCAAGTCAACTATTGTTCGGTCCTTTAACAAAAGAATATTTTCTTTTGTATTATCCCAGACTTGGCTCATAGTATGCGGAGTTGTAACAAACTGAGAAACGCCGAAGCTTTGAAGTGCCTGAACCAATCCAAGTGTTTGATCAAAAGTGCGGGCACCATCATCAATACCGGGCAATAAATGGGAATGAATGTCTATATGATTCGACGGAATCAAATCTTTCAGTACTGGTCTATTTTTGAAAAATAAAAACAATTGCTCATATTTTAAAATGAACTGCAAAGGAACTAAAAATTAAACAAATCATAACCTCCAATCCCTATATTACGGTGTCAATCATTCTTAAGCAAAAAAAGCTGCCAAAACCACTAAGGATTTTGACAGCAAAAAAAAAATATTCTTTTAATATCTGTACTTCTATTGAATAATAATTCTCTTTTATTAAAACCCGTAAACTACGGCTAAAAGAACTTGAGAAGCAGAACTAGTTGGAGCTAAATCAGAATTAACAAACATAACATCGTCTGAATTTGTATCGATTCTAAACTCTGGAATAATAGTCAATCCGCTTACTTTATAATTTCCTGACAAAGTAAAAGCAGTTACATCAGTATCCCCTGAGCCTTCTTTATATTTAAAATATTCAGCACGCATTCCCAAAGCAAAAGCATCGCTGAAAGCATACGATGGATACAATGCCGCTCCTGTATAACCTACGTCTCCTTCATTTGAAAAATCAGCAGCGTTAAGACCTAATTTGAATTTTTCAGAAAGTTGGAATGTCGCTGTCAAGTCAAAAATAGTACCGCTTACAGACCCATCCATAATGTTCAAATAAGCACTGGTTCCTCCAGACACAAAAGACAATTGCCCTCCTACAGCATTCAATCCTTTTATTGGATCAGCTTTGTATGAATTCCATGAATCATTAAAGATACCTATCATTGCGCCAAATTTATCAGATATTTTATAATTGGCTTTAACACCGGCATTTTGGAATGGCCCATTGGTAAACAAATAGGAAGTAGAGTAAGAGAAATTGCCTAATGGCGAAATTACCTCATAACCTATAAAAGTTCCCATATAACCTGCAGTAAAACTTAATTTATCAGAAACTGCATAACTGGCATACAAATTTTGAATGTGGAATGAATTCAAATCTGTACCGTCTCCATTTGGTATTGATTGATATTGTCCTCTTGGACCAAAAGAAATTTCACCAACAAAAGACACTTTTTTTATAGTTTTCTTCAAAGCAATATCAAGCATTCCTAAAGAAACAGAATTCTGGTCTGTTCCAAAACTTGTTGGGATGTTGGCCGTTTTTGAAAAATCATACTTGTAATACAAATCTCCAGAACCTGAAATTTGCAACGGGGTAGTCTCTGGGGCATCTTGTGCAAATGAAATACTTGAAGTCAAGGCTAACACTAAAATAGTAATTACTTTTTTCATATTTAATCTGGTTTTTAGTTAGTAATTCAATTAGGGTAATTGAATCAATTTTTGGTTATTTTTTTCTTTTTCTTGGGACGAAATTATTAACTTTTAGTTAACAGAAAAATTTTTTTAAAAGTTTCAGAGAAGAATTATCGATATCCGAAAATCATTTAAAAATAATGTGTATTTCCTATTTTTTTTAAATTATTTTAAAAATTCAATAATCACATTTTTTAGAAAATACTATAAAAATTTAATAGCACATTTAATTTAAACAATAAAAAAAAGCATTTTTTATTCTAAAATTTAGTCAATAAAAAAACATACCCCTAAAAATTAGGGGGTATGTTTTTTTTATATTACTTTTTGATAACAAAATTTTTTTTGCAAGACAAAAATCTATTTGATACAATAAAAAACAAAAAAGACTTCAATTTCCCTATCACCGATCGGTATTCATTTCAGGCTTTTTAAATCCATAAAAAAGGTTTTTCTTAAAATAGCTTTGTGAACTGCAAACTTCTTTTTCCAATAATAAAATGGTCAGCTGATTTCCCTGTTAAATAATCTGAGATATAATCAATAATTGTTAAAAGACTCTTTTTTTAAGAAAATTATCTATCTCAAAAGGGCAATTTAGACGGGAATCTAAAGCTCATTATTCCTAAAGTAAAGTTTTTTTTGTAAATTTAATTTTCCAACCACTAAAAACCAACACATTATGATACGCAAAGCTACCACACAAGACTTGGATCAATTGACAAATCTCTTTGATCAATATGCCGTTTTCTATAAAAATCCATCCAATTACGAAAAGCATTATGCTTACTTAAAAGAGCGCTTAGAAAATAATGAAGCTACCATTTTTGTAGCCTCAGATGATACGAATGAAAATAAACTTATTGGTTTTGCTTTAATATATGTAACCTTTTCATCATTGGCACTCAATAAGATATTAATCCTAAACGATTTATTTGTAGATTCTTCAGCCAGAAAAAAAGGGTTAGGCGAAAAACTAATAAAACAAACAGTTGTATTAGCAAAAGAGTTAGGCGCACATGATATAAGGTTAAGAACAGCGAAAAACAATGCTGCAGCTCAAGGATTATATCATAAAATGGGGTTTGTAAGAGAAGATTATCTATACAGTTATGACCTTGCAGTGAACTGATTAATTTCTATTAAACACCTAATGTTAAAATCATAAATGAAAGCAACGAATTTAGTTTGTTTTCATAGTTGGCACAACCCACTGCAAACCCAATAACAAATAAAACAACAGAAGGTGTTTATCTTTATAATAACGGTAAGGCTCCTGCTTTATAAAATGAATTTTAACTAATCGGGGTATTTTGAAAAACCTGATTAATCATTTCGAATATTTTCTCTTTATCAAGAGGTTTAGTAATATAACCGGAAAAACCCGCCTTCATAATACTTTCTTTTACTTCTGAAGAAGAATGTGCAGTTTGAGCAATTACTATTCGATTCGGGTTGTCTTTTTTTATTATTTCAAAAGCTTCATAACCGTCCAGAACAGGCATTTTTATATCCATAAAAATTAAATCAATATTTGGGTCAGATGCATTGATATCAACAACTTCCTGACCGTTTTTGGCTCTTAAAACAATATGATTTTTCTTTTCCAATATGGTTTTTAGCAAAAGAAAATTAATATTGTCATCTTCAGCCACTAAAATTGTTTTGCTTTCAGACTCATTATATGCTATTTCCGGCAAGTAATCATCGTCCTTATGAACCGTTTCGTCATAACTCAATGGAATCGTAAATTTAAAAACTGATCCGCCTCCAAAAACTGATTCAACGGTAATTTCACCACCAAGCATTTCTACATAGGCCTTGGAAATAGACAATCCCAGTCCTAAACCGCTAAGTGAAATAGAGTAATCATCTTCGACCCTCCTGAAGCGGTCAAAAATAACTTTTAAATCTTTCTCGCTAATTCCAACTCCAGTATCTTCGACCCTAAATTCTAAAAAATTATTATTAGGACAAATGCAATACCCAAATGCAACATGACCGCTATCCGTAAATTTTATAGCATTGGTCAACAAATTAACGATAACCTGTTTCAATTTGATTTCGTCAGTCAAAACGTCATTTTGTAATTTAACGCTGTTTTCCAGTTGATAGAACTTTATGTTTTTATCATCCGGTATAGTAACTTTTAGTGTATTATATAATTCGTTTAAACATTTTTCAATATTCAAACCTTTAATTTTTGGTACTATTTGTTTTGCATCAATTTTGGACATCTCGATCAAATCTTCAATAATAGACACCAGACTTTTACCGCTGGTATTTATAATTTTTAAATACTTCTTTTTTAAATCATCACTTAAATTTTCATCCATCAGTAAATCTGAAAAACCAATAATTGCATTCATTGGAGTTCTGATTTCATGTGATAAATTGGCCAGGAAAGTTGATTTGAGTTTATCACTTTCCTCAGCTTTCTCTTTTGATTTTTCAAGTTGAAATCTATTCTTTCTATGATCTTCAAAGAGATTGCCAATATACCCAAATTCACCTGGTTCCCTTTTTAAGAGACTGATTGAAATTTCACGGTCACTTTCCAAAATAGTAGTAACCAATTTTAAAGGTTTATACACCCATTTTCTGGAATAATGAACAGCTGCAATAAGACTGATTAGGGTTACCATCACAATAATAAACAACAACTCCTTAGTCTTTTCAAAATTGAGATGTGAAGGCCTTTCAAACAATAATTTGGAGACCACCATATTATCTGCATTCCTTAATTTTATAACAGAAGTTACTTTTTTATTTCCAATGGTATCCATATCTACTTTATCTAAAAGTTGAATTTTGGAAGTAGAGATATCTTCAAGGTTTTTAAAATATTTCTGATCCAGCAACCGGGCCATAAACATATAGCCAGAGGGTCTTGTCTTTACTTTTTTAGGATCATTTGAAGCGTGGATGGTTCCTCCAAATACTTCTACAACTCCTTCGGGAACTCTCATATAGAACCTGGAAAACTTGGTTTTATATAAATGCATCATTGCCTGATCTGGAATAAAATCTTTGGATTTAAAGTTAGGTTTTGATGTATTAACGATAAATTTTTTATCCAAATTATAAACACCGATATAATCCACTTCGTAAGTAGGGAATTCATTTACAATATGGCTGTTAAACCAAGTAGTATCTTTAGATTTTGTAAAATTAACCAAAGCATCCCAATAGGTAAGGTCATTTATAGTAATAATTTGGGTTTTTGAATTAAAATCAAATAAGCGGTTCACCTCCGTTTTGTACTGATCTGAATTAGCTTTAAAAACGTCCTCTTCCTGCTTTACAGTGTAAAAATAAAGAGATATAAACAGCAATAAAAAAAGCGAGCAAATCCCTATGATCAGCAATACCAATTTAGAGTAAGTCGTTAATTTTAATGTTAATTTCATTTATTTACAAGTAATTAAATCAAAAATAATGTTGCAATATACTGTTTTATTTTGCAACACAAAAAATCCAACACGTTGAAGAGTTGGATTTTGAGTTTGACTAATTAATTCTTACTTATTGTATTTTTTCAAAAATTCCCTTGTTTTTAAGCCTGATTCTTTAAGATCTTCATCCTTCCAATTGCCTTCGGAGTCAGCCGATTTTTTTAACATAGAGCAGGTTTCGTCTTTATCGGAAATGGACCAGGTAATCCAGCTCAATTTATTTGTTTCCAACCAATCTATATATTCCTGCCAGGCAACATAGTTCACTGGACCGTCTCCGGATGCTTCCATTCCTGCTGATTCGGAGACAAAAATGGGCAAACCGCTTTTTATAGCTTCATCGGTTCTGTCACGCAACCATTTTTCGTGAGTTGCCGCATAAAAATGCATTGTGTACATTAAATTATCATATCCTTTTATGGGATCGGCAGCGGGTAAATTAACATCCTGATCCCATTTTGGACAACCCACCAAAATAATATTATCAGGGTCATTGGCACGAATCACCTTGATTACTTCTTCGGAGTAAGCCTTCACTTCCGGCCAGGTTTCATAGTCCGGTTCATTAAACACTTCGTAGATTACGTTTGGATATTTACCGTATTTCTTTGAAATTTCATCAAAATATTCCTTGGCTTCTTTCAAATTAATATTATGACTGTGCCAATCGATAATCACATAAATATCGGATTTGATAGCTCCTTTTATTACTGCTTCGATTTTTTCCTTGGAGAATTCAGGTTCCTTAATATAAGGGTGTTCACCAATTTCGATTCCCAATGCGGCACGTACAATATTACAGTTGAAATCTTTTTTCAGCCAGGCTACCGCTTTTTCATTATAAAATCTTGGCCACATACTATGCCAGCCAAAACTTACACCTCTCAATACAATGGGACTTTGATTTTTATCTACCAATTGCGTTCCTTTTACACTAAGCTGTCCGTGCTTTTTTACGAATTGTGCGCTTGTGATGCCGTAGCTTAGTATCAGCAAAAGCAGGGTGATTTTAGATTTGAAGTTCATCTCTATCATTTTAAGGGATTAGTCTTAGCGTAATTACATCGTGAGAAGCTAAATCAGCAGTAAAATTCTTTTTGGTAGTTCCTGCTTCTTTGTTTTTCCAAAGATCTTTGATTTTGAATACTGTTTTATTAAAATCGGCTTCATGGCCAAAATCAGCATCCTTGATTGGATTCTTTTTCCAGTCGTAATTGATTTTTTTAGCAGCGTCTGTTCTGTTCAAGAAAGTGATTGCCCAATTTCCATCAGATAGAGGTTTTACCCAAACTTCCAATCCATCTTCGGCAGAAAATTTGAATCCTTGAATCCCTAATTTATCCTGATCCACTGCAATTAATTCTTTATTGGTTAAAATTGCCAAGGTTTCTTTGGTCATTTTTCTAAAATCATTTCCTGCAATCAAGGGAGAAGCCATCATACACCACATTGCAAAATGGGTTTTGTCTTCGATATTGGTCATTCCATCCCCCACTTCCATCATGTCAAAATCGTTCCAATGATCAGGACCTGAAAATTTACGGATGTCTTTGCGCATTTCGGCAATTTTCATGAATCCCCATGAAGACCAATTTCCTTCCTCGTGATGGAATTCGCAATCAAAACATGGGTAAATATCTCCCGAAATTCTCCAAAGATTCCCGATAGGTTTTCCCCAATCCCAAGGTTTGTTGTCGCCCCATTCACAAAGGCTGAAAACGATAGGCTTTCCAGCAGTCTTTAAAGCATTACTCATCGTAGCATAGGCTTCTGGAGCGTTGATTCCTGCCGTGTTGCACCAATCGTACTTTAGGAAATCAATTCCCAAATTGGCGTAAAAACGGGCATCTTGATACTCGTAACCGCGTGTTCCCGGGTAACCGGCGCAAGTGTGAGTTCCGGCACAATTGTACAGCCCAAATTTCAATCCTTTAGAATGCACATATTCGATTAAAGCCTTCATTCCGCTTGGGAATTTAACCGGATCGGGAACTAGATTTCCATCTTTGTCTCTTTCTTTGGTCATCCAACCATCGTCCAGAACAATGTAGTTGTAGCCTGCCACTGCCATTCCTGTAGAAACCATAATATCGGCGGTTTCTTTAACGAGTTTTTCATCAATATTGGTTTCGAAAGTGTTCCAAGAGTTCCAACCCATTGGCGGTGTCATGGCTAAGCCTTCGAATTTTCCTGTTCCTTGTTTATAGACATTTCCCTGCGAGAAACCTTGAAATGTCATACTGGCTAAAAGCACAGTGATAAGTAATTTTTTCATTTTTATTTATTTTATCAATGATTCTGTTGTTTATACTAATTATGATACAATGCACAATTCTTTTGAGGGCAATGCCATTAAGTTAAGCTCTTTTTTTTCTCGCAGAGACGCGAAGACGCAAAGCTTGGAACCAATTTTCTTTGTGGCTTCGCGGCTTTGCGAGAGCAATATTAAAAAAAACACGCAAGAAATCCTTAACTCAATGATAATTCGCGTGAGGGATGGCAGTGGAGCTCTTTTTATAAATGACTTTTTTTGGCAGTTATAAAAAAGCGGGAACGTACAGCCCGACCCGTAGGGACACGCCCAAAACTATTTTGAACTTATTTTTATTTCGGCATTTATGAGTCCGTTGCTCTTTGCTGACAATGTTATTTCGCCTGCTTCTCCGGTTGTTTGAACAATTACTTGTGCTAAACCATTAAATAATTTGCGTTTATAATTTTCGGCTTTGGTTATAATTTGAATCGTTCCGGGATTTTGATTGACCACATCCCATTTGTATTTTTTCAATAAAGGCTGGGCGATTACTGCAATGGTGTTTTTCCCTGAATGCAGTATTTTTTTGTCCAATACAAAAGTGTCGCCTTTTTTATTTTCGGGAATTTCATTGCTGATTTTTTGGCCGTTAATAAAAATCGACTGCTTTTTCCCAAGACTATTGTAAAACAAACTGATTGCTGTTTCGTTATAATTTGCCGGCAGTTCAAACTCGGTTCTGTAAACGACTGCTTTTACTTTTTTGCCAAAAATGGTGTCCCTGTCGTCAGCAAAGGCTTTTTGCCAGGATTCAGCTGCAACACTTTCCTGTGTTTCTTCTGAAACATTGAAATCGGCGACAATTTTTTCTTTGAGATTTCCTAAATTCAAAACAGTATTGGTTTCCAGATATTTATCAGCTTCAAGAGAGGTTGGGTTTCCGTTTCCGACACCGATAATTTTTCCCGGGCCTGTGATTGAAAAGGTAACTTCGTTATCAGCTATTGGCACAGAAAGTCCCGATTTGTCCTTGGCACTTACCGTAATCATGGCAATATCATTTTTGGAAGCCTCAATTTTATTTTTATCCGAGGCCAAATTCAGAACTGCAGCTTCGCCAGTGGTTTTTACAGTTTCAGTTAAGACTTTTTTACCGTTTTTATACCCGATTGCTTCAAGTGTTCCGGGTGCATAATTGACATTCCATTCGAGATGCCCGTCTTTCTCCATTGTTTTTTTTCCTAAACTTTTTTTGTTTAGAAAAAGCTCTACTTCATCACAATTGCTGTACGCCCAAACTTCGATATTTTGATTCTCCTTTCCTGCCCAATTCCAATGAGGCAAAAGATGCAGCACTGGTTCGTTTTGCCACCAGGACTTCAAGTACCAAGCGGTGTCCTTATAAAATCCGCATTGATCTACCATTCCGAAATAAGAACCTGTAGAAGGATATTCAAACGGTGTTGGCTCTCCGCGATAATCAAATCCTGTCCAAACGAACATACCTGACAAATAAGGTCTTGAATTGTAATGCTTCCAGCCGTTTTCTATGCTAATAAAACTCGAACTTGGCGCTCTATCATAAGCCGGCATGATGTGTTTTTGATTGTCACGATAATATTCGCCGCGAGTTGCATTGGTACTCCCCTCTTCAGTTCCCCAAATAGATTGATTTGGAAATAATTTATGCTGTTCGTCAGTATTTTTATTGACAATATAATTGATTCCTAGCAAATCCATAACCGTTGTGATTCCGTTACTGCCAATGCCACCGCTAAAAGCAGCAGTTGCAGGTCTGGTATCGTCTAATGATTTAACATAAGACTGCATGGAACTGGCAATGCGGGCGCCAACAATATCATTTTCAATTCCCCATTCTTCGTTTCCGATACTCCAGCTAATGATTGAAGGGTGATTTCTGTCCCGTTCAATCATTTTTTTTACATCTTCAAGCTGGACTTGTGTGCTTCCCATCAATCGGTTTTCATCAATAACCAGCATTCCTAAACGGTCACAAGCTTCAAGCAATTCGGGAGTCGGCACGTTATGAGAACAACGATAGGCATTGCTCCCAAAAGATTTCAAGGTTTTGATTCTGAAATCCTGCAACGCATCCGGCATGGCCGCTCCTACTCCAGCGTGATCCTGATGATTGTTTGTTCCTTTTATTTTGACGTGTTTTTCGTTAAGAAAAAAACCTTCGTTGGCATCAAAACGAATAGTTCTAATTCCGAAAGGAGTTTGAAACGTATCCACCAGTTTATCTTCTTCATAAACTGAAGTAACCATTTTGTACAAATATGGATTTTCAATCGACCAAAGTGTTGCATTCTGAAAAGTCAAATCGGTTGAAAAGTCTTTAGTTTCTCTTGGATTTAAAGTACAGGAATTTATTGTTTTTTCCGAAACAGTTTTCCCTGCTGCATCCAAAACAGTCTGATTAATTCTGAATGATTTTGCAGTTTTACCTTCGTTTGTAAGTGTAACTAATGCATCAATTGCTGACGTATTGTCTTTTGTTTTTGTTTTCACAAAAGTGCCGTTATCCGGTACATGAAGCTCATTGGTTTTATTAAGCCAAACATGACGGTAAATCCCGGCTCCTTCATAAAACCAGCCTTCTTCCATGGTTGCATCTACGCGTACGGCGATTGTGTTTTCGCCTCCATAATTAATATAATCGGTTATGTCGTATTCAAAACCCAAATAGCCACTGTCGTGGTTTCCTAGATAATGACCATTTACCCAAACTATAGAATTACGAAAAACACCATCGAATGCGATATGAATTCGGCGACCCAAATCACTTTCGGGAATAGTTATTTTTTTGCGGTACCAGCCGATGCTTTTGTCTGGAAAATTACGGCCGATTGCTTTGAATCCGTGACTAAAACTTGCCTCGTTGCTAAAACCTTGTTCAACCGCCCAGTCGTGAGGAAGATCTAATTTTCGCCAGGAACGGTCATCAAAAGAAGCATTAGCAGCTCCATCACCAAAACCCGCTTTTGCCAAATAGGAAAAATAAGCTGTTCCGGTATTAAAATCTTTTTTGGTATCTGATGGATGGCCGAAAGCAAATTTCCAATCTTTGTCTAACGAAATATGTTCTCTGTTTTTGGAATTTGAAGTTGCTTGTGAAAAAACAGTAAAACTAAAAGAAAAAAGCAGTAAAAAAGAGATGGAATTGAAACTTTTCATTTAATATTTTTTATAAAATAATCTACGGTTTAACATACAAGTATAATCAATAGACACTAAAGATAGTGATACTTTTTTCTCAAAATATGCTTAAAAAAAGGCAAAAGAAAAAAACCAAGACCTGTTTAAAAAAATATCCCCTAATCAAAAAATTAGGGGACATTTTAAAAAACTCAAAATAAACGAAACCAAATTTATTTTAATACAAAACCAATATTATCTATATAGAATGTGTTTTCGACACCATTACCGGCCGCATCTTTAGACATATTTTGGAATGATATATTTTGTACGTGATCCGCATTACCTAATGCCGACCATGGAATAACGAAAGTTGTCCATCCGGTACCAACAGTTAACATATTTCTTTCAGACCAATCTCCGTTAAAAATAAACTTAAGCGTTCCTGGACTATCAGCTTTTATAGCAATTCTGATTCCGCTGTAATCTGCTATTTGATCATACCAAGACCAATCTCCCTGCAAATTATCCCAAGCTGCCATTTTCTTTTTGATATGAACTACCCCTTGTTCTGATCCTTCTGTCTCATAAGTATGATTATTCCAAGCCGGAAAAGTGAAACCATAATAAGCTACATCATCAAAAAGTGCAGTTCCAACAGCGTAAGTTGAAGTAGCAGTTCCTGAAATATTAGTAACTGAAATATACTTTTTGTTTGAACCCGCTGGTAACTTAATTTTAATTTCAGTTAAAGTAGAAGAAATTACCGGTACAGTCTCGTCTCCAACTTTTACAATCGGATCCAAGAAATAATTACCGTAAATTGTCACTTCTTCACCATCCGCTGCATTAATCGGGTTAAAACTTCCAAAACTTGGTGATGGAGGAGATATCACGAAATCGTAAATTACAGTTCCTAATTTTGTAACAACTTTTAATTCACTGCTCGCATCAGCATAAGGTGTTTTTTCATCAATTAAAACAAATATTTCAGTATCTGTAACTAATGTTGGATTAAAATAAGTATCAAAATCATTAAAGTAAATTTTTTCAACAGTTTTAAGTCCTGTACCTCTGATGATATAATAGTTTTTTGGATCCCCTTGTGTAACCGGAACTAAATCTCCTTCTTCAGCTTTAGCTACACTTGTAATGACAGGTGCACTTCCTCCACTTGAATCATCATTGCTGTCACATGAAGAAAACATGTTGAGTACCATAAATGCCATTGCAATAAAAGGCAAGAGGTATTTTATTTTTATATTTTTCATAATATCAATTTTAAAAAATTATTTAAAGGTATATGGAACTGGTGCTTCCAATAATTTTGGGTTCTTTGCCACCTCATTATCCGGATAGTCCATATAAAAATCATTTGTTGCATGATCCTCACTATATACTGGAGTGTAATAACGCGCTCCATATCTGTCCCCTCTGTTTTGTGAAGACATAATCGCAATTGCTTTTGCTTTATCGATACGTCCTAAATCAAACCAATAATCTCCTTCAAAACACAATTCTTTTCTTCTTTCAAGGAAAATATCATCAAAAGTTATAGAGGTCAAATTGCTTAATCCAGCTCTTCTTCTAACAGCGTTGATAGATTTTAAAGCTGCTGCATCAGAAGTACTTGCTCCACCAGCCAAAACTGCTTCAGCATGAATCAACAATAACTCGGCGTAACGCATTACATAAGTATTGTTATCCATCATTGCCCAAGCATCAGCTTGTCCTGTTGCTGCACCGTTTACAACACCGATACAATATTTCTTGATTGCCCCACCTGAACCTTGTGCTAAATCCTTATCCGCTGGAACGGTAAATCCAATTCCTTCTGTTGTTTTCATATTTGGATAAGAATCACCGGCAACCATAATTGTTTCGTGTTTTCTTTTATCTGTATCACTATATAGAGTAAAGATCTCCTGACCAGGTCCAAAAACCCCAGCATATGAAGCATTTGAAGTAGACAAATCTCCATCTTTAAATCCAAATTGTGTATTACAGTTATTGGCAGAACCGTAAGCTCCATCACCTTTCCATTGAATGGCAAAAATAGATTCTTCGTTATTATTGTTTGCGTAAGTAAACAAGTCGGCAAAACTTTTTGCTGGCAATTCATCACCACCTAACAATTTAAATTCACCGCTATTAATAACTTCTTCAGCCATAGCTCTGGCATTAACATAATCTTTTTTATACAAATATACTTTGGCCAACATTGCTTTTGCAGAACCTTTAGACACGTGTCCGTTACTTGCATAATTGGCTCCTCTAGTTTTAGCAACCAATAAATCTGCTGCTTTTAAATAATCATTTGTAATCAATTTGTATATATCATCAACAGTATTTGTATTTACATAAGGATTACTTGTAAAATCCAAAGGATTTTCAATAATCGGCACCGGCCCCCAAAGTCTTACTAAATCAAAATAAGCTGTCGCTCTCATAAAGTAAGCTTCACCAATAGCATTGTCTAATACACTTTTATCTACATCCGGCCCAACTCTGCCTGCCAAAAAGTTAATAATCATATTAGCCTGCTGTACATTGGCCCATAATGATGACCAACCATTTACTAACTCAGGATCACTACCGTTCAAAGCAAAAGTTCTTAATCCACTTACATCAGGTGATCCTGAGTACATGTTTCCGGAACCAACTTCAATAGCCCACCAAAATTTATTATACATCTGAAACCAAGTTCTACTGTACATTCCATTAGTTGCAGAACTTACCTGATCATTTGTACTGTAATAAGAATCCAAGCTTATCCCGTCTTCTGAAGGCCTATCTGTAAAATCTTCCTGGCACGAGCCAAACACGAGAAACGTTACCGCTGCCAGCAGCAAACTATATCTATTTAAAAACAATTTCTTTTTCATTTTATCTTTTTTTTAAAATTCTACGTTAAGTCCAATTGTAAATGTTCTGGCTACTGGGTATCTTCCATTATCAATTCCTGACAAAAGCACATTCTGATTAAATGAACCAATCTCTGGATCATAACCTGAATAATCAGTAAACGTAAGTAAGTTTTGAGCTGTACCGTATAATCTTAATCTTGTTACTTTAAATTTAGAAATAACGTCAGAAGGCAAAGAATATCCAATTGTAACGTTTTGAATTCTTACATAAGAACCATCTTCAACATAACGATCTGAAATCAGTAAGTTATTATTTGCTGAATCTGCAATAGGTCTTGGATTATTACTTGCTGTATTTGTAGCTGAATAGTAATCCAGAGCATCTACAAGCTGATTGTCATATAAAGATGCATTTGTTGTTCCAGCTCTTTTCGTTAAATTCATAACATCATTACCGTAAGATCCTTGAAGAAAAATAGAACAATCAAAGTTTTTATATTTGAAATTATTTGTAAATCCAAAAGTAAAATCTGGGTGAGGATTTCCAATAAATGTTTTATCACTTGCATCTATTTTACCATCACCATTAATATCTTTGTATTTTACATCACCTAAAGAAGTTTCTCCTGCACCTGTACCAACTGGCTGACCAAATTGAATTGGAGCACTGTCCAAAGTTGCCTGATCTTTAAATATTCCTTCTGTTTTGTAACCATAGAACATTCCGATAGGATTACCAACTGTTGTATTGGTAACTACCACTGGTTGATATCCGTTAGTATTTACTTCTTGTGTTAAAATAATTCCGTTGGCAATTTCATCCAAATTATTTTTGTAATGTGATACCACCAAAGAAGTATCCCAATTGAAGTTACCTGAAGATTTAAGACTATATCCTAATGTAATATCAAATCCTTTATTACTCATTGTTCCCAAATTAGAGTATGGTGCAGAGACCCCTCCGTATTGTGATCCTCCTCCTGTTAAGTATAGAGGTAATGGCACTTGAAACAAAAATCCTTGAGATTTTTTATCATACAAATCAAAACTGGCAAACAATTTAGATTCAAACATTGTAAAGTCAATACCAAAGTTTGTTTGATTAAGTGATTCCCAAACCAATTCTGGATTTGGATAATTCGCTGGTAAAAAACCGCTTCCTAATCCTGAGTTTTGAACATTCAACATTGCTGAATAACTGTTGTTAGGAATCTGTTGGTTACCTGTTTCTCCATAACCAAGTCTGAATTTAATGTTGTCAATATATTGGCGGGTTCCTTCCATAAAAGGCTCATTAGAAAGTTTCCAAGAACCTGAAACTGCATTAAAAACACCTTTTTGATTGTCAGTTGTAGGATCAAATTTAGAAGAAACGTCTTGTCTTGTAGAAGCCGTGATACTATATTTATCATTAAAATCATAAATTACACGTGCAAAAAGAGACGAAAGAGAAGCGCTTCCTTTATATTGAGTTACCGTATTGTTATCAACATCAGCCAAATTCAGGGTATGGATAGAATTTGTTTTAAAACCTTGTGCAGATGCAATCAACCCTTCCCAATGAGAATCATTGGCTTCTTGACCTAACAAAATTGTAAAATGATGTTTATCGAAAGTTTTATCATATGTCAGTAAGTTTTTAATATTTGTAGAATACCAATTTTGTCTTCTAACATCTAAATCAGCTAATATATTTTCTTGACTGCCCCATTTATAAGAAGGTCTAAAGTCATCATTTTCAGAAAACTCAGTATTTGCAGCAACTTCAATACGATATTTCAATCCTTTAAAAAGATCGGCCTCAGCATAGATATTTCCTAAGAAATTTTTACGAACCAAAGTATTTTCTCTGGTCAAAGCTTCTGCAACTGGATTATAATAAGTTACACTTTGTTCTGATGAAGGTGGTCCTGCAAATGTACCATCAGCATTTCTAACCGGAATATCAGGAGCCTGCAATAAAGTATTTGATATTAATCCTGAATAACTTTGATTCACTGTAATATTTTCATTGGTAATACCTGTTGACATATTTCCTCCAACTCTAAGCCAACTTTTAATCTTAGAGTCTAAATTTAACCTTACAGTATATCTCTTTAATCCGGAATTAATAATAGTTCCTTGGTTGTCCAAATAACTTCCTGACAAATAGTAACTAGTACCGTCTTTGGCGCCAGAAAAAGATAATTGATGGCTTTTTGAAATAGCTGTTCTATATACCTCATCCTGCCAATCAGTCCCTGGGCCTAATAATTCAGGATGCGAAAATTCCTGACGCGTTTGAAATCCCCATAAATTTGCCAAATTTGTTTTTAAAGTAGCATACTCCGGCAAGGTCAAAACATCCAACTTATTGGTTACATTACTAATTGAAGTATAGTTTTCATAAGTAACTCTACCTGTTCCTTTTTTACCCGATTTGGTAGTAATAATGATAACTCCATTAGCTCCTCTTGAACCATAAATCGCAGTTGCAGAAGCGTCTTTCAAAATATCCATAGACTCAATATCACTAGGATTGATCATTGATAACGGGCTGACAGCATTGTTTCCGCTTCCTCCTGATGAAGAAAACCCATCTTTACCGGCCAAAGGACGGCCACTCGTAGATTTACCTGTAGCATCACCAGATACAGGAACTCCATCAATTACATATAAAGGCTCGTTAGTACCGGAAATAGAAGTTGTCCCTCGAATCCTAATCGAAGCAGCACTTCCAGGAGCTCCTGAGTTATTCGTTACACTTACCCCTGCCGCCTTACCTTGAAGCATTTGATCAACACTTACAACTTTCAGATTCTCAATGTCTTTCGCTTTTACAGTAGAAACAGATCCGTTAATATTACCTCTTTTTTGGGTTCCATAACCAATTACAACGATTTCTTTCAAGTTTTCAGCAGCAGATGTCAAAGTAACATTAAGCTTAGAACTTCCTTTAACCGCTACTTTTTTGCTATCAAAACCAACAAATGTAAAAGTTAATACAGCATTCGCAGATACATCGATTGAGTACTTTCCATCAAAATCAGAAGAAACTCCTTGAGATGCACCTTCGGCTTTAATATTAACTCCTGATAGTGGCAGATTATTAACATCTGAAACGACACCTTGCACCTTAAGCTGCGCATTCATGATACCACAGGTAAATAATAAGAACATCAATGGAACCTTTCTGTGGTTAACTTTCCAATGAATCAAGTTGGACAATAATTTTTTCATAATAAAAATTTGTTAGTTAAGTTTAATAATTTCCGAAAGGGTAATTCGTCAATTATTATTGGCATTAATAAATATGATTTATAATTAACAAATTTATAACAGTAGTTAACATCAAATTAATATTATTATATCATTTCATGATAATATATTTTCAAAATGAAAAATATAATTACAGATAACAAAATTATATTCGGTAATTTTTAAA